>ERZ840517.131-NODE-131-length-102742-cov-6.104551_pt1 | contig 102742 bp, 81 predicted proteins | sample MGYA00519876_ERZ840517 | MGnify/ENA primary metagenome ERZ840517 (study PRJEB31850, sample SAMEA3708882) | human gut metagenome | biome: human gut; feature: human-associated habitat; material: faeces | place: China | collected 2014 ... | reverse complement strand
TATATCCGTAAGCAATATCCTTCTCGGACCATATTTTTCAAACTCCCGTTTCACATGATTATCGGCAACGTTATTAGTTTTTATTGCTTTTGCCATTCTTCTGTAAGGATTTGCTTTTCTTATGTTACACATAAGACCATATTTCTTCATCAATCGTCTTATTTTCTTGACATTCATAACAACTGGTGGATTCATATGCAACAATCTCATATAGATTCCTTGAGCCCCTTTGTCATAACCTCTGAAGCTATATGCAGCTAATACCAATTCAAAATCGGCTCTATCCTGTGCTTCTTTTTCTGCTCTTTTATCCGCTGAATGTACCCAGTTGTAATAACCGGATCTTGATACTCCTGCTATTTCACAGAGCATCTTAACTGACAATGTATTATTTGCTTTATTTATCGTCTCATGGATGATTTCAAATTTGCTTTCTGAAGTCTCCATGACTAATCTCTCTTCCTCGAATTGTCCGCAATAATAATTTTTTTTAAAAACTCTACTTCTTGTCTTAGATACAAAAGCTCGTTCTGCATACGTTCTATGGATTGCGGTGACGACAAATCCTCTTCATTTGTTGCTTTTATAGAAATTCTTTTTTGTCTGTTTTCGCCCTCGGTAAAGCCATTGCCCGATAGAGCCTGACGCTTTATTCTTTGCACAATGTCATCTATCTGTTTTTGTCCAAAGTACTCTAGATTATATCCAAAATCCAGAAGAATTTTTCTTGGAGCGTTACCAGCCTGATAGCTGATCCAAAAATCTTCTTTAAATTTAGCTGTAAAATAAAGCTTGTTCTTTGTCACATTAAGTGTGTACGGGTTAGCTTTGAGTTCCTTAATTTGTTTCGATGTGTATTCTTTCATATTTCCTCCGATAGATACTTTTATTATACATCATCTACCAGAAGAAATCCCTTCTTTTATTGTCCACTAACCAGGATTTTATCCCTTCTTCTTGTGTCCATTTTTAAGGAACCCTTCTTCTTATCGTGTCCATTCTATGGGGTATATTTTACTTTAATCCCCCTCTGCATTCCTTGCTGTATTCCCTGTTGTATTCCTAATTCAATTCCGCGTTCTACAACCACGTCACTCAGATTACACATTCTGTTTATCCTCCCTTCCAGCTCCAGCGTCATCTTCATAGCATACTTCTCTTCAAGCTTCCGCTTCTTCACATCGAAGTCTTCGCGCGATAATACGTCCTCAAGCATCGCAATAAGCCTGTTTCTCGACTCGGTGACATTACGGCTGTTCCTTATGCGTATGACCATACCGCACATCTTATCAAGCTCCGGAAAGCCGTAAGGCATTCCAAATAATGTGTCCTGCTTAAGAGAAATCCGGCCGATTGAATCCGCAGCATCATCCGCATCCATACATATCCATATACTATAGACCTTCTTAATCTTATCGTACTCACTATTTACGAAGTTTATACCCTTTTGTGAGGATATAAGCCTTGACAGATAGAATACCATACGATTCTCCAAATGATATCCAAGGGTGCTATATGCCATGCTCCGCTGTGCCTCAACATTGATAATTATTTCTAATTCAAGTTCCATGACTATGAGCATAAAGCGGATATCGTATGTCACATAACCCTCATTCGGTACTGCGTCCTCTGTCTGTACACTATCGACCCTGCCCATATTGGTCAGACCCGGCTCCACGGGAACCATACCAATACAGATACTGTCATGGTCAATGCAGGCCATTATCTGCTCTATGCTCAGATTCTCCACTTCAACAACTGTGTGTTTTACAATCCGTGCAAGCACCTGTATGTCTGCCAACAGCTCCTTCACGTTCTTGTCGTACCTTGCCTTGAGCGAATCAACCGCCTCAAGCGTGTTCCTTAAATGCGTCCGTATCTCCATTCCTTCTCCCTTATTATATACCCGGAAATGAAAGCACACAACAGATTTTATTCCACGTACATGTAGCACTTTTACAACTTCGGCATACATACCCAAGCCCTCATCCCCATATCCTATAGCTGCTTTCTGCAGAAGCATTAACTTTCTGCAAAAATAAGACATCCCCCAATATCTTATAAAGCAACTATATCATTAATGATAATGCAATTCAATACAGCACATGTTTATATTTACTTCAATCAACATTTAATCAATATAACATACCTGAAAGTACATAAAATTTGTAATCTTAACTTCCTAAAATTTTACCACTCAAACAGTCTGTCATCACTCACTTAACCCATATTCTTTAATTAATCTTTTTACGGCTGTTTTAGGAGAGTCATTATTTATCTCAAATCTATTTTTTACTCCTATTTTGGAATAAACATTTCCATACCATTCAAGGTCCGCTTTAATGTCAGACATGTAATAGTCTCGATATTGATTTTTGTAGTCATCATCCTTATATATTGTGTCATCTGTATCGCTAAAAACCAGTCTGTCAAATATATTAGCCGGGGTATCTACAAGTTCAATCGAAAGTATGTTATCTTCCGTTATGCGTTTGCCGAAATTATCTGTATATGATATTGGTGAAATTACAAAAACCATGTTTTCTTCCTTTGATAGTATCTTTTTAATTATTCGGCCTCTTTTTGGGTCTCTCCAGCGAAGATTTTCTATATGTACAAACTCTTCAAGAGTCATCTGAAATTCTTTCTTTACTTCTTCGTCCAGATCATAGAAACTATACCCCAGTTCTTTGGCAAGCATTGTTCCAATTGTACTTTTGCCAACATTACTTATTCCGAAAAGAAGTATCTTCATTCAACCACTTCCCCTCTGACAAAAGCTAAGATTTCTTCATAGCTTTTGTCACTATTTATAACCGCATTCATTAATTCTTCCCTGCACAGTTCATTACGCATTTTTATAAGCTCTGCAAGAGCATCCTTTTCTGCTTCATATCTGGCTTTGGCCTTTTCCAATAACTCTTTCTGCTGTTCGATTTTTACATCAAGTTTGTCTGCACTCACTCTGGGTTTATACTTCCTTGCCATTATGATTTCCTCCCATTATTCTTAAGAACTTTTGGATTCAGTTCATTGCTGATTTGTTCTGTTTTTCTTTTGATATAATTCGCATCAATACCAAATGCCTTTAGTATTGTTTTCTGGTTTGCTGTCACAGCATGATCCAGGCGATAAACACCATCCGCCTGCCGTATCATCTCTATTTTCTCAAGTTCCCTGATTGCTGCAGGTACATTCATAAAGTTTGGAGAACTGAGCAGTTTTTCTTCTTCATCCTTAAGCTTTGTATACATGCGGTTCCTGATAATCAGTGCAACAAATGCAATCAGCATTTTCCCTTCCAGTGCTTCTCCGGTATAAACCCTCATACTCCTGTTTCCTAAAAATGTCTTATCTGCCTTGAATAACTTTTCAGAAGCATCCCGGCTCTTATACAGTTCAAGAGCCTCCTTCTCCTTCATATTTTCCGAAGTGATAATACAGAAATAACCACACATTTTCAGTTCCTCTTCAATAACAGAGCTCTTTTCTATAGCACACACAAAGCACTGGTCTTCCTGACCTTCATGATAGTATTCAAGACTGAAATATTTTTCATATGATTTATCAAGTACTACAGGCTGCCCTTCCAGTTTCTTAAAATAAACTGCTAGCTTGTCTATCTTTTGTTCCAGCTGTTCCCTTTCAGCAGCTGCCTTGCTATAGCTGTAATAAATGTGCAGATATCTGTTTCTTTCGTCCGATGGAAAAACAGTTCGTTCCACAGTGGTTCCATTTACACCAAAGCATCTTATTGTATACTGTCTGCTATCTTCAAATGTGCCCCGGACTTCTTTGACAGCATCATTAACAAGAGCTTTCATGCCCTTTACCATGATTACAAAATCATAGCCACATTTATCCATATATTTGATATTTTCACGACTGAAATAACCACGGTCAAGAATAAATCCTGCATTCTTATATCCGTAAGCCATGGCTTTATCCAGCATACACTGGAGCTGTGATACATCCACAATACTTCCGGGATAATCCTCATAGAAGAGAGGCTCTCTGTTATTGCAGTCATAAGCAATGGAATAATTGAAAACCGGCAGTTCCTTATCTTCCTTGGCATGACCGTATTCAACAGGTTCTATATCTCCGGCCTGGCAGTTCTTATTGGTAGAATCATATGATATATATATCTTGTCCTTATTCTTCTTTAATGCATTCCATTCATTCTGAAATTCTACAGAATCATCAACAGAAATCTGTCCGATAAACTCGGATATCGTTGAATCACTGTATATTTTATAGCCGGGAGTAAAAAGTGGGTGATTATAAGCATAATCAGGATAATACTGTCCGGCATTATTCTCTGTTGTCAGATAGTAGGCTGCCAGGTCAAGAAATAATCCTGTTCCCCTGTCATCGTTATAAATGGATGACACGATATTTTCCACCATACTTTCCATCATCAGTTTTTCTATAACCATAAAGGTTCCAATCCGGAGGCAGCTGCTCCGCTCATCCCGTCCCTCATCCACAGGAAGCTCCGCATCAGGAAAATATTTCATAAAGTTCGGATTAGGATACATCATGGTATCATCATCTTCACACTTTTTTCCTATCGTGGTTCTCTTGGGAATGTTATATTTTTTGTCTGGCTTATATACCCTGTCATACTCATAATTAATGTATGTTACACCCTTTATGGTACGCTCAAAAATTTTTCCTTTTTCCTCAGGAATCTTAACCAAAAAATCATAATACATAGTTGTTTCTCGCCCAATCATTAAGTATGTATACCTACTCAATTATTTTAACAAGAAAAGAGCAGAAAATCAAGAAAAATCGCTGATTTTCTGCCCGTTTTGAGCATTTGTTTTCGATTGAGTATCAACTTCTACTGGAAGTTAAGAATACCATCTTTGGGTACACAGGTACATGACCCATGTGGCCCACTCAGAAGATTAACTACTGTGAAACAGTTTTGTTGTTGATCCATTCACGTACCTCTTCTCGTTTATCTCCTGTAATCTCTAGTACATCAAGTGCCTGCTCCATGGTAAGCTTCATATTCTGCATAAGTTTTATTACAGCCTTGACAGTACTCCTAACTTCTCCATCTGCCGCTCCTGACTCATATCCCTTGTCATATCCTGCCTGCCGTTCCGCAGCCCTGAGCTTTCTCTCTTCCTCTTCCTGATTGTATTCAAATATGCTAGTCATCCTTCCTCTTTTCTGCCGCTACAGCGGCATTAAATTACAAAGCCTCTGTACGCATGACGAGGGAAGACCGCACCATCGGCTCAACTCTTCACGGAATGTTTTGTCCAATTAGATATATTTGCATGTGATACTCCATATTCGATTGCACGACTTTTGAGGGAGCATCCCTCCTCAAGATGAATACAGACAATTTTCTTGAACTCTGGTTAATAGTGTTGATTCATTTGTAACATACCTCATATAAAGAATTCCTACTTACAACCATGACATAAATCCCAATCAACTTCATTTATTAAATTACTAGGATGTGCCTTCTGAAATTCTGTTTTCAATTTATTACCAGACCCTATATTAGGTGCATATATTCTTCTAACATTCTTTAAATTAATACTGTGTAAATCAATTCTAACCATTTGAATTTTATTGTAATCTTGCAAATCTTGAAGTTTTTCCTTTTTAACAGAAACAATCAAGCGGCACTCTTGTTCATAATCCCATGCCTTGCTCTTATGTATTATTTTGCCTTTTTCCCCATTCAAAATGCACTTTTGAAAATCTAATGGAACATTTATTTCCCATTTGTCCCCCATAGTTCTTCTAATTATCATAATATTATGATTTGTTTCAGTATAAACAACGTCAATTAGTTGAATTTCAAAATCACATTTATCTAAATTTTTTAATGTTACAAACTCATCATTATCAAAATAACCAACCCCTATGTGCTTAGTATTTGTAAGAATTTCTGATATAGAAATTTTGTCAAAATCTATCATAGCTCCCTTGTGCTTCATTCCTCCATAAAGCATCCACATGGCTACACTTTCCGAACCTGAATAAGAAAAACACCGTCCAAAATTCATTTTTACAAGTCCATTATTATTGAAGTTTTCTCTATCTATTCTATCATTCCAATTATCACCATTTGATAAATATAATGCTTCTTTTTCAATTGTCGAATTAACTATATCTATTGTAGTATACATCTTATAGGAATGATGATTACGCCCTTTTTCCTGTAAATATTTTAAAAATTCCTCCTCATAAATACTTGGTAAATTTCTTTTCTCCATTGTAGCTTGTATGATAATATAGAAGCCAATTATCATACTTCTCCTTTCTATAATGTCAAACCATAAACTATTGATTTCCGAACTATTTTAATGCACTTCAAATATGAGATTTTTAACAAGCAATAATACCTAAACTATCCACATTGAGAAATAGCTTAGGCAGTAATCACTATAACTAATCTGAATAATTAATCTATTTTTAGTTCTAGAGCCTGCAATATCATTTTTTTATTTCTATCTGTTCCCCTAATGACATATGCTCTCCTGTATCTATACAATACCTAATAATCTTCATAATAAATAAATGTATTTTATCTCTATCATGTAATTGGCTCTTTGGCTTTAAATAATTTTATTTGTCTCAGGTCATATATTAATTCTTCATATTTTTTTAAATCTCTATAAATTATATCTTTAAAAAGGGGTGTTAATGATATAATAAGTGAAAATATTAATATGATTAAAATAATCGCTTGTAAAGCCATAAAAATCATTTTATCCTGCGTAGCTGAATTTCCAATTTTTTCAGCAACAAACACAACAATAGGAATTATAATTCCTCCTAATATTTTCAATGGCTTCTTCAAAGGCTCTATATAATCACACTGAACCTGTGCTGTCCTAGCCTCCTCTATTAGCAAATCAATAGAAGAAGAATCATAAATATCTATCTTATATTCTCCTAATAAATTAATAATCATATTTATTCTCTTTTGGGAATAGGGTTCATAATGTTCTTTTAACATTAGTTCAAGATTTTTCTTGGATGAATCCATTATAAAAAAAGCTACTACTAGCAATATTACAATAGCAAATAACAATAATGAAGTCCATAATTTTTTTACCAATAAAAATATTCCACTTGCAATGCCAAATGCAAAAACCAAAATTACAAAAATCTTTCGATATGATGGCAGTTTTGTAAATGGAATTGTACTCTTGATTTGCTTTAAACCAATTTTATAAGCTATAAAAAAATCACAAAATCTCATGTTAATCACTCCTTGCTTTTTTTATTTTATAAAATTTTTACATATTTTATCTTCCATATAAATACTATTTTGTGAAATACCCGAGTTGCCAAGTTACTATATGTAATTTCTGACCTTATGTTATTTCAGTCTGACAGTTTACCTATTTATTAATGACTTACCCACAAAAAGTTGCTCAGTTGTGTTGTCACTGACTTATTTCCGTGCCTGTTATTGTTTTATTGAAAGTCAACAGCAATCACTATCTTTACGTTAAGTTTACCACATTACTTTCTGCCTGTAACATGCCAGAGTTATCGAATCATCATATATGCCACTAATTCTTTATTGTTTGCACACTCATTTACTATCGTTAATATTTTATACAATACTAAACATAATAAAATAATACCCATCCCCCACAGCCAGAAAATGGTACATTAAATACAGACTCATTTTAAAAACATCTACATTTTGTCCATTTACTGTAACACAAGTACTTGACCTCTGTGTCACCGTAAAAAGTTCCGGATCATATGTAATTATACTTGCACTATTCGTGTTCTGTAAGAACACTGACACGACATTCCATAATAAGTCCGAACTACTTATCTGCGTGAATACGTGCTGCTCTCACAATCCAGTCTCCAAAACTAAAGCAAAATTTTACTTTATTTTGGCTTACTGATTTTCCATTGCCAATATGTTGCTACAATTTATTATACTATATTACAATATTTTAAATGCTCTAGCATAAGCACTATGAAAACGATAAGTGCCTTTTCTCTTTACCTCAGGCTGTATATTTGCATAATTTCTTTCTTTATATGACCAGGACATTATATTACGCAATTTTCCATATTTATAAACTTGTTCTTCACAACAAATTATATTTGAGTCATACAATAATTGTAATGTTTCAGCAGGTGTTTCCATCTTATAAGGGATTGCTCGATTTAAATCCTTAAGGGATTCAAGGAACTTCTTATGTATTCTCATAAATTCATTATATGAAAATTTTACATTGTCAAATAATTCAAAAAAATTATAAAAATTTGAATAGTCTTCTTCGCTCATGTATATAAGCATATAATCCTTTAACTCGCCCTTTAGGTATTCAGAATAATTAGCAATTATATTATCAAAATCACGATATTTAAATGAATCTCCCGTGCCGACACTTACAAACTCATTTAACATAGTTAATATATCACGAGGTTTGTAAAGAGAGTATCTTAGCAAACCAACAAATGAATCATCTGAAAGATGACGTCCCAAACGCTTATTATATTTATTTGTAACTTTATAAGGAAAATAAGAATCCCAACAAACGCCACGAGCGTATAGGCTATCTTGCTGTTTTGCCAAGTAACTATCGGCAATAGTAAATAACTTGGATTCCCTATAACTCTTATATGTAGTAACCCATTTAAGAAGCACCGCATTGTCACGTATCTTTTGATTCATATTATGAATTGACATACTATAAAGAATATCTGGTCTGATTAACAACGCAATTTTAATGCCCAATCCCTTTAAGAATGAACAATTAAGCGTAATAACTGCGTTTACGAGACCCTTTAAACAATCTAAATACTCTTTGTTTGAAATATGAGTAGGTCTTGCATCAATACCATCAATAAATAGAATAAACTTATTCCACATATTTAAAGGGTGAAGAGCCTTCTCAAATCCGTCTTTTAGCTTCATAAGGCTTAATTGATAACTTTGTTCTACATATTTTTGGGTAAACTCTTCTTCTGCATTTCCTGCAAGTGAAAAAACACCATTTTCAATCATTGTATTCACAGAAGCACTTGATTTGTCAACAAATTCCAGCGCATTAATAAATTCTGGTTTGAAAGCATTGCTGTAAAACTTCTCTATTGCCTTAGTCAGGGACATATAATATCTATGTTTCAATGGATTATTTTGTATGAGATTCCTAATTTCCTCGCATAAAACCAAATAAATCATATTTACCCAAATGTCCTTATATGTAGACATGTCTAAAGATTTATTTTGTTTCATAGTTACAAATTTATCATATACTGTATTTTCTACCAATTTTATTTTTGATTTTATATCTACCGAAGGGTGGTTTGATAAATAAACGGCGTACGCAGTCTTACCTGATCCTTTTTCACCTATAACAAAGTATTTGTCAGGTGATTTGATTTCGTCCATTATTTCGTCAACCAAAAAAATTTTTTCAAAAAGGCTATCCTGCTGAGAAGAAGTATTATAATATTCATATGCGTCACCTTTTATTTGTTGTAATTCACTTATTTTTTTCATTACCTTCTCAATCCTTTCTTTGATTCCTTATTTCATATATTTATCATGTCTGTTCAGACCCCCAGTTAGTTGAAAATCATATCCGAGGTTCCGTTCAGTGCTTCGCGGATAGCTGTTAAAGCATTTATTCCATGCTTGCAGTCTAATCCAACAAACTTATCAAGACGTATCACACGATAAAGACGTCTAGATTTTTCTGTCTTGATTGTTCCACTTCACAAACTGACTGCCACATTTACAAGTATCTTCTTCGTATTGTTGCACTCTTCATTTGCCGTTTAAAAGAATTCATTGGCTGTGTCTACTACATGATAATGAAATGTTGTTGCTTGTAAAAATATCTTACCACATTAATACCCACCTGTAACCTGCCAGAGTTGTCAAATTATCATCTACATTACTAAAACTTATGCCTTTTTACACATATTTGCCTCAGCGAATATTTTTATATGATACCTAATTAATTACATTATGCCATTTCCCCAACACATTAAGGAAATGGCATATAACATCTTTTTGTCCACAGGCACCTAACACCTATATCCTACCTCGGCTATACATTCATTTTCTTGTTAAGAGGTTCCAATACCTCTTCTCTTTCATCTCCTGTAATATCCAGCGTATCAAGTGCCTGCTCCATGGTAAGTTTCAAATTATGCATAAGTTTTATTACAGCCTTGACAGTACTCCTGACTTCTCCACGTGTTTCCCCATCAGCGGCTCCTGACTCATACCCACTGTCATATCCACTATCATATCCCTTGCCATATCCAACATCATACCCCGCCTGCCGTTCCGCAGCCCTAAGCTTTCTCTCTTCCTCTTCCTGATTGTATTCAAATATGCTAGTCATCCTTCCTCTTTTCTGCCGCTACAGCGGCATTAAATTACATGGAAATTTGTGCATAGCACAAATTTCTAGACAGAAAGAATATAATTCTTTCTGACTGGCCTCGCGCACGATTCTTTCTCAAAAAATCCGCCGGCACATCATTTCTTATGCACTCATCGACGGCTCGTCTGACAGCCGCCTCAATCGAGCCCAGCTCTGCCTTGTACTTTCTCACCAGTGCAACGTACTGTGCATAATCTGCAAGTGTACGACACTGCTCCATGAGTGCCAGGTTCCTGCCATAGTTCACATTCTGTAATTCATCTGAATTTACATAGTGCCTGCCAGACACAGCATTGTAGAGCTCAAGAAATCTATCCTTATCAGAAAAAAGCATCCTGAATACCGTGTCCTTGTACTTGCGGTTGGCGGTCAGGCGTACTGTATTTCCCACCTTGCTGCTCACCACTGCTACATTTCCTTCTCTCTGTTTTTACGACTTTTGTCATAAAGCACCTCCTGTAATGTGTTGCAGGAGATATGCCTGACTGCCGTGCATGCTGTTCGCTGTAAATAAACTCATTGCATTATGTCGCTCTTACATCTATATAGAGAGGTAGATAAATGGATTCATCTACATGCTTTCCCTACGGTATCTTCAATTATCCCCTGCTAGGTTAATGGATTCTCAAGCATAGAAGTTTGAATATCTGCCGGGAAATGATGCATATTGGCTACAGGTACCTGCCCTCTGTGTCCACCTGCCATATGCCTGTGCTCTTGCGGCTTTTGAAATATCAGTACATCCCATCCTGTAAAGGTACTTTACACAATTGTAAAGATTTTCAGTACATATGCCATTCTGCATGCACCATTCATGGTCTGTAAAACCACTGGCACGGCATTCCATAATCAGTCTGAACTGCTCATCTGTGGGAATACGTGCTATTCTCATAATCTAACCTCCAAAAATAAAGTAAATTGCTTGCATTTAGTATTTCCAGCAATCTTAAATAGAGTAAAACGCTCGCATTATCTATTTTTATTATGAAGCTAGGTTAATAATATTCCACAGCGTAGGGAAGTTTTGCGCTTACAGTAAATCCATGAATGCAAGCATATTTACATTATCCATACAAACAGTCAAGTCATCAACAAAATAATTTTTCAACATTTCACGATCGTGTCTAACATTAAGCCCCCAATCTGTCCATTACTTAAAATGTTATCCAACAAGGAATCATTATTCAAATATTTTATATATTTCTTGTAAATCATGCAGCATTCTTCCCAATGTCTTATTTTTCATTATATTTGAATCAATTTTGGGGCCAAATATCATTTCCTTAATTTGGATTGCAGGAATATTAGTGATTTTGAACATTTCCTGAAGCTGTGTGTCCGAATATTGTTTTAACTTTTTCTGTAGTTCAAGTACATCTTTTCTATGAATCTGGTATGAGTTCTCTATTTTCATTTCACTTATATTATTTTTAAGCTTTTTACAATCTTCATTAACAACAATCTGAATTCTAGTTATATCATCACCGTCTGTTAATAAACTAAATTTCAATCCATTATCAAAGTCTATATCAAGGTCAAATGGTGAAGCAAAGTCACATTTTTTAGAACTTTTTATTCTGTTACAATTACCACATACCGGCACTAAATTATACAAGCATAATGAAAATATTGGATATGTACTTTTGTTATAAAAATGATCTAATTGTGCTCCAGCACAGTCCTCGTCTCTGCTGTTAATATATTCACGATTACAATATGGACATATTGTCAAATCAAGTTCTTCAACCATTCGTACACTCATTTTTTTCCCATCATATTCAGACTGAGAAACCTTTGTATATTTGTCCACATATTCGTTGTACATATCATTATAAGTTTTTTTATTATTGTTACAAGAAAAACATTCATATTCCATTTTACTATATGTATTAGCATTAATATATTCATATGCTTTTTTTAATTTTGGAAATTCTGCAAGTATCAACTGCTCAAATTCATCCTCATTGGTGTCAAAGAAATCTTTTGGCATATATATCATGCAACTTTTCAAAATTTTATCTTGTAATTCTTTACTAACTTTTTTTCGAACAACCTCTAAATACTCCTTACTAAACTGCTCTGAATACATTCCGAGTCTTATCATTTCTTATCATTTGACCCTTCCTGACTAATTTTTTTCAGTTTTTCCTGAAGTTTCTCTTTTTCCTCATCTAATCTACTAATTTTATTTTGTATGCTTGACAAAGTTTCTTCTTTTGATAATTGTGATTGTGACAACATCATCTTTAAATTAATTTTATATACAGGCTCACCAATCAATTCAATCATGTTTTCAATTTTATCGTAATCCAAAGCTTCAGTATTTATATAATTTTCTAAATCATCATTTTCGTTCGGATTAGATATATATTTTGAAATACACTTTATAAATTTTTTTGCATACTCTCCTATTGTTGCTTCCATAAAGAAATTATCTGTTAATAATTTATGTATATTCTGCCCCAGCGTCACACCATCCACACCAATGTGGCTATTATCGTTATTTTTATTTGATAAATATATAACATCTTCACCTAAGACATCTGAAATAATAAAAGGAGAATTTGTTGTTAATATAATCTGTACTTTTCCTTCCCCTTCAATATTTATAATATCCAATAAATCACTTATGTATCTCCTCTGCCATTCAGGATGATAATATACCTCACCTTCGTCAATAAATATGAGTGTTGCTTCATCATGGCTTACACAATCTTCCTGCAAATAATACCAATACTTTTCAAAAAAAGGTATATCTATCCCATTTTCTTTTCCATTTAAAAAATAATATATCTTTGAAAAAAGCATAAATTTAAAATACTCACCCGATGAAAAATGTTTCAGAACAGCTAACGGATTATTTTTATAATCATCAATGATTTTCTCAAAAACATCTTTTTTTCTTAGCTGGGATAAGTCTAAATTATTATCTTCAAAATTTTCTATATAAAAATGTTTAGATTCTGTATAATCGAACATACTTTTTAACCTATCTTCCTCTAAATTATAAAGAAAGAATAATTGATAAAATAAATCCCTATTTATTAAATCTATATTTTCCGTTGCATTTTCTTCTTTTTGATCTTTTAGTTCATTTGCCTTTTTTTCTTTTTGATTTTTTATTTCATTTATTTGATTATGTTTAATTATAAAACTCTTAGTTTCGGAAAAATCTTTTAAATTAATTTCTTTTAAGAGCTCCTCTCTTTCATTATTTTCTTTATACCAGTCGTAATCATAAAGCTGTATCTGATCCGCTCTTAGCATATTAGAAAAATAACCAACCTTTCCAATACTATTGATATTAATAACAAACTCATTAGTCAAGGGATTTACATCATTTGCACTAACACCCGACATATTGGTTATATAATAGCTATTGTCGTTTATATGAAAAACCACAACAAATTCTGCACCTTCATCAAGTATCCCATATTTCTCGTAATTCTTTTTATCTATACATCCTCTTTCTAATCCTCCATTTTTCTTAATAATGTATAGCATACCAAAAAAAGTTTCTCTTAAAAAATCAACTATACTTGTTTTACCTGTACCATTTTTGCCAACTAAGCATGTCAACGAATACACTTTTTTTCCATAAAAGTGCACACTACTATTACTAATTTTCTTTGTTATCTTTTTGTCTATTTTATTATAACCATATTTGTGATCAAAACTAATCAGTCTATTTTTTAACCCTCTGTATTCATTTAAATACAATAATGAAAATAATATCTGATCCTTCTTGTTATTTAAATTCCTGTCATTTAAAAATATTTTATTATAGTCAATATTTACTTGCCAATCATCAGAATCAAAATTCACATCATACGCTTGTCCATAGAATTCTATATTATCTATTGAAAGCTCTGCATTAATTTCATTGTTAACATACAACGTCCATTTTTCCCAAGCAGTATTTTGCCAATAAGTTTTTGGTGTTTTTAACACATCTATATTATTTATAATAGTCTTTTCCATACCAGAAAATGCGTACTCTATCTGTACAGAATTTTCCTCTTTTATTATTTGAATAATTTTCTTATTCAAATATTCTATAATCATAATAGCATCTATACACCAGAATTTAATTCTTTCTTTTTCTTCTTTTGACATACTGGAATACATTATTATACTTACAACCTGATGTCTAAAAACACTCATAAGAGTCAGCCTGTCTATTGGATATAATTCTAAAATATCTTTAACTATCTCTTCTGGTAAATTTCCTATATACTTTCTAATTAATTCAATTCCACCGTATGCATATCCCAAATCATTTGGAGTTCCTGCTGATGATACATGTTTATACAACGCCTCTCTAATTACATTTTTTTCTTCTTTACTAAAATCACTGATGTTTTGGGGATAATATTTACATAATAATTCAATTGCTTCTTGATTATCATAAAATCTACCATAAAACTTACTGTAAAAATTCGCCAAGCCATTATATAAATTTCTATTACAATTTTCATCAATATATTGGTCAAACTTTTCTTTAAGGTTCCTTATATTGTTTTTTTCATCTAATGTAATATCATCAGCTTCTTCACTATTAATACAGTGATAAAAACTATATGCCACATGTCTTTGACACAATAATTTATTATAGCTGCTATTATCCTTTAATTCTTTATATATTCCGTTTTCAATAATACTATATACCAATGTATTGGTAAAGCTTCGTACCTCATTTTCATATTCATCAGTTACATAAACTTTTTTGTGTTCATCTTCTATCTGTTTTTCACATTCTTTTAACACACTACATATTTCATCAATTATTTCATCAATATTATTGGTCTTAGTATCATATACTTTTTCCAATTCTTTAACATTATGTTTATAAAGCGCAGCAATTAATTTTAAATCATTAACATCCATATATTTTTTATGCCTACATTCTATTGGCAACCTTTCTCCTTCCTAGTTTAAATAATCTGGAAGTATACATCACATGTCCAGCTTATGAATCAGCATCTGCTGTATCTTATATACTAATCCGGCTTTTACCATTCTCCTAAACATCTATTAATACCTATTTGTAATAAGCAAAATATATATTCACTATCCCTCTAAATATTGAAAGCAAAATATTTAAAATCATAAAAATAAACACAAACAGAAATATTACCTGAAGAGTTCCAATATTGGTTATTGTAATTAAAAAATAATAAACTAATATAATTAACAAAAGTAAGATTTCACTAATCAATGAAAAAGCAAATTGTATATGAAGTTTTTGAAATAGGCTTATTTCCTTATTATGTATTTTTATATCAGATTTTCTTTTTTTAAGCTCGTCTACTCCGTTACCACTACTTGTTAAGAGAAGAGTGACCAACATTACAGAAAAACCAATAAGAATTGATATAAGACTAATTAATACATCAGCCAGCCCCTTCGTGGCAAATTCAACTTTTCCACAAAACATACAAGTTGTTGAAATTATAATACCACTACCAAGAGGTACAAAAACATCAAAGACTCTCTCCTTCAATTCTATTGATTTGAAATAGTCTATAATCAATATTAACCATTCAAAGTATAATATTCCCCCAATTGATTTTTGGTTTTTTTTCATATAGCTTCCTCTAAAAGTCCTTCCATTTTATTAAAAATGGAATCCGAGTTCACTGTACCATCCTTTTTTAAATCTACTGTAATTTCTTCAATACGCTTCACCATATTTGTATCAATTATCGTATTCATATTATTCTCATCTTTGGCATACATTCTCATACGCTTTGCTCTAGTTTCGGTAGCTACAATCTTTTCAGCAAACGTCCTAAAAGTTCTTCTTGGTAATCCCTCCCTCGGTTTCGCCTTTATCGTTATTACAATATCATCCCTTGACGCACCATCTAAATCTATCATATTCATAAATCCTGATCCTAATAATGCTTTATCTACAATCAACTCTGCCGCCATTATTCGTTCACTCTTATTAATTAGAGTAAAGAAATCTTCTGATGGTATTATACCTTCCTCTATTTGTCTATTATCATTCGTATTTTCCTGCATGTTTAAACCAATAAACTTCCCATTTAAGAACTTTATAACATTAGACATTGATACACCTGAGCGTCTTTCTTCAAATATTGCATATGCTTCATTCTCATCAATTCTTAGAAGCATATGCGTTATTTCCTTCTCTCCCTCATTAAGCTTTTTATCCGTTTTTCTTTCAGAGCCATCTTCAGATGACATATAATTAGGTGAGTGATTAAATTTACATGACTTAAATATTATTTTTGCATAATCAATATCATCTTTCTGATACATTGTTATGCTTTCAATGTCCATTGCTTTGTTAGCCTTAGTATCCTTAATAACCCTATCTTTACCTCCAAGACCATTAATATACACTAATAATCTTTTAAACAAATCCTTATCAAATGTTCTCTCATCCGTATCAAGTTCAGTAAAATCCATAAAATAATATCCTATTCTTCTCGTTGGCACACTCATATTATATTTCTCCTTATTCATGTATATTTAAGAAATCATCTTTAGTTAATCTTACCACACTACTTTCTGCATGTAACCTGCCAGAGTTGTCATATTTTGAAACCACCCCAAAAAATATTCATTTTCTTTCCCTCCTTGCGCTCCAAATATTATTTTATATGATACTGCATTGCCCAAAATAATACCATCCTTCCATCAAAGAAAGGGTGGTATCAATCTAACAACTATGTTTCTTAACTTCCAGAAGTCCAGTAAGCCGGATGATTTCTCGATATTTGGTCATAATCGTGACCTCCTCATAATGAATTTACACTATAAAGTGCATAACATCATTATAAGGTTTTAGGAAAAATGTGATTCCCTTTTTGCCGGAATCGTGATTCCGTAAAAAACGGAATATTGATTTCCATACGCCGGACAGGTGATGGATTTCACCCCGGATTATTCAATTGAAAGCCTGAACTCCACATACCGCAGGCTTAACCGTCAGAGAAGCGTATTTCCAAGCGATACGGCACTGCTTAAAGCGCTGTACCTTGCAACATTTGAAGCTACAAAGAAATGGACGAGTACCATCCGCAACTGGGGACAGGTCTACGGAGAGCTTAGTATCATGTATGAGGGACGGCTTCCGGAATAATCTGTTTATTTTATAAAGACGTTTATTAACGTCTTTACTTGACATACACAAAAATATATCGTATATATAAAACAGGCTGGTAAGCACAGACTTATATGCTTACCAGCCAACTATTATCATAGAAGTTCTTATTTACAGACTTTTCTTCATAGACTCAAGAAAACGTCCGCACCCCCAGTGGGTCAATTTTACTTGACAATCAACAATCGTCTGTATAGTAACATCTATCTTAACGAGATGATAAATAGCCGCACCCATTCCCATACATAAAATAAACATTTCCTAAAATTACCAAATGAAATCCATTTTCATCTTCATGTTTAGGATTCTTTATAAATGTGTATCAATTATCCATACTTGTATTTATCCCTAGATCTCATCCTCCCGTCTCCAAAACAGTCTTCTATAGTCCTCTTATCGTAAATTATAACTCTCGTTATAACTAATGCCTGTCCGTTCTGCACATTCCTTTACTACACACTCAGGTTCCACATATTCAATCCATTTATCTAAACACTGTGTGGAATTATGTATGAAATAGAGTTCTTCATAACTCTCTGCTATCAACGGAAGCAGGAATAAGTAAATCATAGAATCCCCACATATCAAAATACGTTTTTCGTCTACATTCGGATTTGTATTTGTATAATGCCAAAATAGAGAACCGTCTTCATCTAACATTTCCGGCTTATTCGTTGTACACGTTATTGTATCTGAAGCATTGTAATTCATTTCAAGAATTTTATCTGTATAAGTAAATGAACCATAAAAGCTTTCTTCTATCTGCCTTTCATTAAAAGTTACATCCTTTTCTTCAAGTATATATATTTCTGGATCATTAATTTTTATATGCTCCATTAATTCTTTATATCCCAAATATGCACCATAAAAATTCCAATGTGATGCATCGTATTTCTGATTAAATGAAGGATATATATCATCTTTATGCTTCAACAATATTTCTGACATATAAATACAGTCCACATTGGAGTTTTCTTCCAAGTAACGAATTTGTGCTTCTGCTCTTGAGATTTTTCCTATCTTATGCACAGAACTAGGCATATACTCTGGATATACATTATCCTTCATGGGTGCAATCATAAGCACAAATTCACAATCACGTTCTTGTAACTGTTGTTCTAATGTGGAAAACACATCACCTAATGCATTCAACCCTTCTTCTGTTGGTAGTTCCGTATTCTGATATTCTCTTAACGCTACTCTTTCTTCATCTTCATAAAACCAATGATTTTCTTTTCCTAACAGCCAATCATTCTTAGGAAGCTCATGAAATACTTTGTATTGTATACTACTGGCTATTTGAATACATTCTCTTCTTAATCCCACATGATCTTCAAACCAATCTTCAAACATCATAATCGGATTTTTCGTAAACTTCAAATATCCATCTTTATATTCCCAGAAAGAAGTCATTTTTGCTAATGTTCTATTTTCATCCACCGACACCTCAGTGGTATAGTCTCCGGTACATAGGGGAACGAATAATGTAACAACAAAGCATGCTATAAACCAATATTTCTTTATAATTTTCATAATTCTCTTATTCTACCTCATTATCATGTAATATAGCCAGTTTATTTTTTATCCTACTCAATTTAATACTTCACAATTAAAACTGAAAATAAATAAACGGATTATAACTATTTGTCATTAATTCTATTATTGCAATTCCAAAAAGTAAAAACATAATGCCTCTATACACATTTGGGAATTTATAAATAATCTTTTTCTCAAAAAAATTCTTCACAACAGGTGCACATCCTATTACTGCCAATATTACCGCCCATATCTTAGCTACAGTCATATAATAACCAATTCCAAACAATGTGAATTCGTTTTTAACCAGTCCAAACATAATTTTCAAATAACTAAAACCTGTCGTTACACTTTCAGCGCTGAACATTACCCAGCCTACTAATACCACTAGCATAGTATATGTCCATGTCAATATATTACTTTTCAAGTGTCCTTTCTCTTTGAACTTTCTTTCTATGACTATAAATAAACCATGCCACATTCCCCATACTATAAAAGTCCAATTTGCTCCATGCCATATTCCTGTCAATAAAAATACTATTATCAAATGTACATATACATTCCCCTTGCGGCTTCCTCCCATCGGAATATATACATAATTTCTAAAAAAGCTCGATAGCGTGATATGCCAACGCCTCCAAAATTCCGTTATATTTCCTGCCATGTACGGGAAGTTAAAATTCTGCGGCAAATGGAATCCAAACATTTTTCCAAGTCCTATTGCCATTTCAGAATATCCTGAAAAATCATAATAAATATGTAGCATATAACAAAATGCTCCCAACCATGCTACACCACACCCTAAATACTGGTAATCTGAAGACATAATTTGTTCCGAAATTGTAGCGACTGTATTAGAAATCAATATCTTCTTAGCAAATCCTATAATAAAATCATAAATGCCCTCTTCAAACAATTTGCTATTGCACTTTCTATTTCTGATTTCTTCACAGATATCACTATACTGAACAATCGGTCCCGCAATTAGCTGTGGAAAAAAACTTATGTAAAGCGCAACTTCTTGAATTTTCTTGGCAGGTTCTACTTTAGCCCAATACACATCTACTAAATAAGAAATGCTTTGAAATGTGTAAAAAGAAATTCCTATCGGCAACACTAAATTTAGATTTTTCAATGTCCCTAAATGAAGCATATTAACAGTTTCTGCAAAAAAGCCCTGATATTTAAAAAGAAATATCATTCCTAAGTTATAAAATACTCCAATTGCAAGAGGAATCCATTTCCAATGTTTCTTAGTACTACCAATAATTCTTCCCACAAAATAATTAATTGCAATAGACGCTATCATCAGCAAAACATGCACTGGTTCTCCCCATGCGTAAAATAATATACTCGCAAAAATCAAAATTGCATTTTGTATGCCATTATTTCCCTCTCGTTTTTTCAACCATTCCACTACATAATAAACCACTAATACGATAGGCAAAAAGAAGAAAACAAAAGTAATTGAACTAAACACCATGATACTTACACCTCTGCAACAAATTTTCAACTTTTCTTAAAATATACCTGTATAACCAGGTAAAAGCACTTGCAATTATTATAGTACTCACAACAATTACCAAATAAATTACAATAGCATGTTTTATGCTATAAACTTCTTTTACCTGCCATAACAAATACGCACCTACTGTCAACATCACTGGCATATGTAAACCATAAATAGCAAAAGAATTTTTCCCAAGAAACTGCATGCATTTATCGCCTAATACAACTGCATGTACATTTTGTGTCTCCTCAAGAATATTACCACCTAATAAAATCAAACACCATGCAGACGCTGCAAGATATTCATAACTTCTTATTTGCTGAAATGGAGTATATACATAGTATTTACATACCCATAAAAGTAATATTCCCACTATTATCAGCTTTTTACAGTGTTTCTGCCCAAATTCTTTTATATTTAGCTTAGAATTAACCACTTCTAACATTACTGTAATTGCCATGCCTCCCAAAACCATGAAACAATACAACCAATTTAGACATAAAAACAATGCGGTTACTATCATTATCACACCAAGCTGTGTCATTGGCTGTACTTTTTTTAACAGCAACATTGCCAGCATTGCTAAAACAGCACCAAAAAACTCCCATCTTAACATCCAAAATGGACCAATCAAAGCACTTGCACCCTTAAAAAAAACACGATATGCCGCATCGTATAAAGCACTTTGTATATTCTTACTACTATCCATCCAACGAACTATGCTTACCTCTGGTCTCACTGTAAATGATTGCGCATAAAAACCATGTCTAATAAGAATTGAAACAAACAGACAGCACATAAATGTCATTAGCATTAGTCTAAAATACCTTTTTATTACTTCTAAAGGCACTTTTCTAATTGTGATTGTACTCGCCTTATTTGCCATTCCAAATCCTGTCAAAACAAGAAAAAATGCAATAGGAATACCACCACTAATTAGTATTCCTACCGGCGAAAATTCAATAATTTTTCCAATTATTGTCTTCTTCCAATCTGGTATTAACGCAGGAATCACATGACAATTTAACACTGCAATTGCGCCATATCCTCTAAGAGCTTCTATCCACTGCTTTCGATACTTCACTACTTATCTCCTAAATCCATTTATCTTTTTGAGTATAAACACAAATAACATTCATCTTTTTGGGGTAAGTTCTCCACTCAAAATTTCTGACATACTATTCATGGCTACCTAACTACAGCCTTGTCTTTAGTTCATTATATTTTTCCTTGTTTCCAATACATTATCTGTATACTTGAAATCAATTTCAAAAAACAATCTTTTTAATTCTTTATATAGATGGAAACTCCCTTCTACTTTTTGAGGATAGGAAACGAATGAACAACCTTTAATTTCCTCCCAATGCGCCTTAAACAAACACACTATTTCATCATGAAGTTTAATATAGGATGATTCAAAACTTTCTTCCGTATCATCAAAATTCACTTCTTTTTGATATAGAATGTCTCCATTATCAAGTCCTTCATCAACCATAAAAATGCTACATGAACACATTAATACTCTACCATGTACTATTCTACCGTAACGCTCTTAGCCAGATTCCTTGGCTTGTCCACATCAAGACCCTTAGCCACCGATACATAATAGCCAAGAAGCTGAAGCGGTATAACTGCAAGTGACGCTGTGAAATATGCATCCGTCTTAGGAATGTATACCGTAAAGTCACAGGTATCCTCAGTCTCATAGTTTCCGTAGGTTGTAAGCCCCATAAGGTACGCGCCACGGCTCTTGCACTCAACCATGTTGCTCACTGTCTTTTCGTAGAGAGCATCCTGTGTGAGAGTTCCTATCACAAGAGTTCCATCCTCGATAAGGCTGATTGTGCCGTGCTTGAGTTCTCCGGCAGAATAAGCCTCACTATGGATATAGGATATTTCCTTGAGTTTCAGGCTTCCCTCAAGGCTCACAGCATAATCGATACCACGCCCTATAAAGAAAATATCACACATGTTAGCCTGCTTAGCAGCAAACCACTGGATACGTTCTTTATCACCAAGTATCTTCTTGACCTTATCCGGAAGTGTCTCAAGCTCTGAAAGCATATCTGCGCACCGTGCCTGTGTTATCTCACCGCGAACTTTGGCGAACTGGATTGCAAGACAGTAGGAGGCGATAAGCTGTGTGCTGTATGCCTTTGTTGTAGCAACCGCAATCTCCGGACCGGCAAGCGTATAGAATACACTATCCGCCTCGCGCGCAATGGAACTGCCTATAACATTTACAATGGCGAGTGTCTTGACGCCCTTCTCCTTTGCAAGACGAAGTGCTGCAAGGCTGTCTGCCGTCTCACCCGACTGGCTGATGATTATAACCAGATCATCACTTTTAAGAATCGGCCTGCGGTATCTGAACTCCGATGCCACATCAACTCTCACCGGAATTTTTGCAAGGTCTTCTATAACATACTGCGCAACAACTCCAACATGATACGCCGAACCGCATGCCACTATATAAATCTGTGAAATTTTCTTGATGTCTTCATCTGCAAGACCAACTGATGATAAATCAAGCACTCCATCCTTATAAACAGAATGAAGCGTATCAGCAATCACGCGCGGCTGCTCATGAATCTCTTTCATCATGAAATGCTCATAGCCCGCTTTCTCAGCAGCTTCAGCATTCCACTTAATCTCAACAAGTTCCTTTTCTATCACATCACCGTCAAGGTTATAAAAAGTAATCTCTCCCTTTTTCAGACGCGCCATCTCCATGTTACCAATATAATATACGTTTCGCGTGTACTTAAGTATAGCCGGTACATCGGAGGCAAGATATGACTCTCCATTATTTACACCAAGAATCATCGGACTGTCTTTTCTAGCAACAAAAATCTCTTCCGGATAATCCTTGAACATAAGTGCAAGTGCATAGGAACCGCGGATACGCACTATCGCATGGTTAATTGCATCAACAGGAGTATGCTCATATTTCTTATAGTAATAATCCACAAGCTTTATGGCTACCTCTGTATCTGTTGATGAATAAAAAGTATATCCTTTTCTAATAAGCTTCTCTTTAAGTTCCTGGTAATTTTCAATAATACCATTATGTACGCCAACAACATTCCCATCATCTGACATATGCGGATGGGCATTAATCTCAGAAGGCTCACCATGTGTAGCCCATCTGGTATGCCCTATACCGCAAGTACCACATACAGCGTTTCCGTCATCTGTTTTCTCGGAAAGAGCCTTAAGTCTTCCCTTAGCCTTAACTATCTGATATTCTTCCTCTCCATCGCGAACAGCCATACCTGCTGAGTCATAACCACGATATTCCAGCTTGGAAAGACCATCTAATATAATCGGTGCTGCCTGATGCTCACCTGTAAAACCTACTATTCCGCACATAAATTGCCACCTCGTAATAAACTAATTGTGTGATTAACCATATCACAATATTTCCGGTTATACAATAGATTTAACGCCTCCAGTCTCAATAAATATAAAAAATGTTGCCTATCTGATTATAGCTTTATTTCAATCAGAATTTAACAGTATTTTGGCTATTCTCTCGCACCCTCTTCCATCAACATATTCCTGCATTCTATAGCTAATACTTTCCCATACCTTACGATTGTTTAATCTCATCAGTTCAGACACAATATTGTCAAGACATCCTGTCATATTATATCTTACATCGCCTGCACAATGAATAAGTTTTATTTCCGAAAGCTTGTCAGAGCACATTATCTGATTATCTGCAATTCTGTAGATAATTGATGGAATTCCACACGCACATAACTCATATACCGTTGTACCACCTGCAGTAATACATACATCGCATTCAAGCATCAGTTCACTCATATTGGTCACATTACTCAACAGGTGAACATTATCAGATAAACCATATTTTTTTATAAGTGTTTCTTGGTTAAAATTAAACTTTCCAAGTATGCAATATATATCTTTTGTTCTAAAATTACTATCATTCATCAGACATTCCAGAATATTGCCTATTACATTATATTTATCTGTTCCTCCTGATGTTATAAGAATCTTATTCAAACCATGGAATTTTCTATGCTGCACTCCGATAAATTCAGCCCGCAGTGGGGCAAATGACGGTCCAAGATAAAACTTTGTCATAAGATCTGCATGCCTGTAACGTTCAATATAATTTAAATCTTCAGCATAAAAATTACAATTTATCACCGTTGAAACGGGATATATAAAATCATTCATATCATCTATGTAAAAAATATTTGTTAGAGCACTAAGCCTTTTTAAATAATTTTCTGTCACAAAGTAGTCGTCTATTAATAGTTCCCTTATATTTTCTTCAACCAAAATCTGCGCAATAATCTCAATCTCACTATCGAGCTTATTCCAAATTGTGTTAAGGCAAATAGTCTTGAAACCTTTATTCAAAATTAAACTTTCTGATCTTGTATCTGCAACAATAAATACAACATCTGTTTTGTTTCTTCTCAAAGTCTCTGCAATTGCAAGGCATCTCATTATATGTCCCGTACCAATTTGTTCATTTCCATCTACTCTGATATATAATATATTCTCCATAGTAACCCGCCTTTTATATGCTTGAGAATTTTATATGATACTTATTCCATCTAAAATTATGCCATTTCCGCCCCTTGGAAATGGCATTCATAAAAAGAGAAACAATTATTTTTTATACTATTTATTGTAAATCTATTTTTTGTTTGTATATACCGCTTGCCCATGCCCTTTATAAACCAGCAGTCTAATAAACTTCATAGGTTTAAAACAATTATTTTATAAGCAATGGAATCAATAAATTGAAACTAGTGTACAGACATATTAATATTTCGTCAAATATTTCTGGCAATTATTGCCGTTTTTGTATAATAAAAAGAAACGGCTGTGATTTCCTATGGCAAGACCTAAAAAATATAAAATAGAACTAACGGATGATGAATTAAAAAGCTTAAAGTCTGTCATCCGAAAAAATAAAACATCCAAAACCATTCGATGCAGATGCCAGATCATTATTAACCTATATGAATCCCACGGAAAAATATTGACCAATGAGCAGTCTGCAAAATCAAATGGTGTATGTCTGGCAACAGTTACTAATACCATGAAAAAATATTTTGAAGATGGTATTGATGCTGTAACTGGATTTAAGCATAATGTTAATTCTGATAATAATTCTAAATAAATTTTTACTCTCATTTTCGCGAAAGTAACTGATATCAACCAATTTGTAACGGTGAAAAAGCTCTTGCCGATGCCATCATGAATCGTATATCATATGCTTCCTATAAAAGTATTAATCCATCCAAAGACCTTTCAATGAGAGTTATATACAGATCAGATTCGACAATCGCAAAGTAACTTATTAACAACAAAATGGACAAGATCCGTTATAGTGAGATTTGACACCTACTTTAAATCATTTCCATATCAAAGACCTATCAACACTAAAATCATATAGATTTCTACATTGATTATTTACTGCATCTGAAAAAATATATTCATAACTCGGATTCAATTTTACTTTATATGATTTAATATCATTAAAATAAATCACATCCGAAATATTATTTTGTTCCAGTATGCTACCTATTCTATTAAACTTTTCTACACTACCATATTCATAATATCTAGCTGGATACTCTATTCTTATCTGTCTACGATTGCCAAACTCATCAACATATGTTCCCAAAAATTCTTTTAAAAATCTGTACGGAACTTTAGCTTCTGCTTCAACATAATGCACAAATGTCATGCTTCTTTGATAGTCTGTTCCCAACATAATCTGAATGGCATTATTATTATACATAAATGCAAAAGGTGAGTCTTTTCCAAATGAGTTATTATTTTTAATATTACACAATATATCCTGATACTTTCCCCAAACGGCAAAAGAATGCATAGGATTTCTTGTTCTTTTAAAGTCAGGACGTTCCAAAGCTACATTTCCCAACGCTCCAGTTGTACATTTAGTTTTCTTAATATCATAAAAACCAATATTACTAAAGTCAAAGTTAAATGTTGGTATGACTAATGTACCTTCTTCCGTTATTTCATCAATAAAACAATCTATAATCTTATTTGCATCAAATATTCCCTCATTTTTTTTTGTTATAAAGGCAAGTGCCATTATATCTGATGATAAATAAATAAAATCACCTTTAGTTACTCCAAAGCTTTTTGCAATTTCAGAAATATTTTTATACTGTTTCATTATGCTGTGCCTTCCTGCTTATGTACTCAGCAATTTTTTTCGGTGTCTCAAAATTTTCTGGAACTAATTCTAACGGATGTACATTAATCTTATAGTCATCCTCTAAAATTGGCAATACCTTGTTAAATATAGACATAGAATCCAAAATACCTGTTTCAAACAAATCTGTATCCTCATTGAATTTAATTCCAGGATTGATGCTTTCAATCTTTCCCATTATATTTTTTAAAATATCAGACACTTTTAAACTCCTTCCACGTATTCCTTTTTTAATAATACTCTATCAATTTTTCCATTTGCATTATAAGGCATTCTATTAATCTTTATAATCTTCTCAGGCAACATATAGCTTGGTAAATATAATTTCTGTAGATTTTCAAGCAATTCATTGCTTTCTATACTTCCCTGATAAACTAACATTATATTATCACATGAAACATCATATAATGCAACACTTGAATCAACTTCCTCTAATGAATTAGCTGCATGTTCTATTTCTCCAAGCTCAATCCGATATCCGCTATGCTTTATCTGCGTATCAGCTCTTCCCATGTACATATACTCACCATACTCATTTTTCTTAACTAAGTCGCCTGTTTTATATACAGTCTCCGGGTAAGCTTTATTTAAAGGATTTTGTACAAACATTTCTTTTGTTTTTTCTGGTGAATTATAATACCCAAATCCAACAAACGAACCTCTAAAATACAACTCTCCAATCTCATTATCTTTAACCTTTTCCCCAGCTTGATTTAACGCAAATGCATCCATGTTTGTACAACATTTACCTATTGGTAAAGGCTCATCATTAGAAAAATCCCTATCAACAATATAATATAATGCAATATCTGTAATTTCTGTTGGTCCGAATAAATTAGCATATAAAGCTTTAGGCAAATACTCTTTCCACTTATTTAAAATTTTTGTTTGCATCACCTCACCTGCAAACAAAATCTTATTCACCTGTGGTATTGAGATATAATTTAATGCCCCACACCTTGCCACTATTGCAAGTGCAGAGGGAACCCAATAAATTGTATTTATGTTATTTTGATTTATAAAATCTAATAACTTAATTGGAAATGAAAAATATTTTTTTGGAATAATAACTAATGTTGCCCCATTCCTAATTGTCGAATACACATCCAAAACAGACATGCTAAAATAAAATGGTGTCTGACTTCCAAACACGGTATCACTATTAAAATCAAAAGTATTTGTCAACCATTCTGCATACGCAATAATCGACTTATGCGATATAACACTTCCCTTTGGAATTCCTGTAGAACCCGATGTATATAAAATATATGCCGGATCCGTATCTATTATTTTTGAACGTATATTATTTGCTATTTCTGCACAGTTTTCCACACAATCATTCATTAGGATCTCAACAGAAAACTTTTGCATTTCCGACGTTTCTTGTATTTCTTTTAAATTTTCTGATTCTTCATTATATATAATAGCGATTGGCTTTAAATTATCAACTATAGCATTTAATCTTTCTTTAGGCATAGATGGGTCGACACATACATAACAATTTCCGCTATATAACACCGCCAGCATACTGATTAAACAAGATATACTTTTTTCAATATAGACAATAATAGGTCTATTATTTATTCCCCCTATTTTATTATAAATATTTATACCCATGTTTCTTGCCAACTTAACAGTTTCTGAATAGGTAACTTCATTATTCTGTTCTTTAAATGCAATATGATTGGGCAGTTTAATTGCATTATATTCCAGGTAATCTAAAACATTTTTTATCATAAAACAGCTCCTATTTTTCATATATTATAGACAATTATTTTTTGGTAAATAAGTTTGCTTTTAAAAGTACTTGTGCTATTTCATCCAATTTCTTTACTGGAACATTAATTTTATCACTTATTTCAATCAAATCCATTGTTCCATCTGCATATGCTATAAAATCCATCATATCTTTTACAGCAATAGAAGATCTATTAAAACATTCTGTAGGATATAAGCCCCTAGGTCCTAATTGTGGCTCACATAAACAATTTATTCTATATATTTCGTTTACCTCTAGTGCTTGAATGATTTCTTTATATATATAATATGATTTTTCTAATCCTTTTGGACTAATTAATTTCAAATCATCTGCACTTGTATGATATTCTGGATATTCATGAAATTTTGTTCTACATATACTACATACTGGCAAGTCAATTCCTGGTGCATTATACTGACGCTCATCTGAACCACGATTCAAATAACTATATTCCATATAATCTGGTGCTATATATTTCAAAACATTTTTTGCTGCTCTATCTGCAATTGTATTTCCTTTTCTACTTTGAATGTATGAAACAGCTCTATCATCACCAACACATGTAATATTATATCCAGCTATAATATGCTCCTTCATGTAATCTAAATTTTTTGATAAATATGTAATTGAACCTATTGTTTCTGGTATCCAAATCAATCTATAACTATACTTATTTTTTCGACTCATTAACAATTTTGCTAATTCAATTTGAACAACAGGTCCAGAAAGCTCATTATTTGCCATAGAAGGATGACATGCATAAGTTGAGAAAAATATCTCATCCGATACTTGTCCCGGAATTAATAATTCTGCATATGTCAAACTGCCATCAAACAATTTGCTCTTTATAACAACATGGTATTGATTATCAGTCAGCTTTTTTCGAGAATTTTCAGTAACACAAAACCCCCATCTTTCCTTATAATAGCTTGTTACATACGGAATCCAATCTGGATGTTCTGGAAGAGAGTACAAATGAGCTTGCAATTCGTCTCCTGAAACAATCGCATCTATAGGAATTGAATATCCCACGACATGTAAATTGTTTTTTTGAAAATCTACAATTCTATTTCCCTTCATGTCTTCAATATACGCTTCCGAAATCTCCCATTCCTTTGGAACAACCCAGTCGAACACTTTAGTTCCCGTTGGAATCTCATGCAACACTATTTGTGGAACTTCCTTTTTTAATCTATTCAAAGTATACCTAATTCCTTCACCCGTTATACTTCTGCAAATTGGGAATAACTCCTCTGCTAATTGATACATTTTTAGTCCAACTGACTTTTCTATCATTGTAAGCATTATCCTTTCATACAAAAATTTATGCTACATTATTATTGTGATATTATACCACATTTAAATCATATCCCATGTAAGTATTGTATCCTCGTCAAGATCTCTTCTCACTTTACGCCCAATTACTATATTACAATATTCTGGTGAAATACCCGTCCCTGGGCGCTTAGCCATGACATCCTTTTCCCCAATTATCTCTCCCTCTTTCATATCTCTGGTAAGAACCAGCGATCTACGTGCTTCTCTTCTTGGAACAATTTCACAATTCAATACTGTTTTTTCTGGTGCCCCCAAAACCATATCAATCCATTCAAAATTTCGAATTGCTTTTTTAAAATCTTCCGGATTTCCCGCATGATAATGATCATTTCCTGGTAATGACTTATCCAGCGTAAAATGTTTTTCAATTACTTCAGCTCCCATCAAATATGCTGTTGCCAGTGTCATCATAGTATCATCTGGTGCAACATGGTCGCTAAATCCAACCCTAATATCAGGAAATGTTTTCTTTAATGTTTCAATTACTCTCAGGTTTGCATCTTTAGGATTAGTCGGATATGAAAGTACACAATGAAAGATAACTATATCCTTACATCCACTTTCTTTTAGCGCTCTTATTGCAACATCAACTTCTGACAAATATGATGCCCCCACTGAAATATAAACAGGTTTGCCTTTTTTTCCAATATGCTTTATAAATGGTATATTTGATAAATCTGATGATGATATTTTATAAAAATCCACCATGTTCTCCAAATAATCCGCTGATTCATAATCAAATGGCGTTGAAGTAAAATCCATCCCTTTTGAATGTGTATAATCACACAATTCTTGATATTCTCTTCTACCAAAACTATCAAACTTTAAAAATAATTCATATTGTGTCTTAGTAGTTTCCTTAGATGTATCCCAATACGCAGGTGAATTTTTTGAAACAATCGTACCTGCCTTATAGGATTGAAACTTTGCACAGTCAATACCTGCCTCTGCGGCCTTATCAATATATAATTTTGCGGCCTCTAAAGGCGTTATCCCTAATACTTTTGCTGTGTCATAAAAATTTACTCCCATTTCTGCAATTATATATGGTTTATTCATTTTTAACCTCCATTATGTCCTTTATTGCTGCCCCAAAACAATCTTTTTTACTCTATCATACCCGTGTAACAAGTCTTTTTCCAACATTTGTTGGCTCATATTTCTTCTAATCTGAGGACATTGTATTAACCAATTTATTGTTTCATAAATTGTATTTTCTGAAACCTCTAAACCTGAGCCTAAATTTAAGTAACCATTTTTTATAGTACCAAACTCATGTGTTGCTTCTCTTTCATTTTCTGACATAATTATTGTAGGAACTCCCATCGCTGCTAATTCAAGCATTGTTCTTCCCTGAGAAGATATAGCAATATCCGCTTTTCCCATAAATTCTGACATCATTTTAACATTTTGTACTATTTCAAAATTATCATGATTTTCTGTTAACTTAACCACTTCATCATAGTAATTATATCCCAAACCTAAAATAACTGTTATATGCACATTGCTTAATTTTAAAAGTGCATGAACTGTTTTATTAGTTAGATTACACGGATCTGTGCCACCAAATAATATTAATATATTATTAACATGATTACTAAACCTTCTATTAGAAGAATTTATAACAAATTCATCTCTTATTAAATAATAATCAGAGCCATAGAATGTATTTCTTTCAGGATTGTCTTTTTCATATAATGCATTAATTACAGCATCGGCATATTGTGCCCCCTCTCCTTCGTCTTCAAAATTAACTACTCTTACTCCAACAGATTTTAAGCTTTTAACATACTCAACATCTGTATTTAAAATATCATTTATTACTATATCCGCCTTAAAATCCTTAATAATATCAATTATTTCTTTATTGTCCGAGATAACTTTATACGGATAATGGCTTTCATTTATTTTTTCAATTCCAATATCCGATTTATTGCTTATGACGAACATTACTTTATGTTCAATAAAACCAGCAGCCAACTGTAATCCTCTATATATGTGACCCATTCCAATCTTAGAATAGCCATCTACCCTTATTAAAATATTTTTTTTATTCAATTCAGTTTCGGCTATCCACCAATCTTGTGGCGTATCTATGTCTCCCGCTTCCCTCTCCGGCATCTCATATATTGATATTTTTTTACCAAATCTTCCTGTAGGCTTAATAAAATCTCTTTTGGAAATTACAAATGCTCCTGTTTCTTTTAAGTCTTTCTTCATATATTGCCTATTTACACGTTCACTATAATTTGGAATACAAATCCCATTTTCCACCCTCCATGACAATCTAGGATCATTTACACCGCTTATAACCGTATCAAAATTATTTGCAATAAAAAAGTCAAATGCGCTGTCTAGTGTATTTACCGAAAGCAGTGGTGAAGTTGGCTGCATAGTAATTACATAATCATATCTGTATCCTTTTTTTGTTTCCATAAATTCGACAGCCTGATAAATTACTGGGTCAAGTGTAATTTTGTCTCCAGCGAGACTTGCTGGTCTATCAACAATTTGTGCGCCATATTTAGACGCTACTAACTTAATCTCTTCATCATCAGATGTAACAACAACCTCAAACTGATTCTTACTATTTTTCGCACAACTTATGGCATATGAAATCAAAGGTCTTCCCGCCATAAATCTAACATTTTTTCTTGGGATCCCCTTAGAACCACCTCTAGCTGGAATTACTACTAATGTTTTCATGCTTTTTCCTCAATTCCTTCATCTATTATATGTACTGCCTTTGAAAAGAAATTATTAATATGATTTAATTCTTCAAAAAATCTACTCTCCAATTTTTTCCCTAATACAAGATTTTCATATACACTCATCATTACATACTCCAAGTCAAAAGGTTCTCCTACATTTTTGACTGCCTTTATATATGCTGCGCACTCATCAATATTTTTCTGATAAGAGCAATGTTTAAACAATGCTGGCAATTCTTCTATATTTTTTACCTGTGTCACTCCTTTAATCAGAGAAAACGGAACATCTCCTAAGACAAATGATTGTTTTCCCAAAAGTGCTGCCTCATATGCCGAGGTTCCTGTTATTGTAATTACTGCTTTTGATTTTTCTATCCACGGTTTTGGATCATCATAATAATTAAACCTTACTAATCGTACATTAGGTATTTTCTTTACTTTCTTATAAAAATCTTCTCCACGTTCCCCCAACATAGCCTGATGCTCTTTGACATAAAGCCTCCATCCTGCCGGTAACGCCTTTGAAGCTGCCTCAATAACACTTAGCTCATTAATCCAAAAAGGAGCCATGTTAAATGTTGTTGATTCAGGAATTAGATGTAATGGCATATAAATATATGGCTCTCCATCCACCGGATTTTCAAAATAATCTTTGGATTGATACAGCTTTCTTCTAAAAAATTGTGATTTTATCCAAAATTTCAAGTAATTACTTGATTTGACAAATACATAAGGATTTTGTTTCTTTAATAATCTATTTTTCTTAGTTGAGTCCTGTCTTTTAAAATATACTATTTTTGAGTATATATCCTTTAATGTATCTATTAAAGGTTCAACCTTATAGCAATATGTCGTATTTCCTTTTGTCATATAAATACTATTTTTTATGTTTTTTCTAACACGGAAGCTCTCAACATATTTCTTTTCTTCTTCCGTATCTGCTTCTTGTAAACACTTGTTATATTCTCTTTGAAAATATTCTTCAACCCCTATGTTCAAGGTATAAGACGGAATCTTATATAGCTCATATTTAGAATATGCAATTGATATATATGGAATATTTTTATGATAAGCAACTTCATTTAAAACATTTCTTGGTAATTCAGCCGTATCACAATCAAAAATATAATCCGGATTAAAATCATCCAAAATTTCTTCTATATTTTCATACAGACACATAATCCAATTTAATTGTTGTTCATATGTAACCGGTATATTCATTGTTCGATAATGATAGTGGCCATTCATTGCTTGATCAGAAATAATCTGACAATTAATATTTTTAAAATGAGAATATTTTTTTTCTAAAGCTTCAAGCTCTTCATAATTAATTTTATCATTACATATTTTTATAAACTTCTCATTTGCCTTTGTCAATGTATAATCTTTAGTAATACCTTTTCTTTTAAATGCATAGTATGTTGAGCTATTTAAATCGCATTCATCTAACTCCGACTCCATTGGATTGACCCAAAATGTTGCAATCTCATTTTTCCCACTCCATTCATCAATTAAATAATAGAATGGATACATATATGTTTCTTTTCCAACTAATAGTATTCTTTTATTTTCTATATTCATAATATTCTCTCATCCCTACCATAAATCACAAACTTGTTTCAAAAAATGGTTTATTTTCTAATATCTTTTTATGATCCCACTTCCACCATTCCATGCTTTCCAATTTATTAATTTTCTCCTGAGAAAATCTCATTTTAATTAGCCTTGCCGGAACACCTCCGACAATACTGTATGGTTCTACATCTTTATTCACAACCGCACCAGCTGCAATTACAGCCCCCCTTCCTATATTCACCCCTGAAAGAATACATACATTTGAACCAACCCAAACATCTTCCCCTATTGTTATATTTCCTTTACTAGTTACATCATTTTTAAACTCCTCATGGAATATATTATATCCAAAGGCATATGTGCTTGGTCTATTTATATCATGATTAAATTCAGTAATAGTAACATTAGGGGCAATTGATGTATAGCTTCCAATTTTTATCTTTCCTTTTACCGCATGCAAAACCGTCCCCGGTCCTGAAATGGAAATATTATTATCCAGCTCTATATCTCCATATGCATATACATGTTCAAAAAAACATCCCTCTCCCATTGATGATATATGAATATTTGAGTCATTAACTATGCAGGCACGCTCACTATTCGTATGAATTACGTTGTAATTAATACTAGACATGCAATCCAAAATAATATTTTTTCTTTTAAGCATTCTTCTTTTTATAAAACTTTTTAATTTCATACTCTATTCCTTCAATAAAATTGTTCGAACTTTATAATACATATTAGGTGGCATAAGCATAATTAATACAGCTTTTATTTTATCATTTTTACTCAAACAAGATTTTAAAATTTTATCTTTATTATTTTTTAGTTCTGTCTTATAGGTAAAATAATAGCTATAAAATTCCTTGTCCATACATAAATGTGAACATATATTAATCATAGTTGAATAATAATTTGTATAAGCCTGTGATAGAATAGAAGGATATTTCTCCTGACACAGCTCAACCCAGTTCTTTGCAGCAACAACCATATTTATTTTATTTACATTAAATTTACTTCTAACTAAACTAACACCTTCTTGAGAGTAATAATATAATTCTTTGTCTATATATCCTACTTTTTTAGCTTTATCAAAAAGAATATGTGCAGTAAACATATCCTCTCCGAAATATATATTCTCAGGATAACACATATTCTTGAATAAAGACATCTTATACAATTTTGCCCATGCTGAACAAAACCTCTTTTCCGGTTCAAAAAGTCTCTTTATAAAATCTATTGAACTTTCATTTAGATTAGTAGTATCTGTTTTATTGCCCACAACTTTTTCACTTTGAGAATAATACATACTATAGTTGCAAGCTATTATATCTAATTTTTTTTCTTCCAAAGTATTTAACAATTCGTTGACTATGTTTTCATTTAAAAAGTCATCCCCATCAACAAACATGATATACTGTCCTTGTGCCTGTTCTATGCCTCTATTTCTCGCAAACGACAGTCCATGATTTTCATAATTTAATACCTTTAGTCTTGGTTCTTTTAATTTAAGTCTATTTAATATATTTAAAGTATTATCTTTTGAACCATCATTCACAGCAATAATTTCTAAATTTTTATATGTTTGATTAATTATACTATTTATGCATCTCTCTATATATTTTTCTATATTATAGCATGGCACAACTATACTCACTAAGCCCGTATTCATTTGTCCTCAACCTTTCGTATAAATTTATTTAATATCATTTTAATTTCACTGCGTAAATAAAATACCATTATACAAATTATAAACACAAATACAATATATCTTATTAGTATATTTGCTGTATATATCAAACTCAGCAGAATGCCCATGAAAACCGCAATAAAAGATATTATAATAATATGACCAAAACTGTATATTTTTTTGTTATATATAATTTTAGTTATAACAAAGTGAAACAGCATTAACAAAAAGTAGGACATTAAAGTTGTATACGAAGCAGCAACATATCCATATCTAGGTATGAAAATCATATTCAAAATAAAATTAACAACTGCCGCTCCACATGAACCAATTGCCATATAAAATGTTTTCTTACAATATATCTCTATTACGCCAAAGAACTGATAAAGATATTGCATGAATGTTCCTACAGCAACAGGAAATATTATCCATTTAGCAGAATAATAATCCTCTGTTCCCAATATCTTAAGTGCTTCCGGCCCTGCTCCAATGAGTAAAACAGTAATCAAAATACCAAATACCATTAATTTATATGTCATTTTTGCCATACTTTTTTCTTGCTTATTTTTAAGCATTTCATACATCTGTGGCTGTACTGCGTCATTAATGGCATTAGTCACTACCGCTGATAGTACGGCATACGAATATCCAAAACTGTAAATTCCAGCCGCTGACTCGCCACAATATTTCATTATCATAACCCTATCAATCTGACCTAATACAATCATTGCCAGACCATGAGGAATCAAGGGCAATGAAATTTTTAATGCATACTTCCAATATTCTTTATTTAATAATGTTTTTCCATTTCTAAATATCCTTACAGCAAAATAGGTTCCCATAAACATTGTTGGAATTAGCATTCCAATTATTCGCCCCAAATATCTCTGATCTGTCCAAAACAGTATTAAACCTATAGAACATATAACCGTTCCCAGTGTATTTATGATTGATATAGCAACATTCTCTTTATATCTATAATCAAATCTATAATCTATCTGTGCATAGCTTAATGAAGGATACACCACAAGATAAAAAAGCATTGCAACAATACATATCTTGTCTATATGCATAAAATCCGACCAAAAATCTATACCAATCAAAAAAAATATTGCACAAATTATTGTCCATATAATGCCTAATGTCTGTATTGATGACAAATAGCTCTTAAAATCATTATGAAATTCAACTTTTCCACGTATAACCGCCGTAGAAAGACTCAAATCTGTAAAACACAGTACAATTCCCATCCATGATGAAAAATTACTGGCAATTCCATAGTCAGATGTAGATAACAATCTTGTAAAAATCGGAGCTGTAAATACACTTACTCCTCGAAGCAAAATATTCGATATTGTATACCATAGCGTAGCCTTAGCTACCTTCCCATTATCGTTTTTCATATTATCTACTCTCCATAACATGGCTTAATGCTTCAAGATATTCATATTTATACTCTTCATCTGGTTCTAAATATGCACCCTCTCCCCATTCGTTCCAGGCATTTATATATATAAATTCTTTAGATGAATACTTTTTTTTCAGCTCATTTAAGTTATGCTCAAATAATTCCGGTGATGAATTTATGTAACTCAATCCCATAGTACCTGTTCTTGGTGTATTATCCCACTGCGGGAATGTACCCGGAAATGCCTTGTCAGGAATTTCATCATTCTCAATATGCTTATATATCATTCTAATATCAATTTTATGTTCTAAATGTTTACTCTTATTTATTTTGTTAAAAACACGCACCAACCCTGTTTTTAATATATAAGCACCATTTTCTACACAGCTCAACCTTTTTTTTAATGTATATCCCGGTTCAAACACATACTTAGCATCAATTAGATTTTCCCTTGTATCCTCTCCCTTACTGGTTATACCTGAAATAATATAAACACCATCAAACCCCAAGTCTTTAGCCAAGTTATTCCATACTTCCAGCATATTGGATAATTTTTCTATTTCCTGGCTATGATATATATTAACAACTGGCTTATTATTTATTTTTATATATCTAGGATCCAAAAAGAAATCTTTTAAATATATAAAATGTTTTTTCCAAGCTTCCTCATCTCCATATGTTTGCTCCATTAAAACTGTCCGTTCCTGATTATACCAATTTCTGGTCCACGTCTCATTAGCCCAACATATACAATAATTAATATCTATTTCTGGATGTTGTCTCAATATTTCCATTGGTTTTTCAAGTAACTGCTTTCCTTCAAACCAATAATGATAAATGCAAAATCCATATACATCATATTTTTTTGCAATTTTTGCCTGCCATTCCCAAACCGCACCAGACTCATCTGCCAAATTATAATAATTTTTATTTAATGGTATTCTCGGCTCCTTATGCCCCTTATATAATGGCATTGCATTTTTTACAGCAGTCCATTCTGTATATCCTTTTCCCCACCATTCATCATTCTCCGGAATCGTATGATACTGTGGAAGATACATTGCAATTACTTTCATCTCTTATAATTCCTTTCCCAATCTCTTTCATATTGATTTCCCCCAATGACAACCAAAATAATGGCATTATAATCTGATATTCAAGCATATTTGAACCGATTGCTTGAAGCGATATAGCAATAACAATCATCACTTGTGCATATAACAATCTAAAGTTTTTAACACCCTTTACAAGATTTATTATAATCAACGCTATAAATATCAATATACCTATTATTCCAATTTCGCAAAGCAATCCTGCCCAAGATCCATCACATACTATATATTCCGTAACGCCCATTGCCTTATGTGTTCTAGCACCATAACCACTCCCTATAATAATATTTGAATTTTTTATAGCCTCTATCCATGTATATACTCTACTGCTAAAAAGTCCTACTTCTTTTCCATCTGAAACAGCTGATGCACGTTCTAAAATATATCTATTTATAGCTGCACAAAGCCCATTCCAAAAAACTATAACACCAGAAAAAAATATTACCATTTCAACATAAAAGAATGAAATTTTTAATATTTTCCATTTATAAAATATACATATATGTAATAACAATAATACTAACGCCATCACAATCCAAGCACTTCTTTGCATACTAAGAAATGAAAATACTATACTTGATAAATATAACAATTTACCCTTTTCCCCTTTTGTAATACAGACTTCTTTAATTGATACAATAATAGAAATTACTCCCAACATTCCTATAGCCGTACTACCTATAACAGATGAAAGTCTAGTGTTAGAATATCCATATTGAGCACAATACAAATAAAATTTATCAGTCTTAGTAATTATTAATATTAACCCAACTAAAGCACATATAAAATATGCTTTCAAGAAATTTGTCCAGATCTTTTTAGTATCAAATACCTTAGGCACAAAATAAAAACATATTGGAAGCATTGAGTTGGAAGCTGCCTTTATAAATACTGTGTAAGAAATATTTTGATTGAAATATTGTAAAGATGAAATAACACACCATAACATATACGCAACACATAAATAATCACTTATTCCACTTATCTTCCATTTTCCTTTTTGGGAAAAAATAATACCAAAAGTTATTACCACCATTATGCCTGCACAAACAAATCCAACATGAAATCCATTCACAAAAAAAGTAACAAAATACAACGCTATAACAATCAAATAATAGTAATTAAGTATAATGCCTAAATATTTTCTCATTTTTCTCCTTCTATAATAAATCTCATATTATATATTTACAAACATTCTAATTTACACCTTCATTCTATATATCACCTATCATTTATTAAATTTTTATACTATTTGTCATCATTTCTAGTTCGTCCCTTATATATTGAAGCGATGCAATTTTTTCTTTTGTCTCCTCCACATCCAGTCTCCGTGTATTATTTGAATTAAACTCACTCAATTTTGCTCTCTCTGTATCGCCCTGAGTAAAGTATTTATCATAATTAAGACCTCTCTTATCACAAGGAACACGATAAAAATTTCCTAAATCTATAGCATGTGCACACTCCTCATTTGTTAACAGAGTTTCATACATCTTTTCACCATGTCTTATACCTATAACCTTAATATCTTCTTTTTTTCCTCCGAACAACTCACATACAGCCTCAGCCTGCGTCTGAATTGTACATGCTGGTGCTTTCTGGACTAAAATATCGCCTGATTCACCATGTTCAAATGCAAACAATACCAAATCGACGGCCTCGTCAAGGCTCATAATAAATCTAGTCATAGTCGGTTCCGTAAGAGTTATTGGATTACCATTTTTTATCTGTTCTATCCAAAGAGGTATAACTGAACCACGGCTACACATTACATTTCCATATCTTGTGCAACATATCTTTGTTTTTGTTGTAGTACGGCTCTTAGCCACAATTACCTTTTCCATCATTGCCTTAGATGTTCCCATAGCATTTATAGGATATGCTGCCTTATCTGTTGAAAGACATATAACCGTTTTTACACCTTCATCAATTGCAGCCGTAAGAACATTCTCTGTGCCTAACACATTTGTTTTAACTGCCTCTATCGGAAAAAATTCACATGAAGGAACCTGCTTAAGTGCAGCAGCATGAAAAATATAATCAACACCATGCATAGCATTTTTTACTGATGCAAGGTCTCTAACGTCTCCTATATAAAATTTTATTTTTTCTGCAACTTCAGGCATTTTTGCCTGAAACTCGTGTCTCATATCATCCTGTTTCTTTTCATCACGAGAAAATACTCTTATTTCTCCAATGTCCGTTTTAAGAAACCTGTTAAGCACTGCATTTCCAAATGAACCCGTTCCACCTGTAATTAATAATGTTCTATCCCTAAATAATGACATTGTTATTTCTCCTTTTTATTTTAACTAAATTTTATTTCCAAAGTACTTTATATCCTGAACTCCTCTTTGAAGTTTCATATCTATTTACCGCATATTTTATTGCATTTTCCGAATACTCAAATAACTGCTTAGAATCCATTCTACAATATTCTTCTAATGAACTACAAAATTTATCTTTATCATCTATTGCTATAACATTTCCACATTTATTTTCATCTAAATCATTCCATGGAGTTGTGTCAGAAATAATTGGAATACAACCTGCTGCTAGAGCTTCATAAATAACATGTCCAAAATTTTCTCCTTTTGTTGGAAACAGAAAAATATCATATTCGGAGAACTTTTTTATTACATTTTGAGATTGTACCTCTCCACAATAGCGTGCCTCAATATTTTTAGGTAAACTTGCCATTTTACTTTGACAAACATTCCAGTATTTTAAATCTTCTTTTGTTCCATAAATGTCAAATATAATACTGCAATCTTTTATAGCGCTAAGTATATCAAAACAATACAATAGATTTTTCTTATTACAGATTCGTGATAGAAAAATTACTCTTAACTTGTCATTTGCATGCTTAACATTTTGTTTTTTTATCTCTAAACAATCCAAATAATCAATTTTTCTTGGCAAATCTTCTGCTAATATAAAATCTTTAATACTTTCTCTTTTCAAATGTCTTTCTGCATCTGATACTTCTATACTTGATGAAAATGACCATATAATATTTTTAAAACACCCTAAAGATTGAAATATTGTTATAAATAATTGTTTTTTGAATTTTTTTATGTGCATGGCCCCGTCTGAAAACACTCCCATTGGAGCCATATATATTTTTTTCTTTTTTTTTGCGCATCTATGAATTAACAATGTTGCAATTGAACTACGTTCAAAAAGTCCACATAAATAGATTATATCAAACTCACTATACAATTCTCTCAATCTGCTTCCACAATACTCATCAGAAGAAACATACATAACCTTCGCATTTCCAGATTTAGTCCAACAATTATTCTTAATACCACCATACGGCTTGTCAATATTAAGATCATGATTTTGTGTATATATGTGGAATTCAGCATCACTTCCAAATGCTTCTACAATATTTTTTATGGTCTGTTGTGGTCCTCCAGCTCTATATCCCGGAAAATAATATGGAATTACAATAAGTATTTTTTTCATTATTTTTTCCAAACCATCCTATTTATTATACCTGTATAACTTTGAATAATCTTAACAACTTTAACACTTACGTTATTATCACTATAAGCTGATACTTTAATGGCGTCATCTCCATTTTTATGCATATTAACTGCTAAATCAACCGCCTGAAGTACCTGCTCAACTGTTATAGAACCCACCGTAAATACAGCATTTTCCATTGCCTCCGGTCTCTCTGTTGATGTTCTTACTGACACAGCCGGAAACTTAAAATATGCACTTTCCTCTGGAACAGTACCACTATCTGACACAACACAAAATGCGTTCTGCTGCAACTTGTTGTAATCAAAAAAACCTAACGGCTGATGCTGAATTACTCTTCTATCAAACTCAAATTTTCTTAGCTCAATATACTTCTTACTTCTCGGATGGCAAGAATATAATATAGGCATATCATATGTCTCAGCCATCTTATTAACCGCATTCATAAGTGAGAAAAAGTTATTTTCTATATCAATATTTTCTTCTCTATGTGCAGACAACAATATATACTTTCCAGTTTCTAATCCTAACTCGTTTAAAATATTACTGCTTTCTATATTATCGATATTACATTCTAATACTTCCGCCATCGGGGAACCTACAACAAATGTATATTCTGGCTTTACCCCACTATCCAAAATATATTTTCTTGCATTTTCTGAATAGCAAAGATTTACATCACTTGTTACATCAACAATTCTTCTTATTACTTCTTCCGGAAGATTTTCGTCCTTACATCTGTTTCCAGCCTCCATATGAAATACTGGAATTTTCAAACGCTTAGCCGACAATACGGATAAACATGAATTTGTATCACCAAGAACAATTATTGCATCAGGTTTTACATCTGCCATCAACTCATAAGATTTAGCTATAACATTTCCCATAGTCTGACCAATATTATCACCTACAACACCTAAATAATAATCAGGCTCACGTAAGCCTAACTCCTTAAAAAAAACCTCATTTAATGTATAATCATAGTTCTGACCTGTATGTACTAATATATGTTCAAAATATTGATCACATTTCTTAATTATTGCAGACATCTTAATAATTTCCGGTCTTGTACCTACAATTGTCATTAATCTCAGTTTGTTTGTTGCTTCCATAACATATCTCCTTATCACACTTATATATCATAATGAGGATATAATTCTCTATGCTCGTGCATCCATTCCCCTAATTCTTTTACCATCTGTTCATATCCAGGAATAACATAATCAAATTCACCATATCGTGTTCTGATTAATGACTTATCCGCAATAAACTCGCCCAATGGTTTTATTTCAATTGGGTTACGTCTTATATATTTATTAAATAAATTTAATAACTCAAATTTATTTATCTTCTCTGGTGGTACTGCATTATATAACCCATGTATTCTCTTTTTTGCAACTTCTTCCATTGTCTTTGCAAGCTGCAATGTAGTCTGCCCTGTCCAAATAGCTCCTGTATATCCATTTACCGAACCACTTTGCTTCATAAACCAATTTAGCAATCCAATTCCATCTAACTTTATATCAGGTCCTACAATTGAATTTCTAAGAGTAACATTCTTGTTATCCTCAATTTCCCCTAATGCCTTTGTCCTATCATAAAACAATGTTCCATCCGGAAAATCGTCTTCTGTATATGAACCCCTTTTCCCGGAAAATACACAATCCGTGCTCATTTGAATAATCTGTATGTCCGTATTCTCTGTTATTTTTGCCAAAAAATGAGGTAAGTAACTATTGACTATTACTGCCATCGGATGGTTATTTTCAGCAAACTGGTTCAACAATCCTACACAGTTTATTACTGAATCGTATTTACCATTTATAATTATTTTTTTTAAAAATTCAAAGTCTGTTGCATCCCCGACAACAGTATTTACAAATCTTGATTTTTCTCTAGCATAACCTGTTACATCATGACCTTTTTCCTTTAAATACAATGAAATAATATGACCTGCCATTCCATTGCATCCGATTACTAAGATTTTCATTGTTTACCTCTCAATTAAATTATCTATTGATTTTTCAATGCTATCCAATAATTTTCTTTTATTAAAGTTGTCTTTAAAATATTTTCTTCCATTAAGGCCAAAATCTCTATATTCTTCCTTATTTTCAATAAAATTTTTCATAACTCTGGCAAAACCATCCACGTCGCCTGCATTAACACACAATCCGCACTTTGCTTCAGCAATTACCTCTTGTGCAGAACCATCTATCATTCCGATAATAGGTAATCCCGCCGCCATATATCCTTGAACTTTTGAAGGCAATGTAAGTCCTGTTGCATTGTCCGCTTTCAATGAAACCAAACATGCATCTGCAAGCTTATAAAATTTAGGCATCTCCTCAACAGGCCTTCTGCCATAGAACTGTACTATATCTTCAAGTCCATTATTGTTAACGAATTCTTTCATTTGTCCAAGACAGCTTCCATCTCCAACAAAATGAACCTTAAAATTGGGAACATCCTTAATCTTATTCACAGCTTCAAGAACCGATATAAGATTCTGTGCTATACCAAGATTACCAAGAAAAACAAAATCCACCAAATTATCATCTGACGTAAAATCCGTTTCAAGGTAAGTCTCATCCGCAAATGCCGGCATATATATCATCTTGTCTCTTTTAATTCCATGAGTCTGTTCCATATAATCAATAAAACTCTTAGACTGAACAGCAAGTACATCGGCTCTCGAATACACTTTTTGACTCATTCTCTTCATAATCCTAAAAAGAATGTTTTTTTCATTTTTTATATACATCTTCATTGATTCTGGCCACAAATCACAACAATATATCATAAGCGGAACTTTATGCTTATTGGCATATTTAATCCCTGGTAATGCCATCAGCACAGGTGAAAGCTGATACACCAAAACAATATCAAAATCACCTGAAAGCACATTTACTTTATGTAAAAAAGACAACGTAAAGCTCACATAATTAATTGCAAGCCACAGCGGTCCCTTTCTTCTTCCTATCTCATAGCCTCTGACTACATGCACACCATTTATAATCTCATCTCTATGACCTTTCTTATACTCATCAGGTACAATCCCCGTTGGATAATTAGGAAGACCCGTCAATATAGTCACATCATAACCATCCTTAACCAACTGTTCACATATGGGTGTTATCTGAAAATTTTCCGGATAGTAATGCTGGCAGACAACCAATATTTTTTTTCTTTTATTATTTTGTTTCATATCTTATTGTAATTTTCCTTATATTTTTTTTATTTTAATTCTAAAATATACTCTATTTCATTTTGATTATCAAACGGCCTTCATCTAATATGCGGAGTAAAATCGAACTATCGAATCCATATTTCCACTTCCACAGCTAAATATCTTATGTACATTAACTATCATATTATCAGCTATATCAAACCCAACAATCCCATTCGCCTGGTCAACCTCAGCCACATAATATCTTTCATCAATCTCCGTCATCAGATACGGTGTACCTGTTATTCCTAGCTGGTAATATATATCTTCATAATCACCGCTAACTATATTTTCAAGCTGTGTTGTCCTGATAAATCCCGGATTTCTGTTAAAATCTTTATCCGTGTATATTGTCAGATAATAATAATCCTGAACCTTACACAGCCCCACTGTACCCTGTATTTCTTCCGGAAGCTCATATACATTTACTATATCATAATTATTCTGATAGTCAATCCTATATATACTGTTTCCCACAATATACATATAACCATCTATGATTGAAAAAGACCTCGTATATGACTCTATCTTTCCGTCAAATGTAAGATGGTTTACCAATGACAGATTCTGATTTTCATTTCGGAATATCAGTAATTCTCCATTATTCGCACCCAATATATAGAACATCCCAGTCACATCATCATAGTATGTATAATGTGGTCTGTAACACACGTTTTCTATGTACTGAACCAGTTCAAATCCATTCTCATTCCTTATATACACACGTACAGCATTGTTATCCGTATCGTCACATACATATACACTTCCGTCCGATGATATTGTATGCCCTCCCAATATATCGTCCGCCAGTGTACTCCACTCAGATATAGGCTTATCAAGACTGTCGCTGTATATTATTCTATGCTGCCAGCAATCATTGATAAAATACAGATCACCGAATTTTCTCAGTTCAGTCGGGCTGTACAATCTCTCATTCCAGCTTAGTTCATCCCCGGTATCAAGCCCCTCAATCTTATATACCGAATATTTTTCTGAGTTTGTCTTCCCAATGCAGCTCATCCCAAGCTGCTCTAACACTTTCACATTATAGCTCTCAGACTTTATTATCACATACTCTGTAGAAGTATTTATAAGTGCTATTCTCAATACATCTGCTCCTATTACATCCCCTCCACTATTTGTAGACACAAATGCTGCAAGAATACCGGTCCAGTCCTGATTCTCCACGTACGAGCTAAGTTCAGCTCTATCCCATATAGATGCTGAGTATGTTCCGTTATGCGCTGTGACAATGGATGAATCATAGGTCCTTATCTCAATACCAATCTCACGCTCATATAACACACGAACTTCTTTGTCCTTATCACTCTTATCCTTCTCAATTATATCTGCCGCCTCAACAGCATCATTACTTATCTTATATATGTTCTCAACAGCTCTGAATTTTTCATGTCCGCCAAGTGTATTGTAGTGCCCACTGACAACCTGTTGACAACCTGTTATTAACATAACTGTAAGACAGAACCACATTGCAATAACGCGTACTCTTCTCTTCCTTCTGAAAGCCAGCTCCGTAACAAAGTATGCCAGTTGCATGTACATAGGATATAACCAGTAATACCTGAACACTCTCGAGTCAAACGCCGAACCAAAAAGCTTACGCATTATTATAGCCGACCACGGATTGAGAACCATTACCGTTAATATAATTGTTTCGCTCAGCAGCAGTATTCTTTCTTTCTTATTACCATACACAAGATAATATATTGATATTACAATAAAAGAAAATACAAGCAGCCATTCAATTGGTGAAAACCTATTGCTTATAACCTCCCACCACTTGAAAAAGAACTCTATGCCCTGATAATCACTATAGTTAAAATGCATAACTACCACCTTATCGTCAAGTCGATAATTCCCTTCATCACCATTATGTAATACAGAATTGACAGTGCTGATGGCACCATCATTATGCACCAGTTAACCGCCTGCCTAAAACTTTTCTGAACAATAGCAACAGGTATAAACGCAAGCAGCAGGAACGGCAGTATATACATTGTGGACATGCAGAATGTAAATGAACCGAAAAGTGCTATCACAAGACATATCAGCGTATGTATATCCCGCTCATTGTCATATAGCTTCCAGAAACATACAAACACATAAGGTATCAGCAACATTCCGAATATAGTCTTTCCCTCGAACGCCCTGTAGAACAGGTAATACGCCGGTATGTATACCGACTGTGCACACAACAGTATGAATGCCTGATATGCAAGCCAGAAAAACAGTACCTTCTTCCTCTTATTCTTAAATATAGCTCTTGCAAGCTCATAAGTAATAAGTCCTGACAGCAATATAACTACCTCTGACATAACCCCACGCATCTCAACCAGTGGAGCTATTCCGCTTATCTTGCATACCACCGCCGTGTGGTGCACATACGTCTGAAGAAAGTACATTGTATTAAATGAGCTTATCATTGTTCCGATCTCAGGTTCGACAACACCGAAATGATTCTTGAATATATCCGATGCCGCCGCTCCCACAAAATAGGCTGCCCCATTTCCGTCAGTATAATTACCATATAACAGCTCGTATATAAGTTCTACTCCGATAACCATGCCTACAACTATTGCCGATAATTTACAGACTGAAATCCTCCTGCACGAGTCTGCAATGTTCCTTCCAATATCTCTATGCCATATCAATACAATGGTGCCAATGGATACAAGCCATACCACCAGCCATATCCATGCAACAGTACTTACCTCCACAAGCGCAACCTTAAAAGGCAATACGAATATAAAGAACAGCAATCCCTCTGTCCAGAACCCCATTATAATTGCGTTTATCAAGGATATATGCTGTGCTTTGCATAGCTTTGCAACCGCAAATCCATACAGATAATATGTTATTGTATAAATTATAAATAAGAATCCCGCCCTAACCAGCATCATCATACTCCTACTGTCATCTCGTTGCTATAAATCAATTTAAGTTCTTTTTTTCCTCTGATACTGCCGCTTCCCCATTACTTACACCCATTGCCGTTGTAGCACCTTCTGCTATCCCCTCTGTACTCTCTGGCATAAATAATATTTTTACAGTAGCAAGCATTATCTTAATATCCTCAATTATACTTGGACTAGCTATATACATTAAATCCATCTGTAACTTATCATATGGTGTAGTATTATATTTTCCATATACCTGAGCATACCCTGTAAGTCCTGCCTTTGCCTGAAGTCTAAGATTGAATTCAGGTAACTCTTTTTCATACTGTGCCGCAATCTCAGGTCTTTCAGGTCGTGGCCCCACTATAGACATATCGCCAAAAAGAATATTAAATAATTGTGGAAGTTCATCGAACCTCACCTTTCTGATAAACTTTCCTATAGGTGTAATTCTATCATCCTTATCTCCTGATGAAAGTCTTGCAACCCCATCCTTTTCAGCATCAACCCTCATACTTCTAAACTTAAGTACCATGAACTGTTTTCCATTCTTGGTAAGCCTGCACTGTTTATATAATACCGGTCCTTTATCTGTTACTTTTATTAAAAAAGCAACTACAATCATTATCGGAGATAAAATAATTATTGCAATCAATGATAATATTATATCAAATAATCTCTTTATAAAAAGGAATTCCGGATTAGGATTATATCTTCCTACTCTTAGCATTGGCAGGTGAAACATATGCATTTTTCTTGCCCCACTCATTATAACATCGCCAACTCTGGGGATTACATATACATTTATTCCATTTGACACACAGTACTTTAAAATTATATTTCTATCATGGCTGTGTATTCCACTCAGGAACACTGTCTCAACTTTATTCAAAATACTTAAATCATTAATACATGTATCTGACTTAATTTCAAACAACACCTTGAATTTTTTATCCATGCCATATTCATCTATCAGTCTTTCCATACCTTCCCGGGCATCATATACTATTGCTGATTTCTGTGGAGGGTATACTTTAAAATACCATGTATGTGCAGCCATGCACCATATAATACTTACTGCAAGCTGTACAACTAATAGTATTAACATTGGAAGCACATTAGGAAAGCTTCTCATAAGAAGCCAAGTAATTATATACATAATTGCATCTGTTATAAGTGCTGCCAGCATTTGGCTGTATACCATTTCTGATATCCTATTGATTGACACAAGAAAGCCATCAAATATCTTACAATAAATAAAATACATTATTGTAAATAGTGCTATTACAACCCAGTTTCCCCTTGAATAATATGGAATAATCAATCGCTGTGAATAATATACATACCAACATACAATAAATGGTATTACCATCAGAATCAAATTGATTAATTTTACGCATCTGACTGCAATACTATGTTCCAACACCCTCTTCATTTTTTATGTTTCTCCTTTAAAAATAGTAATTTTAGTATTTTTATCTATTTATTCCCATTCCACCTTGAACTCTCCACTGTTGTGATACAGTTCATAATACATATCGTGATAGTTCCCGCCATTATTCATATATTCTCTCCAGTAAGCAAGCTCATAGTCTTTCACATCCCTGTAGAATACTGCATAATATATTGCACTGGCAGCCTCCTCTATGCTCAATCCTCTTTCAGCAAACTCGTCTGACGCAAGTAGTTCATACGCTATCTCATCAAGCATTTTTTCACCACTACCTATACTCTGTATCCCAGCATATACCTCTTCATAGGTTCCGCGTCGGCCTAGCAGATAGAAATATACACGTCTTACATAGCCCCAGTAATCGACTCTCATAGGATAGCACTCTCTGTCTCTGGCATAGAGCGTTCTGCTGCCGTATTCCCCAAGCTTAGTATAACCTACCAGCTCCATATACTCATCCATTCCAAACTCTGTCTTTATAATAGTATATTCAACACAATTAATCGACAGCATTTCACGTATCAGATTGTGCTCTGTCTGACCGCCTCCTACTACCATTGAATAAATAAGCGGCTTTGATTCCTGAAGGTTTCCTGCCCATGTAGTATCTGCAGGGTCGAAAGCCAATACATACCGACCATCAAGTCCTCGCAGATAACCGGATATCTCCGGCTCCGCTGCAATGCTTATATACTCTGATTTATCATAAGCGTCATTGCATATTCTCTCTCGTCTTGATTCAACATCCGCAGCTATTACCTCGGACATCTGCTCCAAAGCATTCTGTTCTGTTCCATATCTAAAATTCTCTGTTACAGGCTTAATATCCTTTTTAAAAAGCATTATTCCTGCCACTACTATACCAACAACAAAGATAAGCTTCTTCCACCACTCATTCTCCTTATCAAGAACTGCATGTGCCAGTGCTGCCGCACATACAATGGTTGCAGGAAATGCACATATTAGTGCATAATATGCACTATCACTCCATACCATCTTAACAGCAATATACATAATATCATTAAACAGAAGCACAACCGCTGCCATGATTGCAATATATACATGGTCCGATGTCCTTTTCCCCGCCTTAGAAAGCAAGTATATAATAGCGGCTATCGATAAAACAAATATAGCCGTATCATCTTGATAATTGTTAAATAGCTCTATAACATTCTTCATCGCTCATCGCTCCACCCGAAATATCTATATGCACATTCGGTAAATCATATTGTATATTATTCCCGGAATCAGGCACACAAGACCTCTTAACATCGTTCTATATTCGTGTTTACATACGGAAACCGTCACTATGCCACACAGTGTAATCAATGGTACAACCGCAAGAGCAGCAACAGACAGCGCAGCACCCGCCATATTAGATAAAGCCACAAGTACCCATCCTATAGTGGTCTTATTATATCTGATTATGTATATAAATCCTAAAGCAACCGCAGGAATTAAAATATATGGCAGCTGCGCCATACTGTCATAAGCTCCCGTGAAAAGGAAATAATGTGCACCACTATAAAACAGCAGATATACATTGACAATCTCATAAAATAATATCAATGCCCATGTGTACCTTATTGATGCTCTAAATATTATCCTTCCAATCAGGTACACCACATCTATACTCACCAGTATGCTTATTATTCCCATAACATTGTGCTGCATAATCACCGGACTTACTTTAAATATACTACACAATACCGCTGAATGCATGTAATATCCTGAAAAAGCATAACTCATATCTGGCGCGTCAAGTTTCATTCCTGTATATACGTCTCTCATAAAAAGTCTGCCGCTATACACACTGTCTCCAACCGCACTATAGGCATATCCGCCATCACTTATATATGATACGCCGCACACATAAACTACCAGAGTACATATAGTCATAATAGCTACTGGTATAATAGCCTTCCAATTCCGTTTCAAACCGATAAACGTATTATATGCCAGAATAACATAACCTTTCCCACGCATTATTGTCATAATGCATAGTAACACCACAAGCAGTGTTATTACAGTTATCTGCCATACAACCTTAAGAGTATTAAGACTGTTATCAAAAGCCAGACATAATAGATAGACAATTTCGAATATACCATAATATATCATATATCCCATTAAAAAATTAATCGTCAATCTCTGTCTGGCTCTAATTATTGTACTTAATGTTGTACCCAATATTCCAAATATTCCCAACAGCAGCACCGCTGCCAAAACCCCTGCCCAATTCATTACAATTTCTGACCTTCCATTCTGTCATCATCTATTTTCGAATCTCTTCATATATAATGTATGCCTTCATAATTTTACCTTTTTAATATTTTTTTGTCAATATATATCACTAATATAATGAACATTGATGCAGCCACTTTTTTATTCATCTCCCACAAAAGATTGTCATACCTCTTGGCTTATGTTATAATTATGTACTGCTAATTGATTTTATATAAACAAAGAGGTTAAATATCCATGAATAAAACAACCATAGTTGTTCCTGTATACAAGGACTGGTCAACACTCGGTTCTTGTATTGAATCACTTAAGAAATACGTTCCATCCGGAAATTCCGTTCTGTTAATCAACGACTGCGGACCGGAGTGGGAGGAGCTTGAACATAATATTCTATCGGCTATTGCAGGCTGCCCTAACTTCACCTATGCCAAGAACGAAGAAAACCTTGGCTTTGTAAAGACATGTAATCATTCCCTTGAGCTTGCCGACCCGGCAACCGATATTCTTCTTCTCAACTCCGACACGGCAGTCACTGAAGGCTTTCTCACCGAGATGCAGGAGGTTCTCTATGCCGATGAACGTCATGGTGCCGTATGTCCGAGAAGCAACAATGCGACTCTTCTCACCATGCCTCCGAGGAAGAATACCACAGCCGAGCTGACCCCCGAGGTAAGCCACTCCATATATGAAACGGTCAAGGACATGCTTCCTCGTTGGACTATACTTCCTACAGGTGTCGGTTTCGCACTGCTCATAAAGAGGGACGTTCTTAATCGTTTCGGACTATTCGATGAGATATACAGTCCAGGCTACAATGAGGAGAATGACTTCTGTGCACGCATCAACCAGTACGGCTTCAGCATCGTGATGGCTAACTACGCGTATGTATATCATTATGAGTCTAAAAGCTTCGGTTCAAGACGTGCGAAGCTTGATGCGGAGCATTTTGCTATACTAAACAAGCGCTATCCTTACTATTCAAATCTTATAAGCACTTATTTTCATGGTGGAATGGAACCTGTTGACTACTTTGCCGACCTGATTGGCGATGGTCTATACCATAAGAAGCGCATACTGTTCAGCCTCTACGAGACACCTGCTTCGTACAACGGAACTGCCAAATACTCTATATCCATCTATGAGGCGTTTCTCAGACTGTACGGTGACAAGTATGATGTGCACCTTCTTATCAACCGCGCTGCTGATAACTTTCACAAGCTTTCCGAGCGCCACAATAACGTATGGTACCCTGACACAATAAATGACCAGACATTCCATATCGCATTCTCTCCATCGCAGATATACCATATTGAGCATATGTTCATACTTAACAGAACCTGTCTCAAGTATGTATTCTGCATGCAGGACATTATCAGTATAAGAAGCTCGTACCTATTGGTTCAGGATCCTGAGCGCAACGAGATATTCCGCTCATCAATTCACTACTGTGACCTTATGACATCTATAAGCGAATTCTCACTCAAGGATACTGTAGACTTCTACAAGCCTGAATTCGATAAGCGTAATATACCTACCAGAGTTATATACCACGGAACAGATAAGCTGTATGACCCTGCTAAGAACCCCGGCTTCAAGCTGCCATTTGATAATTACTTCGTAGTTTTCGGCAACTTCTACAAGCACAAGTTTGTGCCTCAGCTGCTTGAAGCACTCAAGTCCTCGAAGCACAGGATTATCGTAATCGGAAGCACTTCCGAAGGAGCTATCGGTAACAGCATGTATGGATATAAGTCCGGCAATCTGTCCGACGAGTTCATAGATTATGTACTTGGCAATTCACTTGGAATAATATTTCCTAGTATATATGAGGGCTTTGGTCTTCCGTTTCTGGACGGAATGAGCTACTCCAAAAAGATTATCGTAAATAATACTGAATTAAATCGTGAGCTTAGGAACTACTTCGATGCATTCAGTGAAAATGTATATATCTTCAACTCACTTGCTGAGGTAGATGGTATACTTGATAAGATCGAAGCCGATCCTGTAATACACTATAAGAACAATGATTCCCATATAAGAAGCTGGGAAGACTCTGCAAAAGAGCTTGAGGACTGTCTTGCAGGCGTGCTGGCAGCTCCTGTCAATGTTGAGCTCCTCCATGAGCGCTGGCATTTCTACCAGTACCTATCGAATGTGCACCGCATATATGCAGGCAGTTCCAACATGAAGAAATCCCGCTCCATCGAGATGGAAGGCTTTCTTCAGGGGCTTATCAACCGTTTTCCTCACATATATGGGGTATATAAGAAGGTAATCGTAAAATTCGACCCTGACCACTATAACTAATCACCAGATAACCGCTGTAACACAATTATACATGAAAAAGTCCCAATCTGATACCTATTGCATAGCGCAAAGTATCAGATTGGGACTTTCTTATATCTTATCCTGTTTTCTACCTTCCCTCTGCCTTTCCCACATTCATGTAGTGAATATAATATCTTTCCATATCATATCCAAAGGCTTCCCTAAGGTCACTGTAAAGTGTACGGTACAGGTATGGATTGAACTCCTCGCATGCCTGTCTGCCTTCTTTCATTCCATATTTTACAAAATGCTCAATAAGTGCTCTTTCATCATCACCAAATGCGTTCCTTAAGTCACCATATTTTGCCAGATAATAATCCTTGTTATATACATCCTTATAGTCAACACCATTGTACACGGTAGAGCTTGTCGCTATCCTATGCTCTGCTGCCCCATAGTCTATATAATGTATATAATATGCCTTATTATCATCGCCAAATGCATTCTTTAAGTCCGAATACTGCTTATATGTCTCCAGGTCAAAGTCGAGACTGCCTTTTCTTCCTTCTGCCATTCCATTCACAATAAAATGCTTTAGAAGCATATTGGAATCTCTTCCGAATGTCTCTGCCACATCAGGATTATTATTATAATAATATTCTTCATTATACACCTTGGAATAGTCTCTCTCATCATAGAAGGTTCCATTGCAGATTCTGTTCTCATACTGACCATACAATATATAATGCAGATAATATGTGTATATATCATCACGGAATGTAGCCATCAGATCCGGATTATATTTGGCATAAGCCTCTATATCGAATATATCATTACCTCTTTGCTTATTTCTTGTCCCCTCCTCAACAAAGTACTTAAGCACAAGATAATCATCATTATCATATCTCTTAGCAATATCAGGATACCTTGTTATATAATACACCTTATTGTACACTGCAGCATAATCCACTCCGTTATAGGTTGTATTAGACAGCATGTGTGACGCAATTCTGCCTTCATTTAATCCGTATGTAATATAGTGATTATAGTATGCAACAAGGTTATCCCCGAATGCATTCCTAAGATCCTCATAATTCTGCTGATAGTAATATACATTGAACTTCTCGGATGCCTGATGCCCGGCTGCCATTCCATAATTGATAAAATATTCCTCTGCCTTCGTATAGTCATTGCCACATGCAGAAGCTGCAGCCGGATATTTCTTGAAATAATACACCGGGTCTACCAGCTCACTATATCTTGATATTATATTAAAGGAAGTCTTAATCTGTCCACTGTACTCCCCAATTCCGGTTACTATGACATTCGCCACAGGTCCCTTCTTGTTATGTGTATAGCTGAGGGAATAATCATCATTCTGAGTCAGAAGCTCACCATTATAACGCACCTCAACAGAAGGTGTATAATATTCTCCTGAATACAGCACATCACCTACTGGACTCACACTCGCAACAGTAATATCCTTTTTCTGCGGTGCATTACATGTTATCTCATCCGCCGGTGTTACAGAATCTGTCGCATATAAGGCTGCTGTGCTGTCATTTCCTGTGTATCCCGCTGTGTTCCATGTATCACTCAACCATATCTCGACCCTGTCAATGCTGTTTCTGTACTTCCATCCGGATAAATCAGTATATATATACTGTCCATCCCCCGCTGTCAAACTTCCATACGCATCATATATATGGTCTTTACTTGTAACTCTTATTCTTAACACTGCAGCTTTATCAAGATTGATACCTACACATAAGTAAGGTACATTTGACAAATCAAGCGAATCAAAATATCTTACCCTGCTCGAGTATATGGCATCATCCTGATTCATATCCCATATGTCAGTACCTCCCCGAAGCTGTACCGCCTCCTGAGGCACTAGTGAATCAGCATTTCTGAACACACACCCATGGTCTATACTCTTCATCTGTGCAAACATATCAGCTTCGAAATTGTCTATAACTTCATTCCATGAATCAATTCCCAACACATCAAGTGCAAACTGTGTGTATTCAAGTGAATCCGTTGTATCCATATATTTAAACATTTCATATGACAGCTTAGGTATCTCAGTCTTGTAGCGAAGCCCGAACTGGAAATAAGGGCTTCCCTCACTGATATCTCTGTGTGCCCTTATTATGAATGCCTTAATGTATGGATTGCTCTCAGCCTTGTAGTATGAATAAGCTATGTTGGCTGCCTGCTTTGCTTCATTCTGACCGCATATAACCGAGTATGATGTATAGCCCACCTCTGATACTATTATTGAACGCACCTGACCGCTCTGCGTAAGAAGATTTTTGGTGAAATAGTCCGTAAGAATATCTATGTTCTTCATAGACACCAGCGGTGTATACTCGTCCATCGTGACCTCTCCGCCATAGGTCGGCGAACCGTCCGTGTCCGTTGTAGGTTCATCTCCGTCATCAAGCGTATCTGGATCACCGAGCGGATAAGGATAAGGATGCCATGCGACACCCCAGTCCATCTGCTGATCCTTCTTCTCGTTGCGGTTGAATTCCTCAAGGAACCATCTCGCACCATAGTCCGTCATTGTATTGGCAGTCTGCCATCTGTGTTCCAATGGTATGTATACCTCAGCGTCAGGATTAATCTCCTTTATTACATTGTAGAACATCTTGAACTGCTTATAATATTCCGCCACATAGCTGCTGCCCTCACGCGGCTTGAGATAATTGTACTGAAGGTTGTCATTTACCTCGTTTCCAATTACCCAGTCCTCAACCTTGCCTTTATCGCCGCCATTATACCTTTCTGCAAGAAAATAGGTACATGACTCTATCAGATTGATGCCTTCCTCAGTTACGGCATTGAAAGCGTAGTACTGGGTGCCATCATTAAAATCCACCCCGGGATACCTCAGCTGTGGGAAATCCTTATTGTATCCATTCACAACCGCAGCAACTATACTTATTCCTGCATTGGTGAGTGAGCTTATCGTGTTGTCATACAGTGCAACCTTATCTGCATTGTAGTAATAGGTCTGCCCCTTGTAGGTGTAGGAATATCCTGTCGGTTCACTGCTTACCAACTCATTATAGAAAAAGTTAAGAAAGCCATAGCTCACCCCTATATCCTGTATGTCTACAAGCAGAGGATAATTTCCATCAACTATCTGTATTCCCTTCTTGGAGACCTCTTTTCCCGGTTCATCATTCTGTGTCTGAACCGCCGCCGTCTCCCCACTGTCATCTGCGAAGCTGTACATCCCCCCTGTTGCTATGCATACTGAAGCTATAACTATCAGCAATAATGTCTTTATTGAAAATCTGTTAAATCTGAAACTCATACATGTATCCTTTATCTTATTTCTCATCCTGAACATTCCATAGCTGCTCTTAGATTCAGCAAATCAAATGGCAGCGAAATACACTATCCCGCTGCCATCTGTTCATAAGTAGGCTTGAAACTTAATGACTCTTTCTGTTCTCAGACTTGCCATACTTGATATAGTGTATATAGTAAGTCCTTGTGTCATCTCCGAAAGTATTTACAAGGTCTGCATTGTTAGCCTTGTATACATCAAGGTTGAACTCCTCGCTTGCCTGACGGCCTTCGTTGATTCCGTAGTTCATGAAATGATTGAACAGCGCCTGCTTGTCATTTCCGAATGCATTAGCTACGTCCTTGTGGTGTGCATAATAGTAATCGGCATCGAATACTGCTGAGTAGTCAACTCCGTCCACTACATAGCTGCCTGTGCTTCCCTGATTTCCGCCATTGCTTCCTGTAGCCTTTCTATTCTCTGCCTTTCCATACTTTACATAGTGTACATAGTATGTTCTGGTATCTCCACCGAATACATTAACAAGATCAGGATTGTTAGCCTTATATGCCTCTACATTGAATTCTTCGCTCGCCTGACGGCCTTCATTGATTCCGTAGTTCATGAAATGGTTGAACAGCGCCTGTGCATCCTTTCCGAATGCATTAGCTACATCTTTATGGTTATTGTAGTAGTAATCTGCATTGAATACTGCTGAGTAATCAACTCCGTCCACCACATAATTGCCTGTGGCAGCTCCTCCCTGATTTCCACTATTGTTTCCGCCGTTGCCTGTGCTTCCTGTAGCCTTTCTTCCCTCTGCCTTGCCATACTTGATATAGTGAATGTAGTATGTTCTGGTATCGCTTCCAAATGCATTCACAAGGTCTGCATTGTTAGCCTTATATGCCTCTACGTTGAACTCCTCGCTTGCCTGACGGCCTTCATAGATTCCGTGCTCCATGAAATGATTGAACAGTGCCTGTGCATCCTTTCCGAACGCATTAGCTACATCCTTATGGTTATTGTAGTAGTAATCTGCATTGAATACTGCCGAGTAATCAACTCCGTCCACCACATAATTACCTGCGGCAGCCCCCCCCTGATTTCCACCACTGTTTCCGCCGTTGCCGGTACTTCCTGTTGCCTTTCTTCCCTCTGCCTTGCCATACTTAATATAGTGAATATAGTATGTTCTGGTATCATTTCCAAATACATTCACAAGGTCAGGGTTGTTATACTTATACGCCTCTACGCTGAATTCCTCGCTGCCCTGACGTCCTTCGTTCATTCCGTATGTAACAAAGTGATTAAGAAGTGCTTCCGTAGTGTTGCCGAATGCATTGACAACATCCTTATTGTGCTCGCTGTAGTACTCAGGATTGAATACTGCTGCATAATCAACTCCATCAACCACATAAGATGCACTAGGTGTTGGAGTTGGTGTAGGTGTAGGCGTTGGTGCAGGTGCATCTGATGATACAGCTGTTCTTCCTTCTGCCTTGCCATAGTCTACATAATGCTCATAGTACTTCTTAAGGTCATTTCCAAAGCTATTTGCAAGATCTTTGTAATTGTTCTTATAAACCTGAACATTGAATTCCTCGCTGCCCTGAAGACCTGCTGCCATACCCTTAGTCACAAAATGCTCAATGAGGAGTACAGGATTGTATCCCACTGCAGCTGCCACATCTGCATTATTATTGTAATAGTAATCTGCATTGTATACTGCAGAATAATCCTTTCCGCCGTATACTGTCGAATTAAATATGCTGTCAGGAACATTCTTTATAACATCATTTACTGCCCTGTTATATCTTACTGCACCGCTTATTCCTGATGCCTTGGTAAAATTATATACAGTAAATACACCATCGTAGCTCTTGCTTGTAGTGTTCTCCTTAACCCATACTGCAACCTTGTCAACCGATGAAACTCCGGACCAGTCATGAAGGTCTACGAAAAGATTATAGTCTGTGTTGACATCCACCTGGCAGTTAGCATCGTAGATATTGTTACCGCTGTATACTCTGACTCTCACTACCATCTTATCGGAGTCGCCGCTTGTATACTGTGGCATGAGCTTGATTGTAAATCCAAGGTAAGGTGCTGCACTGAAATCCTGTGCCCCATCAAACTCATGATATATTGCCTGATATGAATATCCTGTACACTTAGGGTCTACTACTGCCGTACCATTAGGATGATACTGTGCTGTACCCGCAACGCCATCCTTATTATAGTTGTATACACTGAATGATGGTACATTGTAGCCTCTCTCCCAGTACGGCTGTGCTGCTACCCAGTTGCCATCTCCATCCTCATCGGTAAATCCGCTTCCAAGTCCCTCCGAGAGAACAACTGCTCCGCTCGCATCGCTCATGGAGCTGACAGCATAGATATTTCCATTGATGAATGACTTCATATTGTTGAACTTAGAAGCATCAAAATTATCTATAACTGCATCCCATGATGTAATACCAAGTGTCTCAAGTGCGAAGTCTGTGACTGAAAGTGACCTGTCAGTATCTATATACTTATACATGTTGTAAGCATACTTAGGTGTTGTAGCCACATACTCATTCTTCTCATTGCTCCATACAGAGTTCCATAAACCGAACTTGTAGTAATTGCTCTCGACTATGGTGTCGATATGTCCATTAAGAATAAATGCATCAATGTATGGATTCATCTCAGATGCATAATATGCATATGCGATGCTGGCTGCCTGAAGCTTCTCATCAGTACCTGATATAGGAGACTCAGATGTGTAGCCCTGCTCAGAAAGGATAATTGATCTTACCTTGCCATCCCTATCACGCATGTTGGAATTCTGCATATAGTCAGTGAGAACATTGATGTTCTTCATGCTGATAAGCTTGGTATCCTGGGCATCTGTAATCTCACCGCCATCGTTCTTCACGCCGTCCTTGTCAACTGAAGGCCAGTTGTCTGTAAGGACATTATTGTTAGTGATTGGGAAAGAATATGGGTGATATGCAAGATTCCAGTATATGTTGCCATCCTGCTTGGAAAGTCTGTCAAAAATCTCAAGGAAATCGCGTCCTGCATACTCCTTGGATGTATTGTCGGTTGTCCATCTCTGCTCAAGCGGGATATATACATTGGCGCCTGAGTTCTCAGCTCTCAGGGCATCATACATAGTCTTAAAGGTCTGATAATATATAGGAACATACTGATCGATTCCCATCTCCCCGATATAGTTGTATGCCATATTATCGTTAACCTCGTTACCGATAACATAGTTAGAAATCTTACCCTTGCCTGTTCCGTTATATCTTGCTGCTATGAAATGACACACAGCCTCAACTGCATTCCTGCCCTCCGAAGTAGCTGTGTTGATAGCATAGTAGAAGGTTCCATCATGTCTTGTAACACCCGGATAGAGAAGATACTCATATCCGTCCTGATATTGATTGATAAATGCAGCAGTAATATTGATTCCTGCCTCTGTAAGCTTGCTTATAATGGTATCATAGTCCTCGATTACTGTGTTAAAGTAATAAGTCTTTCCATTATAATCATACGCATACTTGGTTGCCGAATTGCTTAAGACTCTCTCAAGCGGTATATTGAGAAATGCCTCGCTAATTCCCAGCTCCTCGACATCGGATAACATTCCGAAGTCAATCTGCAAGCCCTTTTTGGATACTGCGCCCTTGGTAGGATTCGTATAGCTTCCCGGTGCCGCATATACATCAGCCGGTTTAACCGATACGAAGACCATTACGAATGCTGCCACGAGAGCCAGTATTCTTCTTAAAACATTTTTCTTCATTCTGCTTTCTCTCCCTTTCTATATTCTCTTTTAACAATATCAGAGAACTGTTTCTCTGCCATGCGGCTGCAACAAATCCGCTTTATAAAAATTAGGACATAAGTCCCATATAAATATGATACACTTATGTCCTCTTATTGTCAATTGCGAGCATAACTTTTGACGATTTTATATAATTTCTGTATTTAAAACGTCTTTTCTCAACACCCGCATACACCTTTTTCGTGGATGCCTCCTCAAGATGCTCGATATGAAGTCCCGGAACATACGCTGACACGAGACCACACCTCAGCAGGTGATGATACAGAACATCCTCTTCCATATACATATAGGTTCTATCGTCAAACCCGCTAAAATGCTCGAAATATACCGGTGTAAATACAAGACAGCAGCCATGTAATGCCACCTTCTCCACATTCTGCACCGCCTGACAGTCCGACTTCTTCGCTTCCACATACGCATTGAAAATCCTGTTTAACACGGCATCTAGTGCCACATAGCTTAATGCCAGAAACACACGGTTCATAAATATGAAGATGTGAAGCTTAAATCTGCTCATGGCTCTGTCCCTTCCGGGATTGTCACAGCACGGTATTCCGTGCTTATAAATCTGAGGTCCTATGACAGCATAGCCATTTGCCCTGTACTCCTGGCGAACTATATCACAGAATTCGTCCTGCATGACCTTGGTATCACTGTTAAGAACCACCACATACCGACATCCATCCAGCCTTGCCTGCTTGATTCCGGCATTGTTTCCACAGGAATATCCAAGATTGTCCGCATTGATTATAACCTTGATGTCATCCCGTCCGTCATATACCTGTCTCAGCTTCTCTCCGGAGCCATCAGGGGACGCGTTATCTACAATGACAATCTCATGTGCTTCCCTGATATGTTCATCTATCGACTTAACACAATCCATCGTCTCATCCATGGTTCTATAATTAAGAATTACAAATCCAAATCTGTCATCCATCTACATATTCCCATCATTCTTATTGCTGCGTGAATTTTTCTCCGCCTTTTTTATGAATATATCATAGTTGAGCTTAAATATCTTTAAGAAGGTTCTTTTGCTAAGATGTCTGTACAGCCACCGCTCAATCTTAAATACCGTTCCGCTGTTCCTCGACGGCACCTTACTGTAGTCCTTCCACTCAGATATTCCAAGATAGTGGTCAAATATCTGTGTATCTGGATGCACAGATTCCTCATCCCACGGAAACTGTCCGAGGAATCGGAAGAAATGAATTATAACAGGTCTTTCAACTGCAGCATCAATCTCCTCCCTGCCATAGTAGCCCGGCTGTCCGAAGCTCTTAGTGTACATATCATAGTCATATACCATGTGAACCGGCTGGACATTGTACTCTGCTCCCAGCCTGTATATGTGCTGCCTTAAGACCACATTGGCAAGGTCCTGATCCGGCGACATATAATGTGCCCTGACGTTCTGAACATGCTCAATAATCTTCTCCGTGCACATCTGCTTCTTCCACTCCTGAAGGTCGAACAACATAACACCTGTGTTATAATATCCATCATCCGCTGACAGACCGATAAGTGCCTTGTGCTTCACGCCAAGAGAATCGAGTGACATGCCAACCGGCATCCCTTCCATAGGCATATCAAAGAGCGGCATTATATCACCTGTCACCACTGTATCACTGTCTATATACAACAGTCTGTCTATATTCTTTGCAATCACCATCGGTACGAACAGCTTGAAGTTCGCCGTATATGAGCCTCTGTAGGCAGGTATGTTGAGACGCTTCATCATCTCAACGAGCTCTGTTGTATCAATATAATTTATTCTTCTTCCATATTTCCCGGCAGTCTCATCAAGCCTTCTGACGCTCTCATCGCTAAGCCCATCGCCCAGTATATATACATTTATATCGTCTATATGCCTGTTGTTTTCAAAAAGAGATGTGATTGATACCCCGGCATACGGTGCGTATCTCTCATCGAACTGATACAGGATGTCTGCTCTGGTTCTCGGCGGAAGTACTATCTTCTCAGGATACTCCTTAGTTATCTTCTCAATGCAGGCTTCCATCACAAGCTTCCCATCAACTACATAACGCTGCGGATTGTCCACTATCAGCTGAGGGTCATCAGTCTTAAAAACAAGCTCAGTGTCATACCATTCGCCATTAAAGGATATATCCTGTGATTCTTGGTTTACCTCATTACCGCATAATTTTATCCCGGTAAGCACACATGGCAGACTTCTTGGGTCGAATCTCACACGTTTAATATCCTGTGTAAGTTCTATCTCATATCGCCTGTCATAACGCTTATATACAATCTTGTTATCTTCAGAAAATCCTTCGCCATAATCAAGATATACTATAGGAAGATACTGCTGCTCATTCCTTCTGCCAAGCTCCATGAGCTCTGCACCATAATACGCAGGCTTACCTATATCCTCATACAGCTCTGTTGCGGTCACTCTGCTGCCCTTGACATACTTCTGAAAATTCGACTCCATGTTGTCAAAAACACTTCTTGCTTCATCACTTATGCCAACACGTTCGTACAGCTCATGCTGCATGAGCATATTCCTCTTTCCGCCGGAATACATATATGTACGGATTGCCCTGTACACCACATAGTCCGCAGGAATAGGGAAATCGAATATCCACTCATAATCCGTTACATATCCCTTATCCCCTGAAACTATAATGTTCTCAGGTACCAGATCAATATCTGCAAACGAACAGCCCTTTATCCCCTCAGGACTCACATTGGCAAAATCCACCGTTCCAAATACCTTCCCGAACTGCTCAGTACTCTTCCATGTCTCCACGGAATACAAGTCTCTTATCCTTTCACAAAATGCCAGAAGCAGGTCTGCTGCCTTATCAGCATCACCACAGTCTATATATGCATCTATCCTGTCGCTTACGCTATCACCGTCTATGAACTGATACCTCAGAGTACCGCCATCCATCCCAGCCTCGGCAAGTTCAAGACCTGCTGCACTGTATCTGTCGGAATACTCTGCAAAATATCTGCTCTGTCTCTCTAAATGCTCACTGCCTTCAGGGAACATGACATGCTTCTCCACCTCCATAAGGTCAGCACCGCCATCATCATTCCGTACAATATCAGTTCTTATCGCAAATCGTCTATCCCTGTCATTGGAATATTTTGAAAAAATTATCCTTCTCATAACACCTCATCGGCTATTAGTTATAGCACTCAACCAAAAATGAATTAGAAAAGAAGGGAAACATCCCCTCCTCGACAATCTGCTCAAATGCCTTGTCCTCATCAAAGAGCTTCATTCTGTCATTGTCATAATTGCGGTTATTGTTTTTTAGTTCGCCTGCCTTGGGAAGCCATTCATCAGAATATATGGTTGTCGGAAGCTTATAGTCGGGATAAGGATAGAAAAAGCGTGCCCTGCTAAAGCCCGCATCCAGAACAAGCCTCTCAAGTCCCTTTCTTGAAAATGTTCTTACATTATCACCCTCATTATATCCTTCTATTCCGGCAAAGCATCTCGCTACATGATCCTCACTGCAACCTGCAAAATACTTAAGACCATACTTATTCTCAATCGCTATTATAAGTCTTCCTCCCGGCTTCACATGACGTCTCGCTGTTTTTACGAACTCAAGATAAGGCTTATCCGAATGAATATATAACCCTCCATATTCAAGCACTCCAATCAAAGTGACAACATCATACTGCTTATCAAGCTTCGCCTCTACCTGCTCGAAATTGCCAAGAAGTATCTCTATATTATCATATTTCTTATTCCTATAAGCATTTATCATACTTCGTTTTTCAGAAAGTTCAATACAGGTAACGCTCTTTGCCTTGCGCGCAAGAGCCCCTGTTATTGCTCCACATCCTGACCCGATTTCAAGTATCTCAGCTGTATTTTCAATCTGAAGCCATTCTACTATATTCTGTCTTATATCCGAAAGATGATACATCACCGCCCATGATTTTTTTTCATCAATTATAGAATTAAACTCCTGCTCCTCATGATTCTTCACAATATCAAGAAGCACATCTTCTATACTTCCGTCACTGTAATAATCCTTTCCCGGATAATTGTCATAGTTGAGTTTAACTCCACCGATATATTTTTCCACAGACAACCCTTTCTATTCCACCTTAACTTTGGAATCCATATCGAAAAATCCTACTGTATCTTTCTCAGAAATAACTGTTATCGTACATACATCATACATTCTATGGTATACTTCGAAGTTTTCTCCACTGTAACCGGTACACCCCAGCGATATAAGATATTCTCCACCTTGAAGATTCATCCTCTGTGTGAATGTCACTGTCTTCTCGCTGCCTGCCTCCGTCACATCTATAAATACTTTCTCATACATTGTATTCGTGCCCGTAAGGTCTGTTCCACGCAAATTCTTGATTGTAAACGCAAATATCGGGTTAGTCATCACCTCATGGAAACGCACCTTCATCTTGATACTGAAATCCTGAAGCTTGCTGACACAGCTTGTGTATGCTCCCTTAGAATCCATAATGGCAAAATCCTCTATCTCCGCCTTCTTATTGCCATACTCCTGCAGCGAAGGATTTAGTTCATAATTACTTTTCCATAGTCTATTCCTCGTCTCTGCCTGCTCACTGCCTGCCGATTCTGCTGTTGAATTTTCACCCTGTGTCTTATGGGCAAATCCATTATTACTGTCATCAAGCTGATTTACAAGAATCTTCTTATATATATCTATTATCTGGGAAGGACTTCCCTCCGAGAGTTTAACACCTTTATTCAAAAGTATGACTCTGTCACAGTATTTATTGACACTGCCAAGATCATGACTAACAAACAGTATAGTCTTACCCAGCTTCTTAAACTCCTCGAACTTATGGTAACATTTCGCCTGAAAGAAAACATCTCCGACTGACAGTGCTTCATCCACAATAAGAATCTCCGGGTCAATATTGATAGCCACAGCAAATGCAAGCCTTACAAACATACCGCTTGAATATGTCTTTACCGGCTGATACACATAGTCGCCGATATCTGCGAACTTCAAGATATCTTCAAGCTTCGCATCTATCTCCTCCTTCGTATATCCTATCATCGAGCCATTAAGATATACGTTCTCTATTCCTGTGTACTCCATATTAAAACCTGCACCAAGCTCAAGCAGTGCTGATATACGTCCTCTGATGTCAACCTCTCCGTCGGTCTGATTTAGCACACCTGTAATAATTTTAAGTATTGTGGACTTACCTGAACCATTAGTTCCTATTATCCCAACCGTCTCTCCCTTTTTCACCTCGAAGCTCACATTATTGAGCGCATACTTTTCCTTGTAGCACTTCTTTCTTGTGAGTCCCAATGACTCCTTGAATCTGTCCTTGGGATTGTCATACAGCTTGTACATCTTACTGACATTGTACACACCTATAGCAACATCATCACTTCTCATCATCTGACCTCATAACTCTACAAAATATCGGCAAAATGCGGTTTCAACCTCTTAAACACCACTCTGCCAAGCACAAATACCCCTACTGTAAATATCCAGAAATAAAGTGTAAGCTCCGGTCTTTGCCAGAACCACACTCCATTTATAAGCGTATCCCTATATCCCTGCACTATGTAGTACATAGGATTAAGCTTAAATATCGTCTTAATCGTTCCCGATATACCTATTGTATCTATATTCCACATGATAGGCGTCATCCATATTCCAAGCTGCAGCCATATATTGATAAACTGTGTGAGATCTCTGAAAAATATCACACAGGAGCTTGTAAGATAAGCCTGTCCAAGTATCATCACAAACATGCACAACGAATAATACAAAAGCTGCACCACTATAATTCCCGGAAACATACCATAGACCGTATACAGCACAAGTACAAGTCCTACGAAAAATACATGTATTATAAGACCCGACAACATCTTGACAAGTGGAAGTATATCTATGTTAAACACAACCTTTTTTACAAGATAGCTGTACTCAAGCAGAACGTTGGTTGCCATACTCCATGTGTCTGAATAATAGAACCATGGAACAAGTCCCGCTATAAACCACAATATAAAAGGAACTGTCTCTCCTGATGAATTTACCACATCCGATGATCTGAACCCCACCTGAAACACAAACCAGTATACAAGCACTGTCACAACAGGCTGTATAAATGACCAGATTACTCCAAGGTAGGATCCTGCGAATCTACTCTTTAAGTCATTCTTAGACAATCTTGACACCAGTGCCCTGTTACTCACAATATCATATATATATCCGTATACGCGCTCTTGATTGAGCAGGAAAATCACATATAGCAGATCTATAGCAATACATGCTGCAACCTTTAACACTATATTATATGTTCCTCTTGAAGACGCCACAGCAATCTCATCTACAATATCGCCTAATCCGATTACAATATATCCGTCCGTATCCTGCGTAGTAATATAAAGCGTTCCACCACGAACTGTGCACTGCTCTAACTGATTGTCAGCTATAATGCGGCTTGCAAGCTCATCTGCCGCAATATCCCTCTGCACACCATTAAGCTTGATTGTCACACTGTGCAATGACAGCTGTGCATTCGCCTCCTCAGGAAAGTCCAGCCTTACAAAGCGGCTGCCCGCATTGACGTCAAAATCAATCTTACCATTATGCCCCTTTTCAGCAGCAATAGTCTTTACTCTATCCGCCGTAAAACAATCCTTGGTATAATTGCTTTTTGAAGAGTAGAACATCTGGAGTTCTCCACTCACATTACTGTCTATCTCCATGGTAATATTCATTGTATAATCATTTAATATGAGTTTCCTGTCATTAAATACAATCAACAGGTTGGCGACCACGCATATTATACCAAGTAACACGGATGCCAATATTTTCTTTCTATTCATCCTGTCCATTTCTGCCTTCCGCATAACCAAAATTCAAATAGTGTATATAATAGAAGTTAAGGCTGTCTCCGTAAGCATTCTGAAGATCCTTATACCTGTTCTTATATGCATACACATTAAATGTATCATTTCCCCTTCTGCCCTCTTTCATACCATACAGTGTGAAATGCCTGCGTGCTCCTTCAGCTCCCGGATAACTTCCTACAATATCTCCGTTATGCTTCATATAGTAATCAGCATCAAATATCATGGACATATCAAGGTCTTCCATACGAAACATATTTCTATTTTCATTAATTCCATACTGTACATAATGTCTGTAGTAGCTTGGTCCGTCCTGTCCAAAAGCATTCAGAAGGTCAAGGTTACTTAATGCATAACCCAGCACATCGAAGTCTGTACTTCCATTTCTGAACTCTGTCTGTCCATATGTGTAGAAGTGCACAAGCGCACCCATATAATCTCCAGCATAATGTTCATCCACATCACTGTTATTTGTAATGTAATACTTACCATTAAATATAAGGCTAGCCTGTCTTCCTTCGTATGCACCATACTTGAGCCAATGAAGGAACAGCTGCCCTGCACCTTCACCAAGTGCGTTCACAACATCCTTATTCTTCTGTGCATACACAGCCGGGTCAAACAGCTCCGCACCCATGGTATATCCTGTGTATGTATTATCATCAGCTGTGTGGATTCTGTTTTCCTTATCCCTGTTATTCATGTAATGCTCATAATAGCTGTTAAAGTTATATCCAAATGCAGCATACAGATCCGGATTACATGTCATATAAGCAAGTACATTAAACTCATTGCTACCCGAGTAACCCCTCTCCATTCCGAATATTGCAAAATTGCCTATCACCGCTTCAGATGAATCGCCATACTTAATAGCATTGTCACCATATACACTTGTATAATAATCATATGAATACAGCTCCGATGGTCTTCTCTTCTCGTAGACTCCATAATTCAGCCAATGTGCAAGAAGCGTTTCCTCATTCGTTCCAAGTACATTCACGACATCCTGATTATACTTTGCATAATCCCCTGCATTGAATACCTCTGAAGCACCCTTAGACAGCGTAATCTCTCCTGTCTCCTTCTCGCAGTAATGCCAATATCCGTCAGCATAACCTATTCCACCGATTACCTTAACACCATTCTTATCATAACAATAATTCTTATCATCTATCTGAACCACCTTACCAGTAAGCATCTCACCTGTTGTTGTGTCAAAATAGTACCATTTTCCATCAACCTGATGCTCTCCCTTAACCATCACACCCTTCTCATAGTAGTAAGTCTTGCCGTTAGATTTTGAAAAACCTTCCTGATAGTACATATTATTGTATACAGGAATCTTAAACACAAATGCCTCATCAAGCATTCCTGCCTTCTCGTATGCTTTCTTTACATTTCGTCCTTCATTTGATGGTGCTGCGAGATTCTGCATGTACTGATGCCAATACCTCCCATCATAGTTCCCATCGACATCGAATTTCTGAAGATAAAGTGTATCCTGTCCTCGAAGTATATATCTGTTAGCAACTTTCTGCGCTCCCCCTATGAGTGCTGCATATCTTGTGTTCCATCCTTCAGATTTTGCTTCGTTGAGTCCGTTGGTAACTATCTGCTCACGATTAGAACCCGATGCCTGTATATTATAATAGTTGTAATATCCTTCATATCCCGGATATGTACCTGATATAAGCTCCGAAGTGCCTGATGTCCCCTGCTCCTGATACACCCTGCTTGCAAGGTGTACAGGGCTGACGCCAATGTTGCATCCAATATCGCTGAATGCCTGAGCGTATGTAAGTCCTATATCCTCATAGTTTGTGTATTGATCCGACTGTATATATCCCGACATAAATGAGTTAGATATTACCTTCTGCACTGTTGCAATACCCTGGGTATTAGCATTATATGACAATAACTCAAACTGAAATATATAATCCTCCGTAAGCCAGTTTCTCGGATCAAGGTAGTAGTTCACCGCAGCCTCTGTTGCACATGACCACCCATCACCATAATAGTCACCTACAAATTCACTTGCAAAATATGAAGGAACAAGGCTTCTTGTAGCCGGATTCATCTCATTATATACAACTGTGCTCCAATCAAGTCCTGTATTCATCATCTGAAATGTCCAGTTAGGATGTTTCTCTTTAACAGCATACAGTGCCTGCCTATATGACTCTGGAAACTGTTCTATATCTTCATACTTCGTTTCAGCCTTTATATCTTCTGTTCCGCTAAATCCGGATATTATCCCTACAGCCGCTATCATGCCAGCCAATATCATCGCACACTTTTTCATCCGCACTTTATGTTGCCTCCCAATGTTATTTGTGTCTCATATTTACATTATCTTAATCCAACTAATTTTAATCTATTTTCCCACTAATATCAACATTTTTCTTGCGGACCAGCTTATTAAGCAGCTTGTCCATAAGATAAGCGAACACGGCAACCACCGGCACTCCAAGAAACATTCCCACAACGCCTCCTATACTTCCGCCGACGGTGATGGCAAATATTATCCAGAGAGGACGCAGACCCACTGTCTCACCAAGAATTCTAGGTCCGAGGTACAATCCGTCGAACTGCTGTATCACAATAATCAGAACCGTGAATATGATTGCCTTTATCGGATCGACCATAAGTATGAGGACAATTCCCGGAACAGCACCGATAAATGGTCCGAAATATGGTATCATGTTCGTAATTCCGACTATAAGGCTTACAATAGGAGTGAACGGAAGCCTGAGTATCGTCATAAGGAAGAAGCATATCCATCCTATTATGAATGAGTCAACCGTCTTTCCGAGTACGAACTGGCTGAATATATGGTAGCATTCACGAAGGGTCTCCATTATCATATCACCAGCCTTCTCCGATGCTACACTGTAGAGAACTCTCTTAAAGCCCCTTGCGAGAAGCTTCTTATCTGATACCATATATACGCTCACGATGAATGCAATCAGTACATTGAGCAATCCCTTCACAACAGATATTGATGTGGTAAAAATTACAGGCACCACGTTAGTCACCACATTCTTGGAAAAATCCATAAGCTGCGGAGTGATGCTGTTAAAAAAATCATTGATTATATTATAGTCAAAATCCGGATGCTCTTCCTCAAATTTCAGCAATCCATTGTTAATCTCCGCAATCCATCCCGGCACCTGATTCACAATTTCGGTGAGGCTTGTCCCTATCTGCGGAAGCAGGTATACGAACATGATAACCACCACGAATATGACAAGAAGATATGATATGAGCAGAGACAGCATCTTGCGTGGCTTCTCGTATTTCTTAAGCGGCTTTATTTTTCCGAATATCTTATTATCAAACAGTTTAACAAGAGGGTTGATGAGGAATGCTATGAATGCACCCCACAGAAATGGTGACAGCACGTTCATAGCTCCCTTGATGTGATGCATTACATTGTCCCAGTCTATTACCGCCTTTATTATAAGTACACTCGCAAGTACAACCAGCACTGCGTACAGGCATATCGTCAGATACTTGATGTTCCAGGTGAACTTCCCATGTCTGCCGCCTTCTCTATGTGCTGCATTTGTTCCATCCCCGGACATATCATTGTCATTTGCATCCATTCGTGTCCTTGCACTATTATAATCCTGCTGTGTGCCGTCCGGTTCCGTCCTGCCCTGCTCCGGTACAGCAGAACAGCTTGTTTCTGCGTTGTCTGCCGCCGCATTGACTGTCCCTGCTTCTCCATCAGAAATCTGCTCACCGCTTTTTTGGGGCTTGCATACTTTTAATTTCATACCCTAACCTCCCTATTTAGATAAGATAATATGTTTAATATCCAGTATTTAAAATTCAGGCTTTCTGCCGGACAGTTATACCAACCTTCCCTTAGTGCTTTTAAGCCTTTATATATATAATTGTTGTTATTTTTTATATTGCTTGTATTGTTGTTATTTTTTATATTGCTTGTATTGTTTTGAATTTTCAAAATTTCTTCCTTGGAAAAATTATCTTTTATGATGTTTTTTGAGATTTTTATCTGATTTTTGTATATTAGCCTTATTTTTCAGTATACACTTATGAAAATATTTAAGCAACCCCGATTGCAATTTTTCCTTTATTTTCAAGGGTTTTCAAGTTTTATGCTAAAAAATTTTAAAATTTTTAAAAAATATAAAAAAAAAGCTTGCATTTTTCCCTGGCATGTGTATAATAATGTTTGTGCCGAAAACAAGACACTTATTAAATGTGCGCGATTAGCTCAGTTGGTAGAGCACCTGACTCTTAATCAGGGTGTCCAGGGTTCGAACCCCTGATCGCGCATTAAAGGTACCAGTTTTACAGATGGCTGTGGGGTTGGTGCTTTTAAATAAGCGCGATTAGCTCAGTTGGTAGAGCACCTGACTCTTAATCAGGGTGTCCAGGGTTCGAACCCCTGATCGCGCACTAAAGGTACCAGTTTTGCAGATGACTGCGGGGTTGGTGCTTTTTTTATGCCATTACAATCCGGGAATACAACATGTCTTACACCCGTAGATTAAATCGGCATATTCTGACACCCGAAGCATTCCATTATTTTATGCAATTTTCCGCAAATATTTTTTTGGAGTACCTTACATGAATATTCATATTATTATATATATTATTTCCGCCGTGATATTTCTGGTTCTTTTCATTATTCTCATCCGCTTTCTCACCGACAAAAAAAGACTGCTCGCCGCTGAAATAAAGGGGCGCTATAACGCCACCGCTCTCCTCACGCCTACAGAAGCTGCTTTTTTTCCTGTTATCGACGAAATTGCCGCCGACTATGGGCTGTATCTCTTCTCGAAGGTGCGCCTTGCCGATGTTGCTAAGACCGCCCGCGCTGAGGACTATAGCACATATATGAGATACTTCGGCAAAGTAAAATCCAAGCATCTCGACTTTGTGCTGTGCGATTCGGACTTCATTCCGGTGGTTGTCATTGAACTTGATGACCCCTCCCACCTTAACAAACCCAACCGCGAAAATGACCTTCTAAAGGATGTTGTACTCGAAAGCATCAGCCTTCCGCTCATCCGCGTTCCGGCTGCGAAACGCTATGACCAGAAGAAGCTTGCAAGAAAAATCGCCGAATTTTGCTGAGCCATCAGGCACCACCCTGCATGAAAAAGGCAATGTGCCGCGGCTCTGCTTTTTCATTCTGTGGCATGTAATGATTCAAGTATCAAAACATACTAATCTAATTTATGAGCGTATAACGTATTATATTTATGCATATCAGCTCCGTTGTCCGAAGCTTAGATGTTCCAAGAACATCTAAGCTTCGGACAAAAGTCGTGATATGCATAAACATAATACGTTATACACAGCTAGGTATATATAGCATATTTTGACACCCGAATCATATAATTTTAAGTTGACAGCTTTAATGGACTGTAGTATTTTTAATATAATTTGTTGACAGGTCAACATTTATGCTATTAATACATACACGAACAAGAGGTGCCCCATGTTCAATCGCTTTGAACAGTTCACAACAGCCATTTCCCAGATTAACAAGAGTGTCCAGCGAATCAAGTCGACTGAGGTTAACTCCTACGGTCTGAAGGCTAACCACGTTATGATACTTTTTCAGTTAAAAAAGAATCCTGCCGGCTTAACTCCCTCACAGCTATGTGAGAACTGCGAGGTCGACAAGGCTGCCATAAGCCGTTCACTCAAAGAGCTGACCGGCAAGGGCTTTGTCCGCGAAGCGGAATCGGACGGCAGAAAATACCGCATTCCGCTCGTCCTTACTGCCTCCGGCACTGACGCCGCACAGCATATAGAAAAGGCAATCCAGAGTGCCGTTGAAATCGGTGGAGCCGGATTAACCGACAGACAGCGCGCTGAGTTTTACCACTCACTGCTGCTGATTGCGCGTAATCTCGAAGAGTATTCCGGGACTTAACATACATCTGCGAACCATTGCATTTGACGGCTGTATTTCAACCGGACTGAATTAGAAATTTAATATCCAATAAAGAGAGGTTTTCCCACATGCATCCATTAAAAAAGCTATACTGCCGCACATTTCAGACTGTCTTCAAGCTTGCAATCCCGTTCCTTCCATACCGTTCCCCTGAGCTTCTTCATGGAATGGACGAGCTCATAGACAAGCTGAAATCCCTTAAGCTTAACCATGTTCTTCTTGTCACAGACAAGGGAATCCGCAGCCTTGGGCTCACAAGCCATCTTGAACAGCTTATGGAGCAAAACAATATTTTCTGCACCGTATATGACGGCACTGTTGCCAACCCTACCACGGACAATGTCGAGGAGGCTCTGGATTTATATAAGGAAAACAACTGCCAGGCCCTGATTGGCTTCGGCGGCGGCTCCTCAATGGACTGTGCCAAGGCTGTCGGTGCCTGCATTGCACGTCCTAAGACCCCGCTTATGAAAATGAAGGGCATTTTGAAGGTCCTCCGACCACTGCCACCGCTTTTTGCAGTGCCGACCACTGCCGGAACAGGAAGCGAAACCACCCTCGCTGCGGTCATCACCGATGCAAAGACGCGTGTCAAGTACCCAATCAATGATTTTCCGCTTATCCCAAGGTATGCCGTGCTTGACCCGGAGGTTACACGCTCACTTCCGCCATTTATAACCGCCTCCACCGGACTCGATGCCCTGACACACGCAGTTGAGGCATATATTGGACGTTCCACCACCAAAAAGACCCGCAAGGCGGCGCTCAAGGCAGTTCAATTAATTTTTGCGAACCTGCAGACCGCCTACCATGATGGCAATAATATGACTGCAAGAAAAAATATGCTTCACGCTTCTTACTACGCCGGTGTAGCATTTACAATATCCTATGTCGGCTATGTACACGCTGTGGCGCACTCTCTTGGCGGAAAATATAACATTCCCCACGGACTTGCCAATGCCGTCCTGCTGCCTATAGTTCTGCGCGATTACACCGCAGCAGCACAGAGAAAGCTCCATGACCTTGCCAATGCCGCCGGACTGTCCGACGAAAATGACACCGACTGTGTAGCTGCCGAGAAATTCATCTGTGCCATAGAGGCCATGCTCGACGAATTTTCACTCGGACGCACCCTTGCCGGCATCAATGCTGAGGATATTCCTGAGCTTGCCCGCCACGCAGACGCCGAGGGCAACCCGCTCTACCCGGTTCCGGTGCTTATGAATGCGAAGGAGCTGGAGCATTTCTACCATGCAGTGAGCCAATGACCAACGAAAACCATCACTTATTACATGAATAAGAGGAGACCCCCACATGACCAACTCAGAAATCCAGGAGCTGTTAAGCTCCCAGCGAAGCTTCTTTGCCACAGGAGCCACACTTAAGACAGAATACAGAATATCAGCACTGAAAAAATTGAAGTCAGCCATTAAAACACATGAAGCTGATATTATGGCCGCCTTAAAAAAGGACCTCGGAAAGGGTTCACAGGAAAGCTATATGTGTGAGGTCGGACTCACACTGAGCGAAATAAGCTACATGCTCTCCCATGTAAAGCGCTTTGCGCGTGAGCGCACCGTGGCAACACCGCTCGCCCAGTTTGCCTCAAGAAGCTATGTAAAGCCGTCGCCCTACGGAAATGTGCTTATAATGAGCCCATGGAATTACCCTTTTCTTCTCACCATGGAACCGCTTGTCGACGCCCTCGCCGCTGGAAATACCGCTATCGTCAAGCCAAGCGCCTACTCGCCGGCAGCCAGCGAAATTATCGGTAAAATAATCTCCGAGATTTTTCCCCCTGAGTACGTTGCAGTTGTAACAGGCGGACGTGCAGAGAACACCTGTCTTCTCGATGCCGGCTTCGACTACATCTTTTTTACCGGGAGCAAAGCCGTCGGAAAGGAGGTCATGCGCCACGCAGCGGAGCACCTTACCCCGGTCACGCTTGAACTCGGCGGAAAGAGTCCGTGCATAGTAGCTCCTGATGCCAACTTAAGGCTTGCCGCGAGACGAATTGTATTCGGAAAATATCTGAACTGCGGGCAGACCTGCGTTGCCCCCGACTATGTTCTGTGCCACCGCAGCGTATATGAGAAATTCATAGAATATCTGAAGCATGAGACAATACGGCAGTTCGGCGCTATACCGCTTGACAATCCCGACTACGGAAAGATAATCAACGAAAAGCATTTTAACCGTATTCGCGGACTTATAGATAGGAAGAAACTCGTTCTCGGAGGTGCCTGCGACGAGACCACGCTCCGGATAGAGCCCACTATCATGCGCGACGTGACCTGCGACGACGCAGTAATGCAGGAGGAAATTTTCGGGCCGTTGCTGCCCGTCCTCCCATACGATGACGATGAGACGATAATCAACCAGATAAACAGCCACGACCACCCGCTTGCGCTCTATGTTTTTTCCAACAGCAGAAGCTTTGTCAGGAAAATAACCTCCCGCATCAGCTTCGGCGGAGGCTGTGTGAATGACACAATAATTCACCTCGCCACCTCCAACATGGGCTTCGGCGGTGTCGGCGGCAGCGGCATGGGCTCCTACCATGGACGCGAAGGCTTTGACACCTTCACGCACAAGAAAAGCATCGTCGACAAAAAGACCTGGCTCGACCTGCCTATGCGCTACCAGCCGTACAGCTCATTTATGGACAGGATGATACGAATGTTTTTAAAATAGATAACCGCTTCGGTTCAGGTATTAAACAGCAAAAAGCAGAACACAGGTGATTAGTCATCGGTTGTGTTCTGCCTTTATTTTCTTCCCGCACCCTAATGCCTCCGCCAGCTCATCAAGCGACCTCTTAAGCTGGCACAGGTGCTTATTAAGCTTCTTGTGCTTATATGCAAAGCACCGCATTTTACCTTCATAGCCTTTGCCCATATAACAGCACCCACATACTGACTAAGTCTTGATACATTATATGAGGGTGAAGCGAAAAGGTTCTTAATGCCGTGTCTTAATCTTCCTATTATATATCTATTCTCTGTCTATAATCATCTTATTGATAGGCGTCCCCAGCCCCGAGAACCGCTCCTCATACTCGGTCATGATATTTCCCTCATTCATCTTCTCATCGTTGTGAAGGTCGTAGGTCAGCTCCTTTATATGCCAGCCCGCCGGCTCAACCTCCTCCACGGAGAAATCGAACAGAACTCTGTTGTCGGTCTTGAACTCTATCTGTCCATCCTTTTTAAGTATCTGATTATAGCGCGCAAGGAACTGTCTTGAGGTAAGGCGCCTCTTCGCATGTCTGTCCTTCGGCCATGGGTCGGAAAAATTGAGGTATATGCGGTCAACCTCGCCCTCTCCGAACACATCCGTAATCTCCTCGGCATCCATTCTGATAAAAATAATGTTCGGAAGCTGCGCCTCCTCCTGCTTTTCAAGTGCGCGGATAAGCACACTTGAATATTTCTCAATTCCCACATAGTTGACATCCGGGTTCTCAGCCGCAAGCTGCATGATGAATCTTCCCTTACCCATACCGACCTCTATTCGGATCGGATTGCTGTTGCCGAACAGCTCATTCCATCTGCCCTTGTATTCCTTCGGCTCATTTACAACATATTCACTCTCAACCATAGCCTCTCTGGCACCGGGTACGTTTCTAAGTCTCATTTTATTCTCTCCTAATCATTTCTAACAATTCCGGAATATCATGCTTTAAGGTGTCAAAAACAACCCTTAAATCCACATTTCCATAGTCGTGCACAATGCGATTTCTCAGTCCGTATAAGGCATTCCACGGAATATTATTGCATTGCTGCTTATATTCATCGGACAGCTTTCGTGCATTTTCGGAAATTTGTATCATTCGAAACAGCATGGAATCCAAAAGAATTTCATTTGTGGAAAATTCCGTTATGTCAATATTTTTCATATGAAGCACAATAAATTCCAAGTCCTGCTGAATTTTATATGCATAATATCGGTCATTCTTCACATTATCCATATATCCTTATTCCGTCCCTCAATACTTCCTTTATCAGTTCCATGTTGTCGTTTAATTGTGACACATCAAGCAAATCAACCCTTTTGTGCAACGCGGTTCTGATTTCCTCGACCAAGGCATAAAATTTCAAGCCATGCACATCTCCCGAAATTATAAGGTCGACATCACTGTTCGGCTTTGCCTTTCCCTTGGCATACGAGCCAAAAAGAATACAGAAATCCACTTCGTATCTTTCAAATACTTCTGAGCACTTTGACTTTATATCTGCAAGCTCTAATATTCCATTCTCCTCATCAATCAGATTTACTTCGGACAATTTCTGTAAAATATACTTATATTTGATGCTTTCCGATTTATCCTCATCGTTCTCATAGGATTTATATGAACGAAGTGAAATTCCGATCAAATCAGCTGCCTGCTGCTGCGTTAATTTCTTCTCTTTTCTTATATTCTTTAATTCGCCCATTTTGCACCTCCATAATCATAATAGTGTATTTTTTGCACTCCGTCAATTATCAAGGTGTAAATTTTGCACTTTCAAAAATCCAAAAATGTATTTTATATTCTCCCAAACTCCCTCACCGTCTCAATATACATCTGCGGCAGTCCGACATCATAGGACTTACCCTTTATGCGGCAGCCCATCATACCTGTTGTGGCACGAACCTCCTCAAGCGCATCCGTGAGCTGTATCTCACCGCGGCTTTCCTTATTTTCACGGATATTTTTTTCGAGAACCTTGTACACCTCCTCCGTGAGGATATACTGCCCGAATACCGCAAAATACCTGCTGCCGTTCTTGCACCTGATGCCAAGATTCTCCTCTGCATAGTCCACTGTCGGCTTCTCATATATGCAGTCTAAGCGCAGCTGCTCCTCCTTATGGCTCTCCCACACACCGTGCATAATGCCGTAATGAACCACCTGCTCCTTAGGCACCTCATGCATGGATACCACCGGAAGTCCATAAGCCTCATAGCAGTCTATAAGCTGGCTTGAACAGGTCTTTCCTATATAGGATTCATATATCATGTCTCCGAGAAGCAGAAGTACAGGTTCGCTCTCAGCGAAGTCCCTGCTCTGGTACACGGCATGCCCGAAGCCTCTTCTCTCATCCTGATAGGCATAATGAATCATTCTGCCTATCTTCACCAGATTATCCTCGTACTTCTGCTTATCCTCAGGAAGCTTGTCATAATTTTCCTTGGACATAGGGGCAAAAAATGACTCATACAGCTTCTGCTCCTCACGTCCGATGATGAGGCACACTTCCTCTATTCCCGACTGTACAAGCTGCTCTAAAAGCACCATGATAATCGGCTTGAAGAGCCCATCCTTATCGAGAACCGGAAGAAAATCCTTCTTGATTGCCTTTGTCGCAGGGTAAAGTCTGGTTCCAAAGCCCGCCACAGGAATAACCGCCTTTCTCACCGCCTGCTTAGGCTTGAGTGTGAGCGGAAATGCCTCCATGCCACGTACATTGTTAAGATAATCTATGACAGCCTTCTGACATTCCTCATCCTTAGCAAGAAGCTGCACTGTTCCGTCCCCCTGTGAGCCTACACCCTTGGCGCCATATATCCACTTGTCAAGCTCCTTATCGGAAAGAACCGAGTGGAGAACCGGGGATTTAAGCTGTGACGGACATGCCGGCGCTACCTTTTTGTCAAAGTTTTCCTGCACCGTGCGCATCAGCCCGCCAAGTCCCTCTGCATCCCCTTCCTCTAACAGGCGCACTCCCTGTTCAATGTACTCCCTGTTATCAGCTCCGAGTGCCTCCTGAACCGCACGCTCCTTGTCATTCTGTGCAAAAGGGTAGCATTTGTTGAGGTCTGCCAGAATTTTTACCGTATCCTTTCCCGCCTTAAGGTCTGCAATTACCCAGTAGAATGTGCCTCCAAGCTTTATCGTCTGCACTCCCACCTCATTACTGTCAAATGTCATGTGGACCGGCTTGACTCCGAATGCACAGGCCTGGTCAAGTCTGCCGCACCTTGACGGCGTCCTCTGCTCACCTATGAATGCAATATTCATCTCACCGATTGTGTTTAACTTAAGCCCATATATCTGATTGAAGCCGCGTGCCGTGAGAACACATATAGCGGCACTTGATGACAGTCCGCTCTTAATCGGAAGCGTACGTCTGGTTATGTGAATCCTCAGACCGCCGACACTGTAATGCTCATTTATATATGAAGCCACACCTGCAACATAGGAAAAATATCCGCCCTCACACGCAGTCTTTCTAAGAACCTGCGTATCCATCGCACAGGTAAAGGTCTCCTCTCCAAGGTCACTCTCTATTATGAATTTATCCGCCGCCTCAACGGTGGCATATATACCTTCCTCAATTCCTGTTACAATCGCCTCACCCGGTATAATTGCCGAATTGATGTTCCGGTGAAGCCCCGCCCAGTCGCTATGCTCTCCGAACAGACACAGACGTCCCGGCACGAACAGTTCTATTCTCTCAGACATATTCCCTCTTTTCCGGATGACAATGTGCTTATGCGTCCTGCGCTTATCATCCCTATTTTTATTTATAATGTTTTTCTATTTGCTTTCTGACATTGTGCTTTTTAGTCTGATTCAATATTTTCGGGTAAAAATCAGCCTATACCCTTATAATTCTACCAGACAATCCCCCATGTTGCAATTTTTTTGTGGAAAACGGACGTATAATGTACTACAATGAAGTCTGTGGGAGGGATATTTGCTCCCGTGTAATATAAAAAATAAATCGGAGTCCATCATGAACCATAGAATAAAACCACCGTCAAACATACTCAGCACATATACACGAAAGCACGGCCATCTGCGCACACTGTTCGTGCTAATCGCCTGCCTATCCATGCTCACACTCAATATCCGGCCGGATATTGTCTATGCAGATAATCAGTCCACGAACACGGACGAATATCCGATACCACCTGAAATCGAGTCCGGCAACTGCATTCTTATGGATGCCGACAGCAGAATTGTCCTTTATGAAAAAAACAGCGACGAAAAATGTTACCCTGCCAGCGTCACCAAGCTGATGACCGCACTGATTGTCGCAGAAAATGCCAATCTGAGCGACACTCTGACCGTGAGCGCCAACGCAGTATCCAGCGTAAAGTACGGCGACGCAAACGCAGGACTTAAGACAGGCGAGGAATTCAGTGTTGAACAGGCACTCAATATGATGCTTATTAAATCAGCGAATGATATTGCCTATGCTCTTGGCGAACATGTCGGAGGCTCGGTCGCCAATTTTGCCAATATGATGAACAAAAGAGCGGCTGAGCTTGGCTGTCTTAACACTCACTTTACCAATGCGAGCGGTCTTACCGATGTCAATCACTACACGACCGCCTATGATATGGCTCTTATATGCCGTGCGGTGCTTGATTACCCTGTCATTATGAATGCGATATCATATAAGAAATCATATTCCGTACCTCCGACGAACAAGACCTCCGACACACGTTATTACAGACTGTCGCACAGCATGGTAACAGGAAAATACCTGTACGAATATTGTATCGGAGGAAAAACCGGCTACACGGATGCCGCAGGACACACCCTTGCCACATTTGCACAGAAGGACGGAATCCGTCTGATATGCGTCATATTCAACTCAACCGATGAACAGCGCTATATTGATACCACTGCCTTATTTGAATATGGATTTAACAATTTTCACAAGCTTAATATCTCACAGAATGAGGATACCTTCAGCTTCAATCAGGGCTTAGGGCTGGGCGGTTTCGGAATAAGCGGAAAGGCCTTGAATATAAATTCAGATATATGCCTGTCCGTGCCGGACTCCGATTATGTCATAATTCCGGTCAATGTCTCCTTCGGCGACCTGACCAAGGAAATTATATACAGACAGCACGGCAACCTTTCAGATACGATAAACACCGACAGTGAAACGGCGTCAGCTGCTTCTGACGACAGCAATACCGCCTCAAGCATACTTGCAGATATCTATTACTACTACGGCGCACATGAAGCAGGACACACCAGCCTGTATTTTTCCGGGGCGGCAGCGTCCGGTGACATTCCTTCCGATAACCGGAAGCCAGCAGATGGCTCCGCTGCATCCGATAGCCAGATTCAATCCGGCGGCTCTGCTGCATCCGATTCAGCCCTCCCATACCTGGCATCGGACACCTCCGCCTCACCTCTGTCAAATGCGGTTACCGTGACCGGGCATTTTATCTACATCAACCTCTGGTTGTTCATCAGCATCGTATGTGTTTTTATTCTGATTGTGCTGTTACTTATTATAAATGCAAAAAAGAACCGCCATGGTCTGCGGTTCTGATTATGATTTCTTTTTCTGTCTCTTATCGCGGCGGCGCTTGCGGACTTCCAGCTGTCTCTGCCTGACCTCCTCAGCGCCCGCCTCGCCTGTAAGCTTAAGCACCCTTGAGGCATAATACTTCCCGTTGTCATCCTCCCTGACTCTGAAACGCCCCTTGATATATCCATGCTCCTTACATTCGGCAAGGCAATAATGCATCTTGGAATTCATTGAGAACCAGCGAATCTTCTTCCGTGCGGTCTGTCCGCACAGATAGCACCTTGTGGACAGGAGACGCGTATTGTTCACCAGCTCCTCCTTAGTATCATATCCTTTGGTAATATATTTCTCATAGGTTCCGTAATTAACTCTTATCTCGTCCTTGACACCTGCAGGTATTCTATAGGTATCTATCGAAAAATATCCCCCTACCCTTCCAAAATCAATACCCTCAAAGACCTTAGCTGTATACTCCGCATCACTTATTGCACTGTGAAAGTCTATATTTTTCTCAATTCCCAACATATCGACAGCCGTTTCCAGCGACCTTCTTGACTTTCCGTCTTCCTTGTCAATCGAAAAAAGCTTCTGTATATCATAGTAAAACAGCGGATATTCCAGGGGATTCTCTATGCCGAAATATTTCATGTTGCGCTGCAGCTCCACAAGATCCGAAGTCCCCCAGGTGCACATTCTGTACTCTCCGTCCGCACTGCACCAGTCAAGAAAATCCTTCACCGCATACTCGAAATCCCTTCCGGCCTCCAAAAGCTCCTCCGTGACATGCGTAAGCCCCTTCGCAATATAGTGAAGCTCCTTGTATACCTTCGGCTTAATATAACACGAAAAGCTGTCGATACGCTGCCTATCATCATCCAGCTTCACGGCACCTATCTCAAATATCTCGAACGGAAGCTCCTCAACCTCATCGCTCTTGCCGCTCGGACACTGATTCCATTCCAAATCAAATACAATATATCTCATATTAACTATCCAATCCTCACTTCCCCGACATCCATATCCGGGAGCTGCCCGCAGCATTCCGGGCATTTTTGTATCAAATCACTGACACACAGCTTTAAAAACATTTATCATTATATAAAAAAATTCTATTACTAGCAATGTTTTTTTACCGAAAGCAGCTTTAAGTATTCCGGATAACTTTCTTTACCAAATCTTAGTTTTCGTTTCGTTGCTACATATTAATATTGGTAGTATAATTATTTTGGTAGTGTGCTTAAGTGAAAGCACTATCATGACCCCACAAGGAGACCTTTAATGAATATAAACTTTAAGAAAAAAGGCTATAAAATCGCTTTAATATCTTTAATAATATTAATTCTTTTCTTTTTTTCCGTAATTTATTGCACCAACCAAATAAGCAATGAGCTGGAGCACCAGCTTGAAACTAATCTTATTGACGTTGCCAACCAGAATGCTCTTGCCATAAGCAACCAGCTCAATGACAACTACATGCTTTTAGAGAGTCTTTTTGCCGAGATTAAGGAGCTTCCCGGAGACATATCCGGAAACGTCATGCTTCTCAAGGGCTTTGTCAAGGCTGACAATCTCAAACGCATAACCTACTGCACCCCCGATGGAACAGCATACACCACAGACAATGTCGTAACAAACCTATCCTACAGGGAGCTTTTCAAAAGAGGACTGCAGGGCAAGTCGACCATCACCGGTGTACTGACAGATGCCCTCCGTCCTGATACCGATGAAAAAATCATTATTTTCTCATCCCCTATGTATGACGATACAACGAATGAGCTTCTCGGTGTTTTCGGTCTTGTGTATGACGCTGAGGTCATCAATGCCTCCTTGCAGGTGGAATGCTTTGAAGGGCAGGGCTGCAGCTTTGCCACCAATGAAGCCGGTGATATATCCATTGCCATGAGTTATGATTCCATACAGCTTTCACAGAACCTGTACACCGACATATTATCCAGGAATCCCGGCAACACAGAGGTAATCAATACCATCCGCCGAAATATTTCCTCCAACACACCTAACCTCGGAAAATTATTTATAGATTCTGTTGAATACTACTACTACAGAACGCCTATTCTTATCGCCGATGGGGAGATTGTCTGGAATGTGTTTACGCTGGTTCCTACAGATTATTTATTACAGCGTATCAAGCCTGTCCGCAACACACTGTATCTTATGATATTCCTAAGTATCCTTCTGGTTATTGCGGCAATGGTATCTTACCTGATTATATTCAGCTCCCAGAGGCGCCTTGTACAGCGTCTCGCTTACAGAGACTCCTTGACCGGAGGTGCCAATTATGCATACTTTAAAAGGCAGCTTCTCACTAAGTCCAGAAACCGCTGCGGATATATAATCTCAATGGACATCCAGCATTTTTCGAATATCACCATAACTGCCGGAAATGCTGCCGCCGATGACATGATTAAGAAGACATGGGCGCTTATAAAACAAACGATAAAGGATAATGAATATGCTGCCCGTGTGAGGGACGATTACTTTGTAATGCTGCTCAATATGTCCAGTGATGCCGATGTTTCAAGACGTCTTGAACGGCTCTCCGATGAGGTACATGACCTTGCTATAGCTTATGATGCACCCGGAGTAAGAGCCTGCTTCGGAATATATCCTATGGAGGACATAACAGCTCTTGATGATTCATATAATAAAGCCAAAATTGGACGTGAATTTGCCAAGGAACGGCACGATAAATGCTATGCCTTCTATAGTGAGCTTGACCATGAGGAGCTTCTCAAAAACCAGCAGCTTGAGGAGCGTTTTGATTTTGCCATATCCAACCATAACTTTGAGATATGGTATCAGCCTAAATACTCAGCATCAACCAAGGAAATTGTCGGCTCTGAGGCACTGGTACGCTGGCGTGAGACAGATGGCAAGCTCATTCCGCCCGGACGCTTCATACCGCTTTTTGAGCGCGACGGCTACATATCGCGCCTTGATGAATATGTGTTCAGGGAGGTATGCCATAAGCAGAAATACTGGTTGGATAAGGGCTTCAAGGTATGCCCTGTGTCTGTCAACATAAGCCGTGCGACAATCTACGGTGCCAATGTCGTCGATAAATACCTTGGTATACTTGATTCCTTCGAGCTTCCTCACGAATACATACAATTGGAGGTGCTTGAGAGTGCCATTTCGGGAAAAGCAGACATTGCCAGGATTCTCGAACATTTCCGCCTTAGCGGTGTTCGCATATTGATGGATGATTTCGGTACAGGCTACTCATCACTGGCAACACTCAACATGCACTGCTTTGACACACTGAAGCTCGACAAGAGCCTTATCGACTGCATAGGCGAGAAGGACGGCGAAACACTGCTCCACTACGTTATCAAGATGGGACGTCATCTTGGACTGCACATCACGGCTGAAGGAGTCGAATACGAATCCCAGCTCTCCTATCTTCAGGAACAGAAATGTGATGACATTCAAGGCTACCTCTTCTCGAAACCACTTCACGTCATGGACTATGAAAGGCTGATTACCGGATAGACCTGAACAGTACGCCGGATTATTTTCGGCTGAGTTCTTAGAACATCTTGCTTCGGACAACGGAGCTGATATGCATAAATATAATACATTATACACTCATAAATTAGATTAGCATGTTTTGACACCTGAATCATGTTATCTTTTTTTCAGGAAATGCACTCGATTGGGATACAACTCGCAGAATACCTCCACCGCCGCCCTCTGAAGAGGCTCGAATTCCTTGTCCAGCCTAAGGATATGCGGAGCCTCATAGGCAAATTTGCTTACCTGCTCCGCAAGCTTTCCGGCAATGCTCTCCTCTGACAGCTGTCCCATCCCGAAAATCACAGACGTGAATCCTCTTCCGCCGGCGCTGATGTCCATATACCTTTTACAGGTATTTTTCAACTCCGACACTATTATTTCCTGCTCCAGCTCACTTTTTTTCTCAAATTCATACAGCCTGAGCCCCATAAGCGCTTCTATGGCAAGCTTCTTCTTCCTGCCTCCCGGATCCAGCCTGTCACTGTCCGCAATATACTTCAAATTCATCAGATATCCGACAAAGGCATCGCTTTTCGGCTTTCCCTTGCCATATCTGGCTGTCCAGAGCTGATGGCGGAGCAGTCCATCCCCGCTCTGCGTATCACGGCTGTTCTCTTCAAGTATCTGCTGTCTCTTTACAGGATCCAGCTCCGCATAATAGCTGTTCAACCATTCTTCCATCTCTGATTTCCTCTCTGATTTTCTATTTTATAATGTTGTTCTAAGAACTCTGATAAAGTTTTTCTATATATGTGCCACCGAAGCCGGCATATCCTGATAACCCTTACTTTAAAAACTCATCAACATTATCTTCCGTAACCTTATGATACGGCAGAAAGATATATCTTCCATTTTCAAAATCACTGTCCGGCAGAACCCCCCCAAGGAACAGACTCAGTGCAAGACCTGATATCCGGCTTGCCTGTCCCTCCTTGTCATTGTATACCGTACCCTGGATATAGCCCTTTTTAACAGCTTCAAGAGCACTGTCAAGCCCATCGATTCCTAGAATGACCGGGCGGCTGTCCTGTGGATACCCAAGTGCATCGTATGCCGCAGCCGCCCCAAGTGCCATCTCGTCATTATTGGAAAGCACAAGCTCAATATCGGTTCCATACCGGTTAATAAGCTGGGTCATTTTATTCTCAGCCTGTCCCCGGTTCCAGTTAGCGAACTGATAGCTGAGCTTCTCCAGAATTATGCCCTCCGTCTGAATAGTGCTGACCACACTGTCGGTTCTCATAATGGCATCCTGATGCCCTGCCTCACCCTCAAGCAGGACATATTGAATCTTACCGTCGCTGTTGCGGTCTGCCGCATAATCCCCACATATTATCTCTGCCGCAATCTCTCCCTGCAGCGTACCGGATTGTGCTGCGTCCCCTCCGACATAGTACAGCTTGTCCCATTGCATTATATCCTCATATACCGGCTCACGATTAAAGAAAATAACAGGTATGTTCTGCTGCTTTGCCATTTTAATTATATTTGACGGCTCCGTCCGGTCAACCAGGTCAATAATGAGTATGTCACAGCCCGCATCAATCACCTCTCCAACAACCTTGTCCTGGGTATCCTGATCATTTTTGCCATCACGAACCGTCATCGTTATCTTAAAAGTATCCGACTCATATTTCTCAAAATTTTCCTTCATACATTCCGTCAACGCATTGATAAAGGGGTCATCCTGCGTGTACAGCACTACACCAACCCTAAGAATATTCCTGTTTACACCATTATCCCTGTGACAGCCCGTCATACATAGTATAAGACATAATATAATAACCTTTATTATCAGCTTATTTTTCACACTAATCTCCATTCCCCATTTATATCAGCCTCAATCATAGGTATAGAGTAACTGCTGTACATCCTCCCGGAAAATATCCTCCTTATGAATCAGCCTGTACTCAATGATATGATCCGAAGCGGCATATAAACGCTTATTCAGCACATGGGAAAGCTCCAGAATACTCTTATACCCCATGCTGTAGCCATCAACTAAAATAAGTCCGTCAATTACGGAATCATCCAGATAATACACACACTTCATGCTGTTTCCTATTCCATAGAGCTTCGTCCCGGTGCCTTCCTTCCCGGCATACATCGCTGCCGCCTGCTCCAGTGCATTTGTATCGAGCACGAACAGATAATCCACAGTCCTCTGCTGCCTGAGTGCCTCAGTAACTGACACACCATAAGTCACACCAATATCAAAAGCGATTTCACAGCCCGTAGCTGCGAGTGCATCAAGCAGCCCATGCCTGCAGTCTGCGGCATATTCCGTCCCTTCAAGCCCGCCTACAATTCCAACGATTCTTCCCTCAATGACATTTCTGTTCACCAGATCCTCTCCCAGCGCATAGCCCATGGAATAATTATCAGGCATGATAACCGGCAGACCGGAGCGCTTCGACTGACCACTCTTACCGGCGTTGCCCAGAACATCATTGGCTACCAGTATAACCGGCTTCTGTGTGCGAAGCTCCTTTAACACCGTCTCTGTGTCATTCCCCGGTGCCGCCTGAATAATAAAAGCATCCACCTGATTATCCAGCTGCTCATATATCAGGGCTCTCTCCTCCTGTGCATTCTCAATCTCATCCGTATTACAGATAATAAGATGTATATTCTGCATTCTTGCTGCCTGCTTGACACCGTTGAAAAAGGAATCCCATTTTTCATCACCGGATTTCTCAACGATAACTGCTACCCTCTTCTGGGGCTTTTCGTCTGCAAATATCTGACGCACACACAGCAGCAGCAATATGGCAAGACATATTTCAGACAGCAGAAAGGTGGTTTTAGGTTTTTTCATCGTCACCCTCATTCCCGGGCTTTTTAACCCCATTCTCCAAAAGCTCACAATTTTCTTCCGTATACGGTATCGCCGGCAGATGGATTGTTACCGTTGTGCCCTCATCAGGCTCGCTCTCGACAATAAGACCATACTTAGCGCCGAACATCAGCTGGATGCGCGTGTGTACATTGATCAGTCCCACTCCCGAGCCGTGCTTTGGCACCTTCTTATTATCCGACAAAATATTCTTAACATCCTCCTGTCTCATTCCCATGCCGTTGTCCGATACAGCCAGATATATATCATTATCCGTCCTCCAGCCCTTAACCAGAATCCTTGGATTATCGTCAGCATCCATATTCCCTACACCATAATATATAGCGTTTTCCAGAATCGGCTGTATGATAAGCTTCACAGTGCAGAACTGATGGATTTCCTCCGAGACATCATACTCCGTCACAAAGCGCTCCTTATAGCGGTACTTCTGTATATTCATATAGTTTTTGCAATGCTTCAGCTCATCCTCAATACTGATAATTGTCTTTCCGTTTGACAGGCTTATACGAAAAATCTTGGCAAGCTCCGAAATCATAAAAACCGCATCCTTATTTTTGTTACCCTCAATCATCCAGGTGATTGACTCCAGAGTGTTATAAAGAAAATGCGGATTAATCTGGCTTTGCAGTGCAGCCAGCTCACTTCTCCTGCGCTTGTTCTGCTGGGCGACAATCTCCGTCATCAGGTGTTCAATCTCCTCATAGGACTTCTGGACAGAATTTCCCAAATGCCTGATTTCGTATGAACCCCCTATGTAAATATCCGGCTTTTCACCGGCCTCATATGCTGTCACAGATGCATCCAGCTTGATAATAGGGCTGGAAATCTTCCTTGAGACAATCCTGTTGACCACAAGCAGCATCATGATAAGCATGATAACAATAATTACCATATACATACGGAACTGCTTCACACTGTCCGTCCTGACATCCTGAAGTACAACTCCGACCAGCTTCCAGCCGGTATAAGAAATAGTATTTACTATAATAGTCCGTTTTTCGCCGGAGGGGCTGAGCTGATTCCGGTATATTCCATCCTCACTGCTGCATGGAATATCCACATTCTCACTGAACATGCCATTGCTGATTTCATTCGCATAAGGGTGGTAAATCAGCTTTCCCTCTCCGTCACATATATAATAATAATGCTCCCTGCTCTTATAATTGATACGGCTGAACAGCTTCTCAATAAAGGAATACTTCATATCCACCAGCAGTATTCCATTTTCCGGGCGGTCCCCGGATATAAAATCAACCGCCTGGCTTAAGGAAATAACCCGGTAATACCTCTTCGCATCATCCCGGAACAGGTTCTGTATATGCGGCGTGGAAAAATGCATATTGGCAACCTTCTCTGCCGCATTCGCGAACCATGGCTGTCCTGTAACTTTGATACCCTCCTTCTGAAGTGTAACCGGTTCCGCCACAATCAGCTCTCCTTCCATATCATAAAGTGCAATGCTCTGTATCTTATCCTTGTCCGCTTCATAAATAAGATTGAGCTGCTGGTTGAACTCCGGATCGGAAACATCATATACCTGTATAATATTATAGTTTATTGTGTTCGCAAGCTGTCTCATGCTCTTAAGGTATTGCTCCGTCGAGCTGACAATGGACTCCATCATGTTCTGTGTATTGCTGACATCATTATGACGCATTGCCGTTTCATACCGGTTATAGACCAGCAGACCAATGAATATCGAGGTAGTCACCGTCATGAGCGATAGTGCCAGCATAATAACCGATTGTATATCAGACACTTTTGTTTTCTTTTTTTTCATACTTGTTTTCCTATATGCTCCATACGATATTTTGAAGGAGACATTCCGTACCTGCGCTTAAAAACATAGCTGAAATAGTTGGCGTCTTCATAGCCTACATGCTCTGCAATTTCATAGCTTTTCTCTTCTGTTTCCAGCAGCAGCCTTACCGCCTGCTGCATCCGGTAATCCGTCAGATATGTTATAAACGAACTGCCTGATTCCTTTTTAAACATGGATGAAAAATAGGAGTTGGATACTCCAAGCTTAGAGCACACCGTATCCAATGACAAATCCGGCTCCGAATAACAGTCACGGACAATATTTTTTGCCTCCTCAATCAGATAACATAATGAAGATTTCCTGACATTCTTAAATTCCTCCGAAATTGACAGTGACACCTTCACAAGCCAGTCTGATAATGCGCTTTCATCCATCCTGGTAATCTCTTCATAGTCATTCCTGATATTTCCTGTATGGTCCTCAAACTTCATATGGTTATTTCCGCAGAAGCGGTACAGATTTCCCACAATCTCCATGACGGTAAAATTATGCTGCACAATTGTTTTGGCACTATCCTTAATCTTCTTCACCAGTGCCAGAACCGCATGCTCGACATCCTCACGCACACCAATGCGTATTGCCTTGAATACGGCATTCATATCAATATCCTCAAGCTGTGCCGAAGGCTCCTGCCCCTTCGGTGCTATATCCTCAATATTGATAGAACGTCCGGCTCCGTATATTACGCGATATGACAGTGCCTCTCTTGCACCCTCATAGGACTGCCTTACAGACAGCAGCTCCCGGCACACCTTGCCGATTCCTACAGTTACAACCGCCCCCAGAAAGCGGTCTGCCCATCTGCAGAACCTGTCGCTGTCATCCGTAAGCCTCTTAATGCTGTCCTCACTCTCAAGATTAAAAATCAGGACGATATTCCCAAGATAAGTAAAATACCTGTAATCCCATCTTGCGCTCAGTCTCTCCTGAACCTCCCGCTGCACCGACATGGAAAGCAGCAGCGGGGACATGCCATCCGGAACATGATTCTGCGATGTATGCATGACTGCACAGCAGTAATAAGGTCCCGGCAGCGAAATCTTATAATCACTTAGGAATTTGCTGACCTCGCCTTCAAGAATATGCCCCTCAATAAGCGAACAGAAAAAGTTCACACGCAGCGCAGGAAGGGAATCTGCATAATACTGCTCCAGCTTGATGACATTGAGCTTCTCCTCTCTTTCCTTATCGAGAACACTCTTCAGGCGGCTCAGGCACTCTGAAAGCTCATCGGCATTGACAGGCTTTAAAATATATTCATCAATCTCAAGATGAACCGCCTCCTTGGCATATTCAAATTCATCAAAGCCGGTCAGAATGAGAATACGCACTCCGGGATTTTCCTGCTTCATATAACGTGCCAGCTCCAGACCATTCATATACGGCATCTTAATATCCGTAATTACCACATCAGGCTGTACCTTTTCTGATAACTCCAGTGCCTTAACGCCGTTCTGAGCCTTGCCTGCCACCTCAAATCCAAGTCCCGCCCAGTCGATTCTCTCTTCAATCATATTGGTAACTTCTTCCTCATCATCTACAAGAAGCACTTTATACTTAAACATCTGTCTCCTCCATACTTGATAAGATTTCTTTATTTACAAAAATGGCACGAATTACCCAATAACCGATTCGTGCCATTTTTTCTTTATTATACTCTTTTTTTCTCCAAAAGCCTACTATATCACAGTTTTTTTCTACTTTTTCTTGACATACTTAAGACAGTCAAGTGTAACTGCAACCAGAATGATAATACCCTCGAATATAAACTGCAGGTTAGTATCAATACCCAGAATAGTAAGTGAGTAGGTAAGTGCCGTAAAAATCATTACTCCGGTCACAACTCCTGAAATCTTACCTATACCACCTGTAAATGATACTCCTCCTACAACACATGCAGCGATGGCATCCATATCCCAGCCCTGTCCGTAAGCGGCACTACCGGAACCAACCATACGGTTACACTCCAGCCATGAACCAAATCCGTAAAGTATACCCGCCATAACGAAGGCTCCCATTGTAACTGCAAATACGGAAATACCCGATACTGCTGCCGCCTCCGGATTACCTCCGACCGCATACAGATTCTTTCCGAAGGTTGTCTTGTTCCAGATAAACCATACAACCACAACCGCAACAACCGCCCAGAGAATGATTGTCGGGAATCTTCCTATTTTAGGAATGAACATTGCCGGAATCGAGGACTCAATTGCTCCGAAGGACACGCCCTTGGTAGCATAGGTTACAAGTCCGAAAATAATAAGCATGTTTGCCATTGTCGAGATGAATGGATGCATCTTAAATTTTGCCATGAAGAAACCCGCACCGGAAGCAAATGCAGTTGTCAGAAGCACGCACACAACCAGTGCAAGAATCGCCCTCATAGGTATCGGAATACCCGTGAAATCAAATATATGACCGAATACTCCACCTGTATTAACACCCTTATGCATGATTATTGTCGCCGTTACCATACCCATGCCGACCATTCTTCCTACGGAAAGGTCTGTACCGGTTAACAGAATCAGACCTGCAACACCAAGTGCAAGAAATACTCGCGGTGATGCCTGCTGAAGAATATTCAGGATGTTCGCCATAGTGAACAGTTGTGTATTCTTTACAATCGGCGTAATAAAGCAGAGAGCAATAAATATTAATATAATTACAATATAAAGACCATTTTTATAAAGGAACTGTGAGGTATTAAATGTATATTTATAATTTTCCAGCTTCTGCTTACGTCTCTGCGCGTAAGTAAACTTCGACATACGGAGCAGATCAATCAGATGATATTCATGCACAAATGCCTCATGCTTTCTGTCCTTTATTTCCTGAAGCTTGGATTCATGCACCATCTGCGCATCATACAGACGGTTCTTATATACATATTTTTCATCCTTGATTTCCTGTCTTTCCGTAAGCTCAGAAAGTGTTTTTGTATGCTCCGCCTTAAGTCTTTCGCGTATTCCTTCATACTCGGCATTCTCTGCTTTTTTTGCAGCCGCACAGCTCTCAACCACTTTTCTATAATAATCATTTTTATAGTGGGCGCCAAGATACGCCTCTGCATCCGCAATCAGCCCGGAGACCTTGTCCTTATTCTTTTTTTCAATCTCCTTTGCCTTTTCAAGCTGCTCCTTATCCTTGCGGATTATCTCCTGCCGCTCCTGTTTTGTATAATTTTTATCCTCCTTCGTCAGTGCTATATGTGTTTTCAACGCCTGAACCCGGTCGGAACCATCTACACGCAGGGCATCTATCTGCTCCTGTATTTTACCGATATATTCATCTATCGGTGCTAAAAGCTTAGCTTCATCTTCTATAGAAAGACATCTGATATCATTTGCCATAGCTCTCGTACTCCTCTCTGTTACAAATACTTTGCACTAAGTCTAAGCAGCTCTTCCTGATTCGTTTCCCTGGTATTAACAATCCCTGCAAGATGTCCGTTGGACATTACACCGATTCGATTGGTAATTCCGAGAATCTCAGGCATCTCAGATGAGACAACAATAATTGTCTTTCCCTGCTTTGCCATCTCTATAATCAGCTCGTAAATCTCATACTTGGCGCCGACATCGATACCTCTTGTCGGGTCATCCATCATGAATATATTAGGTGAACGCTCCAGCCATCTGCCAAATATTACCTTTTGCTGATTTCCTCCGGAAAGATTTGAAATCATATCCTCCGGTCCCATGCACTTTGTATGCATGATTCGTATTTCCTCTGCCGTCGCCCTCACCATGCTGTCATTAGAAAGAGCCACTCCCGATCTGTACTGCTTCATATTAGCAATTGTAGTATTAAAGGTAATGTCTGATTTCAGGAACAGACCATCTGCCTTACGTTCCTCTGTAATCAACGCAAAGCCGTGATTCATTGCATCCCTGGAGGAGCGGAAGTTCATCAGCTTATCATTGTAGTAGACACGTCCCGCCGCTCTTGTACGGATACCGAATATTGTCTCGAGAAGCTCTGTACGTCCTGCACCGACCAGACCGTAAAGTCCGAAAATCTCTCCCTTTTTCACATCAAAGGTAATATCCTGAAGCTTCGGTGCATATTTTGTAGATAAGTGTTCTACCTTAAAGACCACCTCCCCCGGTGTATTATCCACCTTAGGGAAACGATTATCCAGCGACCTTCCTACCATAGCTGAAATCAGCTCATTCATGTCGGTGTCCTTGCTGTTCTTCGTCATTACCAGCGCACCATCCCTGAGAACAGATATCTGATCACATATCTCAAAAACCTCATCCATTTTATGGGAAATATATATCAACGAGATACCCTGCTCCCGTAGCTGCCGCATTATCTTAAAGAGCTTTTCAACCTCCGGTGCCGTGAGGGAGGATGTCGGCTCATCCAATACAATAACCTTAGAATTATATGAAATAGCCTTGGCAATTTCACACATCTGCCTCTTTGATACAGACATTTTTTTCATCGGCTGTGAAAGGTCTACCGTTATTCCAAGCTTACGGAACAGCTCCGCAGCCTCTTTTTTCATTTTTCCTTCATCAATTACTCCCAAAGAATTCTTTGGGTAGCGCCCGAGAAACAGATTATCAATAACGTTTCTCTCCAGACACTGATTCAATTCCTGATGAACCATCGCAACGCCGTTTTCCAGAGCATCCTTAGGTCCGGCGAAGCTGATTTCCTTTCCATCAAGAATTATTGTGCCCTCGTCTTTTTGATATGTTCCAAAAAGACATTTCATCATTGTCGACTTGCCGGCACCATTCTCGCCCATCAGACCCATTATCGAGCCTTTCTTTACATCCAGATTAATATGCTTTAAAACCTTATTTCTTCCGAATGACTTGCTCATGCCGCGGATCGACAAAATAATATCCTTCTTGTCTTCTGCCATATCACCACTCCTCTTTTAGAAAAGGGGGTGTCAGGATACCCTGACACCTCCAAAGCCTTTGCTGACATATCTCAATCATTCTACTGCTGAAGGAGAGATGTATAAGATGTTGCATTATCTGTTTTAACCATATTTATAGCGAATGCATCATACTCACCAGGGTTGCCGAGACGGTTAGTAATATTAGACTCTGTCTGTCCGTCACCGCCGATGTAATCAACCTTGAGGTTCATAAGATCATCATAGTTCTGGAGAAGCGGCTGGTAGGTTGAGCTTAAGAAGTTATCTGATGCATTGTAAATATTTAACCATACCTTCTTCTCAGGGCTCTTAGCTGTATCAAGCTGGTGTGATACCTTGCTGTATACCTTGGTGGAGTCAGTGAAATCCTGATAATTAGCTGATGTAACCGCAATGTTCAATGCATAATAGGATCTCTCAGCCTCGCTGTATCTGTAGTCAATGCCCTCATCAAGCTTGTTGCCTGCTTCATCAGCAACACCGATACCTGTATTAACATCCACACCATCAAGAGCGTTTCTGAGAACTCTCAAGGTGAGGTAAGCCTGGACATCTGCATGCTGTGAAATTGTTCCGCCATATCCTTCAGCAATAGCAGCAACCGCATCGCTGTTGGCGTCATATCCAAATGTAGGCACCTTATTGTCCTTTGCCCATGCGTTAAACATTGACATTCCCATACCATCATTATTAGATACAACAACATCAATCTGATCGCCAAAGGAAGCTGACCATGTTCCGATTGCATTACCTGCTGTAGCTGCATCCCATGTAGCACCTGCCGAGTTCTTCATCTCCTGTGATGCAAGCTCACGAACGGTATAGGTCTTTCCGTCTACCTCAATTGTCGCATCCTTTACGATGGATGAGGAGCCGTCTGCATTCGTTCCAATAGGCGATGGATCAACCGCTCCTGCCTTATCAACTCCTGTTCCGAGTGCCGAACGAACACCGCGGGTACGGGCAATGGAATCGTTATGTCCGATATCACCGATTGCAAGTATGTAGCCGATTACGCCGTCACCGTTACGGTCGATGGTTGCTGCATTAGCCTTGATATAGTCAAGTACCATCTGTCCCTGAAGCTCTGCACCCTGATTGGCATCAAAGCCAACGTAATAGGTCTTGTCATTAAATTTGAGTGCATCCATGTCAAGCTCTCCCGTTGAGCTGTTGGATGGCTGGCGGTTAAACCACACCAGTGGTTTCTTGCTGTTCTCGACATTGCTGCCCGATGTTGAACTACATGCTGTAAGTGCTGTTGTTGTCATTGCTGCTACTAAAAGCAGTGGTAAAATTTTGTTTTTTCTCATAGCTTAATTCCTCCTTGTGAAGTATGTTCGTTTATTAAGTGTCTTAATTATATTGCACACGCGAAGATATATATATAGAAAATTTTTATATCAACCATGAATTTTTTGTGCATTTTTCATGTTTTTGATGTTTTCAAAGATATTTTTTCATATTCTTTCAGTAATCATGCTTATTTTTTTATAATCTGACCCTGATTTTATATGCACTATGCCACGTTCGCACAGCCATGTGCTGACGTATCAGTCCTTAAGCGGAAGCTAAACCTTTTCCTGTAAGCTGTCTTCTGTCGTTTTCTGTAACTATTCAGAGCCAGGGCAATTTTCATAAATCTGTGAAGCATGCTTGCATGAATGAGCAGATTTATGAAAATTTCTTTGGCGAAGTAACCACATGAGCAAAAAGTAAGCTCTGAAAGAGCGGTTTTGCGAATGGGGTTCTGAATAGTTACCAATTTCTTTAATATCATGGCAGACCGCTTCTGACAGGCAAAAAAAGCGGTAATGAAGACAGGCTTCATTACCGCCAAAAAACATCCTTATATTATTTCTCGAATTTTGCAACCTTAAATTTTCTTATCATTTCACGCAGATTTTCTGCCTCGTTGCTCATCTCCTGACTTGCAGCCGCACACTCCTCTGCTGTTGCCGAGTTCGTCTGGACAACATCATTGATCTGTTCAATTCCTTCATTAATCTGCTCGATTTCTGATGCCTGCGTCTCTAAGGTCACAGCAATATTCGTAACCTCCTCCGTGATTATCTTGGAGCTGTCAGCAACCTCCTCCAATTGCGTCGCAGTCTGTCCTGCAATCACCATACCCTTTTCTACGGCTTTTACCGAGGTCTCAATCAATGCAGAGGATTCCTTTGCCGCCTGTGCACTCTGGTCTGCCAGTGCATTTACCTGATTTGCGACAACCGCAAAGCCTCTTCCCGCCTCTCCCGCTCTTGCAGCCTCGATAGAAGCATTGAGTGCGAGCAGATTTGTCTGGGCGGCAATTTCATTGATTGTTGCAATAATCTTGTCAATCTCCTTTGATGCCTCATTAATCTCATTCATGGAGCTGACCATTTCATGCATCTTTCCATTGCTCTCAATAATTGCATTTCCAAGCTCATCAACCTTAGCACTTATTTCCTTTGCGGATTGTGAATTTTTGTCTACCTGCTCGGAGACACCTGCTACAGTCGCTGTCAGCTCCTCCACAACCGCTGCCTGATTCGTTGCTCCGTCGGCAAGCGCATTAGAGCTTGCAGCCACCTGCCCCGCTGAGCTTGAAACACCGTTGGAAACACCCTGTATTCCCTTAATCGTTTCCGCTATGCTTTTCTCAAACATCATAAAGGAATCCAGAATCCCGACAAAATCTCCCTTCCACTCTACCTCAGGCTTTACATCAAAATTTCCTTCCGCAAACAGCTTCATTGCACGACCGATATCATCCACATAGCTTCCCAGAATACGGATGGACTTACGCATGCTATGTGCCAGACTTCCAATCTCATCATCGGAGTGATACTCCAAGGTGCTGTGCAGATTTCCTTCTGTCAGCTCCTTTGCAACAGCCTCAACCTCATGTAATGGCTCCAAAATCGTTTCAAGCACTCTTCTGCCTATTCTCTTTGCAAAAATCCATGCCATAGACAGGCATACAATGATACACACAATTCCTGCGGCTGCATATATAATGGTGGTTCTCGCAGTCCTATGACTGACCTCATCCGTCATCTCGTCCAGACCGATTGCAACATCAACTGCCTTATTCAATGCCGGCGTACAATTATTGAAGATTTCATTAACTGCCTTTTCCTTATCACCGCTTTTAATTTCTTCCATAATGGTATAACCGATATTTCCCCATTCGGAAAGTGCCGCTGAATATTCCTTATAGTCCGATTCCGGAACCACCCCCGTTTTCTCCAGCTTCTTTAACTCAGAATCAACCTCTGCAAGCAGCTTTTTTACAGTCTGCTCATAACCGTCATAAGCTGAAGCATCATTATCCAATGCCATCTCCCTTATATTTCTTGCAGCCGCATTGACATTCTTCCTACAGTTCTTTACCGCCTGGTCTGCTACAGTAACATTGTTTATATAATACAGCATATTTGAAAATAACGCACCTATGACTATTATGGAAACCAGTCCTGATACCAACATCATAATAATGACTTTTCTATAGCCATAATTTATCCTTTCATGCAAATGCATATTCTCCAACTTCTTTTTCATCATACCCTTCTGTGACGACATAGGTTGTTACTTCCTTTCTTTTTTCTTTTTGACTTCTGCATTACCTTATTTCTGTCCCCTTTATATCAAAAATTTTTTTGAAAGTCAATATGTTTTCTGGGTTATTTTTTTATTTTATTTTTATTTTATTTTTGTTGTATTTTTACATAATTCTCCCGCCCCCATCCCTCTGATTTTAGGTATTTTTACTATATTTTGATGCCCAGGGCAAAACATGCTCTATAAACTCAGCGTGTGTAACGTATTATATTTATGCATATCACTACTTTTTGCTGAGATTTTTATAGTACTATCACAGCGGCATCAAGCCCCTCCACTTTTCCGTCAAAGAGGCTCTCACCGAGCAGATTAACCTTCTGTGCATACTCATTAAATTCCTTCACATTGCTGCTGCAGTTGAAAATCAAGGCAATGGTCTCTTCGCCGTTTTTCCGGAGCATAACAATCGTCTCCTCGTCGTCACTTGTGATTGTCTCAATCAGTTCGCCTTCCACGATGCAGGCATGTGTTTTTCTGACCTGCATCAGCCGCTTATACCATTCATACATCTCCTTGTCCCGGTATTCCTCATCCCAGTACATGCCACGTCTGCAATCCGGATCATTTGCTCCCGGCATCGCCGCCTCGTCTCCGTAATAAACCATAGGCATTCCCGGCAACAGCAGCTGAAAGGCTGCTGCCAGATGCTGTTTTTTCTTATCATTATTACATAGGTGCAGGAATCTTGCCGTATCATGGCTATCAATCAGATTCCACATAAGCGGATAGCACTTTTTATTAAGCCTGCCCTCCAGATACCCAAGATTCTGTACGAACCGGCTCACACTGATTTTTTCATCCGCAATCAGATCTATCAGGTTAAGATAAAACGGATAATTCATGACCGTATCCCATTCATCCCCTTCAAGGAAATCCCCTGCGTAGTGCCATATTTCTCCAACTATCAGCGCATCCTTCTTCACTGCCTTGACTGCCCTTCTGAAGCGCTTCCAGAAAAAATGGCTGATTTCGTCACCTACATCCATTCTCCATCCGTCGATATCACATTCCTCAATCCAATAGCAGGCAACGTCTGTGACGAATTTTTCAACATCAGGATTTTTCAGATTAAGCTTTGGCATTCCGCCGTAATAAGCAAAGCATTTGAAGTTCGGAAGCTGTCCCGGTTCATTTCTAAGCGGAAAATCATCAATAAAATACCAGTCACGATATTTCGATTTCTCTCCTTTTTCCAGAATATCCGCAAATGCAAAAAATTCTCTTCCCGTATGGTTGAATACCGCATCCATAACCACCTTCATTCCACGCTCATGCGCCTTTTGCACAAGCTCCCTTAGCTCCTGTTTTGTTCCGAATGAAGGATCTATATGGTAATAATCAATGGTATCGTACTTATGGCTGGAATTGGATTTGAAGATAGGTGTCATATATAAAACATCAATTCCCAGCTCCCGGATATAATCCAGATGCTCGATAATTCCTCTGAGATCACCATGCAGATTATCGGCAGACGTAATCGGCGCCTTATACCACTGACTCCTGTCCACCGGCTGTGAGGCGGCAAAACGGGCCGGGAAAATCTGGTACACCACCTTGTTCGCCGCCCACTCCGGCACCTCAAACATTTCTTCCTCCCTGAGATTCTGCGGACAGTCAAACATTCTGTCCCTGTTCGTAATACATTCCCTGCTGAACTCATAATTACCATAATATACCTTTTCCCCCTGCATATCCGTAAATTCAAAGAAATAGCGGAGGCATACCAGATGCATCTGAAGCTGCACCTCGTAATAATCATGAAACTGTGATGTGGCAACCTTCTTCATCGGAATCGTCTTTCGGGTATCCTTCAATTCCATCGGGATATACTTATCCTCATAGTGAAGAATTATCTCCTTCATATCATCCTTCTTTACCTGCACGCGTATCACGAACAAATCCTTATCGACCGCATAGCAGAATCTTTTGTCCATATCATGAAAAATTGCTGAATATTCCATAGAAGTTCCCCTTTACATTTTTTTGCTTTTATTGTATTTTAACTCACTTTTTTGTTCAATTCTAACATTATATCCATGATATCTTTAACTTTTTCTACTATCGGGCTTATATTACAGCAGCTTACGGAGCATACTGCCTGAAACATTCCGATATAGCATGGCTGTATGGCAGCAAGCTCTTTTAAATAGGCATCATAATAATACTGCATGGAATCATAATGGCTGTCAAAAATAACAGAAGAACGATTATTACAAAGAAAATTCTTAATGATTCCCTGCTTGAACTTATGCAGACAAAGCCTATTTCAAAGATTACCATTAAAGAAATCTGCGACTTATCCAATATGAGCCGCTCATCCTTTTATCTTCATTACCAGGGTCAATCTGCATTGCTTGAGGACATTGAAAAAAAGGTTCTCGAAAAATAATGCACGGCTGCCTTAATATAATTGTTGACTGGATCAATAATGATTTTAATATTAAACCACACAAGCTCGCAGAAATAATATATCATTTATGTAACATCATTGTAACATAAGTCAGCTCCGGAGGCAGCATTTTAAATCACTATCCGGACAAAAGAAAAACCTTGCGGTATAGTCAGTAATTTGCTAGAATGCTAAGTATTATATAAAACAAATGGAGGTATCGCATGAACAGGCTGATTTTTATTCTGGCGTTAGCTCTCCTCGCCGGTATCATTTTCCTGATCACGGGGCGGAACAGACGGCAGATCAAAAGAATTCCTCCGGGGATGTCAATCTTATGCCAGCCGCCCGGAAAACGATATTTGCTTTATGCACTTGGTGTTATGGTGCTGGTAGTTGTGGGATTTTTTTCGGTGCTGTTTGTGATGGATGGAGCACCGGAGGAGGCCATAGGAATGTGGGGGCTATGCGTGGGCATGGCTGTGTTGGTGTTTGTTCTGACGATCTTTGGCGGAAATGTGATGGCCAGAGAATGCACATATTTTGACCAGGAGCGGATTCAGATTGAGCGGGCATTCCGGAAACCGAAAACATTTGCGTGGGAGAATATCCGGCGGATCGATGGAGGATTTGACAGGAAGATAAATCTGTATTTGGCAGATGGTACGAAGATATTTACGGCGGATATCAGCATGGTCAATTATGAAACATTCTGTCAGATGGTAAAAGTCCGGTGCCCGGAGGCGGTCAAAGGATATTACCTGTCACAGGCTTATGACCGTCCCAATAAGCGTATCCTGCGCTATGGTTCGGAGTACTACGTGCTGGCGATTATTGGGCTTATGATGCTTGGAATATATGTAGCGGCACTTTTGTCTTCCGATGGCAATATATTCTTGCAGGAGCTTTTTAAGCAGCGTTCATCGTTTTCTGAAATATTTTCAGTATGGTTTGCACCTGTCTGCGGCGTGGTAAGCCTGATCGGTCTGTTTATGCTTTGCAATACAAATATCCGATATTTTGAAGAAAAAATGACGGTGAAATTTCCTCTGCGAAGGAAGAAAGATGTATATTGGAGAAATATCCGGCGGATTGAGGGAATCGCAGTGCAAGTGAACGGCAGAAAAGTCTGGAAAAAGCTACGGCTGTATACAGATGATACTGTATACAAATTAAATGTTGGATATCTGACCTATGGAAAAGATGATTTTCTCGCAGCGCTCCAGAAAATGGCTAAGCGGTATGAGATCCCATGGACGACGGAGATACGATAGGCATCCCGCATTGATAAGTATTCCGGGTGATTATTTTCACCTAAATCGAAAAAAGCAGCAATGCTTTCTCCATTGCTGCTTTAAATGATGTTGGGGTCAAAACATGCCAACTTAATTTACGAGTGTATAACGTATTAT
>ERZ840517.122-NODE-122-length-105345-cov-12.987739_pt1 | contig 105345 bp, 107 predicted proteins | sample MGYA00519876_ERZ840517 | MGnify/ENA primary metagenome ERZ840517 (study PRJEB31850, sample SAMEA3708882) | human gut metagenome | biome: human gut; feature: human-associated habitat; material: faeces | place: China | collected 2014 ... | reverse complement strand
TGCGGCTGCGCTTTTTGCATTTTGACCACGGTGCAAACGGATGGCTTTGACCGTTGCCCTCGGTTTCTACAAGCGCATAGTATCGCCAACTCTATTATAAATCCTCGCTTGTCCGATAATTTGTATTTTGAACTTTCAGCAAGAATTTGTACAAGTCAGGTATTCATTCACCCAAATCCGATCGAATTTCAGCAAGAGTTTGCCGTTCCTGACGGACTTTCTGTTCCTGCAAATTTACGTCTCGTAATTGTTCCACTAATTCATCCATCCGATGCCCCATTTCTTGTGCGAGGACATTTACCTTATCAATCTCTACCGATTGGTCGATGCTCTCTTTTTCGAGGTATGCTGCTGCATTGCGGTATGCTTGAAGTTCCGTACTATGTTGATTGAAATATTCCATCTTTTGATTTAAGGGTTTTGCTGCATACTCCATCCATACAGGCTTATAAGTCTTGCATATCTGCAAATGTTTTGCAGCAGCTGCGTAGGTAGTTCGCTTCTGCTTCACCTCTGCCAGTTCATTTGTAAGTCCAATCTGCGTTTTTCCAAGATTATGTATAACTTTATCGTAATCGCCGGTGGTATGGATTCGACTATCGGTCATGCCTTGCAGCATTTTGCCGAGGAACTTCGCATTTTCAATTCCTGCGCGCCGTTCTACCGCAGCAATTTTACGCTTTAGGCCAGTGCTTTCCGTTATAGGATTAATTGAACTTCCCAGAAATTCAGAGAGACGGTCGCCTTGTATGTTCAGCCTTTTCTTTGAATCTCCGATGGGGACATAACTATATTGCTGGTTGGGATATAAAAGCACTGTACACCGCCCGGCATCCAAATCACGAAGCACATATTTTTCAGGTATGAATAGTCGTTCAATGCCATTCTGCGGTAGAGGGAGCGTTACGCCTCGAATAGACATAGCTTTTATCTGATTTTCCGAAAGGATGACTTGCACAGGCTCTACATGGTTTTCCTCGTCAATCTGCTGGATCAGCTTTGCGCCTCGGATCGTGCCGTGGGTTTCGTCCTCATAAACCAAGTCATAAAAGAAGTCGTTTCCGACATTGAAAGTGATTTCGCCATCCGGCGAAGTCGTCACTTCGCTTTTGTTGACCATTAGTTTGGCGGGGTTTCCATTGTCATCGTGAACCTGAAGAACCAAACCATTTTTTCCCGCAGACAGAATTTGGCGGCTGCTTAACTTCACTGCTGCCGTACAAACTTCTGGATATTGAATCGTCAATTTCTGATAGCGGTCGAGCAGCGAATTCTCTGCCCCATCAGAAAGCTGCATTTTTCCATTCTTCAGCGCATACTCAATTCCTTCACTGGTGAATTCCGAACCGAGGGCATCTTCGGGAACCCATGCACCATCCAACGCCGTGGACCGGTACAGTACCTGCCCGGTCGATTTTTTCACTTTGGTTTCGATGCCTGCCGTTTTCAGTTTATCTGCAAAGTCCGCCATACCAGTTGCCGAACGGAGGATACCAGTAATTGTCTTTCTCAGGTATTTCTGCTCTTGTGCATTGTCAGACAGTCTGGCGCAGATACCGGCATAAGTAAATGTATCGGTATCGGACAAGCTATTGTCCCGGACAGATCGACCCGCACCCTCCAACAAATAGCTTATATGCTTGCCTCGAATTGTAGGTGTGATTTCCAGTTCCTTTGCCATAGAAAGAAACGGACTATAATCCGTTGCCCGCTCCAAGCAAAAATTCAGCCTCTTTCGGATTTCCGTCCGGTTGGATACAGATTTCTTTTTCCCTGCGTTTTCAGGATACAGTTGCCCAATCTTTTGTGGATCATCAATCACGGATAAATGTGCTTCCATGCACAAGCGGTCAGAAATATCCCGTATCTGACGTGCCGTTCGGTAGGGGACGGTTCGCAATTTCTTATAGTCGTAAAAGGAAACTGCATTGATCATAATGTGGTTATGGATATGACCTTTATCAATGTGAGTTGCTACCATATACTCGTACTTGCCGCCCGTGTATTCAAATGCCAGCTTTTCCCCAAGCTCATGCGCCTGCTCAGGCGTTACAGCATCCTCCGGCGAGAAGGACTGTATCAGGTGATAGGCAAGATTTGTGGAACGCTTTCTTTTCAGATTTCGTGCCTTGTGTGCAAGTACCGCAGTCATTTCAAAGTCGATTGAAGCCGTCTGCGGTTCACAGTTGTAACCCGATACCAGCATCTGTCCATCGGTCTTGTCCGGGTTTTCAATATAAGCCAGTGCCTTGCCGAGAGTAGATTTTATCGCGTGGATTTTTGTGATAGCCATAAGAAGCTCCCTGAAAAGAAAAATGCCCTATGTGAAATGAATCTCACATAGGGCATCTGCCTGTAATTATTGTTTTGTTGATTCCGCCTCCATCATAAGGCGGTCAAAATCGCTTTGGTACTGCCTATCCTGTATAACGCGGTACTTTTCAAATTCACTTTCTGCGAAAGCCTTTGCGATTGCTGCTGTAACCTTTCCTTTATCTTTTAGAATTTCGGCATCGTTGAATTGCAGGAAAGCGTCCAGTTTCTCTGCCCAGTCCTGCATCGTCATAGGAATATGCCGCCGTGCTTGGCGCGTTGCATAGTCAAGGTACATTGTTACAATCTCATTCAGTTCTTGTAACTCATCTTGCTGCAAATAGTTCTTTGCAACAGAAACATCGGCTTTGACTATCTTCCCGTTTGGGGCATTCTTCCATGAGGTCAGCCCCATGTGGTCTTTTGTGTGGTCTGCCCGTTGCACAATGACCTCTGCGGCAGTACTGCCGTGAACAGCGTAGTGCATTTTATTCTGAACGGTTGCAAAAAAGTCTTTGGTCGTTTTGCTGTCTACCGAGTAATCTACGGCAGTAGCATAAATATCCGTAATTTTCTGGTAAAAGCGGCGCTCGCTGGCGCGGATTTCCTGTATTTCGGAAACTAAATGGTCGAAGTAATCTTCATCAAAAATTTGCCCATTAATAAGCCGATCCTTATCCAGAACATATCCCTGCCGGGTAAATGTATCCAGCACTTTGGTTGCCCATTGGCGGAATTGTGTGGCACGGGTGGAATTGGTGCGGTAGCCAACAGCAATAATGGCGGGCAGAGAGTAGAATTTGTAGTGATAGGTTTTGCCATCATCGGCAGTTTGTGCAAATTTTGCACAAACTGAATTTGCATCCAATTCGCCCTCAGCAAAGATATTTTTCAGATGCTTGGCCACGACACTGCGGTCAACATCAAACAGGTTCCCGATGCCTTTTTGCGTCAGCCAGACCTCGTGATCCTGAACGCGAACTTCTATGCCATCTGTCTCTGAATCTTTCGTGAACACAAGAAAATCTGCTGTGCTGTTACGAACATACCGCTCTGTGCCTGCCATCGCCGCTCTCCTTACATCAGTACAATGTAAGAATAGTATATCATGCTTTTCAATAAGAGCAAAGCCCATTTTCACGATTTTCCATACAAATGGACTTATCTCTCATCATGTTCATTTTCTTGTGTATCATGCTGATGTTCCTCTCCCATAAATTTGGCATACAATTCTGGCGTGCATTTGAGAGTAATCGGCTTCGGATATAGCTCAAGGAAAATCAGGGGTGAGTGATATTTTTTCTCATATTTTGTAATTTGACTATCCGTCAAACTTATCAGATCTTCGCCACCGTCTCCGCATATCAGGAACGGACCTGCGAAGAAATCCGTTGGACCATATAAGCGGTTCGGTGGTAATGGAAGCAGCTTTCCTTCATCATTACAGATGATATAGGCATCCCTGTCCAATCTTACGCTTTCCATACTCCCACAAACATATTTTTGAAAAGTTTCCAGCGTATTAGGTATCTTGATTTCCTCTGGGTACTTACCCGGCTGCACATATAACACACGGATTTCTTCATTTTGATTCATATCGTCATTCTCCTATTCAATAAAATTTTCTCAACAGCTTAACCACACGTTCCAGATAGTCTGCTTTCAGTTCAAGAAATTCTCGGCGCAGCTGCTCTACATCATTGGTGTGAATCGACTTATTTTCATTGCAACGTTTTGCAATTTGGTTAATGCTGCCCGCGATGCGACCCATCGAAGCATTTAATTGTTTCAGATTGGAAAAGTCATAATGCCGTACCTCTCCGTGTAAAAGCATCTCTAAACCAAACGCCGAGAAATTTGTCATTTCAGCTTCAACCATCTTTGCTTCAACTAAGTGCCACTCCTCATCCGTAAACCAGATGCGCTTCGGTATAGGACGTCTGCGATTCGCCATAAAGTCACCTTCCTCTATTGGGCTTGGGTTTGCCCAAAACGGGTTTCAGGGTGTCCCTGATCTGCATCTGTGGGACCCAGATGCAATGCTTGGGGTAACCGTCGCTCACGCTCCGGTTACCCCTGTGGGTCTCAACGGCGATGCTTGCGGCACACTGCAAAGAGCACCGCGCCCACAAGCACCACCGGAATAAAGTCCAGCAGCAAGGAAAGCAGATCAAGCTGCTTTTCCTGCTGCTTTACTGGTTGGGAAACGACCTCTGGCTCTATGATCGGCTGTTCCGCTGCAACTGTATCCCGATTGTTGAAACCGTTCGCCGCCTGCACCGTGCTGTTTTGATCTCGGCTTGGCGTGTTCATCTCGCGGTCTGGATTGGCAGTGTCCGTCACCGTTAAGTGAAAATCCGCACCGGTTTCCGTGGAAAGTTCGTTCTGTTCACAGCTGAATTGGTAACGGTTTTCTGCATCACCAACAACATAAGCCGAAAGAAAAGCATATTTTCCGCTCAGTGCATTTGGTTCAACAGCGGCTAACTCATTCGATTCATAAAGCTCCAAATCATAGACATCATCAGTGTACAAATTCTGTAAGTAAACTATCACGTGTTGGGAAAAGCCAACTGGTGCGGTCAGGTACGCTCCTACCTGAGCCGGTTTTGGCTCATAGTTCTCTGGTGGCGTTTCCAGCGGTTGCAATGTGTAGTGCCGTTGCTGGCCGGTCACGCTCTCATACCAGCTGCTGCCTGCCAAGGTATAAATCAGGTCGTAGTGGTTCCCGCCTTCTGCTTGCAAAAATGTCGTTTGGTTGATTTCCTGTAAGGGATAATCCTCCAAGGCATCATACTGCACAGCAGCCGCGCAGTAATATTCTGACGGTGCGACTGTCACTGTTTCCGTGTAGTTGTTCAACCCATCAAGAACAATAACTGTTGATTCTGTATCAGATGGGCCATTGCCAAGTGTGACAATCACAGTGCGGTTCTGCAATTTTTGCGGCAAATCCTTGACCGCCACCGTTACAGTAGCAGCATCTTCTGCATAGACTTTTGTTGCTGTACAAAGTAAAAGCGCAAAAAGCAATGCGAGAAATTTTCTCATAAAAACACCTCTCAGAATCCCGCATAGCGGAAATAATAGCATGGTCTGCTCTCCATCCATACGTTGGACATATTCACTGCAACGCCATAGCCATAGCAGCACTCGATCCACGCACCACCGCCAAGCGCCATCTGAATGTGCCCCTGCTCGCCGCCAGAGGCGTACACCACGCGCAAATCTCCCGGCTTCACTTCAGACGGGGAAATACTTACTAGGTCTGCTGCGTTCCGATAGGCGGCTGTGCTGCCTGCGGAAAAAGGCAGGTTCTGCGCCCAATAGCAATATTGGACAAAGCTCGAACAATCCAGATTGATGCCCACGCTTGGATTGCCCGGCCCGCCGCGCAGCGAAGATGGCTGGGCATAGGCCGAGATATTAGAATAAGTGCGAAAGAAGTTGAAAAACTTCTTTCGCGCTTATTTTTTTTACCCAAAAACAGCAAGGAGGGAGGACGACACCATGAAGTATAAGCATTTAAGTTACAGTGACCGCCAAGAAATGGAGAAGCTCTACCTCCAAGGTTGGCACATGAACGACATTGCTGCAAAGCTGGGTGTTAGTTTGGCGACGGTCTACCATGAGCGGGCGCGAGGTGACACAGGGAAGATGGACAAGAACGGACGCGGCGGTTACAGTGCAGAACTGGCACAAAGTAAAATCTACGCCCGGCGGCAGGAGTTACAGGAGCGGCATTAAAGGAGGAAGTCAAAAGTGGAAGTGCGGTACATTGAGATCAAGACCAGCCCGGAGGGGCAAATCATTAGAGCCTATACCCCGGAGCAGTACAAAAAAGAAATGGCCCGGCGGAAAAATGCCACCGCCCGCGCCCGCAAGCTGACCCGCCTGCAGGAGCGCGTCGGTGCCGCGCTTGCCATGCTGGGGTTTCTTATGCTGCTGGGCGCTGGCGGTATGTGTGAGATTGGGCAGATCATCGGTTACGGTTTGGCCGGGCTGTTCCTGTTCGTTTTCGGAGTGTGGCTGGCCCACGGGTTTTACGGGCAGGCCGACAAGGCGGAGTGGCTGCGTGAATCCGTATAAGGACATGACCATTGCCGCCCGGCGGGCACGGGAAAGCCGCTGGAAAGCAAAGACTTGTTCGCGGGTGCTTCACCCGCGATTTGGTGAAGTGATCGTGCCACACACCACCAACTATGCCGCCATGCTGAACGCAGCGGAGTATTGGGGCTGCGACTGGTTGGAAATCATCGACGATGTGGAAGTTTGGGCAGTTGGGCCGGACGCTGTGCCGGTGAAAATGCCGCGACATGAAAGGAACGGAAGATGAACAGCGCACTTTTGAGCAGCAAGAAAATGGACTACTGCACACCGCAGGGCTTTTTCGACGCCTTGAACGCGGAGTTTCATTTCACTTTAGACGCGGCGGCCACAGAAAAAAGCGCAAAATGCAAGAACTTCTACACCCCGGAAACCGACGGCCTGACCTCCCCGTGGAATATCGGGGGGGGGTAGCGCGTTTTGCAACCCGCCGTATGGCCGGGCACTGGGCGCGTGGGTGCGCAAAGCCTATGAGGAGGCGCAGGCTGGAACAACGGTTGTTCTGCTGATACCAGCAAGGACAGACACGGCCTACTTCCACGACTACATATACGGAAAAGCAGAAATCCGCTTTTTGCGCGGACGGCTGCACTTTGAGGACGAGGACGGGAACAGGTTCCCGCCTGCACCGTTTCCGTCGATGGTCGTTATCTACAACGGAGATCATCAATGCTTGAACTAAACCAGTGCTACAACATGGATTGCATGAAAGGCATGGCACAATTCCCGGACGGGTTCTTTGATCTTGCGGTGGTTGACCCGCCGTATTTCAGCGGGCCGGAACGCCGGGGCTATTACGGCAGCAAGGTTAGCAAAATCGGCGTATACCGCGACTACCCGGTATCGCCTGTGTGGGAGATACCGGGGCGGGCATACTTTGACGAGTTACGCAGGGTAGCCAAGCATTACATTGTATGGGGCTGCAACTATTTCAGCTATGAATTTGCGCCCGGCAGAATCGTGTGGGACAAGTGCAAGAAAGGCACCAGCTTTTCAGACTGTGAGCTGGCCGCAACTGACCTATTCAACACCGTGCGCCTGTTCAGGTTCATGTGGAACGGTATGCTGCAAGGCAAGAGCGTTGCCGAGGGGCATATCATGCAGGGAAACAAAAAGCTGAACGAGCAGAGAATCCACCCGACGCAAAAGCCGGTGGCGCTGTATGACTGGATTTTTCAGAACTACGCCGCGCCGGGGTGCCGGGTGCTGGACACACACTTGGGGAGCGGGAGCAGCAGAATTGCCGCTTACGAGGCCGGGGTGGATTTTATCGGGTTTGAGATCGACCCGATCTATTACGCTGCAGAGGAACAGCGCTTTTTGGACTACACCAGCCAAACAAGCCTGTTCCATCTAACATAAACACAGGAGGTCAAGACAATGGAAAGTACCAGTATTTCGGATGTACGCAGGATGTGCCAGCGCGGCGCGTTCCGGGCGTATGTGCAGGGCGGCAAGGTGTTCTTGGAGGACACCGCCACCGGGCAGGTGGTGCCGCTGAACGGCGAGAACAGCCCGGCCAACACGGAGCGCCGAGCCGCACCACACCGAGAGGACAGGCGCGGCAGCCGCGTGGAGCGGATGTTTGGTGCCCGTGACACTTGGAAAAGCGCCGACCCGGACGCAGATCAAGGGCCGTACAGGGGCTTTTTGATTGTGCAGTGCGAGGAGTGCGGCGCGATCAAGGCGTTTTGCGCCAAGCATGAAACATACGGGTACAAGTGCGGCGAGTGTGGTCACGAAACGCCGCTGGAAAAGCTGCGCCCGTTGTTTATGCACTGCAAGTGCGGCAAGAGTTTCAGCTACAAAACCAACTTGACCGCTGACCGGGTGACGCACACCTGCCTTGCCTGTAAAACGCCGGTGGATTTGGAGCTGAACAGCAGAAAAACCGCCTATGTTACCGTGGGCGAAAGGAGATAAAGAAAATGGCAAAGATTCTGTGCAACTACTTTGGTCTTAGCATGGCCGCCGAGGGCAAGAGCGAGTTTGTGAGCAGACAGGCCGCCGCCTTTTTGGGCTATGTGCAGCAGGACGCGGAGCGCTGCGCCGAAAACTGCGACTGTGCCGAGGATTTGAACGACGCGCCGGAGAAGATCAAGCGGGAAATTCTGTGCAACGACGAGGAGCTGCGCCGCAAGGAGCAGACCGCGCCGGGCGTGGAGCATGATGTGGTGGCGATCTACGACAACGCCGGTATTCCCTCCATCATGCACAGGTTCCGCCGCGTGACTAACAAGGAGCTTTTCGGCGGCAGTGACGCGGTACACCCGGCGTTCATCATCGGCGGCGAGGTGTACGACGAAATTTATATTTCCGTCTACGAAAACACCATGATTAACGGCAAGCCGTACAGCCTGCCCTTGCAGGAGCCGGTCACAAATATCACAATGGAGGAGTTTGCACAGGCGTGTTTCTCCAAGGGCGAGGGTTGGCACTGCCTGACGGCGGCGGAATGGGGCCTGCTGGCAGATACCAGCCTGAAACTGGGCACCCTGCCACACGGCAACACGAATTGTTCCCACTGGCACGGTGACGACAAGGAACAAGGCATTATCATTGAGGACAGCTACAAGACGCTGACCGGCAGCGGCCCGGCTACTTGGACGCACGACCACACGGCCAGCGGTGTACATGATCTTTGCGGCAACATTTGGGAGTTTGCCCGTGGCGTGAGAATCCGCGACGGGGCGCTGTGGGCGGCGGAGAACAACGACGCGGCCCTGCCCGAAACGGATTTGACCGAGTGCGGCGACGGATGGAAACCGATCACGGATGCGGAGGGCCACCCGCTGTATGTTGCGGTGGAAGATAACAAGATCACCTTTAACACCTATCCGAGCGTTCACCGTGACTACTGCGGCTGCGTGTGGGGGAATGTGCGGATGAACTGCGACAGTGAGCAGCTGCGGGCGCTGGCCCTGTTTGCCGGGGAGGAAAAGGCCGGGTGCTATGTGGACAGCACCGAGGGCGAATACATACTGGTTCGCGGTGGCTGCTGGTTCAGTGGCGGCGTCGCCGGGGTGTTCAGTTCCCGCCTGTACTACCCGCGCTCCAATGCCCACGGCAGCATCGGGGGCCGTTCCGCTTATTTCAAGAAGCACTGAAACGCCGGACACTGAAACACTGACCGCCAAGCGATAGCGCGGCGGAGAAATGAGGGCACTATGGAAGTTTTGAAAGCTATTCTCGCCGCGCTGGTTGGCCTGCTGGTGATTTTTGCCTGCATTGCGTGGGCAATCGCCGCCGTGCTGGGGCCGCTGGCAATTATCAAGCTGTGTGTGCTGTGCCTGCTGGGCTGAAAGGAGCCGGGCTATGAAGTTGAGCAAGTTTGTGAAACGAGCCAAGAGCGAAAGTTACTGCGTGGTAATTCATGCGGACGACAGCGGTATTTGGCTGGGCACCCGTTTGGCGCTGTACAACGCCACGGAGCTGCCCTACATGGAGGGCAAGGAACAGGCAGGCGCGGTGCTGGACATTGACAGCAAGGCGTGGGAGAAGATGTTTTTCGACGAAAAATACACCGCACACGCCGGGGCGGACTTTGGCATGAACCTGACAGAAACAGACCCGACGGAGCAGGAGGCGCGGCGGGTGCCGCTGGAAATGTTCTACAAGGGTATGGGGCTGGTTGGCCTTATGTACGGCAATGGTGGGGAGCTGATCTTCTACGACGCGGCGCTGATTGCACCGATTGCCGATGTGGTCAAGACCAGCGACTACATACAGACCGTTGTGCGCAAGACTGCTGGCGGTGCGCCGTATGTGGTTATCAAAGATGGGTTTGAGGTGCTGGCCGGGTTTGCGCCCTTGAAAATCATAACCAAGCAGTTCTTGGAGGATTTGAGCGAGTTTGAAAGCGCCTGCGTGAGCCAGTATATGCGGGAGCAGAAACAGGCTTTGGACGCAGCAGACCCGGACAAGCAGGACGAGGGCGCGGAGCAGATCGGGATGGAGGGCGCAGAAAGTGAAAGCGAGTAATGCACCCGGAACCCTAAAGCCTATCCTGTTCAACACGGAAATGGTGCGGGCAATCTTGGCGGGCAAAAAGACCTGCACCCGGAGAATTGCCAAGAGCGAGAAACCGCCCTTTGCGGTGGGCGACATCCTGTATGTGCGGGAAACATGGTGTATTAACACCTTTGGAACGCACTACCGGGCAGACTGGCCGAACGGCGCTTGCCCGGAAATGGACGGCGACGACCGATGGCACCCGTCAATTCACATGGGAAAGGACATTGCGAGAATTTTTCTGCGAGTAAAAAGCGTCGAGCGCGGGCCGCTTAGAGGCATGGAGGTTGCGGACTTCCAAAAAGAGGGTGTAAAGCCACAAAACAGACCGGGCGGCTGTAAGTGTGCATGGGCGCAAGAGGGCTGCACGGAAAGACCGTGCAAAAACCGCAACGCCTACGAGCGGTGGCGCTACATGACATCGTTTTGCAAACTGTGGGATAGCACACTACCGGCGGCCAGCGTTCAGACGCTGGGCTGGAAAGCAAACCCGGATGTGTGGGTGATCGAGTTTGAAAGAACCGAGCGCCCGGAAAATGCGGAGGGCTGGAATGGTTGAAGTTGGAGGGTACTATTACCTGTCTGCACAGGAAATCGAAAGCGTTTTTTGCGTAAAAGGCAGTGCCGATTATCCGTATAAATTGACGGTGATAATGAAAAGCGGAAAAGACTATTCGGTTTGCTATGAGAAAGAGACCGCCCGCAACGAGGAAAAACGGCGAGTTCTTAACGCGATAGAAACCGAGCGCCGCCGCGACGCTGAAACGATACTGAACAAGCTGTATTTGATGAACTACACGGTGGAACGCATTGACAAGCGCCAACTTCGGATTTGGCAACAGCTCAAAAAACTGCTTGGAGTATCGGAGAAAACAGAATAAGCCTTGCAGGCCGGGCGCGGAGCGGGATTGTGCCCCGCCCGGCTGCTTGATTTTTTAGCCTTGCCGCGCTGCGGCGGGCTAAAAAAATACCGCCTTGGGCGGTTTGGGGCTGGTATACCAGTAGTAAGTTAAGCACCACGGCAGAAATGCCGGGGAAAGGGGTCAAGGGGGAAACGAGGGCGGCGGGCACTGCCTGACCAACAGCAGGACGGAAAGAGAGCCGCCCGGTGTTTCCCCTTGCCTGCGGAGCAGAGTGTGGTATTCCAGCAAGAAGAAAATAATACAGGGGTGCGGGGGTGTAGCCCCCGCATGGGAAGTAACCACCTTGGGAGAGGGGCAAAAGCTGTGAAGTCGATCTATTACAGAGAGCAAAAGCACATCTGCGGCAAGAATTACGCCACCGCCCCCTACATGGAAGTTGATCTATACCCCGTGACCCCGAAACAACACAACGCAAGCCGCCGTGCCAAGCGCAAGGAGGCCAGCACCCTTGCACAGCAGACCTACAACGACAACAGGGCCAAGCGATACCATGTGCAGCTTGTCAACGCCAACTTCGGCAAGGGGGATTTTTCGTGGACGGGCACCTATGACGACGACCACCACCCGGAGCCGGGCGACACGGCCAAGGCTGACCGCGATCTAACCAACTACATAAAGCGCCTGTACCGTTGGTGCGATAAGAACGGCGTACAGCGCCCCAAGTGGGTTGCGGCCACCGAGTATTGCACTGTGCAGGAGGATGGCACGGCCTGCGGACGGCACCACCATCATGCGATCATACAGCACACCGACGGCCTGACCCGCGATGTGCTGGAACAGCTATGGGCAGACAAGGCCGGGCAGATCGGCTTTACCCGCTGTGAATACTTGGATGTTGACCACGGCAGCGTTGAAAGTCTTGTGCGGTATATCAGCAAGAACAAGCGGTGCGCCCGGAGCTGGCGGCAGAGCCGTGGCCTTGAAAAGCCGAAAACACCGCCGCCGAACGATACCAAGTGGAGCCGCAAGAAGCTGGACGAGGCAAGCACCCTGTACATCGACGATGTGGCGTACTGGGAGCGGAAATACCCCGGCTACACTCTGAACCGGGTGGAAACGAGGGTAAGCAACGCCGGGTGGAGGCACACCACCGTGATTATGCGCCGGGCGGAGTGCTGGCACGGCACACCGGGGCACAAGGTTACGCCGAGAATGAACAGGTAAGAAAGGGGGCATGGGTCTATGCTGCGCATAGAAAAAGTTATCGTGATTTGCCGGGAGGTAAACAGGCAGACCGGGCAAATTGCCGTGTATGTGGTTCCGATGGAAATTGACGAACACACGGTTGTGCGTTTGAGCCTGCGATCAATGTTCAACCCGGAATTGCGCTATTTCTTCGCGTATGAAGAAGTCTACCAAGAACAGAAACAGGAGATCACCGCAATGCTGAAACGCCGGAATATTACCAAGCGGGAGGTTGACAGAGTGTACGGGATTGCAGAAGTCGGGAGGCAATGACTATGGACAACAAGGAACGCTTTATTGAAATTTTCACCTCGCAGATTCACAGACCGGGTGCGGCGGAGCTGCTGGAATGGCTGGAAAGCACGGACTTTTTCGAGGCACCGGCCAGCACCCACTACCACGGCAGCTACCCCTGCGGGCTGGTGGAGCATAGCCTGAATGTGTACTACGAGTTGATCGGCGCGGGGCGGGTGCCGGGTGTGCCCACGGCAGAAACCTATGCCGTTGTAGCGCTGCTGCATGACATTTGCAAGGCGGATTTTTATGCCCAAAGCACAAGAAATCAGAAGAACAGCGACGGCAAGTGGGAAACTGTGCCCTGCTATACCGTGCGCGAAAAATTCCCGTTCGGTCACGGGGAGAAGTCTGCCTTTTTGGTGCAGCGCTTTATGCTGCTGACCGACGCCGAGGCGCTGGCTATCCGCTGGCACATGGGCGCGTATGACGACGCGGCCAAGGGCGGCAGCAAGGTTTTGTCCGCCGCTATGGCCGCAACGCCGCTTGTCTATGCACTCCATGCTGCCGATATGCGGGCAGAACAGAAAGAGAACGCGCAGCAATGAACATGGAGTTGGACGACCTGCCACCGCGCTACCGTGCGCAGGCTGAACAGCAGCTTGCCGCCCGGAAACGCCGCGCCGCTGACCCGCTGGCCGAGGCGGTGAAGCAGGCCAAGGCAGCAGGCAGGGATTTTGATAGCCGGGGCGAGTATGAATTTTACACGGGAATCGTACTGCCAAAGATGGCGCGGGGCGAGATCGTTGAGTGTGAACAGCACCCCGCGTTCCCGCTGTTCCCGGCGGGTGAATACGGCACCATGAAGCTGCGCCCCATACGCTACACGGCGGACTTTCGGCTGAAATACGCCGACGGAACCGTTGAGATCGTGGAGATCAAGAGCAAGTTTGTTCGGCGTATGCAGCGCGACTATCCTGTGCGGCGGCGGGTGTTTTTGGAACAGATTGCCCGCCCGGCGGGGTGGAAGTTCACCGAGATCATCACCGCCGAGGACAAAGACGACTTGAAACGCTGGCGAGAGCTGGCAAAGGAGGGCTGAACCCATGAAAAGCCAAGAAAAGAGCCGGTGCCCGCTGTGTGAGAGGCACCAGCGTATGCAAACCACCAGCGGTATGCTGTTTTGGGTGGAGTGGGGCGAGGACGGCAACCCGCGCCTTTGTACCGATACCCTGCACGACGGCGGCGGGCTGAATGTGCTGTGCATTGATTTTTGCCCGCTTTGTGGGCGAGAAATGGAAAAACAGGAGGCTTTGGGATGAAAAGACGGCATACCACACCGAGTTACTACGCCAGGAACGCGGCCTTGCAGGCACAGCGGCGCTTTTTGCGTACCGGCAAGACCGAGGCCGAACGGCTGGACGATCACCGGGAGACAACGGAAAATGTGCTGGTGCTGTGCATTTTGGCGGCGATCTACGACAAATACGGCATTGGTGAAATGCGCTTGCAGCGCGTTGTGGACTGCGCCAACGAGATTTCGGCCAAGTATGCACTGGACAAGCAGGTGCGCGGCGAGGAGCAGGCCAAGGCTGCGCTGACCGCTGCGGTGCAGCAGATCATGCCGCCGTTTCTGCTGCCTGCACTGTATGCCCCCAAGACGGAGCGGGAGGCCGTGCAGTTGGCCGCCCGGCGCGAGGCGGCGGACACGGTTATGAAAATCTATGTGCAGGCTATGCACAAGGCGCTGGGCTTTGGCGCTGACCGCGTGGCTGTGGTGGCAGCCGAAACCGAGGGAAATTTCCGCCAGTTTGGCGAGTGTACCAAGGACGGCGAGTATTACGGGTACGCGGTGCTGGCGCGGAAAATCGGGCAGATCATTCACGACACGGTGGAGGTGGACACCAGCGGAGCAACGGAGCCGATTTTCGGCAAGACGCTGTTCTGATTTACAGACAATGGAGGTGCTGGGTATGCGGAGCGAAACAGTAAAGCATATCGTCAAATATTACGGGGGAATCCCGGAGGCTATCAAGCTGCTTAAACGGGAGCGTGACGCGCTGGAAGATGAATACAACGGCTTGGGCGGCCTTGCTATGGACGGTATGCCGCATAGTTCGGCACCCGGCAACCCCACCGAGGCGCTGGCCGTGCGCGTGATCGAAAACGGCGTGAAAAACCGCTTGCAGGAAATCGGCGTACAGGTGGCGGTCTTAGAGGGCGACGCGGCCAACATCCGGGGCGCACTGGACGCGGTAAACGGTAAGTACAAGTCGGTCATAATCATGCGGCTGGTTCGTGGGTACAGCTGGACGAAAATTTCCGGCAAGTTGGGTGTGCCAGACAGTACGGCGCGGAACTGGCACGGCAGGGCCGTGGAACGGCTGGGCGAGGTGCTGGAAGATATGCCGATGGTGGACGAGTTGGCCGAGCGGGCCACGCGCGCGCGTACATAATAGGCGCCGGGAAAAATCCCGTAAAAAACACCCATGCCCCGGCGGGATTTTTTGCGTGTAAAAACCTCTCTTTTGGAGCGGGAAACACGGCGGGAAAACTGGCCGAAAAAGTGTTTTGGTCAAAAGATTTCACCCGGCGGGCGGAACCTTTTCCGCTGATCGGGAAAAGCCGCCGGAAAAACAATTTGCGAATAGGAGGAGTGAGGCGTGAAAGCAGAGCGGGATTTTAAGCTGGTTTGCACCGGCGGGCCGTATGGCGACTGCTGCTGTTCGTATGCTGTGGAGCTGCGCGGAGAATGGACGGTGCAGGAGCTTGTAAAAGCCGTTTTGGAAAGAAACCCGTGCGAATGGGGCTTTTTCTACATCCAAAGGGCCGGGCAAAAGTGGTACGAGGCGCAGGTGAAGATTGAGTATCAATATGGAAACCTGAAAAGCACTGTGCCGGAGAAAATCGCCCGTAAGAAAATAAAGCGTGTACACAGCAACGGCGGGTGGTCGTTGATGGACTACTGGATAGAAACATAAAGACCCGGCGGCGAACCGGGCAAAGGAGGCGCGTTTTTGTGAAAAGGCTTGTAAGCCGGGTGATTGCCCGGCGTATCGTGGCAGAAATTGAGCTGCAAGGCGGACGAAAGCCCCCGTTAGAGGGCACGAGGCGTCTTGTGGAGGCGCAAAGTTGGCAGACGATTGCCCGCATTGGGGCAGACTGCTTTGTGGTGCGCCCGCTGCGGCGCTGGATGAAACGGAGGAATGAAAAGTGAAATTGTGTGACAGGTGCAGGGTGCCATGCTGCTTGCTGGACTATGGCGGAAAGGCTTGCCAAGAGGCACGAAAGAAGCATTGCCCGGATGTGGTTTTTACCCATGCGGACAAAATTGCGGAGGGGTAAGCATGGCACAGATCGTGACGGCACAGTTTGTGGGGCAGACCTCTTGCGGGTTTGTTCGTGAGAAATACTATGAAATCGAGATCGGCGCCGGGCGGAGCGGGTGTTTGTGTGTGCGGGATGTGCAGGGGCAAGGCTTTTGCCCGTATTCCACGCTGGCCGCCCTGCGGAAAAACTGGAAGATCATCAACAACGAAAAAACGCCCGGCGGTGAACCGGGCAGAAATGAGGCTGGATATGAACGAGGATATTTTGACCCACGGTGAAACCATGAGCGAGGAGCAGCTTTTGGAGGGGTTGCGTAAAACCCCCGAACTGAAACGGCGCTTGGTCATGCGCGTGGCGGCGGACTTGCTGGAAAGCGAGGCGTTTTTGGAGGCGTACCCGCATTTGGAAACCGAGGAACAAATAAAAACGGCGCTTACCCGGCTTTTGCACAAAAACAAGGTAAACACCATTGATGGGCGGCGCGTGGCCGCAGAACTGGCGGAAAGTTACGAGGGAATGTATTCCCATTCGGACAGATCGGAGGGGCCAGCGTCGGGGCATGAATCCCATTCGTCACAGCCTGTTACATGACTGAAAACATTGTCGGCTTCTGCCTGCGGCGTGTCGCAAGCCTCCCAAACTGTTTCGTTATGGCACAGGCCGAAAGTGCCGTCAGGCTGGCGCACGATCTTCAAAATGCCAACTGGTGAGCGATAAATCCACATAATAGCTAAACCTCCAAAATTATTTTGTGCAATGCCTATAATACAGCGATTTCAGGCAGAAAACAACAGGAAAACACCCCCGGCGGGCCGTGTGGCCTTGGCTGGGGGTGTTGCTGTTTGCGCAGGTTTTGTTATTGCGGCGGGTGGTTTTGTGTCCGGGGCGGGGTTATTTGTGATCGTCGGGGCCTGTTTCGTGATTGGCGGGCGGGTTGCCGGTCAAGGACGGCGGCAGGCCGTTTTCGTCCAGCGGGCCGGTGTATTCGGTCAGATCAATCAAGGCCACTTCCGGCGGTGGGGGTATGAGCTTATAATATTTGCCGTTTTCGTAGTGCAGATCGGTCACGCCGTCATACCACGCAATATCCCCGTGTTGAGCTTGGGCGGCCTCCATGCTTTGCTGTGCCTGCGCTTCGGTCAGACCGTCGAACAGCAGGCGGGCACCGTCGGCAAACTGGGCAACAAGACGGTAAGGCGGATAAACGGCCATGTTTTCGTTATTCATGCGTTGCACCCTTTCGTTTTGCGTTTTGTGATGGGTCTATTATACCACGCAATGCCCCGGCGGTGAACCGGGGCAGCGCGGTGTTTTTGCTTTGGGGTTGTTATCCGGGGCACAATTTACAGGCCAAGCACCCGGCGGGCGGCGTATTCGGCATTTTGTGTTAGCTGGCGCTGCCATGCTTTGTTGCGGGGCGACCAGCGGAAACCGTTGGATTTGAGAGTGTCGCGGGTGTCTGCGTCGGGGATTTCGTCGAACAGGATTTGCAGGCGGTTTTCTTCGGCATTGCGCACGATCTCGCCGCCGTCAAATTTCGTGGTGTTGTCGGGCTGCTGGGCGGCGGCTTGCAGCTTGTCCAGATCGGCAAGGCGGGCTTGTACGCGCTTGATCTTGCCGCGCAGGCTGGACAGCTCAAAATCCCCGTAGGGCTTGCCGTACAGTTTGATGGAAAAGGCTTCGGGGGCGGTGATCGCGTCGGCCTGTTCGTCGGTCAGGCTGGCATAGCCGCGCAGGGTTTTGTGCTTGCGGTAGTAGGCATTGGCGGCCTTGCAATAATCAAGGGCGTTTTGTTCCTGCTGCAAGCGGTCTTGGAGAAGTTCGCGGGCGTGGGGGTCGGTCAGGTCTACCGCGCCGGTGCCCACGCTGCGGATTTTGTCAAGGATGGCGTCAATCTCCTTGTACTCCTGCCAAAGAGAATCGCGGCGGGCGTTCTGCTTTTGCTTTTTGCGTACCGGGAAGTTGCTGCCGCCGCAAACGAGGATGGAGGGGCAGGCCGATTCGTTGCGGTAATAGGCGTTGTAGTAGTCGGCAAGGCGGCGGGCGTAGCGGTCAAGCAGGGTGTCCAGTTTGTCGTGATAGTAGGGGCTGATCTTGGCTTTTCGTGCCTGTACCAGTGCGGCGGCCTTGTCCACGGCGGTGCGGTATTCTTCCGTAGCGCTGCCGGGGCGGTAGTCGCTCATAGAATTAACATCGTTCGCACGGCGGGCGGTTTGTTCGTTGATTTCGTAGTATTGCATTTTGTGTACCTCCTGTTTTGTGTTTTGGGTAATGGGGACGGGCCGCTTTACAACTGGCCCGGCGTGGCGTTGTGCCGCTGGGGGCTGCCGTGTGGTCTTATGCCCGGCGGCGGTGCCCATTGCGCAGGGCGGGCGGGGCCTGTTTTTGTGGTGATAAGCTGCCCGTAAACCGTGCCGGGTTCGCCCGGCGGCGGGTACAATCTGTTTTGTGGGGAGGTGTACCGGCTCCCGTTGGACTTATGCCAGCACCCCGGCGGGCTGGCGGCCATTGTTAGCGATGGGTGCGCGTTGTAAATTTGTGCCGGGCTTGTGATCGTGTTTGTTACCCATGAGCGCCCACCCCTTGCAGGGTGGCCGGGCTTGCGCCGGCGGCGCGTTATGCGTCGGCCTTGCGGGTCAATCAAGGCAAGTTTCGCGCTTGATTTTGTACTGCGCCTTGATTTTGTCATAGGCGCGGAGCGTGACCATGTAGGTGCCCTGTTCTGCGTCGTAGGTAATGCCGCGCCCGTGGAGCGGGGGCAGGCCGTCGCGCAGGGGGCGCAGAAAGTAGTGCTTGCCATAGTAGGCAAGATCGGCGGCGTAGTCGCAGCCCGTGGGGGCCTGCTGCATTTCGTAGCAGTAGGAATACTCGCCGGGGGCGGTGGCCTGCACAGCGGGGGTCTTGGCGGCCTCCAATGCGTCATAATCGGGGGCGTAGCCGTAAACCTCGCCAGTGCTGGGGTCGTAGCGGGAAACGGAAAAATCCGGGATGAAAAGCGCCGTGTTTGCGCCGATCTGCTGGGAGTAGCCACCGGGAACCGGGGCAAAGGTGCCGGGGATTTTGCGTTCTGTTGCTGCCATTGTGAAAGCCTCCTGTTTTGTGCTGTGTTTTGTGTGGGCGGTTTTGTGTACCCATGAGCGCCCGCTCCATGTAGGGCGGCTGGGCTTGCACCAGCGGCGGCGGGTGCCGTCGGCCTTGCGGGCTGTGTGGGTTAGTCGGAGATACAAAGCATATAGCCGCGCTTGGCGCAGATGATCGAAAGCCGGTTAAACTCCATGTAGCGGCGGAGGGCGTCAGGGTTGCGGGTGTCGGCCAGTTCTGCCCGGTGGCGCTGCATATAGCGGCGCTGCGTGGCAAGCTCTTTTTGTGCTTGACGGTCAGACAGACGGAAAAGCGTGTAAGTGGTCATAGTGTGCGGCCTCCTGTTTTGTGTTTTGTGTGGGTGATCTTGTACCCATGAGCGCCCGCCCCATGTGGGGCGGCTGGGCTTGCACCAGCGGCGGCGGGTGCCGTCGGCCTTGCGGGTTGCGTGGGTTAGAACATGGAAATTTGCTCACATTCTGCGGCGGGCTGTGCCGGGGCGGGAGCTGCGGCGGCCTGCTGCGCCGCCTTGCGGGCCTTGCGTTCGTCGGCCAGCTTTTTGTTATAGGCGGCGATCTCCTCCGGGGTCTTGGCCTTGGGGGCGTCGTCCTGCCCGGCGGGCTTGACCTGTTCGCGGGTGAACAAGTGCGCCTTGGTCATGTAGTAATGCGGGTCGGGGGCGTCGGCGTCGGGGCCGTTCTGCCCGGCTTTGGTAGCCTCTGCGCGGGCGGCCTTGGCGGCCTTGCCGGGGCGCTCGGTGTACTTCCACAGATCGCAGGTGATGGCGGCGTGTTCGCCGCGCTTGACGGAGTAGCCCGCCTTTTTCCACTCTGCAAAGGTGTGAATGGGCAAGCAACCCTTGGCGGCCACGATGGCTTGCGCCTCTGCCTTGGTGTAAATGCCGTGTGCGATTGCCTGATTGATGATGATCTCGTTGTTAGTCATGGTGAAAACCTCCAAAATATTTTTTATTAGATCGGCCCGGCGGGCTTGCAGCGGGCCGGATGTTTTGATAAAATGGGGGTAGCCGCTGACAGGAGCGGCCACCCTTGCAGGGTGTTAGGCTTGGCGGCTTTGACGGGTGCCAAGCCTATTTTTTATTTCCCTGCGGTGTTGGTGGGCGGTGTCGTGCCTGCAATGTATTTCAGGCAGTCAAGCACCTGCGCCGGTGTCATGCCTTGCGCCCGGAGCCAATCGGCCAGCCGGTCAAGCTCTTTTGCTGTCGTGTCGTCCATGGTGTCCTTTCTCCTCCTGTCCGGGTATTCAGCTTGCGGCGTTCGGCTGTGTGCCGTGCCGCTTGCTGTGTCTGCATGGTAGCACGGTTGAATGCCGTTTGTCAAGCATTCAACCGTGCTTTCTGCGTTTTGCACAATTCGGCATGGTTGAATGTTGTGCAAATTGCACAGTTGAATGCCGGACGGCAATGTGCTATATTATTTATAATTAAAACAACAAGGGGGTATTATATGCCAATATCAGAGGCAAAGAAACGAAATAACGCGAATTATACGGCGAAATGCGATTATATAAACATTCGCCCACTAAAGCCGGAGGGGGCAAAGATCAGAGCCGCCGCCGAAAATGCCGGGCAAAGTCTGCAAGGATATATTTTGCAGGCAATCCGGGAACGCATGGAGCGCGACGGCCTGCCCATCGACCAGCCCGCCGCCGATGAAGAAAAATAAAACAGATCAGCACAAAAGCCCCTGCAAGCTCACCGCCTGCAAGGGCTTTTCTTTTTCCCACTATTCACACCACACCACCAGCCAGCAGACCGCCAACCACCAGCAGCACCGGGCAGCAGCTCACCAGCCAGCACCACACCACCACCCCACCAGAACCAGCCACAAACACCACCAGCCAGCACACCGCCCACACCCAAACACACCGCACCCGGCGGAACACCAGCGGCCAGCGCCGCCGCCCGGCAGGCCGCCGCGCCGACGATCACCAGCGGAACGCCCACCCGCGCCGCCTGCGCAGTTACTAAACGCCCGCGCACTATACCGCCCGCGCGGTAATTACTAAACGCGCCTGTACGCACCCGCGCCCGCCCGTGCGCGGTAGGTACTGCGCGCGCGTACATTTTGCTTTGCGGGTTCGAGAGCGCAAAAGTTGGGTAGGTGTGAGGGCCTTTTTTCACTTCCCCTTGGGCCGGGAGGAAAAAGTAGAGGGGGGTCAAAAAAATAAAATTGGGCAGAAATGAGGGCCGGAGCGCGGGCTTGGTGGCGGGCATGGGAGAGCCGGGGCGGGTGTTGCTGGGTGCAGATTGCCGGGGCGGCGCAGGAACGGGAGAGCCGGGGGCGGTGCTGCCCGGCGCGGCGCGGTGGAGGGCAAAAAAATAAAGGCAAGCACATTTTTGTGCAAGCCTTTTTCAATCCTGCATATCTGCGGTGAGCCATTCAATGGTTACGCCGAGAACGCGGGCAAATATGACAAGTTCATAATCGGTTACAAAGCGCAGGCCGGTTTCAATGCGGCTGACGGCCTCGCGCCCGATGGACAGACCGGCAAGCTGCAACTTGGCGGCCAGCGCGTCCTGCGACATCCTTTGCGCGGTGCGGGCTTGATGAATTCTATCGCCGGAGATATTGGCCTTGCCCTCGTATGTATAAATCTTCAAACCTTTTCACCTCGCTTTACTTGACAATAGCATTTTTTACGCTTAATCTTGTAATAAAGATTTACAAAGCATAAAAAAGCATAGAAAAAAGTAAAAATGATTTACAGATAAAGCGGAGGCCGGACAACATGAAACATGAACGCAGACAAAACAGCGGGCGGCAATGGCGGGTTGCATTGGTGGCGGCGGTGCTGGGCTTGGCACTGGCCGGGTGCAGCGCGAGTGCAGCCAGCAGCCACGAACACGAATGGGAGGCGGCGACCTGTGAAACGCCGCGTGTGTGCAAGACCTGCGGGGAAACCGACGGTGAACCGCTGGGTCATACTTGGCAGGAGGCCACCTGCCTTGCCCCAAAGACTTGTACTGTGTGCGGGAAAACGGAGGGGCGGAAATCGGAAGATCATGTGTGGGGTGAGGCCACCTGCACGGAGCGGGAAAAGTGTGTGCTTTGCGGCAGGGAAAATTTGTACAGTGAACCGCTGGGGCATGACTGGATTGCACCGACATTGGAGGAACCCTATACCTGCGCCCGGTGCGGTGAACAGCAGGGAGAGCCGCTGCAACTAAGCTCGTTTAACCGGGGCTGCTATAACAAGTGGAAAGAAAACCCGACAAAAGAGCAGTATGTTGGCATGAGCGGCTATGTTGCAGTTACACACTGTTCCTATGTGTACTCGACGAAAGACAGCCCATATGAAAACAACTGGCTTGCAGCGCCGTGGTACGCAACGACCTACGAAAAAGACAAGCAGTTTTTCAACCCGGTTGGAACGGTGGAGCATAAAACGCCGGTTACTGTAATTGGGCAGGAATTAACGGACGGAGAATACGGAAAAGATTTTAGCGGGTATCTGTTGGTGGAACAGACAGACAACGGCGAGCAGTTTTATATTTCCGTGGTGGACTTTGTAACAGAACCGTATTGGGAAACCACGAGTGCAACAGAGGTGGGCTATACAAACCCGTGCCTTGCTGTGTACCACCAGTGCAGCGACTACTACCCGGTAGACCGTGACGGGAAAAAATACGACGCGGCGGACGGTGAAGTGGTAATGATATTCGGCGCTACAAACTGGGGCGGCATAGACAGAGAAACAAACCAAGTAGATGTTCTTGGAGCGAATGGCCGGGGGTTCTTCAACGCGGAGGATTTGACGGTGTTTTACTAAGCACCGGGCACAGAAAAATATTTTTTGAAAGTTAGCAACTTTGACAGGTTTTGTGTGGTATAGTAGTAGCATGAAAATATAAAGGCTCGTGGCGGGAACGCTGCGGGCCTTTTGTTTTGGGCCTGCCCGGCGGGGCGGGCTTTACTTTTTGGAGGTGTGAAATGCCGAAGCGGAGCGAGAAGCGCGACACCGCCAAGGCTGAATATATCGCCAAGAAGAAAAAGGGCGAGGAAGTAAGCCTGCGGGTGCTGGCCGGGGAACTGGGTGTGAGTTACCAAACCCTGCGCAACTGGAAAGCGGCGGACAAGTGGGAAGAAGCGTTGCCCAAGAAAAAGCGCGGCGGGCAGCCGGGCAACCAAAACAGCAAGGGAAAGCGCAACGCGGCGGGCAGCCACGACGGTGCGCCGCCCGGCAATAAGAACGCAGAGAAAGACGGAGCGTACAGCACCGTCTTTTTTGATATGCTTTCTGCCGAAGAATTGAAGATCACCGAGAGTGTGCCGCTGGGCGGGCGTGAGGCGCTGGAACATGAAATGAAGATTTTGAAGTTCCGCGAACACAAGATACTGGCAAAAATTGCCGCGTATGAGAGCCAGCCGGAGGACGCGCTGTTTGTGAGCAGCCTTTTGGATATGCGCACCCCCGGCGGGCGGGGCAAGGACAAAAAAGACGGTGCCAACCAAACCATGGGTATGTACAGCAAGGACAGTGCCTTTAGCCGGGTGCTGAAATTGCAGGAAGCGCTATACAAGGTGCAGGGCCGCATTGCCAAGATTGCGGACAGCCTGCGGGCCTTGGAGGAGAGCGACAGGCGCATGGCGCTGGAAAAGCAGCGGCTTGAAATTTTGCGCATGAGAGCCACCGGCGCGGTGGATGTGCCAGACCCCGACGGGGCGGCGGCAGGTGATCTTGACGCGCCTTTGGAGGAGGACACGGAGGAATGACACTGTACACCAGCAAGGTTATTGCCCAGTGGTTATGCCTGACAGAACGCCGGGTGCGGCAGTTACGCGACGAGGGCGTGATCGTGGAGGCAAGACCGGGGCTGTATGAGCTGCAACCCACCGTGGCCCGGTACATCAAGTATTTGGGCGGAGCGGGAAAAGAAAGTCTGAACACCGAGCGCATGAAGCTGACCGCCGAAAAGCGGAAAGCAGCGGAAATGGACAACGACCTGCGCCGGGGCGATTTGCACAGTACGCAGGATATTGAGAAAGGCATACAGACCATGTGCCTGAATATCCGCAGCCGGTTTTTGGCTATGCCTGCCAAGCTATCGCCTACGCTGGCGGCTATGGACGGAAACCAAGCCGCTATTTTTGACGAAATGAAAAAGGCTATCGACGAAACGCTGGAAGAATTGAGCGACTACCGCGTGGCCTTTGCTGTGGAGGACACTGCCGATGAAAGGACAGAAGAAAAATAAAGACCCTTGTGCGGGGTGCGTGTGGAGGATTTGGACGGGCGACGAAAGATGCCTGTGCTTTTTCCCGGATTGCAGGCGAAAGGAGTACGACAGACTGTGGGGTAGCAAAAAAGAAAAAGCTGCTGGAAATACCGCAGGCGACAATGGAAATGCTGGCGCGGTGTGTGGCGACGCTGAAACCGCCCCCGGAGCTGACACTATCCCAATGGGCTGACCGCTACCGTATGTTGAGCGCGGAGAGCAGCGCCGAGCCGGGGCGGTGGCACACCGACAAGGCACCGTACCAGCGGGAGATCATGGACGCCATAGGTGATGCGCACATACGGCGGGTAGTTATCATGTGCGCGGCGCAGTTGGGCAAGACCGAACTGTTGCTGAACATCCTTGGCTATTTTATGGCCTATGCCCCCGCGCCCATCTTGGTTATGCAGCCGACCTTGGACATGGGGCAGACATTCAGCAAAGACCGCTTAGCCCCGATGATACGCGACACGCCGGTGCTGCGCGGGCTGGTGGATGTGAAAAGCCGATACGCCGGGAACACGATCTTGAAAAAGAATTTCCCCGGCGGGCACATCACCATAGTGGGCGCAAACAGCGCCACCGGCCTTGCCAGCCGCCCTATTAAAGTGCTGCTGGCCGACGAGGTAGACCGCTACCCCGGCAGCGCCGGAACCGAGGGCGACCCGTTGAGCCTTGCCCAAAAGCGCCAAACAACATTTTGGGATAAGAAAACGGTTATGGTATCGACCCCGGTTATCAAGGGGCACAGCCGCATTGAAACCGAGTACAACCAATCCACCCGCGAGGAATGGAATGTGCCGTGCCCGGAGTGCGGGCATTACCAGCCCTTTGTGTGGGCAAACCTGATCTTTGACCCGGACGACCTGCAAAAAGAGATCGTTTACAAATGCGAACGCTGCGGGTGCGTGGCGAACGAATACCGCTGGAAACAGCAGAGCCAGCAGGGCCGCTTTGTGGCGGAAAACCCCGGCGCAGAAACGCGGGGGTTCCACCTGAACACGCTTGCCTCCACCTTTTGCGGATGGAAAGAGATCGTGCAGAAATTCATAGTGGCGAAAGAACAGCTTGACCAAGGAAACCCGGAGGGCATGAAAGTTTGGGTAAATACCGAACTGGGTGAAACTTGGGAGGAACGGGGCGAACAGGTGGAGGACACCGAACTGTTCAACCGCCGCGAGATTTACGACGCGGTGGTGCCAGAAGAAGTGCTTGTGCTTACCGCCGGTGTGGATGTGCAGGATGACCGCTTTGAGGTTGAGATCGTGGGCTGGGGCGTTGGCAAGGAAAGCTGGGGAATCCGATACCAAAAGATTTACGGCGATATGCTGAAAGAACAGGTGTGGGAGGACTTGGACGCCTTTTTGCAGACCGTGTGGTGCAAAAAGGACGGAACCGCGCTGCGCATTATAAGTTGCTGCATTGACAGCGGTGGCCACCACACCGACCAAGTGTACCGCTTTACCAAGGAACGGTACGAGCGCGGCGTGTGGGCGATCAAGGGCAAGGGCGGTGCCGAGGTGCCCTACATCCGCAACCCCACCACCAACAACCGTGTGAAAACGCCGCTGTTCATCATTGGCGTGGACGCGGGCAAGGCGCTGTTATACCAGCGGTTGCGTCACAACACCAAGGGGCCGAACTACTGCCACTTCCCCGCGAACGAAGAAGCCGGGTACGATGAAACCTACTTTAAGGGCCTGACCAGTGAGAAGATGGTGGTGCGGTTCCGCAAGGGGCGCAGCGTTACCGTGTGGGAGCTGAAAGACAGCAAGTACAAGCGTAACGAGCCGCTTGACCTGCGCAACTATGCCACCGCCGCTTTGGAGATTGCCAACCCCGTGCTGGCAAAGCCGGAGCCGGGCATGGTGCAAAGACCCCGGCGGGCAGGCCGCCGCCGCATTACAGGAGGTATTTAATGGCTATTTTTTCAAAGGAAATGTGCCGGCAGAAATTGAATACATGGCTTGCGGCGGAGGAAAGTGTAGCCACCGGGCAAAGCTACCAGATCGGCACAAGAATGTTGACGAGGGCAGACCTGAAACAAATCCGCGAGGAAATGGAATATTGGGCACAAAAATTATCCGAGGCGGAGGCCGAGGAAAAGAGCGGCGGGCGCAACCGCCTGTACCACTTTGTTGCCCGTGATGTGTGAGGGAGGGCGACACCGTGAATGTATTTGACAGAGCCGTGGCCGCCGTGGCCCCGGTACACGCCGCCAAGCGGGCAGCCGCCCGCGCCGCGCTGAAAGTCATTGACAGCGGGTACGGCAACTACGGGGCAAACCTGACCAAGAAATCCTTGCGCGGGTGGGAGTTTTACGGTGGCAGCGCCAAGGAAGATATTGAGGACAATATCGACATACTGCGCCAGCGCAGCCGCGACGCCTACATGGGAATCCCAACGGCCAGCGCCGCGCTGAAAACCATGCGCACGAATGTGATTGCAGGCGGACTTATGCCTGCGCCGCAGATCGACGCGGAGTTTCTGGGGCTGACCCCGGAGGACGCCGAAAAACTGCAAGCGCAGATCGTGCGAGAGTTTGCCCTTTGGGCGGACACGCCGGTGTGCGACGCTGACCGGGTGGACAACTTTTACAAACTGCAACAGCTAACTTTTTTGAGTTATGCCATGAATGGTGACGCCATTGTGCTGCTGCCCACCAAGGAGCAGACCGGGCAGCCGTACAGCCTGCGGGTGAGGTTGGTGGAGGCTGACCGGGTTTGCAGCCCGGACGGCTTTGACCGGCTGGTGCCCTGCACGGTGCAGGGCCATGATGTGCATTGCCTTGTGCAGGGCGTGGAAACGGACGCCGACGGCATGGTGGTAGCCTACTGGGTATGTGACCGCCACCCGCTGGCAAGCAACGCCTACACCAGCGGCGGGCCGCACTGGACGCGGGTTGAAGCCTACACCAAGACCACTGGGCGGCGGAATGTACTCCATGTGATGAACCGGGAGCGGGCCGGACAGCGGCGCGGTGTGCCCATGCTGGCCCCGGTGCTGGAAGCCCTGAAACAGTTGGGCCGCTACACGGACGCCGAAATCACGGCGGCGGTGCTTAGTGCCATGTTTACCGTGTTTGTGAAACAGGGCGTGGCAAGCGACGCCCGCCCGTTTGGCGAAATGCTGCCGCCGGATATGCTGATCGACGCGCAAGACCAAAGCAGCATTGAGCTTGGCCCCGGCGCTATATTAAGCCTAAACCCCGGCGAGGATGTGGAGTTTGCAGACCCCAAGCACCCGAACACCGGGTATGACGCCTTTACCAATGCGCTGATACGGCAGATCGGCGCGGCGCTGGAAATCCCGCCGGAGGTGCTGTTTAAGCAGTTTACGACGAGTTACAGCGCGGCGCGTGGTGCGCTGAACGAGTTTTGGCGCACTTGCAGTATGCAGCGCGATTGGTTCACCGATGATTTTTGCCAGCCGATCTACGAGGAATGGTTTGCCGAGGCAGTGGCGCGGGGCCGTATTGCGGCACCGGGCTTTTTTGCTGACCCGGCAATCCGCAAGGCATACACAGCCTGTGCGTGGAACGGCCCGGCCCGCACCAACCTGAACCCCGTGCAGGAGGTGGATGCCGCTGTGAAGCGCGTGGACGCCGGATTCAGCACGGCGCAGGAGGAAACGGCCACCATGACCGGCGGCGACTATAACCGAAATATCCGCCAGCGCGTGATTGAAGCCAAGCGCAAGCGGGAGGTTGACGAGATCACAAACCCGCAGGCAAAGCCGCCCGGCGGGCAACAGGAGGAATGACAATGCCTAAGAAGTTTTGGCAGTTTAGAAACCAAGCGGCAGACAGCGCGGAGCTGCTGTTGTACGGCGATATTTCGGACAGCAGTTGGTGGGGCGACGAAGTGACCCCCAAGACCTTTGCCGACGAGTTGAACGCGCTGGGGCCGCTGACAAGCCTGACGGTGCGTATCAATTCCGGCGGCGGTGATGTGTTTGCTGCACAGACCATTGGCAATTTGCTGGAACAGCACACCGCGCAGGTAACGGCCCGCATTGACGGGCTGTGCGCCAGCGCCGCCACGATCATTGCCTGCCACTGCGACAAGGTGGTGGCAGCCAATGACAGCACCTACATGATACACCCGGTACGGATGGGCATTTTTGATTTTGCCGACGCCGTGACCTTGCAGCAGTACATTGGTGCGCTGAATACCATACGCGAAAACATCCTGAACCTGTACACCAAAAAGACGGGCCGGGAAAAGGACGAAGTGGCCGCGTGGATGGACGCTACAAGCTGGTGGACGGGCGAGGAGGCCAAGACCAACGGCTTTGTGGACGAACTGGTGGACGACGGCGAGAAAACCGTTGTGGAGAACCGGGGCGGCCTGCTGTTTGTGAACAGCGTAAACATGAATTTGCCTTTTGATAAGGCACCCAAATTTGTACAGAACAGCGTGGCAGCAGCCCCCGCCGCCAGCGGTTTTGTAAATACACAGACCCCGGCGGAGCAGCCGGGAAACAAAAGCCATAAGGAGGACACGAACATGGCAAACGAGATCAAGACCGTGGACGAGCTGCGCGGTGCTTACCCCGCGCTGGTTGACCAGATCGAACAGGCGGCGGCGCTGCGGGCTACCAATGAGGAGCGGCAGCGTATCCGCGACATTGAGGAAATGGCCCTGCCCGGCAGTGAGCAGATCACCAACGAGGCCAAGTACGATAAGCCCATGAGCGCCAGCGACTACGCCAAGGCCGCCATGAAGAACGCCAAGGAGCAGGGCGCGGCTTGGCTGAACACCATGCAGCAGGGCGCAAACGCCAGCGGCGTGAACAGCGTGGGCAGCGCCCCCGCCCCCACCGGCGGTGAGAAGCCCGACGAGTTCATGGACGCAATCAAGGGCCTTGGCAAGAAGCAGTAAGGGAGGATAAGACTATGAGCATGGATTTGGCGAAAAAGACCTATTCCACCACGCCCGACTATTTTATTGCGGGAACCACGGTTAGCATTGTGACCGCCGCCAAGGAGGCCAGCGCTGCGATTGCCGCGCATAACCTTGTGCTGCTGGATGGTGGCAAGGTAAAGCCCCTTGCCGCCGTGGATGGCAGCAACGCACTGAATGTGACCGGCCTGTACGGCATTGCCGCCGAGGACGCCGCCAGCGGCAAGGACGCGGTGGTTTACCTGACGGGTGAGTTTTTCGCGGAGGGGCTGGCTTTGCCTGACGGCGTTACCGCCGAAGACATTGAAGTTGCCCTGCGCAACATCGGTATCTTTTTGAAGTAAGGAGGAACAACCAACATGGCAAACGAAGTAAACATTTATACCCCGCGCTATCTTGCGGAGGTCGTAAGACAGGCACCGCCTGTGCATACCTTTTTCCGTGACACTTTCTTTACCAATGTGAAGAACTTTACCACCGAGCGCGTGGACATTGACCTTGTGAAAGGTGATCGTCGCATGGCGGCCTTTGTCCACCCGCGCATTGGCGGCAAGGTGCTGAAATCCAGCGGCTACAAGACCGAGAACTACGCGCCCCCGCTGGTGAACCCCTACGATGTTACCACCGCCGACCGCTACATGACCCGTATGCCCGGCGAAGATCTGTACAGCAGCACGACCCCCGCCCAGCGCAGCGCACAGCAGTTGATGGAGGAGTACAGCCGCCTGAACGACGCCACCACCCGCCGCGAGGAGTGGATGGCCGTACAGGCTATTGTGACCGGGCAGATTCCCATTGTTGGTGAGGGCGTAAACGAGATCATCGACTTTGGCTTTACCAACACCGAAACCCTGACCGGCACCGCCCAGTGGGGCAAGAGCGCCGCCAAAATCAACGACAACTTGGAGGACTGGGCCGACAAGGTGCTGACCAACGGCTTTGCCAATGTGGACATGGCGATCATGGGCAAAACCGCGCTGCGCAATTTCCTTGCGGACGAGAAGATCGGCAAAATGCTGGACAACCGCCGCGTGGAAATGGGCCTTATCCACCCGCGCGACCTGCCCAACGGCGTGAAGTATGTGGGCCACCTGAACAGCCCCAACATCGACATTTACACCTACGCCGAGGTGTACTTGGACGACTGGACAAACCCCGAAGCCCCGGAAACCAAGCCCCTTGTGCCGGAGAACAAGGTTGTGCTGATCGCCAGCCACCCCGACTACATGATGGCCTACGGTGCCTGCACCTACATTGAGGACAGCACCAAGCAGTGGGTCACGGCACAGACCAATCGCCTGCTGCGCAGCTATGTGGCGCACCAGCCTGACCGCCGTATGCTGGAATTGCAGGCCCACCCGCTGCCCATCCCCGACAAGGTGGACAGTTGGTTTGTTGCCACCGTCTGTTGATATGCACCCCCTGCCCGGTGACGGGCGGGGGATTTTTACTGTGGAGGTGAGAGCGTGGCACTGTTTGAACTAAAGCAGGACACCGGGAGCGGGGCGGCAGCACCGTGGGCACCGCCCACATTCAAAGGCTGCGTGGCGGCGGATATTGACGCGGCGTTTTTTGAGGAGAACGAACACGCAGACCGCCACACCGTTGACGGTAAAGATGTGCTGATCGTTTTAGAGGACGACGATTTGCGCGAACATTCGGCGCATTGGGAGGCCGGGGCAAAGCAGAACTTTGATACCGGCCTATACACGGCGCACACCATCCTGTATATCCGGGCGGAGGACTACGGACCGAAGCCGAAAATCGGCAAGCAGTTGGTGCTTGACAAGGGCACCAAGAGCCAGCGAACCTACACGATCAACCTTTGCCAAGAGGAAAGCGGCGTGTACCGCATGACGATGGAGAGGACACGGCAGTGAGCAATGTAACTTACAGCGCCGGAAACCTGACCATTACCGTTGCGGGGTTGGACACGGTAGAGCAGGCGCTTGGCGACCTGAAACGCAAGACCCCGGCGGCGGCCAAAGTGGCAATCAACGCCACGGCGCGGCAGGCGCGAAAGCTGATGGTTGCCAAGGCAAAGACCCGTTACGCCGTGAACGCTGCAGGCAGGCGGCACCTGAAAGACCTTGTACAGCGCAAGAAAGCCAGCAACAGCAGTTTGATGGCGGAGCTGCACATTGCCAAAATGCGCAACGACCTTGGCTATTTTAAGACCAGCCCGGCGGTGCCGACGCACTTTACCGGAATGGACTTTAAGGACGGGCCGAGCGTTTGGAAAGCCAAGGTATTAAAATCCAGCGGCATGAAAACGCTGCCCGGCGCGGGCGGCATGAGCAAGGGCTTTTTGGTGAAGTTCAGCAGCGGCCATGTGGGCATGGTGCAGCGGCGCATTGGCTCCAAGTCGAGCCATACGCGCACCGCCAAGGGGTACAAGCGCTGGACGAACGCCAAGGGCAATGTGGAAAAGCTGGTGACAATGGGAAGCCCCAGCGCCACCGCCATGCACCACACCATTTGGCCGGAGGTTGAGCCGAGCGTGGAAGAATACCTGCAAGAGCGGTTGCAGGCACAGGTTGAGCGAGTATTGGCGAGAGCCGGAAAGAAGTGAGCCACCATGAGAAATCACCAAACGACGGCAGCTAGGGCGGACATTGGCCGTACCCCGCAGCTTTGCCAAGACGCGCTGATTGAAATGCTGAAAGAACTGTTTGCGAGTAAGCTGTTTTGCGGCCAAGAGGGGCGCAAGGCACTGAAAATCTACAAGCAGGACTTGCCCATACCGCAGAGTGATGATGCCGATGTGGACACCGACAAGGCCGAGGCACCCTACATTGTGGTGCGGATGACCGGCGGACAGATCGAGGACGATGACAGCCCGCAGACCGTGGACTTTAGCCTGATCGTGTGCGCCTATGACACGGGCCTTGACCGTGAGGGCTGGCAGGATGTGGCGAACATCAAAGAGGACATTATCCAGCGGGTATGCAAGGCCCCCTACTTTGGCGGCGCGTTTACCGTTTTGAAGCCGATTACATGGGCATTGCAGGAGGACGACACGCACCCCTATTACTTTGGAGCGTGTACCCTGACCTGCACGGCACCTGCCATGACGCAGGATGAACAGTTAAAGGAGTACCTATGACTAAGAAACAGGAGCAGGCCGCCGAGGCGGCCACCACCCCGGAGATCACCGGGGAAACCGAAGCCAAGACCGAGCGCAAGACCCCGTGCGTTTACTGCGGGCCGAGTGTGCGCGGCGTGGCACGGCAGTACACCGTGTACGCCAGCGGCAACACCCCGGCGGCGCTGGACGAATTTGTGAAGCAGCACCCGGCGGCCAAGAACCTGCTTGTGCCGGTGGAGCGCTTTGCGCAGACGCGCAAGGCGCTGGAAACCGCTGGCACGGCGGAAAGCATTTTGTACAACAAGATCAAAAACGAACTGTAAGGAGGAACAACCGATATGGCTACATACAAACATGGCGTATATACCAGCGAACAGGCCACCAGTATGACCGCCCCCGTGACCGGCACCGCCGGTTTGCAGGTGGTTGTGGGCACCGCGCCCGTGAATATGCTGGAACACCCGGAGCAGGCCGTGAATACACCGCTGCTGGCGTACAACTACAAGGAGGCTGTGGCCGCCGTTGGCTACCATGACGACTTTGCCGCGTATACCCTGTGCGAGAGTATCAGCGCGGCGTTCAGCGTGGTTGGCACTGGCCCGCTGGTGCTTATCAATGTGCTTGACCCTGCCAAGCATACGGCGGACATTGCCGAAACCACCGTGCAGGTGAACAGCGGTGTTGCCGTGCTGGATGCGGTAGGTGTGCTGCTGGACAAGCTGACCGTGAAAAGCGGCAGCACTGCCCTGACCCGTGACACCGACTACACGGCCAGTTTTAACAACGATGGCACCCTGAACATTGTGCCGCTGGCGGGCGGAAAGGCAGCCAGTGCCACCACCCTGACCGTGACCGGCAAGAAACTTGACCCCAGCAAGGTTAAGGCCGCCGACATTGTGGGCGGCGTAGACGCAGCCACGGGCAAGGAAACCGGCCTTGAAGTGGTGCGCCAGATTTACCCCAAACTGTCCATGACGCCGGGGATTCTGCTGGCACCGCGCTTTAGCATGGACGCCACCGTGGCCGCTGCTTTGCAGGCCAAGACCAAGGAGATCAACGGCGTGTTCAAGGCTGTGTGCATTGTGGACATTGACAGCACCGAGAGCGGTGCTACCAAATACACCGATGTGAAGCAGCGCAAGGAGGCGCAGGCTGTGAGCGACGCGAACGCTTACGCTGTGTGGCCCTGCGCCAAGGTGGGCGAAGTGGTTTACAGCGGCAGCGCCCTTGCCGCCGCCCTGACTGCCTACACTGACGCGGTGAACGCCGACACCCCGAATGTAAGCCCGTCCAACAAGACGCTGGCGATCAGCGCCGCCTGCCTTGCTGACGGCACCGAGGTTGTGCTTGACCAAGAACAGGCCAACACCGTGAACGGCTTTGGCGTTGCCACTTTCCTGAACATGAGCGGTTTCCGCCTGTGGGGCAACAACACCGCCGCATACCCCGGCACCACCGACCCGAAAGACAGATGGTTCAGCGTACGGCGCTTCCTTTCTTGGGCGGCGAACAGTTTCATCCTGACCTACTTTTCCAAGGTGGACAGCCCCGCCAACAAGCGGCTGATCGAGGCTATTGTAGACAGCGAGAATGTGCGCGGCAACGGCTTTGTGGCCCGTGGTGTGTGCGCCCGCTATGAGGTGATCTACGACGAGGCGGAGAACACCACCGCCGATCTGCTGGACGGCAAGATCACTTTCCACCAGTACATCACCCCCTACACCCCGGCGGAGGACATCGAGGATGTTATCGAGTTTGACCCGGACGCACTGACCACGGCTTTGAGCTGATAAAGGAGGTACAGAGCTATGATTAGCAACAACTATATCCCGGAAAAAATCAACGACGCCAACGCCTACCTTGACGGCACGCGGATGATCGGCGTTGCCGCCAGCGTTGACCTGCCGGAAGTGAACATGAAAACCGGCACCGTGGAGGGCTTTGGCGTTGGCGGCGAGATCGATTCCCCCACCATCGGACAGTGGGAGAGCTTTGAACAGGAGGTGCAGTTTAACACGCTGTATTCCAGCGCGGTTGATATGCTGAACCCCCTGACCGTGGTAAACCTGACTTTCCGCGCAGCGCAGCAGGTGTACGACAAGACCGGCGGCTATGACTTTAAGGGCCTGCGCGTGGTCGAGATGGGCCGCGTGAAGAAGTTCAAGCCCGGCAAGATCGAGAAAAGCGAGGGCATGGAGGCCACCGTTACGCTGGAACTGACCTATATTATGATCGAGGTTGACGGTGAGCAGCTTATCGAGATCGACAAGTTGAACGGCGTTTACAAGGTCAAGGGCGTGGATATGCTGGCAAAAGTGCGCAGCCTGATCTAACCCGGACAAACCCAAGAGCATGAACCCGCCCCCGGAATGAGCCGGAGGCGGGTATGCTTTTATTTTTGAGAAACACTGACACACTGAAAAGGAGCTGTACATTATGGCAGAAGAAAAGAATATGACCGCGGCAACCGAGGAGAAAACCGAGGCGGCGGCACCCAAGACCGAAAGCCAGTACCTTTTGAAGCTGAACCACCCTTATGTTTTTGAGGGCAAGGAGTATGCAGAGATCGACCTTGCCGGGCTGGACAAGCTGACCGTGCAGGACGCGATCAACGCGCAGCGGCAGCTTTTCAACGAGCGGGAGCCTGCCGCCATGCTGCTGTGCGAAACCACCACCGCCTTTGTGCGCATTTTGGCTGCCAAGGCCACCGGCCTGCCGATTGAGTTTTTCAAGTTGGCACCGCGCAGCGTTTCCCGCAGAATCTACGGCATGGTGATGGGGTACATGAATGTGGACAGCAACACCGAGAACCACATTATGCGGCTGGAAAAGCCCTACTACTTTGAGGGCAAGCAGTACACGGAGATTGACCTGAACGGCGTTGCCGACCTGAACAGCCTGAACGAGAGCGCGGCGGAAAACCGCCTGACCCGCGCGGGCTTTATGGTGACGGACACCAGCTACAACTACCTGTATGCCTGTATCCTTGCCGGAATGGCAACGGGCTTGCCGGAGGAATTCTTTACCGGGCTGCCGCTGTACGAAGTGCTGAAAATTAAAAACGCCGTGAACGACGCGGGTTTTTTCGAGTAAAGGGCGGCGCGAAAGCATTACGCAAGGCCGCCATACGCCTTGCCGCTGTGACGCGGACGGGCGTTGATTTTTACCTGAATTTGCCGACCCGTGAGTTCGCCAAGCTGAACGACGAGGTGGCGGAGGAATGGCGACGAGCAAAACATTAGAGCTTAGTATCAAGATTGCGGGCCGGATGGACAAAAGCCTGACGGCGGCGATCAACGGTACACAAAGCAAAATTGGCAGTTTAACCAAGAGCATAAGCAACATTGGCACCGTCGGCCTTGCCACTATGGGCGCGGTTGCCACCGCCGCAGCGGTGGGCATTGCGGACTGCACCAAGGAGGCACAGGCGCTTGAAAGCGCTATGGCCCCCGTGGTGCGCTATGTGGACGGCTTGGCGGACGCCAGCGGTGCGGTGAGTGACGCGATTGCCGACAACGGCAAGACCTTTAAGCAGAACTACGGCGCACTGAAAACCTACATTCAAGACCTTAGTACCGAGATACCGCGAACCACCGACCAGCTAACGGCCATGAGCGCCGCGCTGGGACAATCGGGCATTGGGGTAGACAAGCAGCTAACAACGGGGTATCTGCGTGATACTGCTGTGAGCGCAACGGCAATGGACTTGGACGACCAAACCGCCGGTAACTATGTGGCAAAGTGGGAGGCCAGCTTCAATTTTGACCACAAGCAGGTTATGGAGTTGATGGATCAGATCAACTACCTTGGCGCACACAACGCGACGACGGCGGCGGAAATTGCACAGAGCGTGAACAGCGCGGCGTCGATGGGCCAGATTGCAGGCGTTGACCCGGCGGCTACTGCCGCTATGGCAACGGCCATGCAGGCTACCGGCGTTACCACTGACCGGGTAGGCACGAGCATTTCCCGCATTTACACAAATTTGAGCAAGGGCAGCAACGCTACCAAGGCCCAAAAGGAAATGTGGGAGGAACTGGGCTTTACCGCCGAGGGTATAGCCAAGAGTATGCAGACCGACGGCGTGGGCACCTTGAAAGAAGTTTTTACCGCTTTGCAGGATATGCCGGACGAACGCAAGGTTGCTGCACTTAGCACCCTGTTTGGGCAGTGGGCCATTGAGGGCGGCGCAAAGATCACCAACAATTTAGGCGCTTACGAAAAGGCGCTTGCAATGGTGAGCGACCCAAGCCTGTACACCGGCAGTATGGAGCGGGAGTTTATTATTCAGGCCAGCACCAGCGAAAGCATTGACACGATGGTGAAAAACTCCGTGACAGCGCTAAAGCAGGACATTGGCACGGAGTTTTTGCCCGTGAAGAAAACCTTGTCGCTGGCTGTGATCGACCTCATGAACGGTGTGCGTAAGGATATGCCGCAGCTGCAAACGCTGGCCGGAACGCTGGCCGACCTGTTGAGCGCCGGTATTTCCAAGCTGGGCGACGCACTGCAAGCAGCCCTGCCCTATGTGCAAAAGGCGCTGGACTATGTAGCAGACAACGGGCCGCAGGTGGCCGGAATCCTTGGCGGGATGGCCGGAACCTTTGCGGCCATGAAGTTTGCGCCGCTGGCCGGGAATCTTTTGGAGGAAGCCGGGAGCCTGCTGTTTGGTGAGAGCGGCGGGCTTGGCGTGGCGGCTGGCGGCAGCGAGAAAAGCGGCGGCCTGCTGGGCGCGGTGGGCAGTTTGTTCACAGGCGGACAGAAGTTTGCAGGCAATGCCGTTGGCACGATCAGCAATGTGGCCGAGGCCGCAGGCGTTGGCGCGACAATGGCAAACTCCAACATGACGCGGACGCAGTGGGGAGCCGTTACCAGCAACGGGAGCGGCAACTTTATGCAGCGGTTGGAGAACAGCGCCATTGGTGCTTACTTTGGCATTAAAAACCGTGGAACGCTGACCAACCAAAAGGGCACCGACTACAAGTTTATGCAAGGCCTTATGGGCGTGGCCGGGCAGATCACAGACGCAAAGCAAGGCGGCGGACTGCTGGGTATGGCAAAGAACGCTGTGACGAGCAGCCCCATAGGGCAGTATTTTAGCGGAATCCGCGCGGCAGCCGGGAATGTGGCGAATACCACCATCGGCAGCAAGATTGTGGGTTTCGGCAAGGGCACCATTGGTGTGAGCAAAGAAATCCTTGCGGGCATTGCGGGGCCGGAGGGCTTGGGTCTGACAAACCTTGTGAGCGGTGCCAAGGGGCTTGCACAGAACGGTGCTGGCTGGGTGGCCGGAAAAGCCGGGAATGTAATCTCCACCGTAGCGAACAGCGGCGTGGGGCAGGCAATCGGCGGCGCGGCTGGCAAGGTTGGCGGCGTGGCAAAGGGCGTGGTGAGCGTTGGCTCTAACGCCTTGGGTGCGCTGGGCAACTTTGCCGGAGCGGGGGCTGGACTGCTGGGCAGCGTTTGGGGGCCGGTGGCAGGAGGCTTTGGCAGCCTGTTTGCCGGGGCAGCCCCGGTAATTGCTGCGATCAGCGGCATTATTGCCGTGGTAAGCATTTTGGGCGACCACTTGGAGGACATACGCGGCATAGTCGTGAATGTGTTTGGTGAAACCGGCGGGCAGGTATTTGATGTGTTCACCGGCAAACTGCAAGGCGTGGCCGACTTTGTGACAGGGCTTTTCAACGAGGGCGGCGTAGCCGCTGCGCTGGCCCCCCTGCAGAACACGATCACAAACCTGTTTGGTGAAAACGCAGGCGCAGCCTTTGGCGGCGTGGTGACTATCCTGCAATCCATCATGGGTGTGGTTGGGCAAATCGTGACCTTTGCGACGGGCACGGTCAAGCCGATCATACAGGATGTATTTACCTTTATCACGGGTACGGTACTGCCCATTATTTTGCAGACCTTTACGGCGGCAGCGCCGACGATAGCCAGCATAATTTCCAATATTGGCAGTGCGGTTATGACGGGTATGCAGATCATTGGCAGCGCCATTCAGGCGGCGATGCCGATCATACAGGGAATTATTACCGTGATTATGACCATTGGCAGCGTGGTTGTGCCCGCACTGCTGGCCGGGTTTGAAGCGTTCAGTGCGGGAATCAGCGCAGTTATGAGTGCGATTCAAGGTTTCTTCCAAGGCTTGATTACTTTTATTACCGGGGTATTTTCCGGCAGTTGGAGCCAAGCGTGGGAGGGAATCAAGCAGATTTTCGGTTCTGCTTTCGACGGACTGGTAGCGCTGTGCAAAGCGCCGCTGAACGCCATTATTGCGATCATCAACAAGGCGATTTCCGGCATTAACGGTTTGGGCCTGACTATCCCGAAATGGGTGCCCATACTTGGCGGCAAGAGCTTTTCCGTCAATATGCCCACCCTGCCCATGCTGGCAAGGGGCGGCTTTACGGACGGTGTTTCTATCGCCGGTGAAGCCGGAACCGAGGCGGTAATCAGCTTCCAGCGCGGAGTACGCAGCGACAACATCAACACTTGGACGCAGGCGGGCCGTATGCTGGGGGTGAGCGGAGAACAGGCCGCCGTGGCAGCGGGCGTACCGTATGCCGACGGAGGCGGTGCGGTGGAGCTGGCGACGATTGACGCGACGCAGGGAAACAACGCCGTGGAGCTGCAAGAGATCGACACAGGCAAGCCGCAGCCGGAACAGGGCGGCAGCGGAACCCCGGACGGCGGCGGACAGGTTGTATTTGCGCCGCAGATCGTCGTGCAGGGAAACGCTGACCGGGCTGTACTGGAAAGCGTTTTGGACGACGCGCAGCAGCGATTTGAACTTTGGTACGAACAAATGATGCGCCGAAAGGCGCGGACGGCCTACTGACAGGAGAAACGATATGGCATACACAACAAAGAGCGGTGACACTTGGGATGTGATTGCAAAGCAGGTGTACGGCAGTGAATACCATGCGGACATTCTGATGGCGGCCAACCCGCAGCAGATCGACACTTTCCTTTTTGAGGCCGGAGTGGTGCTTGCCACCCCGGTTTTGGAGGAGGAGCGCGACGGACTGCTGCCACCGTGGAAGTACGAGGCAAGCTATGAATAACGGCAGACGGGTTGAATTGGATGTAACCTACAACAATGCCCCCTTTGCCGGGCAGGTAGGCGCGGAGATCGAGAGCCTGACCTATGTTGACAATGCCGCCGACGACAGCGACAGCATAGACATTACGCTGGACGCACAGGACAGTAAATGGCTGCACGGCTGGCTGCCGGAGGAGGGCGCGACGCTGCGCCCGCGCATTATCGGGCGGGATTGGAACGGCCCCGGCGACACCCATGTGATGGAGTGCGGGCTATTTATCCTTGACGATGTAGCCTACCAAGACGCGCCGACCACTTTACAGGTGGGCGGCGTGAGCAAGCCGAGCGACACCGATTTTAGCGAGTTGGAGCGGGAAACCATTTGGAAGAACACCTCCATAAAGCGAATTGGGGAAAGCATTGCCGGGCGGTACGGGCTGGGGTTCACCTATGACGCAGACGATTACGACATAGAGTGCGACGAACAGGACGGCACCGACAGCAGCTACTACAACACCCTTTGCAAAAACTACGGTCTGATCTTAAAAGTGTACGCAAAGCGGCTGTGGGTATATGACCGGGAGCGCTACAAGGGAAAACGAGCCGTGCAGGACTTTGACCGCACGAACATTATACCCGGCAGCTTGAGTTACAACACGACCCTGTCCGGCACCTATACAGGTGGGTATTTTACCTACACCGACGCCGACAAGGATTTGGACATTGTGTGCAGCGTCGGCGGCGGCAACCACACCAAGAATGTGAACCGCCGCGCAACCAGCGTTTACGACGCAAGCGTACAGCTTTGCGCCGAGATCAACAATGCCAACCACGGCAGAGTGAAGCTGAAATTTTCCGTCATGGGCAACTGGGGCGTGAGCGCCGGAAACAACCTGCGCCTGACCGGGTACGGGGATGGCCTGAACGGAGGAATCAACGGCAAATACTTTGTGGACAAGGTGACGCACAAGTACACCAAGAGCGGCGGCTTTGTGACCAGCTTTGAATGCAGCGGTATTTTTGACCCGTTCCATTACTGGGATGTGGGCGGACATATCGAATACCACCAAAGCGAGGACAGCAGCAGCGAAAGCTACAACAGCGCCTACGAAACCACCAGCCCGGCGGCCAATGCGGCCAGCGCGGCGGCGGGCGCAACGGCGGGCGCGGCGGTGACACTGACCAAGGCGCCGTTCTATTACACAAGCGTTGCCCCGAAGCCGAGCTGCTACAAGAGCGGCACATTCTATTTCTATGACGGTATTTTGGTGAATAACCGATACCGCATTACCAACACCGCCGCAAGGTGCGGCAAGCTGCCCGTGGGCAAGAATGTTACCGGCTGGGTGCCAGCCAGCTATTGCAACGGCGGCGGGATTACGACGAAGTGAGGAGGCGCAGCATTGGCAAGCACCAACAGAACCGGGCGCGTGAGTGCCATTGACTACGAGGCCGGAACTTACGAAGTGACCTACTTTGACCGAGGCAAGAGCGTGACCCGGCAGATAAACGCCATGAGCAACGGCGAATACAAAATGCCATGCGTGGGGCAGGTCGTGAGTGTTGCCCACAACAGCAACGGCACGGCGGCGGGCACCACCACTGGCACGGTTTGGAACAAGACCAACAAACCGGCGGAGGGCTACAAGGGCCTGTACCGCAAGGAATACGGCACCAGCCGCAAGGGGCAGGCGTACAGCCGGTACGACGAGAACACAGGCGTGTACACACAGTATGTGGACAAGCGCACCGGGCGCACCTGCAACGGTGAAATTTTCGACGAGGCAAAAGGCCCGGTAAGCGTGATTGCGGGCGGGCAGTTGCAGCTAAAAAGCAGCGGTGCCAGCGCCAGCATACAGGCCAAAACGGGCATGGGCATTGTGGCCGGAACTACCGTAGCCATTGAAGCGGGCACCTTTATGAGTTTGGAGGCCACCGGCGCTATGAGCATATCGGCGGGCGGCGACTTCAAGTTTAATATTGGCGGTGACAGCGAGGAAAAGCGCAAGGGCACCACGAAGCAAGAATACCTTGACGATGTGGAGCAGGAAGTGACCGGGGATGTAAAGCAGACCCTGACGGGCAACTTGGAACAAACCGTGACCGGGGATGTAAAGCAGAACATAACGGGCACCGTGACCCGCAATGTGACCGGGGATGTGACTATTAGCATAAACGGGGCCAGCATTACGATAAGCGCGGGCGGCGACATAAGCATTACCAGCCCGACCAAGGTTGAAGTGAGTGCGCCGGTCTTGAACGCCGAGGGCGCCAGCGGTGATGTGAAAGTGCAGAGTATCAGCCTTGTGCAGCACAAGCACACCAGCGCCGCGCCGGGCAGCGAGAGCAGCCAGCCGTTACCGTAAGGAGGTGCCAGATGGCAATAGGCAGTTTTATGGGCCGCGTGTTCACCGTGAGCCACACAAAGATTTTTACCCCCAGCAACCTGAAAGGCAGCACGGGGAGCGACTGGGCAACACACGAAGTCGTGGGCGGCAAGGCCCGCAGCGAGTGGGTAGGCCCGAAACTGAAAAGCTATACATTCGACCTTTTACTGCGGGCGCAGGACGGTGTGCCCCCGCGCAGTACGCTTGATTATTTCCAGCGTATGGCGGAGAGCAGCGCCGTGGACTGGTTTGTGGTGGGCGGGGTTCCGCTTTCGCCCTACCCGTTCAAGATCACGGACATAAGCGAAACATGGGACGCCGTGCTGCAAGGCGGTGTGCTGGTGGAATGTAAAGTGAGCCTGACCATTGAAGAATACCTGTAAGGAGGGCTGGGTGTGATTTTGGCAGACAGCCCGGTTATTGAGATTGCCGCCGGTACGGTGGACGACAGCGAAGCGCAGGAGGTTTACCGCAACCTGCAAGTGCTGTATGGCACCCACACCGGGGAGCAGGCTTTAGACCGGGATTTTGGCATTGACATAAGCACAACCGACTACCCGCAGGAGAGCGCCCAAGCGCTGCTTGCGGCGGAGTATGTGCGCAAAACCAAGATGTATGAGCCGAGGGCGCGGGTGGTGCGCGTTGAATGGACGGACAGCAAAGCCCACGACGGAAACATGACCCCAAAGGTGGTGATTGATCTTGTCTAATATCAGTGAACTGGCGAATGTGCCACAGATCAGTTTTATTGAAAACATGACCTTGCAGGAAACCGAGGAGCAGCTAAAGGCCGAGTATGCCCGGATTTACCGGGAGCAGACCGGCAAGGAGTTGGTGCTTGGAGAAGCTGACGCCAAGACCCTGCTGCTGAAAGCGTTTGCTCTGATCGAATACCAAACCATGCAGTACGCAGACATTAAGGGACAGGCAGAGCTTTTGAAAACCAGCACCGGCGAGGCACTGGACGCGCTGGTGGCACTGCTGGGTCTGACAAGGCAGGCGAGCAAAAAAGCAACGGCCAAGGAGCGCTTTACACTGGCAGAGGCACGGGCCGACACCGTGGCGGTGCCCGCCGGTACGCGGGTGAAAACGCAGGGCGGGCGGTATTTTAATACGCTGGACTATGCGGAGATACCGCCCGGCGCAACCTATGTGGACACCATCGTGCAGGCGGAGGAGGCCGGAGCGGAGAGCAGCGGCATACTGGCCGGGGAAATCAACATCCTTGTTGACCCTATCCCGTACATAGCTAGTGTGAGCAATGTGGACGAAAGCACCGGCGGCCTTGATGTGGAGGACGACGACAGTTTGACCGAGCGGGCCTATTTGGCACCGAGCCGGTTTAGCTGCGCCGGGCCGCGCGACGCCTACGAATACCATGTGCGGGATTGGCGCAGTGATGTGACGGATGTGCAGATCACCAGCCCGGCCCCGTGCGAGATTGCCATTTACTTTGTGATGGAGGGCGGGCGGCTGCCGAACGCCACGGAGCGGGAGGAGCTGACCGAGTATATCAGCGGCGAAAACCTGCGCCCGCTGTGCGACAAGGTGGTGTGCGTGGAGCCGGAGGAGGTAGCCTACACCATAGAGTTTACCTACTGGATTGGAGAGGGCGACCAAAAGAGTGCCGGAACCATACAGGAAAAGGTGACGGCGGCGGTGCAGAGCTACCAAAGCTGGCAGCGGCACCTTGGGCGGGATATTAACCCCACGGAACTGATCGCCAAAATCCGCGAGGCAGGGGCAAAGCGTGTGAAGCTGACCGCCCCGGCGGATATTGTGGTAGGCAAAACGCAACTGCCGAAATGCACCGGGCAGACCGTGACATACGGAGGGCTGGAAGATGATTAAAGACCTGCGGGACGCCCGCCTTGTGGACGCTGTGCCCCGCGTGGTTGCCGGGCAGGACTGGGTGTGGGCGCTTAGCGAGGCAGTGGGTGTGCTGCACGAAAGAACGCTGCGCTATATCGACGACAGCCAAATTTACACAAGCCTTGACACTGCCACCGAACCCGTGCTTGACGCGCTGGCGATCAACTGGAAAGTGGACTGGTACGACACCGGGTACAGCGTGGAGCAGAAGCGCCGCATTATCAAGACGGCCCTGACGGTACGCCGCCTGATGGGCACCGTGGGCGCGGTAAAGCTGCAAGCTGACGCCATTTACCCCGGCACTATGCTGGAAGAATGGTTTGAGTACGGCGGGCAGCCGGGTACTTTCCGCCTGTATATCAATGTGACAGACACAACGGAGGAACACCCTGCGATTATTTACAGCCCGGCGGAAATGGAACGCCGCCTTATTACCGCAAAACGGTGGAGCGCCCACCTTGAAAGCCTTAGCTACATGGTGCGCCACACGCTGGCGACGGGGTGCAGGGTGGACAAGTGGGCATACACCGTGCCGGAGTGCGGCACGATCTACTGCGGCGTGTGGTGGATGCCTGTCACTTTGGGTTATACGGCACACCATGCGCTGTTGACGGGCGGCCAGCCGGGAGCGTTTGCTGTAAGCCCGGAGTTTACCGGCACACTGCCCGTTCCGGCGACGGTGGGCTATTCAGTTTGCGGGGCGCTGCGGAGCGGTGGAGTTGCAACCGGCTACACCGCAAGCCCTGAATTTGCAGGCACATTGCCGGAGGAGGCACAGCATGGAAACTGAAAAGGCTAACGGCCAGTACGGAAAGCAAAACCCGCTGTTTATGTACCAAGGAACGGCGGGCTATTCTATCCGTGCAGAGCTGCACGGGAGCAAGGGCGGCGTGGAGGCCGTCGAAGCATTTACAGCCGTACCGTCCGCCAGCGGGCAAGACCGCTGCGGTACGATGCCATAAACAACCGGGAAAGGAGGAAAACCGAACATGGCGTTTTTTACCGACAAATTCCTGAATGACCGGCGGGAAGAACTGCTGCGCAGCGTTGACAGGTTCCAATACCAGTTGAACGGCGGGGCATGGCAGACCGGCACCGTGAACAGCAAGGAGATCATCGGCACGAATGTGGTCGTGTTTGTGAATGTACCGAATTTTGGGCAGGCCGACACGATCACGGGCGTAAGGGTGTACGACATCAACGGCGCACTGGCCGGACAGCAGAGTATCAGCCTGAAACGCACCAGCCTGAATGTGGCGCTGCTGCGCTTTACATTCCCGCTGATTGAAACCGAGGAGTAAAAGAGAGGAGGACAAACCCATGGCTTATGACCGCAGTTATTGGAAAGACCATGTAACTGACCAGAGCGGCGAGGTTATCCAGCAGGGCACCTTGCTTGACCAGCAGCATTTTAACAATATGGAGCTGGGCATTTCCGACATGACCCTTGCCGGGGCAATTATGCAGTTTAAGGCGGTGCAGGACGGTTACAACTACGCCGACGAGATGCACACGGCCACGCTGGCGCAGACCGGCAGCAAGTGGCCGTTTAACAACACGCCCACCACCATTGCCCTTGCGCAGCTGCGCGAAAGCACCAATTACGGCGTGGAGGTAACAGTGCTGGCATACAGCGGCGGCAGGCTGGGCAATATCCGGGTGACTGACCGTGCCCGCAACGGCTTTAAGCTGGTGCATGACGGCAGCGCCACCACCGTGAAAGTGCAGATCAGAGTGACGGGCGGCATGACCGACCCGGCACCCACCGAGTAACAGGAGGACAAGAGCATGAAAATCATTGAGAAAAACGAGGGCAAGAAGATCAACTACAACCTGACCGGCACAAAGCTGGACTTTGCGGACGGTGCGCTGACCCTTGACCTTGCCCGCTATCAGCAGGACGACCCCGTGACCCGCGACATTATGGTGGACAGCGAGGGCTATTTGACCACCGGGCGCGGCCTGTACTACGCGGCGCAGGTGGAAATCCCCGCGCGGAAGTACACCGAAACCGTAACTCCGGCACAGGAAAACGACGCGCAGACCGAGGGCGGCGAAAGCACCGAGGGCATGAACCGTGAAACCGTGACCCGCACCCCGGAGCCGCTGGACACCGAGGCTGTGACCCTGTACCTGTTTGCCATTGATGGCATTATGATTCACTGATAAAGGAGGACGAACCTATGGCTAATTTTGATATGGCTGAACTGGCCCTGAAAAGCGTTTGCCCCAACAACGCCATGAAGTACGACGACAAGGAAATGCCGAGCATTATGGTGTTTATCCCGAAATTCCGCCTGTGTGATGTACTTTCTACCGCCGACACCAGCGTACACCCAGCGTTCAGGGTGAACGGCGTGGAAATCGACGGCTTTTGGGTTGGGAAGTATCAGACCAGCCACTACAACGGCAGAGCGTACAGCCTGCCCGGCGAGGACCCGGCTAACACGGCGGGCCTTGATACCTTTGTGAGCTACAACCGCGCCAAGGGCGGAAAGTTCCACGAGATCACCTGCGCCGAGTGGGCGGCTATTGCCCTGTGGTGCCACAAGGCGGGCAAGGAACCCTACGGCAACAACAACTACGGCAAGGACACCCGCGAAAGCCTGTACCGCGCAATCCCCACCAGCAAGGACAATGACAAGACCGGGCGTGTTGCCACCGGCACCGGCCCCGTTACTTGGAGCCATGACGGCACCTTGGAGGGCATTTGGGATTTGAACGGCAATGTGTGGGAGTGGTGCGCCGGACTGCGCCTTGTGAAAGGCGAGGTGCAGGTAATCGCAGACAACAACGCCGCCGCGCCCACCTGTGACATGAGCGCCAGCAGCGCCGCGTGGAAGGCTATTTCCGCCGCCACCGGCGAACTGGTGGCACCGGACGGCAACGGCACCACGCAGGGCACCGTGAAGCTGGACTTTATCAGCGGCAAATGGACTTACAGCACCACTATTGCCCACACCACCGGCGCGAACGGTTGCAGTTTTAAGGATGTTACCTGCGACAGCAGCATTGGCGCTGCGGCAAAGCTGCTGCTTCAGGCGCTTGCTATGCTGCCTGACGCTGCGCTGACGGGTGACGGCATTGACGCCACCTACGGCGGCGACTATTTCTACGCCAACAACGCCGAGGCCGAGCGGTGCCTGATTCGCGGTGGCAGCTGGTACGCTGGCGGCAGCGCCGGGGTGTTCAATTCCGCCCTGAACTACCCGCGCTCCAATGCCGGCGGCAACGTCGGGGGCCGTTCCGCTTTTTACGAATAACTGTACACTGCGCCCTGAAACACTGAACGCCGAACGATAGTGAGGCGGTAAGCAGGACAAGCCCACGCACGGCAACGGGAACAACGCCCCGCGCTGTGCGCGGGCAAATTTTTTGGGGCCTATGGCAGGCGCAATGCGCCGGGTGGGTTTGGGGGAAATTTTGGAGGAGGTGAACAAGCTATGCAGAGCGAAATGCCCGCGCCGGGCAGCTATGAGCCGTTCCGCCTGAAAGAGAAAATCGGGGAAATGATGGACTACGGCAGACCACTGACAAAGGGGTTCAGCCGTAAAGATCGTGACCTTGCGGACGGATTGCGGGATTCCATGCTGAAAATGTACCATTTGGCCGTTGAGCTGGAAAAGAAATACTACCGTAAGACTACCGCGCAGGAGCTTGATGTGGAACTGGAATGGCTGCGCAATCTGGTGAGGATGGCGGCAAGCAAAGACCTTTGCGGTGCGAAGTTTGCCCCGCCGCTGTCCATGCACCAGTACGAAACATGGGCAAGGTACAATACAGAAATCGGCTGCTTGCTGGGCAAGTATATTGCCAGCGTGAAAAAGTAGCCGTTTTTCTTTGGGAACGGGCCATTTACGGTGCCTGATTCGCGGTGGCAACTGGAACAATGGCGGCAACGCCGGGGTGTTCAATTCCAACCTGAACAACCCGCGCTCCAATGCCAACGGCAACATCGGGGGCCGTTCCGCTTTTCGTCTGTTAAATGCCAATTTAGGGCGGTGGTTCTGCGCCGCAAGGGGGCTGTGGCCTACGGGGTACAGCAGGAAGTGCAGACTAAAAGGGGCCTGTTTCCGTTCCCGCTTAGACAGGGCGGGAAAAAATTTGTATTGCCGTGGAGGCGGAAACGCCACACACGGCTTGGAGAGATCATTGGATGAAACACTGTCAGCAGGAAATGACGGTGATTCAAAACGCTTGGCCGGTGGTGTGCAATTTTGGTTGGCTGATTGAGGCCGACAGGAACGCCCGCAAGGGCAAGCGATACCGCGCCGAGGTTTTGAATTTTACCGCGCGGCTTGAAGATAACCTGTTCACCATACAGCAAGGTATGATGAACGGCAGCTATGTGCTGGGGCCATACCGCAAGCTGTGGGTGTATGTGCCCAAGAAGCGGCTGGTGATGGCGCTGGACTACCCGGACAGAATTGTGCAATGGAGCCTGTACCTGTATTTGAATCCGATCTATGACAGGCTTTTTATTGAGGATTCCTACGCTTGCCGAAAGGACAAGGGCAGCCATAAGGCCGCCAAGCGCCTGCAATACTGGATGTGCCAAGTGCAGCGCAAGCCGGGGCCGGGCTGGTACTGCCTGAAACTGGACATAAGCAAATACTTTTACCGGGTGAACCACGAAAAGCTGCTGGCGATCTTGGAGCGGCGGGTGAAAGACCCCGCCATGATGGCTTTTATACGGGGCGTGGTGAACAGCAGAGCAGAGCCGTTCGGCCTGCCGCGCTGGCGGACACCGCAGGACACGCCGCCGGAAGAATGGCTATACGAAGTGGGTATGCCAATAGGCAACCTGACAAGCCAGCTATTTGCAAACATCTACTTAAACGAGCTTGACCAGTATTGCAAGCACAAGCTGAAAATCCATTACTATATCCGCTACATGGACGATGTAATCATCTTGGGGCCGGACAAGGAAACCTTGCACCGCTGGAAAGCGGCGGTGGAAACTTTCTTGCGGGAGGAACTGGCGCTTGATTTGAACAGCAAGACCAGCATACGCCCGGTGCGCCAAGGGGTTGAATTTGTTGGTGTACGGATATGGCCCACCCACATGAAGCTGCGGAAAAGCACCGTGCGCCGCATAAAGCGGGAGGTGCGCAAGATCAGTGCTTTGTATGCTGCTGGCGACATGACACAGCAGGATTTTTACCGGCGCGTTGCCAGCATTAGGGGGCTGCTAAAGCACACGGAGAGCGCAAGCCTGCGGTGGCGGCTGAACGAGATTTACCGGGCGGAACTGGAAAAGGGCGAACAAAAACGACTGCGAGAGGAGGCACAGCATGAGCCATTTGCAGATCATAGCGGAACTGGAAGCGGTGACGGAAACGCAGGCACGGGTTATCAAGATCATGGCGACCCGGCTTGCAGAGCTGGGTGACACCGTGACCGGGCGTGACGAAATTGTGCAGGCCGACAAGGCATACCGCGACGCCATAGGCGGCGACGAGTGGCCGGACTGGGCAGAGCAAGGAGGAGAGGACGATGGAGAACCCTATCACACGGGAGGAGCATGAGGAGTTCCGCCGCCGCTTGGAGGAGGAAAACAAGCGGCAGGACGCCCGCATTGGTATTTTGGAGGACAGTGTGCGTCAGATCGGCGCGTTGGCAACCAGCGTGGAAAAGCTGGCCGTGAGTATGCAAAGTATGCTGAAAGAGCAGGAAAAGCAGGGCAAACGGCTGGAAGCGTTGGAGGGCCGCGACGGCGAGAAGTGGCGCAAAGTCATGGGCTACATCGCCACGGCGATTGTGGGCGTTGTGCTTGGCTACCTGTTTAAGCAGATCGGTATGTGAGGGGGCGTGGGAATGTGAAGAATAGCGTTGAAAGTGTTGAAAACGCCGCAGAGAAAAAGGAACGCCGGAACATCAAGGTTATGGATTTGATCTTGGTGATCGTCGGCGTTTCTTTGTTGGTGTTCACCATCGTTATGATTCAGCTTTTCAAGGTATACGGCACGGTGCCGGACACCTTGATTACCTGCGTTTTTGCTACCCTTGGCGGTGAGTGCGGCATTATGGGCTGGATTAAGACCACCAAAGACCGCAACCGGGAACGGAAGTGGGAACAGGAGGACAAGCAGGAGGCAAAGGCCGAGGCAGCGGAGGTGCCGCCCGGCGATATGCCCGGCGCATAATGCGTAAACAGAAAACCACGGAGGGCTGCGGGTGCGGCCCTCCCGCTTTTTTGGAGGGAACCGTATGGAACAAAGAAAATTTCTCGCAATCGTGGGGCCGCTGGCGCAGGAGGATATGCAGAAAAGCGGAATCCTTGCCAGCCTGACCATTGCGCAGGCAATCTTGGAAAGCGGCTGGGGAACATCGGAGCTTGCCACCAAGGCTAACGCCCTGTTCGGCATTAAGGCTGACGCGCGGTGGAGCGGGAAAGCGTACAGCAAGGACACCAAGGAGTGTTACGACGGCGTGACCTACACCACCATTACCGCGCTGTTCCGTGCCTATGACAGTTGGGCAGAAAGCGTTGCCGACCATAGCGCGTTTTTGCTGGCGAACAAGCGGTATGCGGCAGTGGTTGGCGAGCGCGACTACAAGGCGGCCTGCAAAGCAATCAAGGCGGCGGGCTATGCCACCGACCCCGGCTACCCGCAAAAGCTGATTGGGTTGATTGAGAAATACGGCTTGACCGTGTACGACGGCAAGGCGGAACAGGAGGATAAAACGAGTATGAATATCAGCATTACCAAGAAAACCAGTACCCACAACACCACGGCGGCAGCAGGCCGCGCAATCCGGTACATCGTTGTGCATTACACCGCCGGTGTGACCTCTAAGCCGGGCAGCGCGGCGGGCACGGCCTCTTACTTTGGCAGCACCCCTAAGTGGGTTTCGGCGGACTTCATCGTGGACGACGGCGGCGCGGTGCAGTACAACGGGGACATTCGCAACCGCTACACTTGGCACTGCGGCGGCGGAAAGTACAACACCAAGGGCGGCGCTTACTACGGCAAGGCCACGAACCGCAACACCATTGGTATTGAGGTTTGCTCTACCAACAACACCGGCAAAATGACGGTTGCCAACGACAGCCATTGGAGCTTTACGGACAAGGTTGTGAGCAACCTTGTGGAGCTGGTGAAGTACCTGATGGCAGAATACGGCATTGACGCCGCCCATGTTATCCGCCACTACGATGTGACCGGCAAGCCGTGCCCCGGCATCATCGGCTGGAACGAGGACACCGGCAGCGCCGCCAAGTGGGCCGCGTTCAAAGCCCGCCTTGGTGCAGCTACCCCCGGCGGGCAGATCGGCGGCAGCACGAACACCGGCACCGCCACGGGCAACACTGCGCTGACATACAAGGTGGGCGACATTGTGCAGTTTGCGGGCGGCAAGCACTACGCCAACGCGCAGGTTGCAAGCGGCACCACCGTGAAGCCCGGCCAGGCCAAAGTAACGGCAGTTGCCCCGGCGGGCAAGCACCCGTACCACCTTGTACATACGGACGGCACCAGCACCGTGTATGGCTGGGTGGACGCGGCGGCCATTACCGGCAAAGCAAGCACTACCCCGGCGGTCAAGACCTATACCGTGAAAGCGGGCGACAGCCTGTGGCGCATTGCTGCGCAGCAGCTTGGCAACGGTGCCCGCTACAAGGAGATCAAGACCCTGAACGGGTTGAAAAATAACACCATCCACGCCGGGCAGATTTTGAAGCTGCCCAACTGACCGACTATATATAGGAGGAAAAGATCATGAATGAAGTTGTGACCATCGTTGTGAACAATCTGCTGGAAATCGTGTTTGCGGTGCTGGGTGCGTCCTTTACCGCGCTGGTTATCCCATGGCTGAAAGACACCGGCCTGCCTTGGCTGAAAGAAAAGCGCCTGTACTCCATCGTGAAGAAGTTCGTGGAGGCCGCCGAGAAGCAGGCCGAGGCGGGCACCATTGACAAGGCGACCAAGAAACGCTTTGTCGTGGAGCTGTTGGAGGCAAACGGCATTACTGTTACCCCGGAGATCGACGCCTTTATTGAGGCGGCGGTGAAAGAACTTGACCTTGCCGAGAAAAACGCCATTGGGGAGATCGGAAAAATTTTTTCTGACGCCGAGCAGACCCCGCAGAACTAAATACTAAGATATGGCCCCGACTGCTGTTCGTTTTGAACGGTGGTCGGGGCCTTTTCTGTTATGCGGAGAGGTTGACAAAAGCGCCGCAGACCGCTATTTTTGAATGGTATTGTGTGCTAAAGCTGCACAGAACGGCAGAGGCCGACACTGGCAGCGCAGATATTGGAGAGGAGGAAACACAGTGCGAACCTATAAGCACCTGACCATGACAGACCGCTTGCGCATAGAAAAGTGGCTGAAAATGGGGATGAAACCGCGAGAGGTGGCGGACAAACTGCGCGTTCATATTTCGACTATTTACCGGGAGTTGAAGCGCGGCGCGTATGACAGGTTGGACGGCGGAACATGGGAGGTCAAAACCGCGTACAGCCCGGACATTGCCGAGGAGAAATATCAATCCCACCTGCGGGAAAAGGGGCCGGACTTGAAAATAGGCAATGACCATGAGCTGGCAAACTATATTGAAACTACAATTTTAGACAAAGATTGTAGCCCGGCGGCGGTGCTGGGGTTTGCCATGATTGAGGGGAAGAAGTTCAAAACCAGTCTGTCGGTGCCGACGATCTACAAGTACATTGCCAAGGGCTTATTTTTGAACCTGACGCAAGAGGAGCTGCCACGGCACGGAAAGAAGAAACACAAATATAAGAAAGTGAAGAAGAACAAAAGCGCCAGCCGCGCCCCGGCGGGTGAAAGCATTGAACAGCGCCCGGAGGAGATCGACGGGCGGGAGGAGTTCGGCCATTGGGAGGGCGACACTGTGTACAGCGGCAAGGGGAAGCGCAAGACCACCCGCGCCCTACTGACCCTGACCGAGCGCAAGACCCGGAAAGAAATCATTATAGCAATACCAAACCGCAAGGCTGAAACGGTGGTCAAGGCGCTGGACGCACTGGAACGGAAACTTGGTGCCCGGCGGTTTAGGGCAATCTTCAAAAGCATTACCTTTGACAACGGCACCGAGTTTGCGGCAGCGGAGGAGCTGGAACGCTCTTGCGTCAACAAGCACCTGCCCCGGACTAAAGTGTATTTCTGCCACCCGTATTCCTCTTGGGAGCGAGGCACCAACGAGAATACAAACGGCATGATTCGGCGGCGGTTTCCCAAGGGAACGAACTTTGCGGCGGTGACGAACGCGCAGATCACGCAGGCCGAAAACTGGATAAATAATTATCCACGGAAGATATTGGGGTACAAGTCAAGCGAGATTGTATTTAGGGAGTGCCTGCGGGAACTGGGCATTGCGGCATGATGGGTAGATAAAGAGAGCAAAATATAGATAAATCGTTGAAAAAGGCGTGATGTGGTATAGTCGGTGCAATAGAATAGGGGTTATAACAGGCTGCCAACAAAAGAGTGAATGTTGACGGCCTTGTTGTGGTGTGATAAAATGTACAAAAATATAAGTAAAAAGTTGTTGCATTTGACTATTGAATTTTTCAGATGGCTGGGCATAGACAAACTTTCCTTGACAGCTCAGAGCAAAAGCGACCACCTGACCGCGTGCGGTCGTGGCGTCGATATTCAGGCTGGCAAATAGCTGCCGCAGTTCTTCCTCGGTCATACCGCTGCCGGTGGCGCGGCATTTTATGCCGTCCACAATTCCATACAGTTCTTCCCAGTCCATGCGATACAGAAGCGATGCCCATTCCACATTTCCATAAGCATCTTCACCATCCTTATACCACCCCTGAAATCCGCTCGCACCGTTGGGTAGCGTGATCGTTTTTGTATATCGAGCGGATACCGCATTACCGGCATACTCATTACCGTACTGATCCTGCTTAATGATTGTCCGGGTCAAAGTTCCTGCATCGCAACTTTCTGCCAGCGCTTCCAGATTTCCGGTTCCGCCGTCCGCACCGTTTGGGGCCTGAGTTTCCGGGTCTGTGTAGCGGTCATATCCTGTCAGATAAATCGTGCAGTTCAGATCATAATGACCGTACTGCCCATCGTTCAACTCTCCGGGGCACCAAGGTATGGCGGTTGCATTGGAGAAAGTAACCTCGTAATCATCGGACACGGCATTCTCTCCCTCGCCGGTCACAACAGTAAAAGTGACCGTCAGCTCGTCAGGGGAATAAAACCAGTCGTTCAGTTCGCCCCTGTACAAGTTGGCACTTTCATCCAGCACAATATTGCCGGTGCAGTCTGCCGCACTGATTTTCCCATCAGCAACAGCGTTGTATTCTTCCGGCAAATCGGAAAGTTCAGAGCCTGTTGCACCATGGGCGCTTTCCAACTTCCAACCAACTTGGTTGGAAGTTTCTTGGCGGTGTTCTCCTTGATGACTAATGGCTTCCAACTTCATCGCATACGCCCTAGCTTTTTCCATCGGGCTGATATGTTCCCGCTGGATATTGGCATCCACCATGTCAATGATAGCTTGGTCGTCATCAACATTCCGCACCTGCACTTTGATTTTGTCCAGCCCTGCAAGCTGCGCTGTATGAAAGCGCCGGTGCCCGGAGATGATTTCATAGCCACCCTCGGCGCGGGGGCGCACGGTCAGGTTTGTAAGTACGCCGTTTTCCTTGATGCTGTCCACCAGCTTCTGCATATCTTCATCGTCACGCACTTCGAAAGGGTGATTGACAAAAGGATGCAGCTCGGAAAGCGGCACTTCCGTAACAAGGTCGCCGCTCATCTGCTGGCGCTCTGCCTCTGACGAAAACATATCAGCGATCGCGGGCATCTTCATCGCGTTCATAAACTTGTTCTTCGCGGCCATGACCTAATACCTCCTGCGTAAATTCAACGTATGCTCTTGCGCTGCTGCTTTTGGGTTCGTACAGGATAGTGGGTGCTGCAAACGCCTGACTTTCCTGCACTTTGACGTTATAGGGGATTTCCGTAGTAAATACATGGAGCGTTCTCCCATACTTGGCGCGGACATCATGGGCATAATGCTCTGAGACTTTCGTATGCTGGGTCATCGTCAGCAAAACGCCCCTGATATGCAGTCCGGGGTTGATTTTGCGCTGCACGCTGGAAATCGAATTTGTCAGCTGCGACATACCAACCACCGAGAACGGCTGCGCCTGCATCGGGATGATGACCTCATTGGCAGCGGACAGCGCATTTGTCAGCAGAAGCCCGACAGAGGGTGAGCAATCAATGATGCAGTAATCATACTGGCTGCTGTACTGTTCCAGACAGGTTTTCAGCAGAACCTCGCGGCACATCATGGTGCCCATTGCCAGCTCAAAGCTGGCCAGCCGGAGATTGGACGGAATAAAATCCACCTGCGGTGCAGAGTCATCCGTGCGCTTGCTCTGATAAACGCACTCTCTGTGGGAGAGGGGCTTTTCATAGGCAACCTTCATCAGAAGCTCTGTGATTGTCTGTTCAAGGTCCTGCTCAGGCGGGATACCGCAGTAGCAAGACAGATTGCCCTGCGGGTCAAAGTCCACCATGAGTACGCGGTAGCCCTGCTGGGTAAGGGCAATGCCCAAGTTATACGCGGTAGTCGTTTTGCCCGTACCGCCCTTCTGGTTTGCGATAGCAATAGTTTTCATCTGGTTTCCTCCTGCAAAATATCATCCAAGCTGATACAGTGCTTTTGGTATTCCTGCGTGACCTGCACCAGCGTGTCGTTATAGTCCTTGCCGATAGGCGGCGGGCGGTCTTCCACGGTTTTGCCGCTGCCCTCCAAGTGCTTGATAATGTCCTGCGTCCGCGTCCGCCCGGCTTCGTCATTATCAAGACATAAAACGATGTGGGTTATGTTCGGGTAGTATGTAAGAAACGCATCCAGTGCAGCGTAATCCGTGCCGCCCAGTGCCAGATAGTGAACGCCGCGCCAATTTCCAGTGTGCTGCATAATTTTCAGCGAGGCACCCGACATGGCATCTATCGGCGCTTCGTACACTTCCACCGTGTCGGCATTGGCAGCAGCTTCGATGTAGAACGGATATATCTTCTTGCTGCCGGGAATATCGCGGCGAAACTGGATTTGCGAACGACCGCGCAAGCTGCCACCTTTAGGTTCACCGTTTCCATCGCGTCCGACAAATACGCAGTTCGGATGATCCTTGAAGCTCGTCTGATACAGGATTCTCTTTTGCTTGCAGACCGTCAGCACATTGGGGTGAATGCAGCGCTTGCGCAAATAGGCAGTAGCAGCGTAGTTGTTCTTATCTGGGTTCGGCAGCCTGAATTCCTTTGCCGGTTTCTTCTCGGCAGGGGGTGAGGGCGCTTTTACAGGTTGGAAAGAAGGACGGACACCGCCCTGTATCCGATTGATTTCCCGCACCGCTTCTACAAACGAAACACCTTCAACCGCTATGAGATAGTTCAGCGCGGTGCGGCCGGTAGCTTTCGTTTTGAAGTACGTCCACGAACCATCCTCTGCAAAGGTCAACGAGCTGTGCCCTTTGTGGCGGAATTGTCCGGGTCCTTCCGGTTTGAAGTTGTCCGGCTCGCACAGCTGCATATATTGGTACAGATTCATCTGCTTCGTTTGGGTGATTTCCTGCTCTGTTACACCGGGCATACTCTACCACCTATTCTGTTTTCCTAACTGTAATTTATATTCTCAGTATCACTATAATCAGTCTAATTATTATCAGTATTAGTTCCGTGTGATTTTCATGAATCTGGATTTGTTTCGAATCAACGAAGTTTTTTACATAAATTAAGCATGGTTTACCCAGCCCTTGATGTTTACGCTCAATCAACCCGACTTTCTTCTCAAGCTCTACCATCAGGCGGGTCGCTTTTTGATTGGCGCAGTTCAAAGACTCCATGATTTCCTCAAGGGTGAAGATTATGTAGACGCGGTTCTGCTCATCCAGCCAGTTGTTTTTGAGGGACAGGCTCATACGATCCAGCAATATGCCATACAGCACCTTGGCATCAGTGGACAAATCTTTGAATTGGGTGTCCGTAAAAAGCGCTTTCGGAATCCGATAGAATGTAAATTGTTCCGCCTGTACGCCATAGAAGTAATCGTATTGCATCTCATGTCCTCTACTAAAAAGGGTGCAGTTTAACAAGCCTACAAAAATACAATTTGTAAGCTAAAACGAATTGTATATTATTGAGAGTCCCAACCCTATGGTATAACTTTATACTGAGTTACACATCAGACTTTCTCCGGAAACGCAGATATTCCTCAAAGATGATTCTGCGAATCAGTACCTTTCGTCCGATTTTGTAGATTGCCCCACATTCATGCGACATACGGATAACAGGTTTCATCCCCAGCCCATAGTAGATACTCGCCATATTATCCGCAACGCGATTATGGGCACAGCTGCACACCTTTTCCGCAACCGATAAAGGCATCATTTACCGTAAAAGCATGCTGGGCGCACTACGGCACAAAGCCCCTGCCGCAGTGCTGCGGCAGGGGCTTTGTGTAATATGAGGAATGCTGTGTAACTCAGCAAGGGAATGGCTTATTCGTTGTCGTCCTCGCCGGCTGGTTTGCTCCACTCTTTAAAGGACGGAACTTTTGGGTAAGCTTTCAGTTGCTTTTTGATTTTTCGGACAGCAATGCTGTAGGGGTTCAGGGCACCAGACAGGTACAGCCCTGCGGCAAAGATGAAGAATACGCTGGCAATCAGCATAAACACCCGCTGCCCTACATTGGCAGCCAGCAAAAATGTGACCATTGCGCCGATCACCATCATTTCTGCGGTGGCATTGCCCTTGCGGCGCTGCTCCTTCGGGGTCAGGCGCACATCCTCCAAGGCCATCAGCCAGTTCATCTGCTCGTCTGTGATGTTCAGCTCGGTTTTATAACGGTACAGATTGCGGCGGGTCTCGGCATCAGCGTTCTTGTAGGTCTCGCTCTTGTGGTAATCCTGTGCCGTGAGGGTCTGTTTCGTTGACATTTGCTTATCCTTTCCGTTTTGCGGGGGCGGGCAACTGCAAAATCACCAGCGCGGCGATCTCGCACACAATGCCGGCTACGCCGAATGCATCCATCTTTTGCCCGAACAATACCAGCCCGAACAGCGCGGCGACCACAGGCTCAAAGGTGGCGGCAATGGACGCACGGCTGGCGGGGATGGTTTTCAGCGCGGCGGTGTACAGCCACTGCGCCGCCAAAGAGCACACCAGCCCCAACCCGAGGTTAGCGGCCAGCGCACCGGGCGTTGTCAGGATATAGGCAACCCCCGGCAGTTCACCTGCGGCGGCGGTAAACACAAAGCTTGCCGCTGCACTGAAGAGGAACATGTAAAACAGATTTGTCATCGGGCTGTACTTTTTCAGCTTGGTAGCCAGCAGAATATTCTGCAGTGTGTAGCACAGCGCGGCACCAAGGCCGTAGGCCACACCGCCCGCATCCAGCGTTACGCCGCCTGCCACTCCGCTGACTAACGCACACCCCAGCAGGCTGAGCACAAGGCACAGCCCCTTGCCGGGGGTGAACTTTTCATGCAGGAACGCGATGCTGAACAGCATGACAAGGGACGGCATAAGGTAGATGAGCACGGCAGCCGTGCCCATACCCACAAGCTGGATGGAGTAGGTGTAGAACAGGCCGAACATAAACAGCCCCAGTGCGCCTGCCGTGACAAACCATACAAGATCCCGCAGGTCGATTTTCAGCGCGGCGGGAGTTTTCGCTGCAAGCCAGATGCCTGTCAGAATGGCCATCGAGGCCATACGCACGAGGGTCATTTGGGTGCCGTTGACGCCGTAGGCCGTCAGGATATTGATAAAGATGCCGTTTGCGCCCCAGCAGGCTGCTGCCATCAGCACCATCAGCACTGCTGCTGTTTCCTTTTGTTTCACAGTCCGTACTCCATTGTAATCGGATATTTTGCTTTTGTCAAAAAGTTTCCTTACCCAAGGTCCTCGCCGTTAGAGGCGGTAACCTTCTTGTACCAGTAGTAGCTGTCCTTCAGGCTACGCTTGCCGGTGCCGTTGAACTGGTTGTCATAGTCGACATAGATGAATCCATAGCGCTTCTCGATCTCGCTGGAGGAGCAGGAGATGATGTCGATGGGGCCCCACGGATAGTAACCGCGCACATCAACGCCGTCCTTGACCGACTCGACAACCTGCTCAACATGCTTGCGCAGATAATCAATGCGGTATGGGTCGTGAATGGAGCCATCGGCCTCGACCTTATCGTAGGCACCAAAGCCGTTCTCGGTGATGTAGAGGGGCTTCTGGTAGCGGTCCCAGTACTCGTTCAGCGCAATGCGCAGGCCGAGGGGGTCAATGCTCCAGCCCCAGTCGCTGGCCGGAATATCGGGGTTCGGCACCTGACCCAACTCGGTGTGCAGGTACGGCTCCTCGCCGGACAGGCGGCTGTAGTAGTAGCTCAGCGATACAAAATCGACCGTGCCCTCTTTCAGAGCCTCCTCGTCGCCGGGGTAAAAGTTGATATGAATGTTGTGCTCATCGTAATAGCGCAGGGCGTAACCGGGGTAATAGCCGCGGACCATGATGTCGCCGTACAGATATTCCATCTGGTTGTGGCGCATATTCCAGTACACATCCTCGGGGCGATGACTGATGGGATAGGTCAGGTTGGAGCAGAACATCATGCCGATCTCGTTGTCAGGGTCAATCTCATGGGCAATTTTGGTGGCCTTGGCGCAGGCGACCATCTCATTGTGGACGCCCTGATACTTGGCCTCCAGCAGGTTGTCGACCTTGTCGCTGGCAATGCCCAGATGGTTGAAGCTCTCGTGGACGATGAGGTTGATCTGGTTGACAAGGATCCACTTGTGGACCTTGCCCTTGTAGCGCTTAAACAGCACCTCGCAATACTTCACAAAGAAGTCAACGAGCTCGCGGCTGGCCCAGCCGTTGTATTTCAAGGTCAGATTCAGCGGCATCTCATAGTGGCTGACCGTGATCAGCGGCTCCATGCCGTTGGCAATGATCGTGTCGATGAGGTCATCGTAGAACTTCAGGCCCTCCTCATTGGGCGTGGCATCATCTCCATTGGGGAAGATGCGGGCCCAGTTGATGGAGGTGCGCAGGCTGTTCATGCCGGTGCCTGCCAACAGCTTGATGTCCTCCTTGTAGGTATGGTAGAAGTCGATGCCGCGGCGCTTGGGGTAGAACTTTTCGTCCTCGTCCATAGCGCGCTTGATGTATGCTGTGTCGATCTCCATGTTATAGCGCTCTTCCGGCGGGATGTCATACTGGCTGCGGTTGATGTCCGCCAAGCACCAGCCCTTGCCTCCCTCTTTCCATGCACCCTCCATCTGGTTGGCGGCCAATGCACCGCCCCAGAGGAAGTCTTTCGGCATACCGTTGTATTTGCTCATCTTTTCCATTTTGGATTCTCCTTGTCAGAAATCAGCCCTGCACCTTGGCCTCAAGGTCAGCAAGACGCTTTTCATAGTTTTTGGCAATCTTCAGCATACTCTTGGTCATGTTGATCTCGACCTGAATCGTCATAAGGGTATCCTGTGCGTGGGCAAACAGGACATAGTAGCCCATCTTCTCATCACCACCGCGAATGTCGCCCTGAATCATCTCGGTCTGAACATTGTGGGCCTCGGCCTGCAGCTTGTCAGCCTCTTTCAGCTCAGCCTTGGCCTCGTCCAGCTCACCCTTGGCAATGTGATCCATAGCCTTGCTGGCGTGCAGGCGGGCATCACCGGAGCTCATGATGATATCCATGGCCTTGCCCATAACATATTCGTCTTTTTCTTCTTGGGTCATACCCGTCATCGGGCTCTTTTCATCTTCCATAAAAATGCTCCTTTGTATTCGTAGTGGTTAAATCGTATGACTTATTGACTGTGCTCTGATGAAAATACCGCCCGGTCGAGTAGAGCCGGCCGGACGGTACTTTTTCATAATTTCAACTTACAGATCAAGCGGCACCTGTAAGCGTTTTGCGGCTATCAGGCCTTGATGGCGGCAGTCTCTTCCTTAACCTTCTGGTCATCATAGGCCTTCAGGAACGGGAACCAGATGACGGCAGACAGAACAAAGGTCAGGATGGCGAAGATCACGCCGGTGATGCTGCCCTGCGTAGCGATAAAGGTGCTGATGGGGTACGGGCAGTACCACAGGTCGAACTGGATGCGCGGGATGGGGGCAAACGGGATAACCTTCGTGAAGATGTAGGTCACGATGGGAAGGATGATGCCCTGAAGCCACATAGGCAGCATCAGCAGGGGGTTCCAGGCGATGGCGCCGAAGATGACAGGCTCGTTGATGTTGAAGATGCCTGGCACGACGCAGGCGCGGCCGAGGGCCTTCAACTCGCTGGATTTGCAGGTGAACATCATCAACAGGCAGAGGGACAGCGTGCAGCCGACACCGCCGATCCACAGGTAGGTGCAGAACATGAAGGTTTCGGTAAAGACGCCCAGATTCTGGTAGGTGGCAATGCCAGCAGCGACCAGCTCAAGGTTGGCGGCGATAACAGCCAGCTTGACGGGCTCATCAACAGGGGTAAGCACCCAAGTGGAGATACCCATGGAGTAGATGAAGCACTTCAGGAAGCAGAAGAACACAAAGCCGACAGGAGAGGTCAAAGCACTCTGCAGCGGCATAAAGACGGCCTGTACAGCGCCGGCAACATCGACACCGGCAACCTGAACGATCAGCCAGCCGCCCGCGATCAGAATCATAATGGGCAGCAGGGAGTCAAACCACTGACGAACGAAGTCGGGAATGACGGAATCCTCTTTGAAGAAGGAGAACTTGGCGAATGCACCAAAGACCATACCAACGATAATGCCGGTAAAGATGGCAACGAACATGCCGTTGGCACCGTACAGGGCGTGGCCCTGACCCATTTCCTCCGCAGACTGCGGGTCGATGCAGATCATAAAGAGCATCATGCCCGTGAAGCCTGCGAGGATGCGCTGCTTACGGAAGCGCTTTTTCTCGCAATAGTTAAAGGGGATCAGGAAGGAGGCCATCAGGCCGATTTTGCTCATCGTCCAGCCGAAGGGAGTCCAGAAGCTGGGCAGTGCGGGAATGTAGTCATTCAGAATGCTGCCGACGCAGAAGATAGAGCCTGCCAGAATGAAGGGCAGCAGCTGCATCATCGAGTCCTTGATGACCACGATCCAAGTCAGGTTCGTGATCTTTTGCAGTTTCGGCGCGAAAGAATTTTCGAGCCATTTAATGAGTTTATCCATTGGTTTCCTCCTCATTTATGCTGTCGATCATCGGCAGCACTATTTAGTGCAGGGCCGCTTCCCTGCTTGGTACCGTAGGGTATCAGGCCTCGCCGAACAGACCAAGAATCTGATCCAGCGCAGCGTCGCCGTTCAGGCGTGCGTAGGCAGCCTGCTCAATGACGCCGACCTTGACATCATAGCCCTCGCAGATTTCCTCCATATCGGGCAGGGTAGATGCGAGGTGAGGTCCGATCATCAGGCAATCGATTTCATCGACATAATCCTCAACGGTGGACTCACTGCGTGCATTGACGGTGATGGACAGGCCGCGAGCTGCGGCAGCCTTGCGGATGTTGGCAGCCATAAAGCCGGAAGATGCGCCGGAACCGCAGACGAGCAGAACATTGTGCTTTTTCATAGTCGTTTACCTCTTTCGTGTCAAATTCCTCATATTTTGCGGGCCTTCGTGTCATTGCCCTTTCTGTGTTTTCAGCATACTGCAATTTTTTGCACCGTGCAACCCTGACTTTTGCACACCGTTGGTGCAATCCGTCGATGTGCAAAATAATTGCACACCAAACTTGTGCATCCTGCTCAAAAAAGCAGCTTTTACAGATTTTTGCAACAGGAAAAGCGTACTTCTTGTCATTTTGTACAGCTTTTTGCAGACCCCCTGTGAAAATTGCTGCTTTTCTTTTTGGGCAGGGTTGGGGTATACTATGAATATAAAAAGTACGGTGGGGTGTCTCCACTACGCAATGCGGCAGTCACGGCAGCGCCCTGCCCGGAGGGGACAAGCCGATTTCCTACCACTCATTCAACGAAAGGATTCACCGCTCATGGCTAGCAAGCAGAACCAGCTCGTGCAGACATTGCTGGATCAAAACCAACAACTCAATGCCACCCAGCTTGCCAATTCGCTGGGGGTATCGGTGCGCACGGTACATAACTATATCAATGCAGTCAATGCGCAATACCCGGACGCCATCCTCTCAACGCCGACCGGTTACCGCATTGCGCCCGCCATGGCGCAGCAGATGCTGCACCAAAGCCCGAACGATATTCCCCAGAACGCGCAGGACCGCTGCACCTACATTCTGAACCGCCTTGTACAGAAGGGCGGCAGCCTGAACCTGTACGACCTGTGCGATGAAATTTATATCAGCGCAACGACCTTTCACGGACTGATGGGCAAGATGCGCCGCCTGACGCGGGAGTACGACCTGAGCCTTACCGTCAGCGGGGACACTGTAACACTGACGGGCAGCGAACGCAACAAGCGCCGCCTGCTCAGCGGACTGTTGTACCATGAATCCGCCAGCGCATTTACAAGCACGGACTCCCTGCAGGCTGCCTTTCCCAGCATTGACATTGATAAAATACGCGCGGATGTCATGGATGTGCTGAACGAAAACCACTACTTCATCAATGACTATTCACTACTGAATCTGCTTTTGCACATTGCCATCGCCATAAACCGTGTACAGAACGGCTGTGTTTACACAGAGGCCCCAAGTAATATGCATCCGCTGGACCCACAGAATGAAAAGCTCGCGCAGGAGCTGATCGAGAGGCTGGCTCGCAATTTCAGCATTCGTTTCTCTGCAGCTGAGCAATATGAAATGGCGCTGCTGCTTGTTTCCCGTACCTCAATGCTGGATTATGCGTCCATCACGCCCGACAACATTGCCGACTATATCGGCAGCGACTGCACCGACCTTGTACACCAGCTCATCAACACCGTAAAGGATTTTTACGACATCAATCTGGACGAGCCGGAATTTTTCATCCGCTTTGCGCTGCATACGCACAATCTGCTGGTGCGCGCGCAGAACAGGAGTTTCTGCAAAAATCCGCTTGTCAGTGAGATACGCCAGAGCTGCCCGCTGATTTACGATGTGTCCGTGCAGCTTTCGGGCATCATCCGCGAAAAAACAGGCATCACGCTCGACGAGGACGAAATCGCCTACATTGCGCTGCATCTGGGCGGTGCGCTGGAAACGCAGAAGGAACTGGCAAACCGTGTGCCTGCCGTGCTGTATTGCCCCAGCTACTACAATATGGACAGCAGCTTGGCGGACCGCATCAGCCGCCGCATGGAGGGTAAAATCCTGCTTACCAATGTCTTTACAAAGGAGAGCCTTCTTGACCAGCTTACCGGCAGTGCGCTGGTCATCTCCACCGTGCGGCCCCACAGGGTGCTGAATATGCCGCTTGTGCTTATCTCGCCTTTTTTGACAAACTCCGACATTATGGCGCTGAACCGCAAGGTGGAGGAGATCAACACGCAGGCGCGGCGCGAGAACTTCCGCCGCAGCTTGTCGGCCATCCTGACGCCGGAGCTGTTTGAAACAGGCGCCCTTTGCACCACGCGAGAGGAAGTGGTCCACCACATGTGCAGCCGCCTGCTGGCGCAGGGCTGCACGACCCCGGCGTTTGAGGCCGCCGTCATAGAACGGGAGAGTATTTCGTCCACGGCGTTCGGGCAGTTTGCAATCCCCCACACGCTGAAAATGTGCAGCCCGCGTACCTGTATGGCTGTATATGTCAGCCGTACCCCCATCCGCTGGGATGACACGGCCGTCAGCCTTGTAATCATGCTGAGCTTCAACCCCAACGACCGCAAGATTTTTTACGATATTTTTGAGCCTTTGTCCATGATTTTGCTGGACAGCAACAATTTGAAGGGTGCCCTTCTGTGCAAAGATTACGCCGCCTTTATTGATTTTTTGGTGGAGCATATGGAATGATTTTGCCACGCAGCCATCACATTACACGGCATTGGCCAATTGAGAAAGGAAAGACCTTGGGATGATACAGTTTCACACCTTAGTTGCCAGCGATCTCGACGGCACCCTGCTGCCGGAGGGGCAGACCGAACTGTCCTGCGCCGTGTTTGACGAGATACGCCGCCTGCATGACTGCGGGATATTGTTCTGCGCTGCCAGCGGCCGCCCCCTTGACGCTTTGCGGGAGCTGTTTGCCCCCGTGGCGGACGAAATTGCCTATATGTCCGAGAATGCAGCCTATGTCTGCTATGGCCGCGAGCTGCTGCATACCATACCTATGCCGCGGGAGCTTTGCGCTGAGCTGGTCGCCTACCTGGGAACGCGCACAGACTGTGTATCCCGCGCCTGCACTACAACGGGCCGCTACTATTTTGTGCCGACCGAGGCCGCCCAAGCCAACCTGAACGCAGTGGGCGTTGAGTTCGGGAGTTGCCACATCGTGAAGGACTTCAGCGAGGTAAAAGGAGATGTGACCCAGATTTCCGCCATCTCCGCAGGGGATATGAACATCCCGGCTAAGGAAATCCTGCCCCTCTGGCAGGATCGCATCGGTGCCGCCGTCACGGGCGAGCACTGGCTGGATTTTACCGCAGCAGGCAAGGACAAGGGGCTGCACCTGCTGTGCGCGCATTTCGGTATTCCGCTGGAAACTACATACGCCTTCGGTGACAGCTACAACGATGCCCCCATGCTCCGTGCGGCGGCACACCCCTATCTGATGAGCATTGCGCCTGCCGATTTAAAGGCAGAGTTTGCCATGCAGATCGATGACGTGGCAGGTGTGCTGAAAACGCTGGGATACTAAATCAGACCGTCAAAAAATTGCATTCTTCCCTTATTGCGTGTGCAGGGGCGACCATCGGCCGCCCGTCAACGTACCGCAGCTTGCCCTTGTTGGTCGCCTGCCAGGGTCAACTCAAGATTCATCAAGTCAAAATCAATAGATTCACCGTCGATTTTGAAAAAATCCGGAAATGTACACAGCTTCCGAAAGCCGTATTTTTCATACAGTCTGATGGCGCGGGCATTGTCGCTGCGCACATCCAGATTCAACTGCTCGAAGCCGTTCTCCTTGGCAAAGGCAAGAACTGCTTCTGTCAGCGCAGACGCCGCGCCACAGCCCCACCACGCTTTTTTCAGACTGATGCCGAACTCTCCGCGATGGCTCATGCGCCGGGGCTTGCGGTTCAGACTTGCCGTGCCGATGATTTCACCGTTAGCTTTGGCAAGATACTGCACATTGTCCGCTGATTCGCACTGCGAACGCAGATAGGCTTGCTCCGTTTCAAGGTCGAGCGGCACTCCCTCCGCACCAAAGTTGAGATTTTCGGTTTCTCCGCCCACGATTTTCAGATAATCCAACTATGCTTAGGAATAGGAACAGAAAGTGCCGGAGCGGTAATCCTGCGAATACCGCTCCGGCATATACATTATTTAAATAATCTTGATTTTCCCGTTCAAATTTGCCATTGCCTCCTGCTTCTTTTCCTTGGTGGCTTCGGCGTAAATGTTCATTGTGGTGGTGATGTCTGCGTGACCCATGATGTCCTGAATGACTTTTAGGTTCGTTTCATGCAAACAGAACACGGACAATTACTCCTTCAACGGTTGCCGTGTTCCTGCAAATCAACCTATGGATTGTACAAGCAAAAAGCGACGGCTCCGAAAAGCCGCCGCTTAAAATAGGCGTGTCAAATTGTCTGCTGTACGACGGCTTTTTTCTTTTGCCGTCGTGCGGCAGATTAAATTATATTTGAATGTTGTAAGGGCAATACCGCACAATTCTAAGTGCCGATACGGCGAGCGAGGTGCGGCAGCAGCTAAGCCAAAAGCGCAGGCAATACTTTGTGTATTGACGAGCATTTTGGCAACGCAGATGCTGTGCCGCAGCCACCGGAGCAGTGCTTAAGCCGTCAGGCGGGAATTGTGCGGCTTCCGCAGGCAGTCAGGAAAACTGCAATCCCCAAAACATAGCACAAGAGGGTTGCGGCTCTTATAATTTTTTGTTTCATTTGTTTTCTTTCTCATTTCTCTGAACTTTGCAAATGCCATAGCATTTACACCTGCATGACTTCGTTAAGCCTTGTGACAGAACAGCCCTTGCTTTCATAATACGCAAGCATCTCCGGCAGCTTCCTTTTATCGTAGCTGGTGATGCAGTCCGACAGCACATGAACGGTGTAGCCGCTTTTCGCCATGTTGTAGCAGGTGGATTTGATGCAGGCTGCGGCATCCGCTCCAACAACATAAAAATCTGTAATGCTATGCTCCTAAATAAAAGCGGCAAATGCCTCGCTGGTCAGGGCGTTGCTCCAACGGTGTACCGGCAATTTGCGCAATATCCGCAAAACTCAAAACCAGCGTTTCTTCATTACGCCCTTGTATGTATGCCCAAAGCGCATCATATTTGCTCATGTGTCCGTTTCCCTTATCGGTTTCTGAAATTCAATGCTGCCACGAAACAGCCGAATGCGCCCTTTACGCTTCAGCATATTCGCTCGGCGTCTTCCCATAAAATTCTTTGAACTTCCGCGAGAAGAAGTAGGGGTCATCAAAACCTACGGCGGCAGCTACTTCCTTGACATAGGTCTGCTTATTACTGCGGATCATCTCACCGGCTCGTTTCATGCGCACCTCGTTGATGTACTGGAACAGGCCGGTGCCAGTCTCTTTGGAGAACAGGCGGCTCAGATATTCCCGGTTCAGCCCTACATAGTCGGCAATGCCGTCCAGCGTCAGCTTGTCCATATAATGCGCGTTTACATAGATGATGACGGTCTGCACCTCTTTTTTGAATTTGCTCAAGGCAATTTTGCTAAGTCCCATGCGTTCTTGTAAAATCAGGCAGAGCAGCTGTTCAAGTGCCTCCGCGGTGGGGGCTTTTTCTATTTCCTTAAAGGTTTGCTCCAGTGTCTCCTGCGGAATCATATTCTCGCTGGGACGCTCCAGCAACAGATGGCAGGCTTCACGGACGCGCTGCGGCGGCATACAGAGCGCCGCGCAGTTCTGAAAGAAGGTGTGAACGGCAATCTGCATCTGCAATTCATCAGCATTTTGCGCTGCTGCTGCGGTGGCCTTGGACAGTTCTGCCTGAGAGACATGGAAGGGTTGGGCGGCAACTGTGTGTGCCGTTGCCTTCATGGGAGCGCTGTGCCCCACATAAAAGGCGAGCGCCTTAGAATCCTCACATAGCTGGTAGCCATGGCGGAGTTCAGCCAGAGAAATGGGCTTGTCGTGGTAGATGATGACCGGGGCATCCAGAAAATATGTTGTGACCTGCCGTTGCAAGCGGGCAAGTTTCTTATCCAGAGTACGCCCGGAGGCTACAAGGCTTTCATTGCTGATCAGCCCACAGATTTCATCCTCATGGGTGTGCAGAAATACTTTGCCGCCGATTTCATCGAAAACCTCGGTAATTAAGTCGGTCACAGCATCCAGCGCGGGCATAGGATGAGTTTTTGCGGGAATTAAAGTGACGGTAAACAGCCGGATCGGAAAGGACAGCGGTTCCGGCAGCATGCAAAACGGATTAGAAGCAGGGGAGGGTTCAGCAGTGGATGTTACCCATTGGGCGCAGTGAATCAGGGCATTCTCCTTTTTCTGCGCTTCAATGGCAAAGGATCGGTGGTCCTCCTCCGTCTGGCGCTGCTGCTGGACACGAAGCAAATCGGCCATCTTTTCCAGATGCTCACCGATGCTTTCCCCGTTCATATTGATTTTCAGGAAGTAGTCATAAGCACCGTCCGTCAGAGCCGTGCGCACGGAATCGAAATCGGAATAGTTGCTCAATACCAGAATCGGACCGGTAAAGCTTCGCTTTTTCAGTTCATGAATGAGCGCAAGCCCATCCATGCCTGGCATTTTCAAGTCCGTGATAACCGCATCAATGTGCTGTGTCTCTACAATGTGCAGCGCTTCCTGCCCATTACTGGCTGTTGCCGCCAGCAGGAATCCGTTCTTGCCCCACTCCACGGCGGACTGGAAAGCAACCTTAATCAGTGGCTCGTCGTCTACAAGCAATAAATTATACATTGTATTACCTCAACGAATGGCTTCATTTGGAATACGGAGAATACATTGTGTGCCGATGCCGGGGGCACTTTCAATCGTAAGGCCGTATTCATTTCCGTAGTGCAGGCGCATACGCTCATCTACGTTGCTCAATCCGATGCCGGAGAAGCGCTCAGAATTTTTCTCCTTGATGGCACTGGGGTCAAAACCGCAGCCGGTATCGGAGATATGAATGGTAAGCAGATTCTCGCTCACGGTGGCACGGACGGTGATGGTGACAAAATCATCTTCATCCGCCGTGCCGTGCAGGATGGAGTTCTCTACAAGCGGCTGCAAAATAAAGCGCGGCACAGTCCAGTATCCGGCAGCATCTTCAATTTGGTATTCCATCTCAAAGCGCCCTGCGTAGCGCAGCTGCTGAATGTCGCAGTAGTTTTTCAAGTTGCGCAGCTCATCGTCAAACGGAATCAGTTCATCCTTTTTAATAAGGGTGCTTTGCAGCAGGGAAGAGAGGGCATCAATGCCGTGGCTGACCGGGGTAACATGATTGAGTGTGGCAATCCACTTTAAGGTGTTCAGGGTATTGAACAGGAAGTGCGGGTTGATTTGATATTGCAGAGTCTGCAATTCCAACTCGCGCATTTTGCGCTGATCATCGCTCCAGCGCTGCGCCAGCAGGCCAATTTCGTTGACCATGTTGTCGATGGTGCGCGCCAGAAATCCGAGCTCGTCGGGGCTGGTATCATTGATTTTCAGCCCGATTTCCTCGTCGCTTTTTGCATTGCAGGCGGCAACCATGTTGTCAATGGGGTGCATGACGCTGCGATAGACGAGCAGTGTCAGGAACAAGCTGACAACAACCAGCACTGCGGCCAGCGCGATGAGCATCATATTGATGGTTCTTGTGCCGTTGGTAATATATGCCTGCGGAATCGTGGCCGCAAGATATACATTATAGGTCGTGTTGTATTTGAAAATCGTCAGCGTATCTACGCCGTTCAGCTCGCATAAAAAGTTGTTTTCACCCGCCTGCCGATGCGCCGTGATCTGCTGGAAAATCGGGTCATCGGCCAAATCTTCTCCCAGCAGTTCCGCGTTCTGAGAAGATACCACATTGCCGGCAGCATCAATCAGCAGGAAGTTGGACCCCTCGCCAAAGGAAACATCAGTAAATATGTAGCGACTTAGCTGGGATTCGTCAATGTACAGCATGATATACCCCAGCGGCGTGCTGGTGTGGTGCATATCATAGATTTTACGGCCAATGACAATTTTATCGTTGGCGCGGTAAGTGTGGATGTATTGCAGACTATCCTGTGGAGAAGCGGCCTCAATATTATCCAACAATTCATTAAAACGCTGAGGTGTAATATCGTCATAGCCCAAATCGTAGATGACGGTGCGGTCATTGGAAACGACGCGGATGTTTTTAAGGTGTGTGCTCTGAAAAGGAATTGTGACGATCATTTCACCAATACCGTTCACAATATCACTCGTAAGGGGGTGCCCATTATTGACAGATGCGACACCATTCTGTACAGTATCAGATACGGAGATGGAACCTATGTAGTCGCTATAAATGCCAAGCTGGGTAGACATATTATTATTGAGTAGTTCGATAGATTGTAAGGCAGCCTGTTTGACCTTTTCGTTCATGGATTGGGTGTATGCATGGTAAGAAAAAATACCAATCGTGATGACGGGAACAAGAGAAATAATCAAAAATGTCACAAACAGACGGGTGCGAAGTTTGATTCGTCGCAACACATTGGGGAAAAACTCACGCGTTTTTTGTGCATTTGGTGACATATATAGGCCTCCGTTTGTGCAAAGTGACTACAATCTATCCATACATTACCTGAATTATAAGGGCAACGACAGAAAAAGTCAATAAAATCCATCTTTAAGTAAAGGGAATACATTTATCAAATCCGGCTTGCCCGATATAATAAGAGTGCAATCAGGGAACGACAGATGAGCCGCATCCCAAACAAAGAAGGAATAATTTTTAGGAGGAAAACTATGAAAAAAGCAATCAGCATGATGCTTGCCACTGCAATGGCAGCTACCTGTCTGGCAGGCTGCGGCAGCGCAGCATCTTCCAGTGCAGCAGCATCCAGTGAGGCCGCTTCTTCCGAAGCAACGTCCGCCGCTACCAGCGAAGCCTCTACCGGAGAAAAGACTTTTGAAAACACAGAACTGAACATCGCAGTGTTCGAGGGCGGTTACGGTTCTGACTACTGGGATGAAATCACCAAGCGCTTTGAGGCCGCTTATCCCGGCGTTACTGTCAATATGCAGATCAGCCCGAAGATTGGCGACATCATCCGCCCGCAAATCGTGGCAGGTAATGTGCCCGACTTCATCTCGATGAACGACAACGACTCCACCGGCCTGATTTCCTCTATGGTCAAGGAGCATGCGCTGATGGATCTGTCCGATGTCTTTGAGGAGGGCGGCATTGATGATGACACCCCGCTGAAGGATCAGGTCATCGATGGTCTGCTGGATTCTGCCAAGTGCTCTCCCTACGGCGATGGCAAGATCTACATTGCCCCGTTTGATGCCAGCCCGATGGGTCTGGTTTACAATAAGACCCTGTTCGAAGAGAACGGCTGGGAAACGCCTGTGACTTGGGATGACTTCTTTGAACTGGGCGACAAGGCCAAGGAAAAGGGTATCGCGCTGTTTACCTATCAGGGCATCTACCCCGGCTACCTTGAGAGCATGCTGTGGCCCGCACTGGCTTCTGCCACCGGCATCGACAACATGAAGGCAATCGCCTCCTACACGCCCGGCTCCCTCAGCTCTGATGAGGCCCTCAAGGTCTTCCAGAACATGGCAAAGATCGGCAGCGATGGCTACCTGATGGATGGCACCGTTGCTCTGAACCATACCCAGAGCCAGACTGATATGATGATGAACAAGGCTCTGTTCATCCCCAACGGCAACTGGATGGAAGGCGAAATGGCCGATGCTCCCCGTGCTGACGGCTTTGAGTTTGGTCTGACCTGCGCACCCGTTCTGGATGACGGCGAAACCCGCTATGTTATGAGCTCCGTTGAGCAGTTTGAGATTCCTGCCAACGCCAAGAACCCCGAACTGGCAAAAGAGTTCCTGCGTTTCCTGTACACTGAGGAGTCCGTTAAGCTGTTCGCAGAAAAAGCCAACGGCATCTACGCTCTGAAGAAGGCCAACGAGATGGTCAAGGGCATCGTTACCGATGGTGTCTACAACATGAACGACATCTATCAGGAAGGCACTTTCATGGTCTTCGGTTGGGATGCAATGCCCGACACCAGCAAGGTCGTTATCGCTGATTCCGTCTTCAATGTTGCCAGTGACGTTATGAATGGTGACATGACTGCCGAGCAGTGGCGTGACGGCATCGAGGCTGCTTTCGAGGAGATTGCTGCTTCCAAGTAAGCTGAATTGCTGAATTTCCACGGACCAAAATAAGATTGACCCTGCCGAGTAAACGCCATGCGAGCTTGGCAGGGTTCTTTTTAAGGGGGAAACTTGTTTGAAAAACCGCCAAAATCGCCAAAAAAAGGCGCAGCCACTTCCCATACTGTTTATCTGCATCAGCGTTCTGCCTGCCGTGATCCTAACGCTTATGTTCACGATCTGGCCTACGGCGCAGGCATTATATCTTTCTTTTACCAATGCGACCTCTCTGGGGCTTAACAACAAATTTGTGGGACTGGATAACTATATCTATATGTTCCACGACAAATCTTTCATTCAAGCGCTTAAAAACACAGCAAAGCTGATGGCGGTTGTTCCCGTTATCACAATTTTCTGTAGTCTGGTGCTGGCATTCGTTTTGAACCAGTGCAAGCTGAAAGAAATGGTCTTGTATCGCACGATTTTCTATTTCCCGAACATCGTTTCTCTGACCGTTGTAGGTATTATATGGAGTTTTGTGTTCCACCCGAATGTGGGCATCGTCAATAAGATTCTCGGTGCTGTCGGGCTGGAGAGCTTGCAGCGTTCATGGCTGGGCGACAGCAAGACTGCGCTTTGGTGCATCGCGTTCACGCTGCTGTGGCAGGCTGCCGGTTACTACATGGTCATGCACATCGCGGCTATGGACGGCATTTCGCCGGAAATCTACGAGTCCGCAACGCTGGACGGTGCCAGCGCATGGCGCAAGCTCGTCAGTATTACGATGCCCCTGATGAAAGATATTATCGGCATCACCTTTGTTCTGGCACTTTCCGGCACCATCAACCTGAGTTTTGTGCTTTCGCAGGTCATGACTGGCGGCGGTCCTAACGGTGCATCCAGCGTTCTGCTGCAATATATGTACACGCAGGGCTTTGTCAACGGCAACTTTGGCTATGCCATGGCCATCACGGTCTTTACGCTCGCCATCTCCGTGGCGCTGTCCATGCTGTCCCGCAAATTGACCGATGCTTCCGAAGGAGGTCAGTAATATGACGCAAAATGAAAAAAGCAAAATCAGAGCAAAGGTCATCAAGTGGGTGACGCGCCTGTTCCTGATTTTGGTTGCCATTATCATGCTGTACCCTCTGGCGTGGAACATCGTTTCTTCGTTCAAAACCAGTACAGAGTTTCTGACGGACCCCTTTGCATGGCCGCAGGGACTTGCATGGGATAACTACGCCCGCGCTTATGAAAAGTCTGACCTTGCTGCCAACATCGGCAACTCGATTTATGTCGTGCTGGAAACGCTGGTCATTATTGTGGTCTGCGTTGTACCGTGTTCCTACTGCCTTGTGCGGTATAAGTTCCCCGGCGCGAAGCTGATTTTGAACATCTACATGGCGGCCATCTTCATTCAGGCCACTTATATTATGATTCCGCTGTTCTTGCAGATGAACAAGCTGAACCTGCTCAACAGCCTGACGGCGCTGGGTGTACTGTATGCAACGATGCAGTTCCCGTTTGCTATCTTCCTGCTGACCGGCTTCCTGCGCAGCATCCCGCGTGATTATGAGGAGGCAGCCATGATCGACGGCTGCGGCCCGTTCCGTATTTTGACGAGCATTATCATTCCCATGTGCAAGCCCGGTATCGTGACGGTCTGCATGATCTCCGCTATGGCAGCATGGAACGAATACCCGGTGGCTCTCGTTATGGTTACCGATCCGACCAAGGCTACGCTGCCTGTCGGCCTTGCCAACCTCTATGAGATCCAGCGCTACGCTACCGACTGGGGCGCGCTGTTCGCAGCCCTCGTGCTGGCACTGATTCCCACCGTCATCCTCTTCATCGTCGGCCAGAAGCAGCTCGTGCAGGGCTTGAGCGTCGGCGGCGTTAAGGGCTAAATAAAATCAAATAGGTTAGGAGAACCGATATGCTGTCCCAAAAACATTGCAACATCAATTTAACCGGCCCAATACCCCGCTGGGATGAAGCAATTCCACTGGGGAACGGCATACTCGGTTCTCTTTTTTGGGGGCCGATGGAGCGCCTGCGCATTTCCGTGGACATTGCTGGACTGTGGCTGCGTCGCCGCCCGGAGGAAAAACTCGATAAAGAATTTACTTATGCAAAACTGGTAGAGCTTGCACGGAAAGGCGATGTGGCAGAAACACGCCGTATCTTTGATACGCCCTATGCCCGCCCGACGCCTACAAAAATCCCCGCAGGACACTTGTTCTTGGATGGACTGCCGCGGGGCAGCTATCAGGCAAGCCTTGATTTAGGCACGGCGGTGGCATTCTTTTCGCAAAAGGGTACAACCATTCTGCGCGCCTTCCTCTGTATGGGGCGGCCTGTTGGGGTACTGATGCTGCCAGAAACATATCGGAATGTTACTCTCGCGGTGGAGCACCCTTCTTTCGGCAATGGCACACAGGCAGCCGAAGCAGGCAACAGCGTGTCCCCCGGCAGCTTGCAGCAGCTCGCCCTGCCGGATGCTATCCCCGAAACAGAGGATGGCATGATTGGCTTTTCCCAAAAGGTCGATGACAGAACTGCCTATACGCTGCTCTGCAAAAAATGCGGAACAACGCTGTATTATACCGCTGTGCAGGCAGAAAACGTAGAAAAAGCAAGCCGACTGGCAAAGCTGGAACTATGTGCAGCAGAAGATATGAGTGCAGAGAAGCTGCTGCAACAGCATAAACGCTGGTGGCAGCAATACTGGGGTAAAAGCAGTTTGCAGCTGCCGGATGAAACACTCGAACAGCTTTGGTACCGCGCCAATTACTTTTTGGCAGCGGGTTCCGAGCCGGGCAATGCCCCGATGCCGCTGCAAGGGGTATGGTGCGCGGATGACGATCAGCTCCCGCCGTGGAAAGGGGATTACCACAACGACCTCAACACCCAATTCACCTACTGTCACTATCTGACGGCCAACCACCCAGAGCAGGGAAAGGTGTTTCTCGATTATCTCTGGTCGCTGCGCCCACAGGCAGCAAAGTTTGCCTGTGCATTTTACGGCACAGCAGGGGAGTGCCTACCCAGTGTCATGGATATTGACGGCGGCGCACTCGGCGGCTGGCCGATGTATTCGCTGTCACCGACCAATCAAATCTGGCTCTGCCAGATGTTTTATGAATACTACCGCCTGACGGGGGACAAAGAGTTTCTGCGCACCCGTGTGGAGCCTTACTTTACCGCCACGGCAGCCTGCATAGAAGAACTGCTCCAAGAAGGCCCGGACGGAAAGCTGGTTTTACCGGTCTCGTCCTCACCGGAAATTCACGATGATGAGGCAGCCTCATGGCTGACTCCCAACAGCAACTACGATCTGGCATTGCTGCACTATCTGTTCCACACGCTGGTGCAGATCGAGTACCAGCTTGGCAACCCCCGCAGCTATTGGCGTGCACTAGAGGCTAAACTTGCTCCGTTGAGTGTAGATACAAAAACCGGGCTGATGCTTTCGCCCGATGAAACCTTACAGGAAACGCACCGCCATTTTTCCCACGCTATGGCAATCGAGCCGCTGTGTATGCTGCACTATGAAAATCCACAGGACCGCAGCGTAATAGATGCAACAGTAGATCACCTTGTACACCTCGGTAGTGGGCAGTGGGTAGGGTTTTCCTTCGGTTGGATGGCACTTTTGCAGATTGCCCGCAACAATGGAAATGGTGCTTTGTATGAGTTGCATCGCTTCGCGGAGTATTTCTTGAGCCCGAACGGATTTCATTTGAACGGCGACTACAAAAACAGCGGCGTTTGTGATTTCCACTATCGCCCCTTTACGCTGGAAGCGAATTTTCTGGCGGCACACGCAGTACAGAAAATGCTGTTGCGTTCCGAAAAGAATCATATCGAGGTTTTACCGGCCTGCCCGCAGGGCTGGAAAAATAAAACGGTTGCATTTCAGAATCTGCGGGCAGAAAATGGTCTGCTGATTTCTTATCAGCGGACAGCAGACGGCAAGCACAGCCTTACCGTAAAAGCAACACAGGACGGAAGCTGGTATCTTTGCAATACACATTGCTGGGTCACCTTGCAGGCCGGACAAACTCAATCTTACCAATGGATGGAGGAAAGCAAGAAATGAATACAAAAGGTCGTGTAACGATCCCCACCGATATGGACGCAGTACCCGAAACCCTCGACCTGCTCAAACGCTGGGGCGCGGATGCCATCCGCGACTGCGACGGCACCGAGTTCCCGCAGGAACTGAAGGATACCGGCGCTAAAATCTACGCCACCTACTACACTACCCGCAAGGACAACGCATGGGCCAAAGCCAACCCCGATGAAACCCAGCAGTGCTACATTATGACGCCGTTCTATACGGCAACAGAGGACGCGCTGACCATTCCCCTGATGACCGGCATCAGCCGCGAATTGATGAAGGTCAACGACCACGACGACATCGCCCGCTGGTGGGAAGTCATCGACCGCACAACGGGCGAGCCGCTGGATACCGCCGCATGGAAGTATGACGCCGAAAGCGAGAGTGTTGTCATTCCCGCCCCTGCAGCCTACCATGAGTACACGGTCAGCTTTTTGGCGTACCTGATTTGGGACCCTGTGCATATGTACAACTCGGTCATCAACGATTGGAAGGGCGTGGAGCATCAGATTCCCTTTGATGTGCGCCAGCCCAAGACGCACGCTTACACGATGCGCCGTCTGCGCGAATATCTGGAAAGTCATCCCTATGTCAATGTGGTGCGCTTTACCACGTTCTTCCACCTGTTCACACTGGTTTTTGACGAGCTGCGCCGCGAAAAATATGTGGACTGGTACGGCTACTCCGCCTCCGTCAGCCCCTATATTCTCGAACAGTTTGAAAAAGAGGTCGGCTATAAGTTCCGCCCGGAATTCATCATCGATCAGGGCTACTACAACAATCAGTACCGTGTGCCGACTAAGGAATACAAGGACTTCCAAGCCTTCCAGCGCCGCGAGGTTGCCGGTCTGATGAAAGAAATGACCGACATCGTCCACGCCTACGGCAAAGAGGCCATGATGTTCCTGGGCGACCACTGGATCGGCTGCGAACCGTTCATGCCGGAATTCCGGAAGTCCGGCGTGGATGCCATTGTCGGCAGTGTCGGCAACGGCAGCACCCTGCGCCTGATTTCCGATATTCCCGGCGTCAAGTACACCGAGGGACGATTCCTGCCGTATTTCTTCCCCGACACCTTCCATGAGGGCGGCGACCCTGTGCGCGAGGCCAAGGAGAACTGGGTCACGGCTCGCCGCGCCATTCTGCGCAAGCCCATCGACCGTATCGGCTACGGCGGCTACTTAAAGCTGGCCTGCGAGTTCCCGGAGTTCCTCGACTATGTCGAGAGCGTCTGCAACGAGTTCCGCGAGCTGTACGGCAACATCAAGGGCACCACGCCCTACTGCGTTAAAACCGTGGCTGTGCTGAACAGCTGGGGGCAACAGCGCGCGTGGGGCTGCCACATGGTACATCATGCCCTCTACCAGAAACAGAATTACAGCTATGCGGGTGTTATCGAGGCTCTGTCCGGCGCACCGTTTGATGTGAAGTTTATCAGCTTTGACGACATCAAGGCCGACCCGAATGTGCTGGACGACATTGACGTGTTGATAAACGTGGGTGACGGCGACACCGCGCACACCGGCGGCAAGGTCTGGGAGGATGCCGACATTTCCGCAGCCGTCAAGGGATTTGTCCACCGCGGCGGCGGCCTGATTGGCGTTGGCGAGCCGGGTGGTCACCAGTATCAGGGGCGCTATCTGCAGCTGGCCGCACCTCTCGGCGTGGAGAAGGAAACAGGCTTCACCCTGAATTACGACAAGTACAACTGGGATGAACACCGCGACCACTTTATTCTGGCCGACTGCCTCGACCATGATGTGGACTTTGGCGAGGGCAAAAAGAGCATCTTCGCGCTGGAAGGTACCGAAATTCTCATTCAGCGCGAAAAGGAAGTCCAGATGGCCGTGCATGAGTACGGCGAGGGTCGCGGTGTGTACATCAGCGGTCTACCGTACAGCTTTGTAAACAACCGTGTGCTCTACCGCGCTATTCTGTGGGCGGCACACGATGAGGCCGACCTGCACAAGTGGTTCAGCACCAACTACAATGTGGAAGTCCATGCCTATGTCAAAAACGGCAAGTACTGTGTGGTCAACAATACCTACGAACCGCAGGACACGACCGTTTACACCGGCGACGGCAGCTGCTTCGATCTGCATCTGGATACCAATGAGATCAAGTGGTACAGCATTGAGGGGTAATAGAATGAGAACACCCGAAGAACAGATCCGCTATGCGGCCTCTATCACGCCCAGCCCGCGCCAGCTGGCATGGCAACAGCTTGAATTTTATGCCTTTACCCATTTCGGTATGAATACCTTTACCAACCGTGAGTGGGGCGATGGCACTGAAGACCCGGCGCTGTTCAACCCCGATGCGCTGGATGCCGACCAATGGGTCGCCGCAGTCAAAAGTGCCGGCATGAAGGCGCTGATTTTGACCTGCAAGCACCATGACGGTTTTTGCCTGTGGCCCAGCGCTTATACCGAACACAGCGTAAAAAACAGCCCGTGGAAAGACGGTAAGGGCGATGTGGTGCGCGAAGTCTCTGATGCCTGCCGGCGCGGCGGTATCAAATTCGGCGTATATCTCTCCCCGTGGGATCGTCACGATGCACGCTATGGGCAGGGGAAACCGTATGATGATTATTTCGTTTCCCAGCTGACTGAGCTTGCAACAAACTACGGAGATATTTTCTGCTTCTGGTTTGACGGTGCCTGTGGTGAGGGCAAAAACGGCAAAAAGCAAATTTACGATTGGGAACGCTACTATGCGGTTCTGCGCAAATTGCAGCCGAATGCGGTTTTGAATGTCTGCGGCCCCGATGTGCGTTGGTGCGGCAACGAGGCCGGGCACTGCCGCAAAGCGGAATGGAGTGTTGTTCCCGCAGAACTGCGGGATGCAGAACGCACGGCATCCAAATCGCAGCAGGCAGATGACGGAGAATTTTCCCGCAAAATTGACTCTCAGGACGAGGACATCGGCAGCAGAGCAGTCATTCGCAATGCAAGAGAACTTGTCTGGTATCCGTCCGAGGTGGATACCTCCATCCGAACAGGTTGGTTTTACCACCCGGAGGAGGACACTGATGTGCGTACGGCAGACGAATTGCTGGACATCTATCTGGATGCCGTCGGTGCGAATGCCAGCCTGCTGCTGAACATTCCGCCCGATACGCATGGCCGTATTGCTGCATCGGACTGTGCCAGCCTTGCTGAATTTGGTGAAAAAATCAATCAGATTTTTTCTATAAATGTGACTGCAAAAGCGGAAATCACAGCGGATTCTGCAATTGCTCAGCATCCCATCACACAGGCTGTTGATGGAGAAACATCTACTTATTGGCAGGCGGCCTATGGGCAGGAATCCAATGCGGTTACTTTGAAATTCAAGAATCAACAAAAAATTTCCTGCGTCGTGCTTGGTGAACATCTCTTGACCGGACAACGTATTGAAAGTGGCGAAATCTGGGCCGACGACTGTAAAATTTCTGATTTTACGGTGGTTGGACATAAGAGAATCTGTCGATTTGATCCTGTGAATGTACAGACACTTATCATAAAAATTACGGCTTCTCGCACGGAGCCCATGTTACAGCTGTTGGCAGTTTATCAATAATGATGCCTAAATAACGAAAAGCGTGCCGCAATACGGCACGCTTTGGCTGCAAAAGACGGAGAGAAATACCTTATGGGTAAACATCCAAATCTTATCCTGCTGATGGCAGACCAGATGCGCGGTGATTGCCTTGGCATTGCTGGACATCAAGATGTAAAAACGCCTTTTCTGGATGCACTTGCTGCTAATGGTGTGCTTTATGAGAACGCCTATTCAGCCTGCCCGACCTGTGTTCCTGCGCGGGCAACACTGTATACCGGTATGTCACAGGAGCATACGGGACGCGTAGGCTATGAGGACTTGGTTCAGTGGAATTATTCGCACACCTTGGCAGGTGAACTAAGCAAAGCAGGCTATTATACGCAATGCGTTGGAAAAATGCACGTTCATCCATTACGCAATAATCTGGGATTCAACGATGTGCGCCTTCATGATGGCTACCTTCACGCATATCGCCGTCCCGATACGCCCAGTTATGAGAATCAGTGCGTAGCGGATGACTATTATTGGTGGCTCAAGCAACAACTCGGTATTGGCGCTGATCCTGTGAATACTGGATTGGATTGCAATAGCTGGATTGTACGTCCATGGATTTATGAAGAAAAATACCATCCGACCAATTGGGTCGCCAACGAGTGCTGCGATTTTTTGCGCCGCCGGGATCGCTCAAAACCGTTCTTTCTGATGGCCAGCTTTGTTCGTCCTCACCCGCCGTTTGACGCTCCTGAATACTATCTGAATCTGTATCAGCACAAACCACTTGAAGAACCCTTGCGGAGGGATTGGAATGATTGTACCCGCTGGGAACGCGATGGGCATAGTTACCATGCACAGACAGCACCTTTAGATGAAAGCTATGTGCACCAGCTTCGCGCAGGCTATTATGCATCTATCACACACATAGACCATCAAATTGGACGTCTGATCTCTGCACTGGTTGAAGAACAACTCATGGATAATACCGTCATTGTGTTCGTTTCTGATCATGGTGAAATGTTGGGTGACCATTTGATGTTTCAGAAAGCAAAACCGTTTCAGGGCAGTATTCATGTGCCGCTGTTCGTTTCAGGGCCAGAATATTATGTGGGTAAACACGGTACAGTTCGCACTGATTTAGTAGAGCTTCGAGATGTTATGCCTACTCTGTTGGAACTGGCGGGTGCGGCTATTCCGAAAACAGTTGACGGTAAAAGCTTGCTGCACCCAATAGATCGCAGTTACCTGCACGGAGAACACACATTAGGTGAGGATTCCATGCATTTTATCCTGACTGAAGAGGATAAATATATATGGTATTCGCAAACGGGAAAAGAGTTGTACTTTGATCTGCGCAATGACCCGCACGAAACGAAGAATGTTCTGAAGCAAAATCCGGAGCGCGTCAACGAATTGCGTGCTCTGCTCATTGATGCACTGAAAAACCGTGAAGAACAGTATACTGATGGGGAAAACCTGCTTGTGGGTAAAAAACCCATAACCGTATTGAAACATACCGAGGATCTATGAGGCAACTTCAGCTTTTGATAAAACCCGCATCGGGTTTCTGCAATATGCGCTGCCAATATTGCTTCTATCGAGATGAACAGAAAAAGCGTCCGCGTGCTGTTGACTGTATGATGTCTTTCGATACGGCGGAGGTGCTGATTCGGCGCTGCTTTGAAGAACTTGAACAAGGTGGTTTTGTATCGTTTGCATTTCAAGGTGGAGAACCCACTTTGGCGGGACTCGACTTTTTTCGCTTTTTCACGCAGACTGTCCGCAAATACAACCAAAAGCACATCGGTGTTCAGTATTCTATCCAGACGAATGGACTTGCCGTTACCGATGAATGGGCTGAATTTCTTCAGATGGAACACTTTCTTGTCGGTATTAGCTTGGACGGCACGCAAGATGTTCACGATATGTTGCGTCCTGATGCCAATGGCAATGGAACATGGGAAAAAGTTATGCAGACGCTAGAACTGCTAAACAGGTATCGAATTGAATGCAATCTTTTGTGCGTTGTAACCAAGCGTTTGGCAAAAAAGGCAGAACGCGTGTATAAGTCCATGAAAGCTACAGGCGTGCGATATTTCCAGTTTATTCCTTGCTTGGATCCTTTGGATTCACAGCGGGGGAGAGAGACCTATTCACTGTCCCCGGAACTGTATGCACAATTTTTATGTGCCCTGTTTGATGCGTGGTATCGGGATTGGAAAAACAGCTCATATATCAGTATCCGCTTATTTGAAGACTATCTCCAACTGTTTATGCGGGCACCATCAGGAACCTGCTCCACGACAGGAAGTTGCGGATGCTATGTGGTAGTGGATGGAAATGGAACTGTTTATCCTTGCGATTTCTTCTGCTTGGAAAACCACAAACTCGGAACCATTCAGAGAGATACCCTGCAATCACTGATTTTCGGAGATAAAATGCGTACATTTGCAACAAACGGTCGGCAGATACCGACGGAATGCTATCAATGCAAATGGGTGCAGTTATGCCGCGGCGGATGCAAACGTGATCGGGATATAATGGATAAGACATCCCACAGTTACTATTGTAAATCTTTTCAAACTTTTTTCTCTTATGCAGAACATCGCCTATTGGAAATGGCTCATACCGTTCAATTATGTCGCTTAAAAGAGGAGAGCACCATTGAATATAAATAATAAATATTGGCAACTATTTATTTCTACTTTCAAGTTAAGTGCCTGCACTTTTGGCGGTGGGTTTGTCATCATTCCCTTAATGCGCAAGCGATTTGTGAAAGAATTGCATTGGATTGAAGAGGAAGAAATGCTGGATTTGACAGCTATTGCGCAGTCTAGCCCCGGATCAATTGCTGTTAATGCCTCCATTTTAGTCGGCTACCATGTTGCTGGCATTCGCGGAGCACTGGTTACCGTGGTAGGTGCAGCTTTGCCGCCTCTCATCATTATTTCAATCATTTCCGTTTTCTATCAGATATTTCGCTCCAATAAATATGTAAGTATGGCTATGAATGGTATGCTGGCAGGTGTGGCAGCGGTTATTTTCGATGTCGTCATCAACATGGCTTGGCCTATTCTTAAAAGAAGACAGTGGCTACCTGTTGCAGTGATGATTGCAGCTTTTATTGCAACGCGCTTTTTTTCTACAAACATTGTATTCATCATTTTGGCTTGTGGCTCTCTAGGCGCACTGGATATGTTGTATCAACAGCGGAAAGCGGGCAGAAAATGATTTACCTGCAATTGTTCTGGAGCTTTTTCCAAGTCGGATTGTTCAGCGTCGGCGGTGGCTACGCTGCCATGCCTTTAATTCAGGAACAAGTTGTGGATGTTCATCCATGGCTGACAATGGTAAACTTTGCGGATATTATGGCCATCGCCGAAATGACGCCCGGCCCAATTGCTTTGAATGCCGCTACATTTGTTGGAATTCGCGTGGCGGGGTTACCGGGAGCGCTGATTGCAACCATCAGCTGCATCCTGCCTTCCTGTATCATAGTCATTGCTCTGGCATATATTTATTATCGGTTCCGGGACATCTGCGTAATGAAAGGCATTCTTGTAGGATTGCGACCCGCTGTGATTGCAATGATTGCTTCTGCAGGAATATCTCTGTTTTGTATGGCAACCTATGGGCAACGTAATTTTCCGTCTGACTTAAGCCAGATAGACATACTTGCACTGGCGATTTTTCTGATAAGTTTCTTCGCTTTGCACAAACGAAACTATAGCCCAATCAGGGTTATGGTGAGTGCTGCCATTGCTGGTGTCATACTATACAATATAACTGTATAATACATAGCTGAAAGGAACCTCAAAATGAAAGACATTTTAACTGCATGGCAATGGAATGGTCTGGTATCAGACCCCATTCCTTATGGCGAAGGACACATTAATCAGACGTATATTATAACAGAAACATCGAAATCAGGGCCAAAACGCTATATCTTGCAGAAAATCAATACCGATACGTTTAAGAAACCAGCTGAGCTGATGGAAAATATCTGTGGCGTGACGGATTTTCTTCGTGAAAAAGCAAGACTTCGTGGTGAAGACCCCACACGAGCTACGCTCCATGTGATTCCGACCAGAGCCGGAAAAGCATACTACGAAGCAGCAGATGGCAGTTGTTGGCGCATCTATGACTTTGTCGAAAGTACTATTTGCTTACAAATGGTGCAATCTGCCGATGATTTTTACCAGAGCGCTGTTGCATTTGGCAATTTCCAGCATCAGTTGGCTGAATATCCGGCACACACCCTGCATGAGACGATCCCGCACTTCCACGATACGCCCAAGCGTTTCGCTGATTTTCAGTGCGCCGTGGCCGAAGACCGCATGGGTCGTGCCGCACAGGTGCAGCGCGAAATTGAGTTTGTCCGCGCCCGCGAAGCAGAGTATCATGTTATGGTGGATCTCCTGGCGGCGGGTAAGCTGCCGCTGCGCGTCACCCACAACGACACCAAGCTGAACAACATCCTGTTCGACAAAACGACCGGCGAGGGTCTTTGCGTCATCGACCTTGACACGGTCATGCCGGGGCTTGCTGCCAATGATTTTGGGGATTCAATCCGCTTCGGTGCCAACCACTGCGCCGAGGACGAAGCTGACCTCTCGAAAGTCAATTTCAGCATGGAACTGTTTGAAATTTACACCAAGGGCTTCTTGCAGGCAGCAGGAGAAGCGTTCACCCCGCTGGAAAAGCAGACCCTGCCTTGGGGTGCCAAGTTGATGACGATGGAATGTGGTATGCGCTTCCTCGCTGATTATCTGGAGGGCGACCACTACTTCCACATCAACTATGAAACCCAAAACCTCAACCGCGCCCGCACCCAGTTCAAGTTGACTGCCGATATGGAACGGAACTGGGATGCCATGCAAAAAGTAATTGAAAAATACTGCTGATACCGCTAATCTGCTTTTTCATTTTGCGGTTTGCATAGTGCAGTAGAGTGCATCATGCAAAATCGTGTTTTCTCCTTCCTTAACTCCCGCGCCTGACAAGCGCGGGAGTTTTCTGTGATACAGCAAGTTGTATGTCCGCAGTGAGGCTAATAAGGCCATGCATTGCAATTGATTTTTATGATATTGGAAACTCAGAACAGTTGATACTAAATGCGAATTGTTGACTAAAAATCGCGCCGACAATGCACTGTCGGCGATTTTATATGCTATGCAGTTTTCGATATTTGCCCGGAGCTTCAGCCTTATAGCGGCGGAACATCCGGTTAAAGTAGCTGGAATCACTAAAGCCGCAGCTATATGCGATCTCCGTGATGGGATCTTCGGTGGAGCATAATAGCTCCGCGGCACATTCTACCCGGTAGTAATTCAAATAGTCAATAGGGGAGCGCCCAGTTATGCTGTGAAAGACCCTGCAAAAGTGTTCAGGGGTCATTTCTGCTGTGGAGGCGAGATCTTCCAAGGTGATGCGGCTGGCGTAATTCTTTCGGATGCGCTCTAAGGCCGCTTTCATTTGGGCTGTGCTGCGATCATTTCGTTTATTTCCGGGAGAGGATACTGTGTACGAATGCTGCAAAAGGATTTGACCGAACAACTGCCACATCAGACCAATCGTCACAAATTCATATCCCTCCGGCTCTTTTTCCATTGCCTCAAAGAGTCTGTCAATCAGTTGGCAGGTTACGGAGCCAGCCGGTTGATACGGCTCAATTTGTGCGCCGCGTTCAAAAAGCGCATTGTATTTTGCCTGACATACGGAGCCGCTGCCGAGGAAGCGGTTCATATCAAAGACAACACACTCGTAAACGCAGTCGCTGGGGGTTCCGCCGTGAACGGCCCCGGCTGAAATGATGGCGGCATCCCCCTTGTGTAAAAGGTAAGAGCGTCCATCAATCAACAGGGAAAACTCTCCGCTCAGAACCAGCATAAGTTCAAATTCCATGTGCCAGTGAAACGGCATTTCATAGCGTGGGTGCATTTTATCTACATAATAAAGCTCAATGGGAAAGTCAAAAGTGCCGCGCGTACTGCTTTCATGGGAAGCCAGAAACTTCATGGCAGGCATCTCCTAAAATATCAATATCGTCCAATATAATATCATTATACGCAAAGACGAGGGCGAATTGCAACAGTATAATACAAGTAAAGGACAAAATCCACTTTAGGAGGTACAAACTGTGCAAATCGAAGAAATCAAAGACCAAATCTGCGATGTCTGCCATAAAATGTGGCAGCTTGGCTGGGTCGCTGCCAATGATGGCAATGTCTCAGTTCGGTTGGAGGACGGAACTTTCCTTGCAACGCCTACGGGCATGAGCAAGAGCTTCATCACGCCGGACAAGCTGCTGCGTATTGATGCAAAGGGCAATGTGCTGGAAGGTGCAGAGGGCCTGCGCCCGTCCAGCGAAATCAAGATGCACCTGCGCTGCTACGAAAAGCGCGCCGATGTAAATGCTGTTGTCCATGCCCATCCGCCGGCAGCCACCGGCTTTGCCGTGGCACATCGCCCGATGGATATGTACAACATGATTGAGGATGTGGCAGCCATCGGCGCTGTGCCGCTGACTCCGTATGGAACTCCCAGCACGACGGAGGTGCCGGACGCAATCGAGCCGTATCTCAACGACCACGATGTTATGCTGCTGGAAAACCACGGCGCGCTGACGGTGGGCAGCGATGTCATCACCGCCTATTACCGCATGGAGAGTCTGGAACTGTGGGCAAAAATCACGATCAACGCAATCATTCTCGGCGGCAGCTACGATATTGACCGCAAGAATATTGATAAGCTCATCAATCTCCGCTCCTACTACAAAATTACCGGCAAACACCCCGGCTATCGCAAATTTGAGCGACGCGAAAAAGGTGAGCCGACGGACAAATAAGGAGACCCCATATGCTGAAGAACATTCCGCCTATCCTTAGCCCGGAACTTCTGAAAGTCCTCTGCGAGATGGGTCATGGCGACGAAATTATTCTCGCAGACGGAAATTTCCCGGCTGAAAGCATCGGCAAAGATGCCATTGTGATTCGTGCAGACGGGCACGGAACCGTAGAACTGCTGGAGGCCATCCTGCAATTTCTGCCGTTGGACCAGTATGTAGAAAAACCTGTCGCGCTGATGAAAGTGGTAGATGGCGATCCGTGCAAGCCGACTATCTGGGATAGCTATAAACAAAAGTTGAACGAAAGCGGCAATGACCCGGCTAAAATTGAAATGGTGGAGCGCTTTGCATTTTATGAGCGCGCACGCCATGCCTATGCGATTATCGCCACCGGGGAAAGCGCAATCTATGCCAACGTACTTTTGAAGAAGGGCGTGGTTCAATGAGTAACACAGCAACTGTGCTGGCCTTCGACTTTGGCGCTTCCAGCGGACGTGCGATTCGGGCCGTGTGTGATGGACAAAACCTCAACTACGAGGAAATCCATCGCTTTGAAAATATTCCCATCGAAAAGGACGGTCATCTCTGCTGGGATGTGGAAACACTGCTGAAGGAAATCCACACAGCCATTCAAAAGGCGGGTACATTTGACAGCTTAGGATTTGATACATGGGGCGTGGATTTCGGCTTACTGGATGCGGACGGCCATCTGCTGGCAAATCCTGTTCATTACCGCGATGTCCGAACGAATGGCAAACCGGAACAGGCCGCTGCCTGTATGCCCGCAGAAGAATTGTATGCCCATACCGGCAACCAAATCATGGCAATCAATACCTTGTTCCAGCTGCTGGCTCTGCGTGAGCAGGACCCGGAACTGCTGCAAAAGGCTGCGCAGATCCTTTTTATGCCGGATTTGTTTGCGGCTCTGTTGGGGGCCGAGCCGGTCTGCGAACGCAGCATTGCGTCCACCAGTCAGATGCTGGACCCCCGCACAGGGCAGTGGAGCAGGGAAGTGCTGAGCGTCTACGGCTTGCCGGAAAACCGCTTCGCACCCATTGTTGCCAGCGGCACGGTGACGGGTACACTTGCAAACGGTGCGAAAATCATTGCGGTGGCAGGGCATGATACGCAATGCGCCTCGGCCGCTATGCCGTGTGCCGAGGAGGATGCCGAACATACGGCATTTCTCTCCTGTGGCACATGGAGCCTGCTGGGAACGGAATTGGATGCCCCGATTCTGACAGCGGACAGCTGCCAAAGCGGGCTGTCCAATGAACTCGGTGCAAACGGGAAAATCAATTATCTGAAAAATATCATCGGTCTTTGGCTGATTCAGGAAAGCCGCCGTGAGTACAAGCGCCGTGGACAGGCATATTCTTTCGCGGAGCTGGAGCAACAGGCACTTGCCGCCGAACCGCTGCGCAGTTTTATTGACCCGGATGCCCCGGAATTTGTTGCCCCCGGCGACCTGCCGAGCAGAATACAGGAATTTTGCCGCAAAACCGGCCAGCCCGTCCCGGAAACGGTGGGGGCCGTAATGCGCTGCATTTATGAAAGCCTTGCTCTGAAATATCGCTATGCGATAGAGCAGCTCTCCGCTGTAACAGGTCGTGCATTTACGACCCTGCACGTTTTGGGCGGCGGCACAAAAGACCGTCTGCTTTGCCAGATGACGGCAGACTGCTGCGGCCTTACAGTAAAGGCAGGCCCGGTGGAAGCTACGGCACTCGGCAACATTATGATTCAGTTGAAAGCCTTGGGGGTGCTGGACTCCATCACACAAGGACGCCGGCTGATTGCGGAGACAGAGGTCATTAAAACATATACCCCAAGCACACAGAACTATGCGGAATGGAACGCCGCTTATGATCGTTTCAAAGCCCTATTATAATAAGGAAGGTGCAACTATGCTGTATCCTAAAATTGGTATTCGCCCTGTCATCGATGGACGCTGGGGCGGCGTCCGTGAAAGCCTGGAAAATCAGACGATGCGCATGGCAGAAAATGCCGCCAAGCTGATTTCGGAGAACCTCAAGTACCCCGATGGTACGCCGGTGCAGTGCGTGATCGGCTGTACGACGATTGGCGGTGGTGCCGAGGCGGCCCGCGTGGCAGAGCAGTTCTCTACCCAGAATGTTACGGCAACGCTGTCTGTGACCCCCTGCTGGTGCTACGGTACCGAAACGTTCGATATGGATCCCAACACCATCAAGGCAGTCTGGGGCTTCAACGGCACCGAGCGTCCTGGCGCGGTGTATCTGGCTGCGGTTCTGGCAGCACACGCCCAGCGCGGTCTGCCTGCTTTCTCCATTTACGGCCATGACGTGCAGGAGGCCAACGATGATACGATTCCCGATGACGTGGCCGAGAAAATCCTTCGCTTTGCCCGCGGCGCTGTTGCCGCAGGCTGGATGAAGAACAAAGCTTACGTCAATATTGGTGCTGTGACGATGGGCATTGCCGGCAGCTTCTGCGATGCAGGAATTCTGCAAAAGTATTTCGGCATCCGTGCTGAGTGGGTGGACGAGGTCGAGATCCTGCGCCGCATTTCCATCGGCATCTATGACCATGACGAATATGAAAAGGCGCTGGCATGGGTGCGCGAAAACTGCAAAGAGGGCTTTGATAAGAACCTCGGCAAAAATCTGCCGCCTGTCATCACGAAGTCGAAGATCGTTCCGGCAGACAAGGATTGGGAGTTTATCGTCAAGATGACCCTGATCATCCGTGACATTCTATACGGCAATCCGCGTCTGGACGAGATGGGCTGGCATGAAGAAGCGCTCGGTCGCAACGCTGTGGTCGGCGGCTTCCAGGGCCAGCGCCAGTGGACAGACTGGCTGCCGAACGCTGACTTCACCGAAGCCATCATGGCTTCCACCTTTGACTGGAACGGCCCGAAGGCCCCGACCCCGTTCGCTACCGAGAATGACACCTGCAACGGCATTGCCATGATGCTGGGCAGCCTTGTCTCCGGTTCTGCACCGTGCTTCCATGACGTGCGCACCTACTGGAGCCCTGAAGCCTGCGAGCGTGTGACTGGGCAAAAGCCTGACGGCGTTGCCGCCAACGGCTTTATTCACCTCATCAATTCCGGCGCAACGGCTCTGGACGGTTCCGGTGCCTGCGTAGATGCCAAGGGCAATCATGTGATGAAACCGTTCTGGGAGATGACCGATGCGGACGTCAAGGCGTGCCTGAACGCCACCGATTGGTGCCGCGCGGACTATGAGTACTTCCGCGGCGGCGGATATTCCAGCCATTTCCGCTGCAAGGCAGAGATGCCTGTTACGATGCTGCGCTTCAACATTGTGGAGGGCATGGGACCCGTCTTGCAAATTGCCGAGGGTTGGACGGCTGATTTGCCCGACGAGATCCACAACACCATCGACAAACGCACCGACCCGACCTGGCCGACCACATGGTTCTGTCCGCGCCTGACCGGACAGGGAGCGTTCACCGATGTGTACAGCGTTATGGCAAACTGGGGTGCCAACCATGGTGTGACCGTTTACGGCCATGTGGGTGCTGACCTCATTACGCTGGCCAGCATGCTGCGCATCCCGGTCACGATGCACAATGTCCCTGCCGAGAAGGTCTATCGCCCCCACGCATGGGCCAGCTTCGGCACACAGGATCAGCAGGCTGCGGATTATGCTGCGTGCAAGCAGTACGGGCCGCTGTATCGGTAAGTTACCTGTCGTAAATATTCTGCCGGAAAGATTTTGACATAGCCCTTAATACCAGTTAAGGAGAGGTTCCCTTGGAAGCCTCTCCTTGTTTTTTTCATTTGGAGGTATACAACAAATTCAAAAGATAAAAAGTACCTTGAGGCCTCTTTTCTCAAAGTGCGGTTATAAGCCATTGCCTATAACTTAATAGGCTTTTCCTCTATAGGGTTCGTGTTCTCCGTAACTTGTCAGCCCTGCCGGGAACGAGCAGTGTGCTGTTTTGATGGCGTAGTAGCCGTGGTCGATGCCGATAATGATGCTCATGGGAAATACCTTCTTTCATTTCAAAATCTTTCGGGAATCTATAATAAACGGCGGGGGAGAGTATGTCCCCCTCGCCGGAATTTTCCTTCGGAAATTGCGGCGGTTTTGTCTGTCAAGACTGGCGATAGGCTCTCAAAACCGTACCGCCAGTGGTGAAAATTCACGCTGCCACAAAAAAGCGCATCCTGCTTTTCGGCAGGATGCGCGCAAAATCGCTTGTGGATATTTTCAGGCAAATGGGATAAATATGGTACATTTTGCCCCAAAATGGCCTGTTTTTTGCAATTTTATATCGTAGTTACGACACAAAATCAGTCAATAGGCTTCATCGTGGGGATTTGACCAGACTGTTTTATACAGGTCTTTATATCCCGTCATAAGCCGTTACGACAACATTTTTTCTTTCGCGGTGAGTTATGTATCTCTACATAAACTATTATATATCAACGCGCATTTGGTGTCAATATTGGTGTCAGTGGTGTCAGACGATTAGTAGACATCAAATTTTCCAGAAATGTTCTTTACGGAGCGTTCTTTCAGTTCTTTCTGTGCTTCCGCATAGATTTCCATTGTCGTTTTGATGTCCTTATGGCCCATCACTTCTTGAATCACCTTAATATTGGGTTCAATCTCGCAGTAGCGGGTGCAAAAGGTGTGCCGCAGCTGGTGGCAGCTGAAATCCGGCAGGATAACAGGAGCGCGGTCTTCTGCTGCTGCCTGTTCCATTTCCTGCGCATTGTACGCAAGCACAAGCCGGTCAATTTCGCGGTTAATTGCTGCCGGATTGTGGGGCTGCCCAAAGCGGTTGAAAAAGACGAAATCGGTATAGCCGTCAATTACAGTTGTACACCTAACACCCAATTCTTGCTGCCGAATTTTTTCGTCTTCCAGCGCCTTGCGGACGCCCTTCATCATCGGGATCGTTCGGCATCCGGCGCTTGTCTTTGGCGTTGTTACGGAGAAGTAGCATTTTCCATCTGTATGCTTCCGATAGACCAAGTTATGATTGATAGAAATCGTGTTGTTTTCCCAATCAATGTCGCACCAGCGCAGACCGACAAATTCTGCAATGCGGCAACCCGTTCCCAACAGGACGGCGAACAAAATGCTCCAAGCGTAGTACAGCGGCTTAGATTTCAGAAACTTCACGAACGCATTCTGCTGTTCCAAGGTCAACGCTTTGCGCTTCGGGCGTTCGTAATTATTGGCCTGCTTAACTTCGCGCAAGACACCATCCGTTGGATTCTTACGGATATAGTCATCGTCCACAGCAACCTGCAAGACCTGCCGCAGTACGTTGTGAATAGTTTCCAGCGTGTTAATCGCCATCGTCTTGCCAATATCGTTGCTCCTTGTCAGGTCATTATAAAGACCAAGGATTGTCGATTTGCGAATGTCCTTGATTTTCATCTTCCCGATTTTGGGGCCGATAAAGTGGTCATACATATACAGGTAATTTACATAAGTGGACTGCTTTAGACCGACCTTGTTCTTCTTCCACAGCTTATATACGTCATCCAGACGCAGGTTGCTTCCGGCGCTGCTGATACCATCGCTTTTATTGCGGTTGATTTCCGCTTCTTTTTTACGCAGTTCGCGCAGCGTCTGTGCATAGGTGCAATGGCGCTTCTTGTCACTGTCAATCCACCGATACATGTACCGATGTTCCTTTTCGCGGTAACTCTCACCATCTTTCAGTACACGGTTATTCTTATCTTTACGGCGTTCCATAGGGTACTCCTTTTCTACTCTATAAAGCAGAAAAGGCTTTACATCTGTCATTATAACAGGCGTAAAGCCTTTTTGCCAGCCTAAATATTACGTTTTTCTATAATTTTGGTGTCAATGTGATAGGTTCAGATAAATCCCTGAGCGGGCCGTAGGCCCGATCAAGGATTCTTTCTGAATTAAATCACATCTGTATCGATGCGGTTTTCTTCCAGCTTCCGGCGCTTAATAAGGCGCTTGCTTCCATTGAAAATTACAAACTGGCAGTTCGGTTCGTCCGTCATTTCCCGCAGTTTGTTAATGCCGATGCCAAAGTAAGCAGCAGCTTCATCCAGCGTAAGACAGTATTTCTCCCAGATAGGGACTTCGTACTTCATAAAATGTCGCCTTACCTCAATCGATAACCGAGCAGAAGGGTCGTCTTTTCACTGCCGTCACGAGGACGCCTGCGGACAACAGTTCCAATCGCCTGCAAGGACTTCTTAAAGTTGGTGCTGTTTTCCGGCATGCAGCCGTTGACATCACACCATTCTTTATAGCGCTCGTAAACCGCTGCCGTGCGAGCTTCACCCGTTTTATCTTCAATGAGCTTTTCTTCCGCAAACAGCGCAATCTTGTTGCTATCGCGGCTGTATTCCTTGGTGGCTTCCACGACCGCCGCCGGAGAGTCCAATCCTTCCTTCTGCAGCAACTGCCAACCGGCAATCAGCCAATTCAGGATGGCGCTCTTGGCCTCTTCTTCCGCAAACAAATGCTTCAAATTCGGGTCCTGTTCCTGCGGCTCAAAGTGGCGGTCAAACGGAATAACACGCACACGATTGGACGAAAACAGCGACATATCATCCACACTGGGAAGATAGTTGGTGTTGATATACAGCTTGAACTGCGGACGGAAATCGAACGAATTGCAGTGCAGGAAGCGGGCATTGATGCTGTCATTGCCGGTCATGCTCTTTACCTGCGCAGCATTCAGCCGCATCCCGCGCGAGGGCTCGGAAATATTGGCAAGCCGCCTGCCTGCAAGGCGGGCAAGGTCTTCACTCGGTCCAGAACTGTTGCGCTGTTTTGCCGCAATCGTTTCCGGGGCAACGGTCAGACCGTAGTCACCAAACACGCGCAGAATACTTTCCATCAGGGTACTTTTGCCGTTACGAGTCGTTGCGCCATACAAGATGAACATACACTCATATTGGGAATCGCCGCTAAGTGCGTACCCCAGTGCTTTTTGTAAAAATGCACTTTTATCTGCATCGCCACTCATGACTTCAATCAGGAACTGCTCGAAGCGGGGGCATCTTGCATTGGGGTCGTAAACGACATCGGCAATCTTGGTGATTTTATCATCAGGGTTGTGGCTGCGAAACTGCATAGTCTTCAAATCCAATGTACCGTTTTTGCAGTTGAGCAAATTCACGTCTGCGTCAAACTCGCCCATTCCGATGTTGTAAACACTGGCAGCATCGTCAAGGATGGTTTTGCGATAATTGCGCGTCATCCAGCGCAAGGTGTACTTCAGATACTGTTTGCGCTCATTTTCATCCTGAATTGCAAATGCGTAATGGGTCAGTGCATCGCCAATGGCCTTACACATTTCCATCGTTGCCATGTCACCTTCATCGGGCGTCCAGCGAGCTCCATCATAGATGAACCACGATTTGCGGCTTGCTACATAGCGGGCCTGCCCCCTGACAATGTCAGAAAAGAGCCGTCCGCTTCCGTTATCGGTAGTAGAATACTTGGGATTGGAGTGAGGGTTAAATTTCTTGATGACAATGTAATAATCGATGTGGGTTTTCAGCATCAACGGGGCAGATGTGGCAACTACCGTAACAGCTGCTGCGCTGCATTGTGCCGTGGGTACAGCCGATACAGCGGGAGCCAGTTTCCTGTTCCGGGTCACTACATCAAGAGTTTCCTTCAGTTTTACAACTGCTTCCTCGCCCTTTGCTGCGATATAGTCGGAGACGTCTCCCTTTTCTGGGATTTCCGGCCACAAGTTATTCAGCTGCATAATGCCCGTGTTGTAATTGGTAGGCTTAAGTGCTTTAAGTGCGGCCTTTGCATAGTCACGACCTGTATCATCGTTATCCGGCAGGATGATAATCACCTTGTCGGAAAAGTATGCGACATACTCATTTTCCCAATGGGCGCCATTCGGCAGGCTGACCGCCGGGAGACCATATTTCGTAAGCGTGTCAACATCTTTCTCGCCTTCAACCAAGAAGACTGCTTCCGCCTTTTCCAGTACCGTTCCATTATACAGAGGAACATTCTTCGGTTTATGGTAGTCGTAGCTGCCGTCAGGTTTTTTGCTGCGCCAGAAGAAGGTTTTGTTCTTATAACGGACTTTCTCTGCAACGAGTTCTCCGTTTTTGTCAAGGTACTTGTAGATGGCGGCAACCTTCCGTTCCGGGTCAGAGCCTTTAGGCTCTGATCCGGAACTTCCACCATCCGGGAACAGGATACGCATCGTCAGCCCAATGGCTGCGAGGATTGCTTTGGTGTCGCCGCCACCGTGGTCACACATAAGAATGGTGCCATCGGGTTTCGCGGTGATGTACAGGCTGGGTTCCTTCTCGTCACGGAGAGGGCTGTAAGCCCGATAGGTGTTCGGGCCAACCTTCTTCACGCCTTTCAGGCGGGAGAGGATGGTCTGGAGGCGGTCACTTACGTTTTCATATACGATTTTCATAATTCAATTTCATAGCGCGCTACGCTCCTTTTCTTTTTTTGAGCTCAACTTTAGTATATCTGTTCTATATGGCAGACACTATTAGCGTATAACAGCAGTATGCTGTAACTTTACCGGTATAGTGCAGTATGCTGTTAAAGTTGCAAAAAATAAGGAGCAGCTGCTTTCACAGCCACTCCTTAAAAGTGTATTTTCAGTTTTACAGATACATTTGAATGCTGCTCAGGCGGTCAATTTTGTAGTTGATTGCCATACACGCCGTTTATGGCTGCTCCCGCAGTTCCTTATAAACCTCGTGCAGGAACACGCCCAGCACACGGTGCTTGATGTCGTCATTGCTCAGCAGCAGGCTGAAGAAGTCCTGATTCTGGGCAAGTCCTTCAATCAGTGCATCATCGGTATTGTCGTAGAAGCTGAACTCGAAGTCCTGCTCGGTGTTGTTCTTGGCAGAGGTCTTCAGCTTATCCGAGTGCAGCAGCAAGTCTTTGATTTGCAGCATAACTTTCGTCATAGCATTACTATCGTAGCCCTTGCCCGCGCGGGAGTTCACCTCGTCAATAATTTCCGACAGGTGCTTTACTTCATCCACGGTCAGACCGACATCGGCTCCGCTCAGCTTTACGTTCGGGGCGCTGGCGTGGCGTTGCTTGTTGCCTTTATCGCCCTGACTTTCCTGCCAAAAATTTGTAGCTTGAATCTTATCTTTCAAGCTGATGCCGCCGCTGTTGCCAACGACCAGATAGGTCAGCAGCAGGTTGACAAACACATATTTTTTGTGCAGTTCCGGGTCGCCAAAGCTGGATGCCATCGACAGGAACTCATACAGGCGTACAAACCCACGGCAGTTTTTGGTAAAAGCACGCTGGTGGTCCTCGTTGAACTGATTCTTCAGCACATTCACAGCACGCTGGATGCACTGGTAAACCAGACGGTCCTCTTTGGCTGTGGTGCGCTTCCCTTTCGGGTTGTAGACGATGCTCGCAACCGTATCCACATCGCGGTCATCCAGAACATTGTAACCGTCAATCTTATTTTCCAGTTCGCGGAGCTGGGCAATCGTGGCCGTGTTGGACAGCACCGTTGTGGTGTAGAACGGCGCAAAGGCTTCTTCCATTTCCTCTGCATGGTTCACAAAGTCCATGACTACGACCTTTTTATCAAAGGGCGGGCATACGCGGTTCAAGCGGGAAAGCGTCTGCACTGCATTTACACCGCGCAGCTTTTTCAGCACATACATGGCGCAGAGTTTTGGCTGGTCGAAACCGACCTGATACTTGTTTGCCACCAGCAGGACGTTATACTCGTCACCGTCAAATACTTTCGGTAGTTTATCCTCGGCAAAACCGTTCATACTCGGCTCGGTATATTCAGTATCGTCAATTTTTACTTTGCCGGAGAACGCCACCAGCGCCTTTACATCCTTGTAGTTATGCCGGGTGACATAATCCTCAAACGCCTGACGATACTTCACAGCAGCCTCGCGGGATGCCGTGATAACCATTGCTTTTGCCTGTCCGCCAAGTTCCTGCATGACGGTGGAACGGAAATGCTCGACAATGATATTGACGCGCTGATTGATATTGTCATCAAACAAATCAATATAGCGTGCAATCTGCCGCTTGGCGGCAATCGTCTTCATCTCCGGGTCGTCTTCGATGGTCTTGTTCAGCTTGTAGTAGGTCTTGTATTCGATATAATTTTGCAGCACATCAAGGATATACCCCTCCTCGATGGCCTGCTTCATGCTGTACAGGTGGAACGGCTGATACACAGGGTTTCCGTCTGCATCAATGCTTTCACGACCAAACAGGCGCAGTGTCATCGGCTTTGGCGTGGCAGTAAAGGCAAAGACCGACACATTGGGTGCCTTGCCGTGGCGCTGGATTTCGTTCTCGATAGCATCCTGCGCATCGGCTTCTTCGGGACCCTCGTTCTGCCCCAGCGTATTCTTGACCGCAATCATATCCTTGCCGGACGTGGACGAATGGGCTTCGTCAATGATAATGGCAAAGGTCTTATTGTTCTGATTCTGCGCCAGCTTCCAGAAATCCACATAGAGGAATTTCTGAATCGTGGTGACAATGATTTTGTAATTGCCTTTCAGTGCATCGGCAAGGTCGGCAGAGGTCTTTTTGTCATCAATAGTGCAGACAAGGCCGCTCTTGTGGTCGATACCCTTGATAGCATCCTGCAACTGGCGGTCTACCACAACACGGTCTGTAATGACCAGAACGCTGTCGTAAACGATTTGGTTCTGCGTATCGTGCAGGGATACCAGCCGATGCGCCAGCCATGCAATGGTATTGGTCTTGCCGGAACCTGCGGAATGTTCAATCAGGTAATTAAGCTGTGTGCCGTTGTACTCGGCATCTGCCAAAAGCTGGCGGACGGCATCGCGCTGATGATAGCGCGGGAAAATCAGCATTTCTTTGACGGACTTTTTCCCTGTCAGTTCGTCCACGACCTGCTCACGCTGGATGAAAACGAACTTGGTAATCAGTTCAATTAGGCTGTCGCGGCGCAGAATATCATCCCACATATAATGCATCGGATAATCGTCCACACCGTCATCCAAGGGGTTGCCTTCCCCGGTGTTTACACCCTCACCGCGCCCACGGTTGAACGGGATAAAGCGTGTGCCAAGACCGTCCAGCTTGGTGGTCATATAGCAGGTGTCGAGGTCCATGGCAAAGTTGACCAGAGCGCCCGCTTTGAACAGGAACAGACGGTTCTTCGGGTCACGGTCCTCAGAATACTGCTTGATTGCCATGCGGTAGTTCTGACCTGCGCTCTGGCATTTCAGCTCAAAGGTCGCAATGGCAAAGCCGTTCAGGAACACAACAAGGTCGATGCGCTGGTCATCGTTAATCCACACTTCCTCCATGACGGAGAAAATGTTGGCATTGTACTTGGCAACAAGGTCAATGTTGTAATCGGTGGCGGGCTTACTGTACAGCAGGTCCAGATGCATATTGGAAATCTCAATGCCGGATTTCAGCGTTTCGATAAGGCTGCTGCCCTTGTTGTCAATGCTCTGGAGTATGAACTTGACGATGGTTTCCTCGGTCTGCCCGTTGTAGATTTTCCGCAGTGCCGCCATTGTGTCCGGCTGTGTCGTCTCCAGAAAGCGAAACAGCAGTTCGCGGTCCATGGCCGTGGTGCGGTCATAATTCGTTTTGCATTTGCGTTCTATGTAGCCGTTATTATCAATTAAGTAGTCGATGAGATAACGCTGATAGTCGCGCTCAGTTCCGATAATTTTCACGGAACCACCTTCTTTCTTTTTCCTCAAGCAGATTTTAGACGCTTGATTAGCTGCTTTGCAAAAAGCAACGCTATCTGGTCACAGCTATACTTATCGGAAGGAATTCCCTGTATATCTGCGACAGAAGGATACTTTTCCTTTAGTTGTTCTGCCGTGATGTTGTGCAGAATCGGCAAAATCAGTTTTTGCCCATTACGATTTTGCCGATTAAGAAATTCATTCAACTCTTTCTCTGTCCATTCTCGGTCAAAGAAGTTTTCGGAGATGACAATAATTGCAAATTCTGCTTTTTTTGTTCCATCAAGGATTTTGTCTTTCCACTTGTCGCCCCACTCAAGCGATTCCTTATCATAGAAGATAGAAATTCCCAGCGCTTTCAGAGATTGATACAGTTCCTCGACCAAATCTTCTTTATCTTTGTTCGCGTGCGAAATAAAAACATCATACTCCGGAAGCGTCCTTGCTTGATATTTGGGAACATTCACAGATTGGATTCCGTTCATTTTATCAATAAATTCCCGGTCACCTTTTATGCTTTCTAGGCACGCAACAAGGTCCCCAAAAGCTTTTCCGTTTCGATGAAAGAGAATTGATTTTATACGGTCACCGAGTGCATGACTCTTTAGGTATTTGTTATAAAAGATTTCCACATTGTTTATCCAGATATTAGCCTCACGCTCGTAATAAGAAATACTGCTTAAATTCGTCATATCCACTGGTCCGCGAATTTCTTTTGCACGCGATAGGAGTTTGTCCAACTGTCCCTCAAAATCTTCCATCATAAAGCCTCCTTTTTGCCTGTCACATATTCATAGATAAGTGATTTTTTGTAAGAATCAATAACCGCAAGCTGTTGCTTTTTGCTTGCAATTATCGATTCTATCCCTTTGCACACGCAATCAAGGCGTGCTGCAATATTTTTCTGCTCGTCAAATGGCGGTGCGACAATGTGCATCTTGGAAAGTTCACTATAATTCAAGCCTTGACGAACACCATTGCCCATATTGTACAGAACCTTCATAACATCATAGGCGTGCAAAAGGTAATGAAAATATTCTGGAACCACTTCTTTAGCCGCTTTTAATGTTACATATGCAGAAGTAATAATGCCATGTTCTTTAACAAGCCCTGTCCGCAGGCTGCGCTTGTCATTCTGCAAATCTGTAAGCCGAAGAACAATATCTCCCGGTTCAATGATGTTATAGCCATTAAAGCTGTCCGGCAGAAGTCCTTCAGATGTATTGATGTCTTTCCGAATCACTTTTCCATAGCTGAGTGACAACAAGTTCTGCTCTTGTCCGAGATAGTTCTTTTTCTTTCTTTCGGCAAAATAATAATACAGAGGGCGAACGTCCCAATGGGCAGGAATATTTCCAACCCACTCAATTCCGCTATCCTTCATTTCCGCCTCCGGGTTTAACCCCTTGGTGACAGCCTCGGTAATGACGGAACGCTTGTACTGCTCTAATGTTTCGATTTCTTTCTGGATGTCAGCAGAGATAGCATCGATTTCGGAACATTTGGAATCAAGAAATGTAACTATTTTATCTTGCTCTTTTTTCGATGGTAAAAAGAGTGGGAAATTCAAAAGCATTGGAAGACGCATTGATGGAACAGTTGATTGTGCGCTTCCCTTATCCATTTCATGTGGAAACAAATTGCTCAGGTAATAATAAATGAAATCCGCATTACCCGCAAAATGTGACAGACGATAAACACGTTGATGAACTGCGTATTTTCCATATACATGGTGGAAAATGCGCCCTGCACCAGCACCGTCTCCCGCGACCAAAATTCCCTCGCCATCAAATGTATATCTATCACAATGTTCAACTATTGGTGAGCGCACATAGAACGGATATTTACCCTCTGGATTGGCATTTTGAGTATCTTCATTTCCCGTTTGAATTTTACACAAGTATTTTAATCTCTTTTCCGTCCAATCCGATGGTACAAGGCCAATCGTTTCATGCCCGCTATCTTTCATTTCACGCATAGTTCCACCACCTTACCCAAACAGTTTCGCAATGCGCTGGCTGACAGACTGTTCCAGTTCCGTGAATTGCTTTGCCAATTCCTCGCTGGGTACAGGCTGCTCATACTTGTAAAAATACTGCGTGAACGGAATCTCTGCGCCTGTCTTGATAACAGGCTTCTTGGCATCTGCCTTTTCTTCCCAAAACGCCTTTGCATCCGGCACATGGGGCAGAACTTCCCGTGCCATGTAATCGTCAATGAATTCCTCGTAAGGCACCAGCTCGGTATCTTTAGAATCCTTATCATAGAGTATCGCGCCGTGCTTGTCCTGCTGGATTTCAGCGCTCTTATCCATCACGGACAGCCCATCCGCAATTTTGTCCAGCAGCTTTTTATCATCGGTCACTTTTGCCAGTGCCTTACGCAGTACGGGCATAAACTCTTCCGGGGAAAGATAGATTTCATCCGAAGCGGCGACCTGCAAAGCAGAAATAATAGCCTCATAGACAGGCTTCTGTTCATGCAGCTTGTCCAGCTTCATCTTGTCCTTTACCGAAATCTGCGCGCCCTGTTCTTCCAGTTCATCGACCTTGGCGGGGTCATATACGGAATTCAGCGTACCGTCCGCCAACATCTGGTCAACGCGCTCCTCCGTAATGGCATAGCTGCGCTGCAACGGCTGCATGACCGTATACTCACGATACATAAATTCTTCGTTCTTGAAGATTTTGCAGTATTCGTTTTCTTCAAATGCCGTGTACAGCTTAACGATTTTGCTGCGGTCCTCCGGCAGCAGTTCATTTCTCTTGTTGCCTGCCGCCTTGCGCAGCTTGTGGAAGATGCTGGTGGCATCAATCAACTGCACATAGCCCTTGCGCTCCGGGCGCTTGTTTTTGGACAGAATCCAGACATAGGTGGCGATGCCCGTGTTGTAAAACAAGTCGGTAGGCAGTGCAATAATAGCTTCTAGCAAATCTTGTTCCAGAATCCAGCGGCGAATCTGGCTCTCGCCGGATGCTGTGCCGCCTGTAAACAGAGGACTGCCGTTTTCGATAATCGCAGCACGGCCAACCTTGTCGTCCATCTTATCAATAGCCGACTGCATGAAAATCAACTGGGAGTCGCCGCCACTCGGCAGACCTGCGCCCCAGCGTCCATTCTTGCCTCGCTTAAACTCATTGCGGACAGCATCCTCCTGCCCGGCCTTGGCGTCTTTTCCTGCCCACGGCGTGCCGAAGGGCGGATTTTCCAGCACGAAGCGCATCTTAATGTTGGGGAAGCAATCCTCTTTGAAAGTATCGGCATTGCGGAAGTTTTCAATGTTCTGCCCTTTAATCATCATCTCTGCCAGACCGACAGCGTAGGACTGGGGCATAAACTCCTGCCCGAACAGGCGCACATCGGCGCTGGGATTGTAGTGCTTGATAAAGCTGTACGCCGTGCTAAGCATACCACCCGTTCCGCAGGCTTGGTCACAGACAGTTACAACCTTGCCATCGTCGAAAATATCGTCACAGCCCTCGCTGATAAGCACAGCCACAAGGCACTTGATAATGTCACGACCTGTGTAAAACTGACCGGCATCTACATTTTGATAGAACTTGCCAATCAGATGCTCAAAGATATAGCCCATCTTTATGCTGTCGTAGGTTTTCGGGTCCAAATCCAAGTCGGCAAATGCCTGCACCACGCTGAACAGACATCCGTCCTTATCCATCTTGTCTATATGGCTGAACATTTCAAGTCCATTGAAGATTTCCTGCACTTCGGCGGAGAAGCCTTGAATGTACACTTTGAAATTGGATTTAATGTTGTCCGGCTCGTTGCACAGTTCTTTCAACGTATAGGGCGAGGTGTTATAGAACTGATAGCCGGAAATGCGGTACATTGCCTTCGGCGGATAGTTCGGATTTTCTGCAAATTTGGCCAAAACCGCTTCCTTGTGCGGCTCCAAGGCACACTCCAAGCGGCGCAGAATCGTCATCGGGATAATGACATCACCATATTTATCCGGCATATAGGAGCCGCGCAATTTGTTGGCGATGCTCCAAATAAAGTTTACTTCCGGGGTGACATCAATTGGGGATTCATCCCACAGTGCGTCAAAGGCAATTTTGTCCGACATTGTTTCCTCCGTTTGTTCCTCTCTCGAAAGATACTGCCTGTCTTTTTTCAACGGCTTCAAATCCAACAAGACATGGCTGTATTCTTCCAGCCCGTAGCCTAACAGGTTTGGATATATGGATAAGGGAATTCCAAAATTATGGAGATAGATTTCAAGCGCGACATCAGTTTCAACCGCAGGTGTGTTAATTTTTGCAGTTGTTATGCGGTCAACCGTTGTAAAATACATTTCCTTATGTATCGCGTATTCTTCGTGAGATTTTTCGTTTGGTTCCTGCGCCGCAAAATAGTTCGCCATCATCGCAGCACCGTACAAAACGCGGGCGCGAATCTTCTTAAAAGATGCTGCGCGTGACCACCGTGCAGATTTACTTTTTTTATTTGACTTGGCACAACTCATCAAAGGTTTCTCCGCAGCTAATATGGCTTTTTCATATCTGCTGCGGTCAACGCCGTTGTACTGCTCTGCAAAGCGCACAACAGGCTCTTTCGCCTGAGTCATGCATTGCTGTAATTGCTCATACGGCAGGATGTTGTGCTTGTCACTGAGAATCCAATCATTTACCAGCTTGCACTGACCCGCAAGTTTGCGATAAATATCCATACCGGCTTCTTTTAGCCAATATGCAACGCCAATTCGAGGGAATGCATCCAGCACTTTTTTGAGAAGGATGTAGTCTTTGCTGTTGGTCGGAATTGCCTCGTCATCATTATCAAGCAGTGTCCAATTCCGCCGCAGTAAAGGATAATTTTTGCTATCATCGTTGCTTTTTTTGACCGTTTCCAATCCGTTCAGCAAACGCTTACGCACATCCAGCCGGTCTACCATAATTGTTTCGATAGGAAAATTTGTCTTGGCAAAATCAAATGCCGCGCTGTCTATGCTGGTAAAAACGCGTTGGATATTCTGCTTGTTCTTTAGCTTGCTCAAAAAGGCTTCTGCGGCTTTTGTATCCTCGTAGGGGAAAAATTCAATCAGTTTTTCAGTATCCATGTTCGCACATAGGCAGCAATCAGCTTGTTGCCCCTGCACATTCAATGTGATAGTGTACAAGCCGAGCGTAGAAATATTATCCCAATCGCGCTCTTTGTCATATTTATCCACTGCCTTGTCAAAGCATTTATCGACTGTATGTGGGGAAATATCAAATATTTCAGCAAGCGTATTTATCTCCATATGCATAGCCTGCTGCCCAAGATGTTCTTTCACCTGCAAGGTCAGCTTTTTGTCTTCTTTATCCACAAGTTTGGAATCATCCTGCATTCTAGCATTGTATGTTTTCTGCTTAGAATAGCAGTTATAGCAAAGCCAGCGTATGCGGCGCAAATAAAGCGTTGCCGGGTGAATTTCGTAGGTGGGTTTCCTTCCCTTGTGCGGGATTTCCACTCTGCAATAATGCGTCAGCTTGGATTCCGACACGCTGGCAATCGCATTCTCCAGATAGCGTGTATGGCATTCCGGGCATTTGCCAACACTTTGTTTACACACCCAGTATGCAGCTGGAATCCCGCCCTTGGATGGTTCGTAACCGTAGACGGCATAATCATCCGGCAGGTCGATTTCCTTCAGCCTTGCATTGTATTTAGCGGTATCAGCCGCTTTGAGAATCCACTTCCCACGGATAAAGTGAGCCGACAGTTCCGGCTTCGGCCTCTTAGTTGACATCCTACACCCCCAACTTCTGCATTTGGGTACACTTACACAATATAAGAATTGTACCATAAATTTGCAGAATTGAAAACCCTTTTCCGTACATGTTGCCCAAAAACGCTTGTTGGGGCTGGTCGTGGCAGGTATTTTCATAAAAAGCAAAAAAGCAATCTCTTTTAGAAATGAACCAAATCACTTGCCCCAAACTGCCCCGGCAAGATTTACGCAAAAAAAGAGCAGCCCACCTGGAAAATCCAAGCTAACTGCTCCCGGTTGCCGCTTACGAAACATTTTTTGGCAACGTCATTTGAAACATCGGTGTACAAGGGGTACAAACAAGATAAAATAGAAATGAGGGGCGATAGAGCGGAAATGTCAGATTTTCCACTCTATCTGAACACGGTCGCTGGTGGCCTTGATTGTAGAGATCAAACCATCGGCGGCTTTTCTTTTGTCGTCAAAATCTATGCTGTCCCAGTTGTCGAGATAATAGGATAACTTCTTTATCTGCTGGGGCGATATGGTTTCAACACTCAATTCGGCGATTGCCTTTGAAATGGTCTGGCGTCGGGTGTCCAGTTCTTCAATTTTTTTGTTGGCGTAGGAAAGCAAGGTCGCATTGGCTCCGGTCAGCGTGTCCAGCAGCTTTTCAATTTCTGCCTCCACCTGTGCCAGTTCCACTTGATAGGCTGTCAGTTTCGGATTGACTTTTTCCTCCCTGCCGTGGAGTATCTGAAAGTCTTTGAATTTCTCCTGCATGGCCGAGAAAATGAATTGCTCAAATTCTTCTTTGCGGATTTTCCCGCAGCCCGGACAGCCTTTGTTTTCCGTCCGTTTGGTACAGCGGAAATATCCGGTGCTGTTTGGTACATGGGTGGCTTTCAGAGCATACCCACAATGCCCGCATTTGATTTTTCCGGCCAGCCAAGTATTTTTCGGTTTCCGTCCCTGCTGGAAGGTGGTATTTGCCATAAGTTTTTTCCGGCATTTCAGCCATGTGTCAGAGGAAATGAGTGCTTCGTGGGGAGCGATAACAAGTATCTGGTCTTTTAAGCACCTGTCCTTGTCCTCCTTCACATCCCGCCCCTGATAGAGATAGCAGCCGTTTGTTCCGGCAAAGTCAGAAGCGTCATTGACAATCGCTGCACCCTGACTCTTGAAAAATTCGTACAGCTCCAAATCGGCCTGTGCGTAAACGGGGTTTCTTAAAAGCTGGGAAAGAAATGTACGGAACATGGATTTGCCATAAATTTTTATGTCATGTTCCTCGAAGTATCGGGTAATATCTCCGAAGGAGGTTTCCGGTTCAGCGTACATTTCAAACATCAGCCGAACATGGTCGGCGGCTA
>ERZ840517.112-NODE-112-length-112084-cov-19.126280_pt1 | contig 112084 bp, 101 predicted proteins | sample MGYA00519876_ERZ840517 | MGnify/ENA primary metagenome ERZ840517 (study PRJEB31850, sample SAMEA3708882) | human gut metagenome | biome: human gut; feature: human-associated habitat; material: faeces | place: China | collected 2014 ... | reverse complement strand
TCTGCGTTCTGCGGCAATTATCTTAGTTCGCTGCCGGCAGAACAAGTCAGACTACCGGCTGCAAAATAGTTTATTTGTTGCTGACATAATAAGCAATATGTGGTTTTGAAATAACTTCCGGTATGGGAAGTATGAGTTACTTATTATGTGGTCCTTGAACAAATTTTGGAGGTGTGAAGTGTGTGTTTTATATATATAGGATAAACTGATCTTGTCCTTTCGTAAAGATCCATGTTCCAAATAGCAGCATTAGGAAGGCATCAATGCATCCGTACAGCACCATATGCGGATCCGGAAATACTCCGTACAGAGTCAGGCATCGAAGCTGTGTAACATATGCATACATTGGATTGAGATGAACGACTAGCCAGTGCAGCTTATCCGGCAAATACTCTACCGGATAAAACATTGGAGTCAAATACATCCATGCTGTCGTTATCGCATTATAAATATACTGGATGTCCCGGAAAAATACGTTTGCTGCGCTTAACAACATTCCCAGACCAATATTGAACACATATAACTGTGCTACTACAATAGGGAACAGCAGCAGGTACCACGAAAAATGTCCTTTTGTAAATAACATAACGATCAGCAGCGCTCCAAAGGAAAAAATGCAGTCTATTAATCCACTGGTGATCTTAGAGACGGTAAATACATATTTCGGAAGATACGTCTTTTTAAGCAGTGCTGCATTCCCGGTAATTGCCCCAAGAGCCTGATGGGTAGATATATTCATAAAATTAAATAACACTTGTCCGCTCATTAAATACACGGGATAATTCGGTATATTCTTCTGATGAAACATATGTGAAAACACGATTGCCATAATGACCATGATAAACAATGGATTCAAAATGCTCCATAAATACCCCAGCACGCTTCGACGATACTTGAGTTTCAGATCTCGGGAGATCAATTGTCCCATCAGGTCTTTGTATTTGATAAATCCCTGTATTCTTGCTATAAACAACCGCATGATAATTCCTCTCTAACCTATACTCAGGTATTTTTTCCAAAAATCACTGGAACAGAGTTCTGCGTTGTTTAACACATAGTCCTGAACCGTGTCCTCGTATTTTCTCTTTAGTTTCCAAGCAACCTTTGCATAACGAAGCAGCGTCACAAATGCCATACCTCTCTTACGCTTTACCGTAAATCCACTACCACTCTGCGGATCATAGTACAATACATTTTTGAGTCGATATAGATGTGTAGCATGACACCCCATTGGCAGTGCCGTCAACTCCTTCTTGCCAAATAACAGCCATCCATTCAAAGTCAGCTTATGTTTGAGCGAAAACGTGTACTTGCGGTACAGATCTTCCTTCCGTATCGGATCTCTGCTTGCCTTCATTTCATAAAGCTTCTTGACTACATTTTTCGGATGGTAGCCCATCTCCATGATTTCCTCATGCACGAGGATCGGATCATGTGTCTTGAAATATTCCGGTCCCTCCAAGAAATCTTCTACCGCACGCAATGTCAGCAGCTGATCATCATACCGATATTTGAGCATCTGATGTACCAAATGGCGGAACACACGCTTACACGTATCCTCTACCGGTCGACGTGGTTCATATAAAGCATTCATGATCAAGCTGTTACGCATATCATAGTACTCCATCGCAGACTGTTTGCGATTCTCAAAGGAATCATGCCATACCCCGATACCATTCATCGTCATGATCGGCCATCCCATCCTTCTTCCGTACTCTATATCATCAATATGTATAAAAAATGGCAGTGGAAGTTCATTCTTTTTGTTTTCTAAAACCATTGCGCAATACCACCAACCATTATATTCTACATCTTTTTCCAACTCATTGACAATAAGATCTTCTTCACAAAGAAGATTAAATCCGTTTCTGCCGAATTCTACATGGTCAAACATCCATCTTTCGCCTTTGGCATGCTGAATATACGGATAATCCATTCGCATCAGCGATCCACCAAGTATACTACAGCGGAAATTCGGTCGGATAAAAGAATATAGCATATACGTTCGATAAATGCTTTCCGGCTCCAAACGGATATCATCATCCAAAAACAATATATGTGTCCATTCTTTATTAGGATCCTCAAGCGCCTCCAACAGACACCGCACAAAGCCACCGGTCCCTCCGACATTCTTATTTTTCATAACTTTGACACCACGGTCCGGATAATCACTTTCTGTCAGCGTACCCCCATTGTCCGCAACAAATACACCTATGTTATCCGCTAAAATACTCTGTTCAAAAAATGTGGTATAGATCTGTTGAAGGATCGTGCGCACACTTTCCTCCCGATGATATGTACATATTCCAATGGCAAGATTGACCGGTTTGGCCTCATAGCATGTTCTTGCCACAACCTGTCCACCGTACAATTCACAATCTGATTCCGCATCAATTACAATAAATATATTATTATCCAGTGCATCAGCCATAAAACCAAATTCATATAATCTGGTTTCATCGGAAATCGTACGTTTCATCCCCAATAATTTACGATCTACCCCCTCTTCCTCATCAAAACCGGTCTCCCACAAATAAATCTTTGCCGATCCACGCAATAAAATCTGAAATGTATAAGTGTGAATATCCGCATATTTATTCCATTTTCCAGCCGGAAAGATATTAAAAAAGGAACACGTCGACAACGAACAATCGGCCGGTATCCTAACTTTTCCATGTCTGCATTCCGGCTGCTGTCTGGTCCAGCGAAAATAGATCTGGGCGTAATTAGAATCCATATCCTCATTATCCGGGAATATAAAATGATGAATAACCGTTTTTGTTCTGTCTAACGTTTTACCCTGTATCTCCTCGATCTTACTTGCCATATGTCCTCTCCTCACTGTATTTTGGTAACTCTAACATGATGTGACTTATCTATAGTGCAATGTGTGTTGCAGTCTCAACAAGAAACTTGCTGCAGGATAGATCCTATAGTTTGTGCGATATAATAATTTTACTGCACGGTTGTTGCAGGCATGAAATATTTCGGGATTGTTCGCTTCGATTGTGTCTACAAGCTGTTTGATCTTCATTTTCCAGCGGCGGCTTGATCGAAAACTCAAATAAATTTTAACTTGACTTGTCATTAATTTTGCTGCCCCTTTGGCAAGATATGCTCTTTTCGCCAAACTACTTTTGTCTTCCTGTTCATATAAACGAATAATGCTTTGTAGTACCTTTTCATGCTGCAAATAATTCTTCTGCATACTCTCTAAATTCATACTCTGACCATCTGTTCCCAGTCGATATTGATATACTATCCCCGGCAAAAATACAACTGTCTCGATATAAGGCACCGGTCTCAAAACATACTGTGCATCTACATAAAAACAATGCTCATCCAACTGAATATTGTGCGACTGCAGCAAGGCGGTTCGAATCGTCACTGCATGCATATTAAGATAAACCTTATCTGCTATTTCATCAAAGGAATAGATATGTTGATATTGCTTCTGTGCGAAATCAGTCTTGATCCGGCGTATTTCCTTTCCATCACGATGACGTACCCAACAATAATCTGTCACGACAACATCTGATCTTTCTCTATTATCCATCAAATAGCATACAACTGTCAAGAGTTCTTTTGTATCTACCCAATCATCTCCATCTACTGTCTTGAAATATTCTCCCTGTGCCAGTGCCAGCGCATGATTGACCGCGGCACCATAACCACCATTTTCCTGCGAAACAAGACGAAAAGACTCTGGAAATCTGTTGATATATTTTTTCACTATGCGTGCCGTAGCATCCGTAGATCCATCGTCGATCACCACAATATCCAATGCCGGAAGGAGTTTCTCATCCACAAAAGAATCCAAACATTGTGCAATGTATGGTGCGACATTGTATGCCGCAACCGCAATGGTCAATACTTTTGCTGTATGTGCCATCAACGCCTTCTCCTTCCTGCATTGTCTTCCTGCAGCACTTCTTGATACAGTGCTCTCATTTGTTGATCCACCACTTGTGTAGAAAATTGTTTCACACGCTTTTTGTTCCACTCTCCCATCAAGTTTCTGCGCACATCACGTGGAACTGCACTTTCTGCATCTTTTTCCGTAAACATGCGGCGAATCTTAACCGCATAATCTTCCGGATCAAATCCCTGTACCAAATAACCGCCTTTGGTATGCTCGATCAGATCATTCACTCCGCGGATATCCGATGCGATCACCGGCAGCCCTGCGGCCATTGCTTCCATCACCGCTACCGGAAGCCCCTCCTGATAGGAAGGCAGTACAAAACAGTCTGCACGGGCAAGCCATTCTGAAATATTCTCCTGATATCCTGCCAGAAAGACCCGGTGCTCCAACCCTAGCTCTAGGATACGCTGCTGTAACATTTTCTGCTTGTCACCGGTTCCACAAATAACATATCTCAGGTCCAGATCACGAAGCAATGCCATTGCCTCTATCATAAGCTGATGATTTTTACGTGCGGACAACTCCCCTACACTTAATAACATCTTTGGCGTCGTTTCCCGCATTACTCTGGCATTCGGAGCAGTTTCTTCAGGCAGCGGCACACCGACACCGGGCACATATACCACGCATCCGCGCACCGGAAATGACTGAGCTCTATCATAATCTTCGTGATTGATGACGATCAGCCGATCCGTATAACGTGCCAAAAAATACTCCACCGGATAATACAGCCAATTGCGAAGCGGCGCTCCGGTATAGAAATGCAGACCATGTGCCGTATATAATACCGGCACATGACGTCCGGTCTGTCGATATACCTTCTGCGCTGCCAAGCGGCCTACAACTCCACTCATCGGCATATGACAGTGAATCATTGCAAACTCTTCTTCCATAAGAAGCTTTACCAATTGCAGATAGCTTTTCTTCACTTGACGTGAAAACGGTGACTTGACAAAATCGATCTGATGCCTTATCACTCCGGTCCCGTCCAATCTGTGATTATCTTTGCCATACACTACATTATCAAAATCGGATGCATAATGTACCTCATATCCCATATCCTGTAGTATACGCACATGTTTCATTTCATGCTGCGGTATGAAACCACTCACCCTCGTTACCAATAATACTTTCTTCATAAGACAATTATAATATTTTGGATAAAAACTCCTGTAATCTCGTATTTTTAGGATGATCAAACAGCTCTTCCGGTGTTTCATCTTCCTGAATAGTACCATCATTAATAAAGAGGACACGACTTGCCACTTCTCTCGCAAAACCCATCTCATGCGTTACTACAACCATCGTCATTCCCTCTGCAGCGAGCTCCTTCATTAAAGCAAGTACCTCACCTACCATCTCAGGATCCAAAGCTGACGTCGGCTCATCAAACAACATGACATCCGGATTCATAGCAAGTGCGCGCACAATGGCAACACGCTGTTTCTGCCCGCCGGACAGCTGTGACGGATAGCTGTCCGCTTTATCGGACAGACCTATGCGTGTCAACAGCTCCAAGGCCTTCTTTTCGGCATCTTCTTTGCTCATCTTCTTCCGCTTTACCGGTGCTAGCATAATATTTTCTTTGATCGTCATATTCGGAAACAGATTAAACTGCTGGAATACCATTCCGATCTTTTCTCTCATGACATCAATATCAACAGATGCATCCGTAATATCCGTTCCCTCAAAGGAAATAATACCATCTGTCGGTACTTCTAACAGATTTAATGACCGCAGAAAGGTTGATTTACCACAACCGGATGGGCCAATGATCGCAATCACTTCACCTTTGCAGATCTGAATATCAATCCCCTTTAAAACCCGGTGTTCTCCAAAGGCTTTATGCAAATCATGTACATCGATCAAAACATTATCTTTTTCTATTTTATTACTCATATTTATTCTCCCCTGTTGCTGCATTAACGTTCGCTGTTTCGTAATTTACGTTCCAACTTATTGACACCGGCCGACAGGATCATTACTGTCACAAGATAGACAATAGCTACGGCAAATAGTGGCATATATGCTTCATACGTAATACTACGGACAATATCTCCACCCTTCGTCAGATCCATCATGCCAATATATCCACTGATAGAAGTCTCCTTAATCAGTACGATAAACTCGTTACCAAGTGCCGGCAAAATATTCTTAAATGCCTGTGGAATAATGACACTGCGCATTGTCTGCCAATAGTTTAAACCAAGGCTTCGTCCCGCTTCAAACTGTCCTTGATCGACGGACATAATACCGGAACGCATAACCTCTGAAACGTATGCTGCAGAGTTCAATCCAAATCCAATGATCGCCACTAATATCTTGTTTTGTACCGAAGTCAAAATAACGTAATAAATGATCATCAACTGTACAACAGCAGGCGTCCCTCGCATTACTGTGATATAGATCCTGCACAGCGCATTCAATATTGGCCAAGAGCCGTTACGATCATGGCTGGTACGGATCAGGGAAAGGATCAGGCCAAATACAATACCAATAATGATCGCAAAGAATGTGATAACCAGTGTATTGCCAAAACCTTTTAACAAATATTCATAACGATGTTCTTTGACAAAGTTATTATAAAATGCCTCTCGGAAAGTCTGTTTCTTCACAACCGACTTAGTTCCTTTTACGATAACAACCTGTTTGGCTGTTGTATATTTGTTGGTGAAATCAATATTTTTAAGACGATCCTCTGTCACAGTCATTCCGGCGGCACCTACATCTGCTTTACCGGAAGTAACTGCCGTAATGATCGAATCAAAATCCATGTTCTGAATCTCTAGGTCCATACCAAGGCGATCACATACTGCCTGCATCATATCCGCATCAACACCAACAATTTTTCCCTTATCATAGTATTCATATGGTGGAAATTCTGCATTGGTCGCCATCGTCAATTTTTTCTTTTTCGGATTTTTTGGATCTGCCTGATAACGATCTTTGCCGGCATTCACACCGATATAGTAATCATTGATCTTCTGCATCGTGCCATCTTTTGTGATCTCGTCCAACGCCTGATTGATCTGCTCGCGCAGCGTATCATTTCCTTTGGCAACACATACTGCATAGTCCTCATTTGCGAACTCATCTTTTAAGATCTTTAATTCCGGATTCTTTTCACAATAGGCTTTTGCCGGCTGCTCATCAATAATAACAGAATCGATTTTGCCAACTTTCAGTGCCTGAATGGCATCGGCTCCTTTGTTGTAACGCTCTACCTCGGTACCTTTATTTTCCTTGGCATAATCCGTTGAATAGATATCTCCCGTTGTACCAATCTGTACACCAATCTTACGGCCCGCAAGATCATCTACCGATTTTACTTTCTGTACGGCATTCTTTTCTGCCATCTTTTGTTCATGGATCCGTTTGAACTGCACCGCACCAACAGCAACTGCTACCAGCACAAACAAAATTATTACTTCCCATATGATCTGTTTCTTTCTTTTTGTTCTCATCTTTTCCTCTTTTCCAATCCTTTTTATTGTAACAAGCGCAGGCATTCTTTCGTATCCTGTGCAAAGACTTTGGCGCCATACTGTTCTAGTAGTTCTCTCTCTCGGAAGCCCCACAAAACGATCACACTGTCTAATCCCGCATTGATCGCCGTCTGCACATCAACCTCTGAATCACCGATATACACTGCATCTTTCTTTGTGATCTGCAGGGTATCCAAAACATGCTCTACTGCGTCCGGTGCCGGCTTGCGTCTGACACCTTCTCTCTCTCCGACAGCGAAATCAAACAGACCATCGAAATAATCTTTACACAATTCCTGCACTGCCATATCTGCTTTATTGGACACAACTGCCGTTTTGCAGCCTTCTTTTCGCAACGTACGGATCAAGTCTAAAATCCCATCATACGGTTTAGTCTTGTCCGCACAGTGCTTCGCATAGTAGTCCAAAAAATATCGATATACTTCATCAATCCGTTCTGTACTAAGTCCCGATGGCACGGCCCTTTCGATCAGTTTACGGATCCCATTGCCCACGAAATGTCTGACATCCTCTATGGAATGAACCGGATACCCGAAATGCTCCAGCGTTGCATTCGTGCTGTCAGTCAAATCTTCTAGCGTATTTAGTATCGTCCCATCCATATCAAAAATGACTAATTTATATTTCATGTCTATCCTCTTCTCATTTCTGCACAAAAGGCGCAACCCCCAGGAATACATGATCCCTTATGAATTGCGCCTCCTATCCTATGCGTAATAATTATACACGCTTCAAATATTCACCTGTACGAGTATCAATCTGGATCTTATCTCCAGTCTCAACGAACAATGGCACATTTACCTGTGCTCCAGTCTCAACAGTAGCCGGCTTATTAGCACCTGTTGCTGTATCGCCCTTAAATCCTGGCTCTGTCTCTGTTACTTCAAGCTCAACAAACAATGGTGGCTCAATTGCAAATACCTCTCCACCATGAGAAAGCATCTTAACCATCTCATTCTCTTTGACAAATTTCAAGGAATCGCCAACCTGATCCGCCGTCATATCAATCTGATCATATGTCTCGACATTCATAAAGTGATACATATCATCACTGTACAAATACTGCATATCTGCACGCTCAATATGTGCCTGTGGGCACTTCTCTGTCGGACGGAATGTTTTCTCTACAACTCCACCACTCTTAATATTCTTTAACTTTGTGCGGACAAATGCTGCACCTTTACCAGGCTTAACATGCTGAAACTCAATAACCTGATATACATTTCCCTCAAATTCAATGGTCAAACCATTTCTGAAATCACCTGCTGATACCATGATAAAAATCCTCCTTAATTGTATATGCGTCTTGATTACTACGCAAAATCCTGTATACAGTTTATCCTATTTGAGCATATTTTTCAAGTAATTTTTGTGCAACCTGCTTCGGCGTACAGCCATCTGTCTCTATAACAATATCAGCCGCTGCGCGATACTTTGATTCTCTTGCTTCCATCATCTTTGTAATATACGGTATATTCATGTTTCCATTAAGGAGCGGACGGTTTGTACTGTCTTTAACATGCTCATAAATCGTCTCCGGCGTTGCCGTAAGAAGCACGATCTTGCCCTGCTCCTTCATCTTGTCCACGTTCACCTCGCGCATCACCATGCCACCGCCACACGAAATGATCCCCGGCTCCAGATCACGCAGCCTTGTCAATATTTCTGTCTCTCTCTGGCGAAAATATTCCTCCCCCTCTTCAGCAAAAATATCCGGAATCGATTTATGCTCCTGTTTCACGATCATTTGATCGGTATCAAATTCCTTTGCGCCCGATAATTTACTAAGCGCATGAGATGTAGCCGTTTTGCCTACGCCCATAAAACCGATCAAAAATATATGTTCTTTTAACTGTGTTTTCACCGTGCTCCTCCATTTCTTTCTACTATATCATTATGCCATTTTACACCGCTATGCAGCGCACAAACAGCTTCTTCTATGAAATCTGTAATCGCTTCAACGCAACCCGAAGCTCCTCCAAAGGAATCTGCCCCGGTGCACTTGTTTCTCCATAGCAGCCAAATGTAACTGCTGATCCAAAATTAGCACCTGCTACGCGGCTGACTGCCCCTAGTGCGCCCATCGACATAGCAATAACCGGTGTGTCCGGTATCTGTCTCTTCGCCTGCAGCGTTGCACACATTAACGTCAACACATCCTCTTTTCTCTGCGGCATCACAGCCATCTTAGGAATATCCGCACCATTGTCATGCATTGTTAAAAGGCGTTTTGTAATCTGCATCTCCTGTGGCGTTCCCTGAAAGTCATGATAGGATCCAATCACCTGCACATGCTGTTGTAATGCCTGAACTGCCTCTCGGATCGTTCCTTCTGTTACAATCTCAGATTCCGAAAGCGCTCTGTCCCACCAAAACATCTCTACATCAATATAATCCACACATTCAGACCGTGCCGCTACTTGAAGCGTATGTATATATTGTTCAAAAGATATTGTCAGCTCACCACCCTCAGCAGTAGTACGTATCGTAAACAGTAACGGTGTGGCCCCCGTGCTGCGTCGCAGTTTCTGTAAAAACAAGCGCAGTCGCTCATCCTCTAAAATCCATGAACAATAATCTGCGCGCCATTCTATCAGATCCACCTTCGCTTCGACCAGATCCTCTGCTGTCTTTATAATTTCTTCTTCTTTCGTTCCAACTATGGGAACACATATTTTCGGTATATCTATATCAAACTCCAATGTATACATAAATCTATTGCCTTCCTATTGAACTAAAAAATAGCCTGACATGAAAAAGGACTTTTGGCTCCTTAATCCTATTAAATAAAAAGGACTGTCGTACTAAGCGTCATTGAATCCCTGATCCTTAGTCAGACAGTCCCCTTCCGTATTGTAAGAGAGTATACTACTCATCCTCGTCATGTAGTGTGTTCTTTACAGCCGCTATAATTGCAGCTGTTGCCGCAACAACGACAACAACTGCTACCACAACAACTGCTATCACTAATACTCCTACTGCCATAGTACTCTCTCCCTTCTACCTGAATTAGTTGTTGATGAGCTTATCATCCTCATTGTTCCAGCTATAAAGCTTACGGATCTCCTCTCCAACCTTCTCTGAAGGATGCTCAGAAGCAAGCTTTCTAAGAGCTTTGAAGTGAACCTGACGACCTGCTGGAGACATATCTAATAAGAAGTCTTTTGCAAAAGTACCATCCTGAATATCAGAAAGAACCTGCTTCATAGCCTTCTTGGTATCCTCTGTAACGATCTTAGGTCCTGTAATATAATCACCATACTCTGCTGTGTTAGAGATAGAATATCTCATTCCTGCAAAACCTGACTGATAGATCAAATCTACGATCAACTTCATCTCATGGATACACTCGAAGTATGCGTTTCTAGGATCATAACCAGCTTCGCACAATGTCTCGAAACCAGCCTGCATCAATGCACAAACACCACCGCAAAGAACTGCCTGCTCACCGAAAAGGTCTGTCTCAGTCTCAGTACGGAATGTTGTCTCAAGAACACCGGCTCTTGCTCCACCAATACCAAGTGCATATGCAAGTGCGATATCCTGTGCTTTACCGGTAGCATCCTGCTCTACAGCGATAAGACAAGGTGTTCCCTTACCAGCCTGATACTCAGAACGTACTGTATGACCTGGAGCCTTAGGCGCGATCATTGTAACATCAACATCAGCCGGAGGTACGATACATCCATAATGAATATTGAAACCATGAGCGAACATTAACATATTACCTGCTTCCAAGTTTGGCTCAATGTCCTTCTTATACATATCAGCCTGCTTCTCATCATTGATAAGGATCATAATGATATCAGCCTGCTTAGCAGCCTCTGCAGTTGTGTATACCTTAAAGCCCTGCTTCTCTGCCTTAGCCCATGACTTAGAACCTTCATAAAGACCGATGATGACATCGCATCCGGATTCCTTCAAGTTCAATGCATGTGCATGACCCTGGCTACCATATCCAATGATAGCGATCGTCTTTCCATCCAATAAGGACAAGTTACAATCATCTTGATAAAAAATCTTTGCTGCCATTATATTTTCCTCCTAAATATAAAATGTAATTTATGCAAAGCGCTGTCTTGCATGACCTCCCTGATACATTCTGTCTCAGTACAAATTCATCCAAGTAATGGCGTTTCACTTATGTATTAGCTGTCGAAGTCCACATCAAACTCATCAAACATATCTCTGGCTCCACGACTCAGTCCGGTAATGCCTGTCCGAACCATCTCCTTGATCTCATAACCATTTAAAAGCTTCACAAATGCATCCAGCTTATTCTGGTTACCTGTCAATTCGATCATCAGAGTATCTACTCCGACATCAACAATCTTAGCACGGAAAATATCAGCAATAGCCACTACTGCCGGTCTTTGATCTGCTTCTACGGCAACCGTCACTAAAATCAACTCTCGGCATACGCGCTCACCATGCTTTAATACCTTCACGGCACGAACGTCTTCTAACTTTGCCACCTGTTTCTCAATCTGATCCAAAACCTGGTCATCCCCACGGACAACTACGGTCATTCGGGAGTATGCAGGATTCTGCGTCTCTCCAACTGTCAGACTGTCTATATTATAACCTCTTCGGCTAAACAAACCGGCAACACGGCTTAATACACCCGAAGTGTTATCCACTAAAATTGATAAAATCCTCTTCTTCATGAAATACCTCTTTCCGTGCATCAATGTAACTCTTAAATACACTAAAACTGATTGTAGCAATATGCTTCTTATTTGTCAAGAAATCATCCCGTGAATATTTTTCACTCGAAAGCCTTTTTAGTTGACTTTATAAGGTAAGAATGATAATATATGTAGTATTAAAAACTACATTTTATAAGTTTTAGAATTGTGTATGTTCGTTTTTGGCACTTTTTAAGGTGATCGGCAATATAAAGCCGGTTTATTTTGGATATGAACGGACATACTGATAGTAGACAGCCGCAGACTTCTGCAGGCAGATTGGAGAGAACTATGTCCTATTTGATTTTATGTGACAGTTGCACAGATTTTACGGAGGATATGAAGCAGGATCCGCATTTTGCCCATATTCCCTTGACGATCCATATTGGTGATTACGATATAATTGATGATGATACTTTTGATCAGCAGGATTTTCTCAGACGCATCGATGCTTATCCCGAATGTGCCAAATCTTCCTGCCCGGCACCGGATGAATATCTTAAACACTTTGAGGTGGCTGATGACATTTATATGGTAACGTTATCCAGTCATCTGAGTGGTTCTTATAATAGTGCCATGCTGGCAGCCAACATGTATATGGAAGATCACCCAAATAAACATATCCATGTATTTGATTCCTTGTCTGCCTCTTCCGGGCAGACATTAGTTGCACTCAAGGCAAATGAACTCGCCGGCAGTGGACTTTCTTTCGACGAAGTGATAAAACAGACCGAACAATTTATTCATGAGATGGGTACAAAATTTGTCTTAGAATCTCTTGAGACTCTGCGTAAAAACGGTCGCCTCTCTACGGTAACCGCTACGCTGGCAAGTGCACTCAACATCAAGCCGGTAATGACATCTAACGGTAACGGTGAGATTGATAAAGTAACACAGGCACGTGGTATGTCAAAGGCGATCATAAAGATGGCAGATGCGATCAAGGCGGACGCTGTTGATCCACAAAACCACACATTAATGATCGCACATTGCAACAATCGCAAACGTGCTGAATTTGTCAAAGAAGAGATCTTGAAACGCCTTTCATTTAAGGATGTACAAATTACAGAGACCGGAGGCATCAGCTCCCTCTACGCAGCCGATGGCGGTATTGTAGTCTGCTACTGATCTTAATACCGCAGATTGTTTTCTCTACCGGTATACTGTAATACCATATAAAAGCATCTGTAAAAAGGATCAAAAACCAGCGTTATACAAGTATTTTCCTATACTAAAAAACGGTAGTCGGAATCACCCGGCTACCGTTATTATTTTGCATATTTTGCCTCGCAGCAATCCGACCTTTAATCTGCCATTTGCGAAGCTCAACTGTGCTGCCTGATAAGAGGCATATTTTTTACCGCCTTCCCACACAAGCTTCACTTGGTGTGTCCGCCCATTATAATAGTATATGCGGTTGAAGTTGATAAAATAAAATCTCCCTTTGCTGCCTTTGACAAATAAACTTCCACCAGCCCTCGCCAAAGTACGAGCAGCACCTCCGGCGATCCGCTTTCTTTGTCTGACCGCCCGATCTGTCTGATAGATAAATCTGCCTTTCTGATAATAAAAAGCACTGTTTACCTGCTTCCAATATTTGTGGTCATATTTTGAAGATGTTGTTAGCTTACAGCGAATCCCTCGGTAACCCTTCTTTTTCAGATAGGACGTACTGCACAAAAAATTTTCATGAAGTACCAGCCCCGGCTGATCCTTGTGCGTGTTTGGATTTAAGGGATCGTCCCAGGTCAGATCAACATGGTACCATTTTCCCTGTAATCGTACCACATTCCACATATGCATCATTGAATAGGAATTGGCAAATTTTACAGGGATATGCACCTTTTGCAATAACAATGCATATGCCTTTGCATATCCCTGGCAGTTCCCCTTTCCTTTCAGGAATACACCCCATTCACTGGTGCAATATGTTGTATTCTGATCTGAATATGCCGTATTCCGGATCAGATAATCATGAAAATACAACGCTTTCTCAAGCTTTGTCATTCCAGACGGTGCTTTTGCCACGATCCGATCAACCTTGGCTCGGATCTTTCGCCGAACCTTCTGGATCTTGGTCCGATCCGGCGCACCATCTGCTTTCCGAAATATTTTCATATAACTCAGTTTCATCTGGCGCACCTGTCCGTCAGGTGAGCTGACAACCTTCGTATATTCCTGCCCACTGTAAAAGAGATACGATGTCTGTGTCGCGATTTCCGTCATCATATTACTCACCGCTTTGTCGTCGCGCTTGTTGTACAAATGATATTTCGACACATCTACCTGACGTTCATAATTCTGAAAGGCCAAGATTACCGCTCTTTTGGCTCCTGCAATGTCCGCTTTTGGAGCAGCCGCTGCTCTGACTGACGATATCCCCCCGATAAACAGTACCACACAGATCACAAGCATCTGGCGCACTGTCTTACTAAGCCGGCTCATCAATCGACCTCATCCTGCAGCACACTTCCCGCCAGATTGGCAATAAACTGTGTTGCCGTACGTCCGGAAATACCACCATGGCTAAGCTCCCACTGATTAGCTTTCAAACAGAGTTCCTCTTCCGACAAGGTGATCTGTGGATATTTTTTAGCCAATTGTTTAACAATCTCGAAATATTCCTGCTGCTTTGGACGATAATATCCGATCGTCACACCAAATCTCGCTGCTAATGACAACTTCTCCTGCATTGTATCCGAACGATGCAGTTCATCCTGCGACATATCAGAGCGATCGCTCCAGGTCTCGCGGATCAAATGTCTGCGGTTCGAAGTTGCATAGATCAAAACATTATCCGGTTTAGTTTCCAGACCGCCTTCGATCACCGCTTTGAGATATTTATACTCAATCTCAAATTCTTCAAAAGAAAGATCATCCATATAAATAATAAAACGATAATTGCGGTTTTTGATCTCTGCAATGATCTGTGACAAATACTGAAATTCATGTTTATACACTTCGATCATGCGCAGGCCCCTGCTATAGTATTCATTTAATATTGCTTTGATACTGGTTGATTTACCGGTACCTGCATCACCAAATAACAGTACATTATTAGCCTGTCTGCCTGATACAAATGCCTCTGTATTTTCTATTAATTTCTGTTTTTGACTTTCATAACCAATAATATCTGATAACAGCATATCACCGGTATTTGTAATCGGTGTAAGAATATCCTCTGCCTCCGATCCTGCGACACGAAAAGCTTTGTTAAGCCCAAACTTACCAACACCATATTTTTTGTAAAAGTCCGTTACAATACGATACAGTGCATCCTCATCATCCGCTTTTTCAATGGCATCACTTAATTCCTGCACTTTTTCGCTCACACTCTTGTTGAAGATCTGTTCACTTTTACCCACTGCCTCATAATTGCAGATCACGGAAAAGCAATTGATCTCTAATGCTTTTTCAATCGGTGAAAAATCATAGTCAAACAATTTCTTGAATATCTGAAAATCTGCTTTGGCAAATGCATTGACCGTACCATCATTGCCTCCAACCTTTTCCGATACCATTGTAAAAGGATTTTCACTCATTGCCAATTGAAAAGCAAGATAATTGTGCCATAGATTTTTGTTAAATCCATAACGAGTCGCTAAATCCAACAAACTGTGGATCTGCTCATAAATTTCCGTTACCAGATTGTCCTTGTCGTAATCACCACTATAAAACCTTTGGCAAATATCGGACAAACGCAATAAAATGCCATCTTCTTCCATGCCGCGGTATATAACCAATCTTGATATTAAACGGTACATCCAATTCCTCCAATCAACTCATTCTTATCCAAATATATACTACATGCGCTCCGGTGCTTCTAATCCAAGCAGATCAACTGCAGTCTCCAATACATTCACGACAAGCTTGCTAAGACAGATATGAGAATTTCTTAGTGCTGCATCTTCATTTGCAACGATCTTGTTCTCATGATAAAACTTGTTGTAAGCATCAGATAACTCATAAATAAACTGGCAAATCTTGTGCGGTGCCTGCTCCTCATAAGCTGCCTGCACGATCTCACCCCATTTTGACAGAGACAACATAACATCTGTTGCACTCTTATCGGATGCCGGAAGAATTGACACCTGCTCATCTACTTCGATTGCATTTTGTGCTACCTTGGCAAGCAAAGATTTGATACGAACGATTGTATACATAATATATGGACCTGTGTTACCCTCGAATGACGTAAAGCGGTCGAGATCAAACACATAATCTTTGGATGCCTGATTGCTCAGATCACCATATTTGATTGCTGCAAGCGCCACTTTGGCCGCAACATCAGCTCTCGTCTCATCGTCCATATCACGGTCAGCCATCTTATCAGATACCTGTGCGGTCACATCCGCAAGCAGATGCTCCAGTCGAAGCACACCGCCATCTCTCGTCTTAAACGGCTTACCGTCTTTACCATTCATAGTACCAAAACCGACAAAGATAAGATCAACATCATCACCAATGATCTTGGTCTTCTTAGCACAACGGAATACCTGTTCAAAATACAAAGACTGTCTCTTGTCTACCACATAAATAATACGGGTTGGATCAAATAATTTACGACGCTCAACGATCGTTGCTAAATCGGTCGTATTATAAAGTGTCGCACCATTCGATTTCAAGATCATACACGGCGGGATTTCTTTCGTGTCTGTCTCTTCTTTTACATCCACAACAAGTGCACCGTCATCAATATGTGCGTATCCGCCATCTTTCATTCCCTGCACCATATCCGGGATATATGGCTGCGCATCAGATTCTTTCTTCCAAAGGTCAAAATCAACATTTAACTTTGTGTATATCTTACGCAGATCTGTTACCGATACGTCTATAATATGCTTCCAAAGCGCCAAATAACCTCTTCTGCCTGCCTGTAGCTGTGCAGTTGCTTCCTGTGCCTCTTCTTTGTAATCCTCATGCTCTTTGGAATATCCGCTTGCATACGGATAAATTTCTTCCAGATCACTCATGGTAAATGGCGGCTCTGTCGGGTATTCCCCCTCATAAGTATTATCAAAATAGACTAACTCCGGTTTACGATGCTTTAACTCTGTAATGATCAGACCGATCTGCAGCCCCCAATCACCCAAATGTACATCACCAACTACTTTATGACCAATGTATCGTGCAGTACGCTTAATGCTCTCGCCGATGACTGCAGAACGCAAATGGCCCACATGCAGCGGCTTTGCGACATTCGCTCCGCCGTAATCGATCACGATCGTCTCTTTCTTAGCCGGCTGTTCCAAACCAAACTTGTCTGCAGCACGCATCTCATTAATATACGCTGCCAAAAATTCTCCACTGACTGTCATATTGATAAATCCAGGTGCCTGTGCCGCAATTGCCGCAAATGTATCACTCTGTTTTAATAATTCAACAATCTGCTCTGCCATCTGAATCGGTGCTTTGTGATATTCTTTTGCCATGGCAAGTGCACCATTGCACTGGTACTGACAAAGATCCGGACGATTGGAAATCGTCACCTTAGCGTACTTTCCATCATAGCCAGCCTTCTCAAATGCCTGCTTTACTTCTTCCTGTAATACATCAATGATTCCCTTCATATTGTTTCTATTCCTTTCCTTCCATCATTTCTGATTAAATATTATTGAAAATACATTAAAATAATCTGCAAATGTTTTTCTGCAGCATCCCGGATTCAAGATCTCAACACCCGGTGTGCGCAGTCCTGTCACTGCAAACGCCATGGCGACGCGATGATCCTGATAAGTTTCGATCTGTGTGCCTTTTGGCTCCCCCGGATAGATTGTGACTCCATCTTCAAACATATCACAGCGAATCCCCATACGCTCTAACTCCGTCACGATCACGTACAAGCGATCCGATTCCTGTCCCCGTATGTGGCTGACTCCTCGTATCGTCACCGGAGAATCGGCAAACGGTGCAATCGCTGCTAACGTAAGCGTCTGATCCGAAAAATCACTCATATTGATATCAATACCATGCAGCACCCCATTAACCGGTCCGGAGATCTTAAGTGCCGGCTCGCCGGTTTCTTCCATGTGTCCCCACTGCTTGGTACAGCCCATCTGTTCCAATACGTCCAAAAAGCGCATATCTCCTTGCAGCGAATCCTTTTTCATAAAACGTACCACGGTGCTTCCTCCGGTCACTGCTGCCGCCGCATAGAAATAGCAGGCTGCAGATACATCCGGCTCCACAACGTACTCTCTCGCCTCATAGTCTCCTCTACGCACCTGATAGCAATCCGCTTCATGCTTTAATACCCCGGAATGTCCAAACTGGCACATCATATGTTCCGTCATTTCCACATAAGATCTTGCACCGCGTTTACCGGTAAGTTCTATCGTAAGCATGTCGATCGCAGTCGGCGCTGTCATCAATAATGCACTTAAAAACTGACTGCTTTGATCAATATTTAGCTGCACGCGGTACTCCCCGTATCTTTGCCCCATTCCATAAACTTCCATAGGAAAGCGATACGGCTCACCAAGCCACGTAAAGCGTGCGCCTAATTCCTCCAGTGCCCGCAATAACTCCCGCATCGGTCGTTTATTCATTTGGTCGGATGCATTCAAACGATATCTGCCCGCTGACATTGCAACAAAAGCGGTCAAAAACCTGGCTGCTGTTCCCGCGCTCCCAACATAAATTGTTGCCTGCTCCTTCGGGATCTGTCCTCCAAACCCTCGAATCCGAACGGTGCATGCCTCCTGATCAGCATGTACATCAAATCCTAAATCCTGTAAAGCTGTAAGAAAATGCAAGGAATCCTCACTAAATTGAACTCCGTGTAACAGAGTCATTCCCTCCCCCATTGCCGCAAGCAATAGTGCACGATTTGTCATACTTTTAGAACCCGGTACCTGTACACAAACCTCCATCGGTTCTTCCAATGGCTTTACTTTATATGTATCCATGTAAATCCTCACTTTTTATCTCTTTTTGCAACCTACCTTTTAGAATAATCGGTATAAGAGTTTTTGTCAAATCTAATACACAAAAAGCACTTGACAATCTAATACAACTAATACATAAAAAGCGCTTGATAATCTAATACACAAAAAGCGCTCTTGTACACCTGTAAAAGGGACAGAACGCTTTTTGCTATATATCAACTTTTTTCAAAGAAGGCTAAATTATTGTGTCAACTGATCCTCTAACGATTTGCGTGTTTTCGCTTCATTCTGGGACCACTTCAGGCACTTGTCATATCCATACTTCTTCGCACTACTGATCATGTGATTTACCTGTTTCTCAAACGCAGCATCCGACTTCGCATACATCGCTTTCCAAGACTCATTTTTGATGCAGGTTGTAACCTGTCCCCAAACAGTCTTTAATGTATCATCTTTTGAGCTCAAGCTAAAGCTGGTTCCCGGAGAAACCGTATATTTACCTTTTTCAAAGTAATCATTGATGGAATTGGTCTTATTGAAATCGCGCCAATCCTGCTCAATATCGCTCTTCGCTTTTTCCAGATTGCTCTTCCAGTTGACGCTGTTGTAAGTATCTCCGTTGGAGTCTGGATTTTCTGCATCAATAGACCATGTCGTATTGTTGATCTGCAGGCAGCCATCGTGGAAACTTCCTTTATAGCCATTACCCATTGTTGTATTTTCATCTGCACGGCACTTACGGCCAAATTCGGTAAATATCGTATTACCCTGATCGTCATAATCCCAGCAAAGTCCTTTTGGTCCGTACTGCAGTGTCATACGTCCTTCCGGTGTTGCAAAATAATTGATCAGTTCCATACATTTTTCCGGATATTCACAGTTGGCTCCGATCGACCAAACAGACTCGCCGCCCTGTGTATTCATACCATAGACGATCGGGCTTGCCTGTTCCGGTTTCATGCAATACATCAATTTACCTTTCGAAGTATGCTCATCTGTGTTATAACTCAAGGATCCTGAGTAGTTAAAGATCGAGAACAGTACACCACCGTTCTGGACTTTTTCTGCCATCTGATCAAAGGTCTGTGTCATGGAATCCGGATCGATCAAGCCGTCCCGGTAAAGATCATTGTACCATTTCAACATTTCCAGATAAGGTCCATTCTTCTCTAGAGCATCATGATACGTTCCGGTTTTTGGATCATACAATCCAATACCAAGCTCATCATATCCATAGTAAGCGGTTGCCGTCGCTTTGACATACATAACCATTGAATCATCCCAATCCGGCCAGAGGGACAGGGCATATACCTTATTACCGGCATCATCTTTGCTGCAGATCTTCTGCATGTTCTTTAACAGTTTATGCATATCTTGCATATCTTTTACTTTTGGATAGCCAAGCTGTTTGTACAGATCCCATCTGACATCCCAGGTATAGAAGAATGACTGGTGTTCCTTACTGCTAAGTGCAACGTTGTTACCAAAACCATATAAAGCTTTGCTCTTGCCATTGGTAATCTTAGAAGTCAGATTTCGGTTTTTGTCTAATGCATCCGGCATCATTTTTTTGATCATTTTGCCATACTCATCCAACAATCCATCATCATCCCAGTTAAGTAACAGATTTGCCTTCACTGCATTTGGATAGTTGTCGCTGTCATTAGCCCATACAACAATATCTCCCAGATCTCCACTGGTCATTCGTGTCTGGAACACGCCATCTCCTTCCGGAATAATGTTTAATTCTACACCAAACTTATCCTTCAGGATATCGGCAGACCAGCCCGTCTGCTTACCGGAAAAATTGGCAAGCTGACTGTATACATCCAGCTTGATCACTTCATCCTTCTTCGATCCACAACCACTCAGCGTAGACATCATGCCAACACATAAACTCGCTGATAACAGCAGGGATACCCCTTTGCTTGTAAACCCTTTTTTTCGCATATTCTTCTCTCCTTCCATAAAAGACACGCAGAACCCCACAGTAACACAAAGCTAATCCGAATTCGAATTATTTGCGGATCAGTGTCCTTTCTGCGTCCAGGTAAATTCTGTAAACTCAGCTTTCTTACCTGTTTCATCAATAACATACATTGCCAAAAGAACTCCTGTAAAACCTCCGGCAACTTCCGTAGACAGATATTTTGCTCTTGCCTTGCCTAAATAAGCTGCATCGGCTCCCTGTCCACAATAGAAGTGATACCATTCGTGTTCACTCACAATGCGAAGATGATATTCGGAAAGATCCTGTGGAAGTGTTACTTCTCCTGCAATACCGATCGCATCTCCTGTACGTAAACGAAGTTTTGCTTTCACACCATCTTCTTCCTGGAAGATCGCCACATCGTAATGCTGGCTCTCATCCATGTAGCAGGTGATACCTGCCTCTTTTGCATCTGTCTTTAAGGCAACAAGAAGTTCTGTCTCAAACTCTGACTGACGGATTCCCAAAAATGTCGGAATATCCTCCTCTTCCAGAGTTACTTCACTTCCGGTCAAAGTGATCGAATGGTCACCAAATTCATAGCGGGTCTCATCATAATCTCTCATATAACACCATCTTGGATCTCCTTCACCAAGTGTGTCCAAGGAAACATCATAAATGCCATCCCGTTTCTGCACTGCTTTAATGCCCGGAATATCCATTTCCGGATATACGGCTCCATTTTCTCCGGCTTCAAACCAGCCGTCTTCACGCCAATGAACACCTACCAAGAACGTTTCTCTGCCTAAATGGTGGAACGGAGACCACTCACCATTCTGACGGAATCCTAAGCAGACCATAAAAGTATTGCCTTCCTCATCCTGTACCAGATCACCATGGCCAATACCCTGAATACGGTTCTCATTACCACCCAAATTACGGTTGGTAAGTACCGGATTGCCTGGATAGGATTCAAATGGTCCATACGGATCTTTACTTCTCGCATAAGTTACCATATGACCATATTCTGTACCGCCCTCAGCAACCATCATATAATACCAGTCACCGATATGATACAGGTGTGGAGACTCCAGATAACGTCCACCATTACCACTCCAAACCGGTTTCGTTGACGTTAATTTTTCTCCGGTCTCAACATTGATCTCACACTGCATAATACATCCCTTGCCATCCGGTCCATTGCCATTGGATGTAAAGTATACCTTGCCATCCTCAAAAAACAAAGATGGATCAATACCATCCTGATCTACAAAGATCGGATCAGACCACTCTCCATAAATATCATCTGTATATACATAGAAGTTTTTCTGAAATGTATTATTGTTGGTAACCATATAAAAACGTCCATCATGAAAACGAAGTGTCGGCGCAAACACACCACCGGAACTGTTTACTTTATGTAAATTCACCTGTGTTTTGCGGGTCAAACAATGTCCGATCAGCTTCCAGTTGACCAGATCATCACTTTCAAAAATCGGCACTCCCGGAAAATACTGAAATGAACTGCAAGCCAAATAAAATTTGCCATTTGCACGGCAGACACTTGGGTCCGGCCAAAATCCTCTAACAATTGGATTACTAACTACCATAACTTGTTCCTCCTTTGAAAAAATTTCCTTTGAAAAAATTAATCATACGTCTACTATATCTTAAACCTGCCATTGTCGCCATAACTTTTGCGACATATTTTAGCACAAAACGGACATCACAATCTCCATTCGGATCAAACACAATCTTGACAATGTCACGCCACATAACAGCAATTTCCTATCAATCAAAAAAGGCAGGAAAGCTATTGCATTTCCTGCCTTTTCGTTATATTATCATCTACTTTGCTTACGCTTCTACAAAAGCCTTTACCTTCTTGTAAATGCCCTCGCTGTCTAACTCATATTTCTTGAGCAGCTCAACTGCAGGACCAGACTCACCAAAGGTATCATTGACACCAATCTTATATACCGGTGTCGGTGCCTTAGCACACAGACAGTCACAAACCGCACTGCCAAGTCCGCCAATAATGGAATGTTCCTCAATTGTAACTACCTTGCCTGTTTTCTTAGCTGCGCTGACAACCAGATCCTCATCCAACGGCTTGATCGTATGAATATTGATGACCTGTGCGTCAATGCCATCCTGTGCCAACTTCTCAGCAGCAACCAATGTCTCCGAAACTTCCAGTCCGGTTGCGATCAATGTAACGTCTTTACCCTCGCGAAGAACAACACCTTTGCCAAGCTCAAACTTGTAATCCGGATTATCATTGATCACCGGCACTGCCAAACGGCCAAAGCGGATATATACCGGTCCCTCATGATCAAGTGCTGCCTTAACGGCTGCCTTGGCTTCTACATCATCGGATGGATTCATCACAACCATTCCAGGAATCGTGCGCATTAACGCCAGATCCTCACAGCACTGATGCGTTGCTCCATCTTCACCAACGGAAATACCGGCATGTGTCGCACCGATCTTTACGTTCAGCTTTGGATATCCTACGGAATTACGAACCTGCTCAAAAGCACGTCCTGCCGCAAACATTGCGAAAGAACTAACAAATGGAATCTTGCCTGTTGTTGCAAGTCCTGCCGCAATACCTACCATGTTACACTCTGCGATACCACAGTCAATATGTCTATCCGGAAATGCCTTTTTGAAAATGCCGGTCTTAGTTGCTGCAGCAAGATCTGCATCTAATACGACCAGATTTGGATATTCTTTACCAAGTTCTGCAAGGGCATTACCATAACTTTCTCTTGTAGCAATTTTCTTAACCTCTGCCATTTTAATCCTCCATTCTGCCTTATAATGCTGCTCCGGCTTTCTCTAACTCTTCCATTGCCTGTGCATACTGCTCATCGTTCGGTGCAGAACCATGCCAGCTTGCCTGATTCTCCATGAAAGAAACGCCCTTTCCTTTGACACTCTTGGCAATGATCGCCGTTGGCATTCCCTTAGTCTCACGAGCCTCACGGAATGCAGCATCAATCTGCTCAAAGTCATGTGCATCAATCTCAATAACATGGAAATTAAATGCCTTAAACTTGTCCGGGAGCGGATATGGAGAACATACATCCTCAATATCTCCATCGATCTGTAAGCCATTGTTATCAACAACAAACACCAGATTATCTAACTTTCTGGCACCTGCAAACATCGCAGCTTCCCATACCTGACCTTCCTGCACCTCACCATCTCCGAGTACACAATATACGCGGTAAGATGCATTATCGAGCTTGCCGGCCAGTGCCATTCCAACTGCTGCAGAACTTCCCTGTCCTAAAGATCCACTGGACATATCAACACCCGGAATATGTTTCATATCCGGATGTCCCTGCAGATAAGAACCTACATGACGCAGCGTCGTAAGATCCTCAACCGGGAAATAACCTCTATGTGCTAACGTAGAATATAATGCCGGTGCAATATGTCCCTTTGATAACACAAAACGATCTCTATCTGCTTTCTTCGGATCCTTCGGATCAATATTCATCTCTTCAAAATATAAATAAGTTAAAATGTCTGCAGCAGATAACGATCCACCCGGATGACCGGACTTTGCGCTGTGTACTGCTGTAACGATTCCTTTACGAACCTCGTTTGCCATTTTCTTTAATGCTAATGTGTCCATAACTACCTCCTTGCCTGTCTGCGTAACGATGCTCTGATCTATTCACCAAAAACAGCCTTGTAATCTGCCTGGAATTTTGCGATTCCCTGATCTGTCAATGGATGTTTGGTCATCTGCTCAATAACCGCATATGGAACTGTAGCGATGTCAGCGCCGGCTAATGCACAATCTGTTACATGGATTGGATTACGGATACTTGCCGCAATGATCTCTGTGCTGATATCCGGATAGTTTGCAAACATATCAGAAATCTGCTCGATCAAATCAATGCCCGGCATGGAAATGTCATCCAGACGGCCTAAGAACGGAGAAACGTAAGCTGCACCGGCTCTTGCTGCAAGCAATGCCTGATTTGCAGAAAAGATCAATGTTACATTACACTTGATACCTTCAGAAGATAATACCTTTGTTGCCTTTAATCCTTCTACCGTCATAGGGATCTTAACAACCATATTTGGATGTAATTTTGCGATCTCACGACCCTCTGCGATCATTCCCTCAGCATCTACGGTTGTTGCCTTAACTTCACCACTGATCGGTCCATCTACGATTGATGCGATCTCCTTAAGTACTTCTTCCTGGCTCTTGCCACCTTCTTTCGCAATTAAAGACGGATTTGTTGTAACACCACAAATCACTCCCATATCGTTTGCCTTTTTGATGTCTTCAATCTTTGCTGTGTCAACGAAAAACTTCATAAATAATCTCCTCCTGTAAATATAAAATGGATGCAGCAAACCCCATCAGCTGCAACATAAAACACTGTTTTCAGTATACCGCATTTTGTGTATACGGTCAAATAAAATCGCTATCCTGCATCACGTATTTCGACCAACTAAAAAGGGCAAAACCAGCGTTTTGCCCTTCTTCATTCTTTAATAAAACCAAAAACCTTTCCAGTCGTCTTTGTAAACACGGTATAATTTCATCGGCGCCGTATATTTTCGGATCAATTTGGCACCATTGTCTGTCTCATTGATCGACTTAGAATCACTGTCACAGTAGATCACCACTTTCTTATCGACGGTAACATTTCCCTCCGTCTCTGTATGTGGCAATGCCTTTTCTGACTGCAATTGATAGGCGTGCGACGTCTCATCTACCAAATAACGGCAATAATAAGAACTATTCTTGCTGCCCGCGCCTTTTCCCGCATTGTTATTTAATAATTCCAGCCGATAAAAACCCTCTCCGGATCCCTTCGTATATACAATACTGTTTTGTCCATAATGGGAACGAAACAGCTCTGCCGGCTTGGGCGTCTGTAAAATAGATTGAATAACCGGTGTCTGCGTTGGATCCGGATCTTCTCCGTCTGCCAACGTCTTGGTCAAAACCTTCTTCTTCAACCCTTTATAACTTTTCCACTGTGAGGCATCGGCAATAATATAGTCCACCGACGGCAGCAGACTGCCCACGCGGCTTACCTTGAAGACACTGGATAGCTTAGACGAACTAAGTAACAACTGGTTTGTCCCGGTACACTGGATCGAATCCAACGAGATCCAATTTTTTGCATTGCCTTTCTTTTTGGCACGGGCATACACAGACTTTAACAATGTATCCATATCCAACACCTGGCTAACCTTTTTGTTCTCCAGATCGATTTTTAACACCTTGCTGCCCACGGTCATATTTTTACGATCAGCTGTTGCCAACAGGTATACTCCGGCACTGCCATCGTATGCATATTCTCCTTGGAAATGGTATCCATATACCGGATACGAATGTGTTACCTGTCCAAGCCTGTTAATGCGCACCAAACAATTTTTACTACTCTGAACAACTAACGAGTCATAAATGATCTGCACATTGCGGCCTACATAGCCATCCGTTGGAATATTAGCACGCAGTATACCGGAATTGTCATACATGGTAATCGCATAATGTTTCTTTCCATCTTTACCTTTCCTGCCATCTGCAAAAACCACATACAACCCATTACTGATCGTCTGTTTGCTATAACCTTCTTCAACTGACAAGCGCCCTGCCAGACCGCTATCATCTGCCGGAAGTGTGATCTGCCATGTTCCCGTCTTCGATAACTCTCCTTTGGGACTATAGAAATTAACAGTTATATAATTTACACGTCCCGGAAGCAGACCGATGATCTGATATTCATGTTCCTTCGTAACATTTTCTGCGCCGCCATTAAATGGTGTACGTGTAAAATCCGCAATATTACGATCATCCACAGATACTGTATAACGACAGTATCCCTTCCCGTCACTCTTAAAATACAAATACATAGACTGCGAATTTGTTCCATATGGATTATATGCCCACAACGGCTTATCAAAAGAAAACTGCTTGTTCTTTTTTACCGTCGTCAACATCTCTTCCGCCTTCGTGCTCTGACTGCCGTCATATACCTGCTGAAGCCCTGTGGACGGTACCGTTACGACATTTTTATTATCGCCGCTTAGATAGAGTTGTTTTATATTTACTTTTTCAACCTTGTCAATTGCTTTTTGCCGGCTGTCAGGCAAAAGATCCCTCTCCTGCGCAAGCAGCTTCTCCTGTTTAGCTGCTTTCTGCTTTGATAAACGGTTCATGTTCCACAGGAACGCACCTAAGATTACGACCATGACCGTACTCGTGATCGCTACCACTCGCAATATTTTCTTCACTTTAATCCTCCATATTCCTGATAAGCCGATCTCTCAGACCATCAGGTATCTCCACACTGACAACGCCAATCCTATTTGTCTGTTGCCGTAATCACAAGTTCTTTCATTCGCTGATAAATCTCCGGGAACTGCCGCTTCATGCGGACCGGCTTCATTTCCTTATCTAGGAAGCAATGTCTGCTTTCCCCTTTGGTTCGAAGCTCTCCCTCACAATATATTTCATAGACAAACTGCATTTTGATCCCATCAAACTTTACCAAACGGGTATGTATCTGCACTTTATCTCCAAACAAAACCGGTTTAATATATTCACACGCTACCGATAACACCGGAATGATCAAACCATGTTCCTCCATTGCAGCATAGGATAATCCTACCTGTTCCATCATATCCAGTCTCGCCTCTTCAAAATATCGTATGTAATTGGAATGATGAACAATACCCATTTGATCTGTCTCATAATAATTAATACTTCGGTCGTATATTGTATTTCCAATGTTTTTACTCATCGAAATCCTCCATTCCTTTTGACATTATATGAATTTGCCTGTATCATAAGCAGGTACAGCAAATCCTAACATTTCTACATTACCAGGAACAATCCACTGTACCAGTATACCATATTTCATCCAAATATGACAGTACTCAAACTTGACACCTTCCGAAGTGAAGCATTAACCACATAATACTTATTATGTTGTCATGAAACGGACCAAAAAGTGGGCGGTTTGAGTAATAAATAAGCACGGAGGTATTCTGATGAATATTATCAATATTGAACATTTGACACATTCTTTTACAGAGAGACTGCTTTTTGATGATGTCTCTTTTTATTTGAGTGACAAGGATAAGGTTGGTGTGATCGGCATCAATGGAACCGGTAAATCCACCCTCTTAAAGATCATTGCCGGCAAAGAAACAGCTGACCGTGCTGACATCATTATGCAACGTGATCTGCGTATTGCTTATCTACCTCAGATCCCGGAATTTGCAGACACACATACGACTCTTTCCGGTGCGCTTCCGCTCACAGAAGAGATCAGTGATCAGCCGGAAAACTATATTCCACAGGCAAAGTCCATGCTGCATCAGCTCGGCTTTACAAGATATGACCAACCGATCACAGAATTGTCAGGCGGACAGCGCAAACGCATTGCTCTGGTACGAACTTTGCTGACGCCTGCCGATGTCCTGATCTTGGACGAACCGACAAACCATTTAGACAGTGCAATGGCAGAATGGCTCGAAAAGACGTTGCGTGCCGAATCGCGTCCTCTGATCATGATCACGCATGACCGCTATTTTTTAGATAGTGTGACCAATGCCATCGTGGAGATCGATAAAAGCAAACTATACCGCTATGAAGGCAACTATCTGTATTATCTGGAGCATAAAGCCATGCGCGAGGAAATTGCACGGGCAACCGAGCGCAAACGCCAAAGTATCCTGCGGGTAGAGATCGAATGGATGAAACGCGGTGCCAGAGCACGTTCCACCAAACAAAAAGCACATATTGCACGCTATGAGGCCCTGCGCGATATGGATGCACCCGTCACAGATGATACCGTCACGATCAGTTCTGTCTCCTCCAGACTGGGACGCACAACGATCGAACTGGATCATATAAGCAAGGCATATGAAGATGCTGTGCTAATGCAGGATTTCACCTATACCTTTTTACGTGATGACCGTATTGGGATTATTGGACCTAACGGCTGTGGCAAATCCACACTTCTTAAAATCATTTTAGGACAGATCACGCCCGATAAAGGTACCGTCACCATTGGACAAACTGTAAAAATCGGCTATTTCTCACAAGAAAGTACAGAAATGGATCCCTCTCTGCGCGTGATCGATTATGTAAAAGAAGGTGGCGAGCTTGTACAAACTGCCGATGGAACAATCAGCGCTTCAGCTATGTTGGAACGTTTCCTCTTTCCAAAAGATCAACAATACACCAAGATTGCAAAATTATCCGGTGGAGAACGTCGAAGACTGTATCTGCTCCGCATTTTGATGGAGGCACCTAACATACTGCTGCTCGACGAGCCAACCAACGATCTGGATATTGCAACCCTGACGATTTTGGAAGATTATCTGGATCAATTTGCCGGGATTGTGATCACAATTTCCCATGACCGTTACTTTTTGGATCGTATTGTCCGCCGCATCTTTGCCTTTGAAAAAGGTGGCGTGATCCGTCAGTACGAGGGCGGATATACCGATTATCTCGCTCATACCAATGAAGTCATAACCGTAGCCGATGCCGGAGCACAGGGGCATACTGATACTCAGGCAGTGGTCTCATCCGATGGTCCTTCCAAAAACACACGTGATAACTGGAAGAAAGGACATACCCATACTAAAAAAATGTCCTACCAGGAACAAAAGGACTATGAAACGATCGAACAGGATATTGCCTCTTTAGAAGAACAATTGGAGCAGCTGGAGCAGGATATTGTCGGCGCTGCAACAGATTTTGTCAGGCTAAACGAACTAACTGCACAAAAATCTGAAATAGAAGCGGCTTTGGAGCAAAAAATGGATCGCTGGATGTATCTGGAAGAGCTTGCGGAAGAACTGGGTCTGAAATAAAGTTTGCGTTAGGAAAGAGAAAAGGAGCAGCCTCTTAAGAGAATCTCTTAAGATGACTGCTCCTTTGTGGTTACAACCTGTGATAAATTTCTTAACTTTAATAAACAAATAATTATCTATAAAAATCAGAATGATTCATGCATTGATTATAACTCTTGATAAAGAAAGCAATTAGCCAATCTTTACCACATTAGATGCCTGAGGACCTTTTTCACCATTGACAACGTCGAACTCTACCTCTTCGCCTTCGTCAAGAACCTTGAATCCATCCATCTGCAAAGCGGAGAAATGTACGAATACATCATTTCCATTTTCATCTGAGATGAAGCCAAATCCTTTTTTTGCATTAAACCATTTCACTGTACCCTTCATTGTACTGCCTCCTAAAAAACTAAATATAATCTATGTTCCCGAAGTAATCTCCCCGGAAACAAACAACACACTTAAAGTACCACATAATAGTCGGGGTGTCAATGCTGTTTCTCCGTCTTTTTTATCGAATACGAAAATTGTAAAACCCCTTTACTTCAAACGCATTCTGTATACAACAGGTTTATCACTGTCGACAAATGGCGCATGAATGATCATCTTATCTGCTTCGCGTGTATACACAGGTTTCTGATCGTAACCAAGTACACTAAACTCTGTGATAATACCATGAAAATCTTTGCTTTCTTCACCCATACTCTTGACGATCACGTCTTCGCCATGCTGCTGCATTGGAATAATATAAATGCAATCCTCACGACAGGTGAAACGTACATCCGTGGAATCAAAGTCTTTTCTTCCCTCTTCCGAAAACATTCCCTCAACCACTTCCGTATTGCCTTCTGCCTGAACACGCCAAGGATGACTGTCGTAAATGGCCTCTCCGTTGACATCAAGCCATTCTCCGATCTCATTGAGTATCTGCACCTCTTCCTCACAAATGCTGCCATCTGCCTTTGGTCCGACATTTAACAACAGACAGCCGTTTTTGCTGACAATGTCTACCAGATCCTGCAAAATATCTTTGGTCTGCTTAAAACGGTTCTGCTCCGTATAACACCAAGAATTAAATGCCATAGAAGTATCTGCCTGCCAATAAAATGGCTTTGCCTCTGAGAAATGACCGCGTTCCATATCTAAGATCGCTGTGCCAAGCATCATTGCATCATGCTTATAGGAAATAGCCACATCCATTCCCCATTCTACACCACGATTATAATAATAAGCTGCAAACTTTTTCAAATATGGTTTTACCGATTCATGCTGAATCCACCAGTCGAAATAAACCATGGCAGGACGATATTTCTCAACCAACTCCACATTTCGTGCAAGCCAGTCTTCCATGAAGTCTTGTGGTGGCGCCGGACTAAAAAGATCCTGATTGTCCGGTTCCGGCATAGCCGGATAATAAAAATCACCCAATTTCATCGGCTGCTTGATATCGCTGTCAAATTCACAACCATGTCCCATAAAAAATGCGTGTTCTACACGGTGATTAGACTCACAAAAGATCATATCTTCCTCTTGGATCGCCTCTTTCAACTCGCCTAAAACGTCACGCTTCATTGCCATTTTCACGCTTGTCCAATCGCTGATCTCGGAATCATACATCTGAAATCCGTCATGATGCTCTGCGACCGGCATAACATACTTTGCACCGGCTTTTTTGAATAGTTTTGCCCACTGTTTTGGATCAAACTTTGGCGCCGTAAACATTGGTATAAAGTCCTTATATCCAAATTTCGTATGTTCTCCAAAGTTTTTGCGGTGCCATTCCCATTCTTCCATGTCCTGAATATACATGTTACGGGAATACCATTCATTATTATGAGCGGGTACGCTGAATATACCCCAATGAATAAAAATGCCAAATTTCGCATTTCGAAACCATTTTGGTGCCTCATAGGCAGCCAACGAATGCCAATCCGGTTTGTAAGGACCTGCTGCAATTACATCATCCGCAATTTTTAAATATTTCTCCTGTACTGTCATGTCGTCAAATTCCTTTCTCATAATCATTCTGACCGCACTGCATCACTTTTATTGCTGAAATCGGTATGTCTTATCCTCCGTGCAATACACGATTGGTAGTCCAAATTCCTGCAAAGCATGAATATCCTCATAAACACTCTTACGCTCTCCGGCTATTCCTTTCTCTGTGATCCATTCCAAGATTTCTTTCATGGTCAGTCCATGCTTCTCATCCGTCTGCTCGGTCAAAACCTGCATCACCAGCAACAATCTCATACGTACATTCTTTACCATTTCTTTCCTCCATTACTGCTCTTCGCGGACGCGTATCAAATCCAACTCATCCGGTTTCTGACTAAACAACACGTGTATTTTCTGCTTCGGATGCGGACAATTCTCAATGAATCTGCCATCTTCATCCTTCATCTTTTCAACGGTAACAAGCACATTTTCACCGGAAGGCTTCATAATCTCTACCTGATCACCTACCGCAAATTTGTTACGTTGCTCCATCTTTACAAATCCCTGCTCATCTGAACTGCCTGCCAACCCCAAATACGTATACTTTTTAACATACGTATTGTTGTCATATATCTGTGATTCATGCGTTGTCGGTCCATAGAAAAATCCTGTCGTAAACTGACGATACGTACACTTAGAGATCTCATCCCGATAGTGATCCAGATTAGCCGCATACAGCTCCGGTGAATCAAAATAATCGTCAATTGCCTGTCGATAGGTTCTCGCTACGTCAGCCACATAAAGAGCTGTTTTCATGCGTCCCTCGATTTTAAAACTATCAATGCCTGCCTGCACCAGATCCGGAATATGCTCTATCATACACAAATCTTTGGAATTGAAAATATAAGTTCCTCTCTCATTTTCCTCCACAGGTAGGAATTCTCCCGGTCTGTTTTCTTCCATAATATAATACTTCCAGCGGCACGGATGCGTACATGCCCCCAGGTTAGCATCTCTGCCGGTAAAATAATTACTTAAAAGGCAACGACCGGAGTAGGAAATACACATCGCTCCATGTACAAATGTTTCAATCTCCAAGTCATCCGGAATATTAGCCCGAATCTCTGCAATTTCTTTAATGGACAATTCCCGCGCCGAAACCACTCGTTTGGCACCAAGTCTCTGCCAGAAAAGATATGTCTCGTAATTGACATTATTGCTCTGTGTACTAATATGAACTTCTATCTCAGGGCACACCTCTCTTGCAATGGTAAATACACCCGGATCGGAAATGATCAACGCATCCGGTCCGATTTTATGCAGCTCCCTGAAATACTTGCGCACCCCCTCCAGATCACGGTTATGCGCAGTAATATTTGCCGTTACAAAAACACGTTTTCCATGTTCATGTGCGAAACGGATTCCCTCTGCCATATCCTCCATCGAGAAATTTTTAGCCTTCGCGCGAAGTCCATACATTTCTCCACCGATATAAACCGCATCTGCACCGTACATTACTGCCACTTTCAGCACTTCCAAGCTGCTTGCCGGTACCAATAACTCCGGCTTTCCATTCTCTAACATATAGGTTCCTCCTAAGAACTCGCTAAATTTCATTATATCTAACAATTATGCAGTTTACAAGCATTATCTTACCGTACTCTTACATCTGCTTTACATTCGTTTTCTTATAAGACAGCAAAGCACCGTCCCCAACAGGCAATATAACACTATCCCACTGTTCCGAATGTGTCATTTCGTATAAAAACCCCCGCATCCTCCCATGAATCGTGCGGTCTCGACGGCGGATCGCATAGCGTGACTCAATAATATCTCCCTCTTGAAGAACATTATCAGTCACAAGCAGTCCTCCCGGCTGCAATAAATCATAAATAGGATTCAAAAAAGCAGCATATTGCCCTTTTGCTGCATCCATAAATATGAAATCATATTGTTTCTGCTCGCGCACCAGTGCCGCAAGTATATCTGCCGCATCTCCCTCTAACAATCTGATCTTGTCTCCCTGTGGATATTTGGCAAAATTTTCTTTGGCATCCCGAATTCTCGCCGGAACTTTTTCTATCGTATCCAACGTTGCATCCGGCAGCAATTCACTACGCATTAAAAGAGCAGAAAACCCCACTGCCGTTCCTATCTCTAAAACATGTTTCGGTTGTCGCAGACGCAGCATAAACAAAAGCAATGACTGCATCGAACGACGTATGATCGGCACTTCTTTTTGCAGTGCCCACTGCTCTAATTCCTGCATCGGCTCCGGTATCTGCCAAGTCAGTGAATCCAAATAAGTCACCAAACGTTCGTTTACAATCATTGCACTCTCCAATCTAAATACTAACTGTTAAAATGTCAATAATCTCCTGATAGTCCATATTCGTACGCAATACATAGGTTCCCGGCCGCAAGATAACAGTATCCTGCTCCAGCAGTTGTGTTCTCGCATAAAAACTGTACTTATCAACGATCAACCCCTGTTTTTGAAGTTTGTCTGCCACTTCATACATAGACCGGTTCGTCTCTACCTGAAAAACTTTTTCCCGTCCTTTGCCCTGATCAACCGTTACCGTTCCAAAAACCGCATAACAAAAATGATACCCGCAAATACATACACGGCTGACACCATATAAAATGAGAACCAGCACTAATATATTGACACAAATTGCAAGCAGGTACCGTGCAGAATTCAACATCACCTGCAGTTTTCTGGTATAAGGATCGTTCATCTCTATCCCTCCAAAAAGGATGTTTCCACTGCCGAACCTTCTAAGAACTGCTCCTGCAGCTCTTTGACCATTGCAATATACTGATGTTCTGCAGCAAAAAACTCATTAGCAAGGCCATTTTCCTGGAGATCGGCAAAATCTTTCTGCAGTCCATTATTCCCCTGAATAAAAGCCTCTCCCTCCTGCATCTGGATCCATAGACTTCGTCGTCTGTAATCTCCGATTCTCGCATAAAGCTCCGGATCTTGCTTCAAACGGCTAAGAACATTGATATACTGATTGTATTCATTGGTCTTTCTAAGCCTGTCTGTCAGTTCCGTCATTAATTGTTTCATCTCATTCATGTATTTACTCCACTTCCATGATGATCGGCAGGATCATCGGATTACGCTTCATCTTTTTCCATAAATAATCACTCAGACTATCTTTAATCTCTGTCTTGATCTTGGTCCAGTCTGTTACATGATTGTCGAGACATCTTTCTAATGCAGAATATACCACTTCTCTCGCCTCATCCATCAAATACTCCGATTCTCTGACATAAACAAAGCCTCGTGATACAATATCCGGTCCGGCAAGTAATTGATTTGTATATTTTTCCAAAGTAAGAACGATAATGATCAACCCGTTCTCAGATAAATACTGTCTGTCACGCAATACAATATTGCCGACATCTCCAACGCCAAGACCATCTACCATAATGCCCTGTGCCTGCACTTTTCCGATCAAAACTGCATGGTCTTCACAGAGATCTAACACGTCACCGGACGATAAAATGATCGTATTTTCTTTCGGAATACCCATCTGCTGGGCCAGTTCCGCATGAGCTTTCAAATGCTGATATTCACCATGTACCGGGATCGCATACTGTGGTTTCACCAAAGAATAGATCAATTTGATCTCTTCCTGTGAAGCATGTCCGGATACGTGAGTATCCTGCACGATTACCTTCGCACCCTTTTCCGCCAGCTCATTAATAACCTTGGATACAGACTTTTCATTGCCCGGAATCGGTCTGGAACTAAAGATCACTGTATCTCCCGGCATGATCGATACTTTGCGATGGATATTCGCTGCCATACGGGACAATGCAGCCATCGCCTCTCCCTGACTTCCGGTCGTGATCAACACCAATTTCTCCGGCGGATAGTTCTGCATCTGTTCCATTTCGATCATGATATTGTTCGGTACATTTAAATAGCCAAGCTCTGTCGCCGTTGAGATCACATTAACCATACTGCGTCCTTCCACGACAACCTTTCTTCCATATTTTTCAGCAGAATTTATAATCTGCTGTACACGATCTACATTCGACGCAAAGGTCGCTACAATAATTCGACTCTTTTCATTTTCCGCAAAGATCGTATCAAAAACTTTGCCAACCGTCTGCTCTGACATCGTGTAACCCGGCTTTTGCACATTCGTACTATCTGCCATCAATGCCAGAACTCCTTTTTTACCAAGTTCACCAAAACGCTCAAGGTCTATCGTCTCTCCACTGACCGGCGTAAAATCAACCTTAAAATCTCCTGTGTGCACAACTGTTCCAACCGGAGAAAAGATTGCCAATGCCGCTGCATCTGAAATACTGTGATTAGTTCGGATGAACTCTACACGAAAGCAGCCAAGATTGATGGATTGTCCATACTTAACCACTTTACGTTTTACCGGCTTAGGCATAACATGTTCTTTTAATTTGTTCTCGATCAGTCCCATCGTAAGCTTTGTCGCATAAACCGGAACATTGATCTCTTTTAACACGTAAGGCAGTGCACCAATATGATCCTCATGTCCATGTGTTATCACAAAACCTTTTACACGATCAATATTCTGTTTTAAGTAAGATACATCCGGAATGACCAGGTCGATTCCTAACATATCATCTCCCGGAAATGACAATCCGCAATCCACAACAATAATGCTGTCTTCGTACTCAAATGCGGTAATATTCATTCCAATCTGCTCCAAGCCGCCCAACGGGATGATTTTCAATCCCATACCGATCTCAATCTTCTCTTTCGGTGCTGCAACACGTCTGGTCGTCGTTCTTCTCTGTGCTGCCGGCGATGCTGTTCTGCGTGTCCTTCTTACCGGCGCCTTACGTGGCACTCCTCCTTCAAAATCCGTATAATCATCTGTTTCTCTTCTCAAAATCTTACCTACCTTTCTCATTTTTTAAGCGCACAAAAAACAAACCCTCGATAATTACTGTACAGCTTATCAATATAGCTTATTATCTCGGGTGAATTATTCTTGCATTTCTATAGAAACGTCCTCTAAAAGTTCCGCAAATACTTTAGAAATCGCGTCCAATTCCTGTTCGTCTTCTACAAATTCACAAACAAGCTCCTCATTGCCGTCCTCTGCAACTTTCTTCATAATATATGCTTCTGAATCTGCATCTTCCTGCTCTGTTACAAGCAAATAATTTACTCCAGCTATTTTCGTTTCTTCTACAACATAAAAACGAATGTCCTCTCCGTCTTCATTCGTAAAGATAACTTGCTCCGTCATCGTTTCGTCTCCTCCGTATCGCTATAACCTTTATAGCTGCTCTCTACCTGCTCTACCGGTGAGACAATGTATCCAAATAATTCTGCAGGATCAAAGATGCCGCCATCTTATCAATATATTGCTTACGCTTGTCCTTACGTATGCCCCCCTGCTCTAATACACCGTCTGCCTGTGCTGTCGTCAGTCTTTCATCCTGATAGATTATTTCAAGCCCGGTTCTATTTTCAAGCATATCGCCAAATTCTTTTGTCTTCTCGCAACGCTCGCCCTCTTCATTGTCCAGCTTCTTCGGCCAGCCGACCACAATGCGATCCACATCGTATTGTTCTATGATCTGTTCAATCTGAGCTAATGTCTGACGCAATTTCGTCGGTCTGTCACGGTGAATCGTAGTAAGAGGCTGAGCTGTCAGCATCAATTCATCACTCAATGCCACTCCAACCGTCTTTGATCCATAGTCAAGTCCTATCACTCTCACGGCTATGCTACTCCTTCTATCTGCTTATGCACTCTTAATCCCCGGCTATTACGTTCTATGAAAAATTATTGCGGATATAATCTTCTAACAATAATTCTATCATCTCATCACGCTCCACACGGCGGATCAAACTTCTTGCGCCCTTGTGGCTGGTAATATACGTTGGGTCACCAGACATAATATACCCGACAATCTGGTTTACTGGGTTATATCCTTTCTCTATCAAGGCACGGTATACCTGTTCTACAACATCCTTAACCTCAATATCCTGGTCCTTCTGTACTTTGAAATATTGTGTATTATTTACTTCCTGCATAAAGGCTCTAACCTCCATTCTCTTTTCACGTACTCTTACCTATCGTCTATAGTAATATAATCAAACGAAAAATACAAGTTTTTTTTGTGGGCTCATTCGGCAAAATGCCCTAACAAAACATCATGCGGCCCCTGTTTTTCCAGCTTTACAAAGACTACTGCACCCTTTTCAAACATCCAATCTGCACCGATCGGCACAGCAACGCGAACGTATCTGGATGTGTAGCCGACAACATAATTTTCGCCATCTATTTCCGTCATTTCCTCTAACAGCACCTGCGTTACCTGTCCGATAAATTGTCTGCGGTACGTTTCCGAAAGCTGCTCTGTCACCGCTAACAACCGGTCACTGCGACCTGCTTTTTCCTGCTCCGAAAGCTGTTCCGGCATCTTGTCTGCCACTGTTCCCTTGCGTCTGGAATACTTAAACACATGGATCTGCGCAAACGCTGCCGTCTCTGCAAACGCCAATGTCTCTGCAAACTCTTCCTCTGTCTCTCCCGGAAATCCTACTATAATATCTGTCGTGATCGCCGGATTCTCATAATAACGCCGCAATATATGCACGCCTTCCAAATACTGCTCACTCGTATAATGTCTATTCATACGGCGCAGTGTTTCATCGCAGCCGCTTTGCAGGGACAAATGAAAATGCGGACATACCTTCGGCAGTGCAGCCAAATGTGCCACAAACTCTTCCGTAATAATACGCGGTTCTAACGACCCTAAGCGAATCCGCTCAATGCCATCCACCGCATTGGCAGCTGTAAGTAGCTCTAACAGCGGACGCCCTTTCAATTCTAAAAAGGAACTTGCTTTGCGGTCATCTACCCCATAAGAAGACAAATGTATTCCGGTAAGTACAACTTCCCGAATACCTTTCGCAGCCATCTGTTTCAACTCTTGTACGACCTGCGGGATCGGCTTGCTCGTCAGCGGTCCTCGAACATACGGAATGATGCAATAGGAGCAATACAGATTACAGCCATTTTGCACGGTAAGATATGCTCTGGTATGCTCTTCTTCCTGTGCCATCAAAGATTCACCACCGCCAACTCTTCCGGTCTCTTCCCCCGATATCTGCCACACTTTCTCCTCTATGGAAACTCCATTTTCGCTTTGTACCGCATCCGCCACATTTTGCTGCCACGCCTGCTTGACTAAAGTTACAATGGCGTTCTTTTGGTCATTCGGTACAAACAGATCCACGCTTTCATCCTGCTCATCTTTTGCCAGTGCAGAGTCTACATAACATCCCGTAGCAACGATCAATGCCTGTGGATTTTTTTTCTTAGCGCGATGAAGCATCTGTCTGGATTTACGGTCAGCAATATTTGTTACGGTACATGTATTCACCAAATAAATATCCGCCTCTTCCTCGAAAGAAACGATATAATCTCCCGCCTCGATAAATTTATTTTTCATCTTGTCTGTCTCATAAGAATTCACTTTACAGCCAAGCGTCAAAAAGGCAATCCGCATAATTCTTTCTTCCTTTCTCATCCATTTTATGTAAAAATGCTGTTCTCAAAAAATAATCCTGTTCATTTTTGGCTATGTTTTTTCGTTTTCAAATTATTTTTTTAGCAACATTGTATATTGACTTTTTCTTCCATAGTGACTAGTATAAAACTGTAAGAAAGAAAAGGAGGTAAAAAAATATGAAAACAGTAAAAATTTCATTAAACTCAATTGACAAGGTAAAAGCATTTGTAAACGACGTAACTAAGTTTAACACTGACTTTGATTTAGTATCCGGAAGATATGTGATCGACGCTAAGTCTATCATGGGAATCTTCAGTTTGGATCTGTCTAAAGCCATTGATCTGAACATCCATGACGATGACACCGATGAGATCCTTAAGGTTTTAGCACCTTACATTGTAGAGTAATACTCTATATACCATATTGTGTGAGCAGTATCACCTCTTTCCAGCCGGAAAGAGGTTTTTTACATTATAGGAAACTTCACGTTTCCTATAATGTAAAAAACGCTCCACGAGGATGCGATCACTTATGTTTACTCATCAATCTCAATAATCTGAATCGTATCTAATGCAGTCTGTACCATTTCATCAATCTTTTCGGTCAGATTTTCCTCAGATCTGCGAATTACCTTGCAATCTGGTTTTGTAACCGGATGCTTCGCAACAAAGATCGTACAGCAATCTTCAAACGGCTGGATCGATGTCTCATACGTTCCAATCTTTTCCGAAATATCTACGATCTCCTGCTTATCAAATCCGATCAACGGACGATATACCGGAAGTGTGCACACCTCATTCGTTGCTGCCAAACTATGCATCGTCTGGCTTGCCACCTGACCGATACTCTCTCCGGTAATAAGGCCTAAACAATCATTGTCATAGGCTAATTTTTCTGCAATGCGCATCATATAACGGCGCATAATGATCGTCAATTCCTCATGTGGACATTTTTCATAAATATAGAGCTGAATGTCCGTAAAGTTGACCACATGCAAACGGATCGGACCAACATATTTAGAAATGATCTTTGCCAGATCAACTACCTTCTGCAAAGCACGTTCGCTCGTATAAGGCGGTGCATGAAAATATACTGCATCTACATACACACCGCGTTTGGCGATCATATATCCAGCTACCGGACTGTCAATTCCGCCGGAAAGCAATAACATTGCGCGGCCATTTGTGCCAAGCGGCATACCGCACGCTCCTGTGTATACTTTCGAATATACATAAGCTTTATCACGGATCTCTACCCAAATATATACATCCGGATCATGTACATCAACTTTGACATTCTCAAAGCGATCCAGCAAATAACTTCCCATCTCTACACAAACCTCTGGTGAAGTCAGCGGATAATGCTTATCACTGCGGCGGCATTTCACCTTAAACGTAAACGGTCTGCTGCCATATTGATGCTCCACAAAATCTCCCACGCAGACCGTCAGTTTATCCCAATCTTTCTCTTCGATGACATCGACCGGACTGATGCCGGATACACCAAACACATGACTCATGGCATCGATCGCATCATCGAAATCATAATCTCCATCTGCTTCCACAAAAATACGTCCCTGCTCTCTGACAACGGTAAATTCGCCATCAATCTTTGCCAATCGTCTGCGGATCTGTTCGCATAATGCATTCTCAAATTTATAACGATTCTTTCCCTTAATTCCAATCTCTGCGTACTTACATAAAAAAGCCTGTTTTGCCATTGATAACCTCCTACTTTCTAATAAATCTTCGAAGCATCGGAAGTAAATTACATAATTGCTCCAATGCATAGTCAATCTGCTCTATCGTTGTATCTGTCGAGAAACTAAACCGCAGCGTAGAATCTAGTAATTCATCTGCCACACCGATAGCCTTCAACGTACCACTAAGTTCCGGATGATTCGACGAACAAGCCGAACCCGAGGATACAAAGACACCTTTTTCTGCCAGTGCATGCAATAGCACTTCACTGCGCACTCCTGCAAAACTTGCGCTGACAATATGTGGTGCCGTCTCTTCCAATGGGAGTTCTGACACGCCATTGACCGTCACATCTTCTAATGCTTCCAGTCCCTCGATCAAATGTTTCTTGCAGGCATACATCTGTTCCACATAGGTTGATCTGTTTTTGCAAAACAGCTCTGCTGCCACACCCAAGCCGGCAATCCCCGGAACATTTTCCGTACCGGAACGAAATCCCTTTTGCTGACCACCGCCGTAAATGATCGGTCGGACTTTCGCTTTGTCGCGCATATAAAGGAATCCGACTCCCTTAGGTCCATGCAGCTTGTGACCGCTGACAGACATCAGATCGATCCCCAAACGTTTCGGCACAATATGATATTTGCCATATGCCTGAATAGCATCAACATGAAATAAAATCTTAGGATTGTAAGAATGCACGATCTCCGACAGAGTTTTTACATCCTCCACTGCACCTATTTCATTATTCACTAACATGATCGACACAAGAATCGTTTCTTCCGTCAACGCTTTCTCTAACTCGCTCGGTGAAACCTGTCCGTTTTTATCCACCGGCAGATACGTAACCTGATAGCCCAACTCCTCCAGAAAGGCAAGCGGTTCATGTACAGAAGCGTGCTCTATCCTCGTCGTGATAATATGTTTGCCTGCGCGTCGATTTGCATATGCGCCACCGATCAATGCCATATTATTAGACTCTGTTCCACCTGATGTAAAAATAATTTCTCCGGGAGTGCATTTTAAGTCTTTTGCTAAAATCTCCTTGGTTTCACGAATATACTTTTCCGCATCCATTCCTTTGGTATGTTTACTGGAAGGATTTCCAAAATCTTCCTCCATCACACGAACCATTTTTTCTCTGACTTCCGGAAAAACTCTCGTCGTTGCCGCATTATCTAAATATGCTTCCATTGCTGCCTCCATGTTATCCTAACACTAATCTTCAAGTCCCCCGCCCCTGCATACGACTTTAGGTCAAATGCTGCACCCTGACGGTCATTCCCCCTGCATCTGAAACATTAGAATGGATAATAACGCCATTCCTGCTGTTTCGGTACGTAAAATACGTTTTCCAAGCGTCATCGGATGTATGTTTCTCGTCATGGCACGTTCCACTTCCTCCGGTTCAAATCCACCTTCCGGCCCGATGAAAATGCCAAGAGACCGCTGCTTACACGCCTGATCCACAATCTTTCTTGCCTCTTCCATCCCTGTCTGAAGCTCATATGGTATTACATTATAATCAAGTTGGTCTGCCATAGCAAGTGCTTCCTCATAACTTACCGGTTTGTGTACCGTAGGAATGATCCCTCGGTCGCACTGCTTTGCTGCCGCATACGCAATAGACTGCCAACGCTCTAACCGCTTGTTGATCTTTTTTTCCTCAGACAGCTTAACAACTGTCCGTTTTGTCATGACCGGCACAATCTCACAGGCACCCAGTTCCACCGCCTTTTGAATGATCAGTTCCAGTTTGTCTTTCTTCGGCATTCCCTGAAATAAAGTGATCCTCACCGGCAGTTCTGTTCCCGTGGGCTGAACCTTCTCGATCGACGCAACAACCTCATCACTGCAAATAGATTGAATCCGCGATACATAATCCGTTCCGTTCCCATCACAAGCTACGATCCAGTCTCCCACCTCAAGGCGTAATACATTTTTGATGTGGTTGACATCTCCCCCGGAAATGAACACTTCTTTTTCTGCAAGCTGGTCTGCAGATACATAAAATCGATACATAATTCACCTCTACCATTATTTTGGCTATACAGAAAAACTGTCCAACCGCACCAAACAGTTGGACAATCTATTTCTTCACATAAATACGCATTATTTATAGCAGTTGATCCAGTAAATTACTGGTGTTGCCAAGAGTAGAATACGTTCCCTGGCTGCTATATCTGGTTCCTCCGGAAGTCTTATAACTTGCACTATTGGCAAGCCGATATGTTGCTGTTGCCTTATCACCGATCGTATCTCCATAAGAACCACCACCCTGAAACAGTGATTTGATCGTTGACAGGGAAGCTTTCTGTGCCTTTGTCTCATCCAATGTCAAGTTGCCTTTTTTGTCATAACTGATACCAACCTCTGCCAACAATTTGGAATTAGCAGCTGTTGCTTTCAACGCTGACAGATTCTGCTTCTGCACCGTTGACTTCGAGGATTTACCGGTCTGCTCAATGTAAGTATTATACGCACCTACAAAACTCTTCAGTGCTGATGTGATCTTGCTGCGATCCACCGCACTCGTACCATCCTCTGCCGTCTCAACCTTATACAAAGAGTCCTTTTGCAAGGCAGATGCCGCATCCGACAAACTTTTTGCACCGGTCTTGAGCTCCTGCATCTGCTGAAGCTGCTCCTTTTCCTGTGTGCTCATCTGTGCTGTCTTATCGTTTTTATTAGTTTTGTCTGTTTTGTCTGTCTTATCTGTCTTCTGCGTTGTACCAGCCTCTTTTGCATAATATGCTTTCATCAGCTTGCCATACGCACCACTACGGATCATCGAATAGTCGCTCAGAGAACTGCTCAAACTTCCAAACAATGAGTTCTTGTATGATCCAAATAACGAACTCATCAATCCACTATTATTACCTGTATATAATGACATCGTCATCCCTCCCTTGTCAAAGGTAACACAAACTTATTGTGCTACCCTACCAACACCTCTAGTTAGTATTACTTTACCCCTTATCACCTCTGTTTGTCAAGTTTTTCTCCCATGAAGGATATTCTCCTGCACTGGAATTTACTTTTTCAAGTTAGCGACAGATTTTCTCCAAGGACGATTTTCTCCAATGGAGGATTTTCTCCAATGGAGATATTATATTTTTTATAACGACTGGTTTCATCCTATATTTTAGGAAATAACCGGATAAACCATGATCCATTTTGCTAATATATTCCAAGTGTCGTACTGCATAAACGCCGCTGCCAATACCGGTCCAAATATGAGCACTGCCAAAATCAGGGCTCCGACCTTTTTGTTTTGTATAAAATATAGAATACTATAGGTCACGACTGCAAAGATCATTGTATTTACTACTCGAAGTAACATCGTCAACATATACCAATGAGCAATACTGATCGTGATGTGCTTTCCTGCCAAACAGGAAATGCTTTGAATGGGTGCGTCCAAATAAGAAAGCGGCGAAAACTGTCGTATCACCATAAGTTCCTCCACGGCAAACAGAATGACAAATATCAATGTCGCCATAAGGATTGTTCTAAGCTTAGCACCCCATAATCCTCTTCTGCCTTCTCTGGTTACACTTATCGTTGCCAATAACTCTTTTGGCTCACAGCATACTAACAACACGATCAGCAAAAAAACAGACAACATCAAGCCCCACTGCGTTCGATCCATGCGAAATAATTGATCGTAATAACCATCAAAGATCATCCAAGATCCATTTTTTCGTGCTGTCTCGTATTTTTCATAGATCATATCAATTGCTTCATTCTTATCATTCATCATATGATATTCGTCACGATATTTCATATACTCATCGACGCTGATCTTCCCCTGCGCATATTCATCTTCTTTCTGCGCCTCCTCCTCTAACACGGCATCCTTTCTCTGTTTCAGCTCTTCAATCTCTTTTGCGGTAGATGCCGTCAATCTGCCACCGATCTTTTGATATATTTCCTGCTGCTTTGCAGTATTTCTTCCCTTTTGTACACTAGAATTCTGTGTCCAAAAGAGCATCAGGAAAGCCAGGTGAATAATGACAAAGCATAGCAGCACTCTACCGTTTAAGATCTTTTTCCATTCAAACCATATCATTTTTTACCACCTCTTTTGGTCCACAACAATAGCATAATACATATCCCAATAAGAATAACGGCGATAAGCAGCGGGAAGATCACCATAGAATATTGATACTGTCCTAATTGAATATACCTCGGCTGCTGCGCAAAATATTTTATCTGAAATAATGAAATCGGATTACCAAGTTTTTCGATTTTTAATAATCGATAAAATTCCGGTCTCGGCAGGAAATACCGTTCTCCCGAATCCACCAAAAAAATGCTGTTATAAAGTACCACTTCCATAACATCCGGAATGATCCCCAGTATAAAAATGACCAATGCCGCTAACAGTGCAAAGATCCCTTTGCGCGTTAATTTGGATAACAACATGGTGATCACTGCGATGACAATCGTGGCAAGTGCAGATGCTGCGATCTGTCGCAAAATATAACCAAAGATCGTTAGTCCTGAAGCGCACATTTGATACCCCTCCACCAAAAAGAGCGGACTGCTCCAGTCCTCACTACGCATACCAACAGCAAACCATTGATATGCCAAATAAATACCCCAAAAATAAAAATTGGAAATCACAGACCAAAAAACTCCATGCAATAACTTCGTGAGTATAATTCTCTCTCTTCCTTTGCGGGTGACATGGACAACATCTGCCAAATGACTCTCCCACTCTATGGAAAAAGAATTGCTAAGGACAAAGATGACAAACAAACAAGGCAGTACGCCATATAGTTCACAACAAACGGCAGCCGTAAGCTTTTTTTGATCAACAATTGTTGTATTTTTTTCTTTATGGTAACCCACCAATTCTCCCTGATAATCAGAAACCATCAGCTCCATATTACTGTTTCTCTTTTGGATGCAGTCAATGCAATCGATCGCTTCTCCTAAAAAGCCATATTCGTCAAGCTTCGTACCGGCATATTTCCCCGACTTCTTAATTTCTGTTTTAATCGGTGTCCCATCCTCACGATAAAGCTCTGTCTGAAGCTGATCGACTTCCTCCTGCAGCTTTTGCTTGTCAGCTAAGGAAATCTGTTGGTCTTTCATCTTTGTAAAGAAAATTTCCCTTGTATTTTTTTCAAAAACATATCCGTACTCATTAAAATGCATTAAGCCAATTGCCGCAAACGTCAGCAATAGCAACATAAGTAATGTTCCCCAAGTAAGCACATACTTTTTGCTTTCAAATTTCATTCCCTGTATCATGTAATTTTCTCCCCGTCAAATGCAAATAATACTGTTCTAAGCCGGTCAGTTCCTTATCTTCTATCTGCTTCATATAATAAGACATTGCATGATTCTCCAGAACCTTTCCTTCATTCATAACTAATATATAATCTGCCGTCTCTTCAACATCAGAAACAATGTGCGTGGATAAGATCACTGTCATCTCCTTGCCGGCTTCCTGTATCATCCTCTTAAACTCCGCGCGCTCCTCCAGATCCAGGCCAACTGTCGGTTCATCTAACAGCAGTATTCTTGGACTTTCTAAAAAAGCCTGTGCAATGCCAAGACGCTGCTTCATTCCACCGGAATAAGTGGCGATCTTATTATCTTTTACATCATATAGATTTACTCTTTGCAGCAATTCATCAATCTGACGAGTGTTCTTACGATCTCCCCCCTTTAGATAATGCATGTATTTCATCATGTCATATCCGGTAAAATGAGTATAGAATCCGATCTTTTGCGGCAGATAACCTACCATAGAATGATACCCTGCCAGATCATCAAACACATTTTTCTGCTCATAACAGATCGTTCCTGCCGATGCCTTTAAAACAGTGGCGATAATATTTAACAATGTCGTTTTTCCTGCACCGTTCGGGCCCAACAAGCCGTATACTCCTCCTGAAAACTCTTGTGACACCCCCTGCAACACCGTTTTTTTACCGTATTGCTTACTAATGTTTTTAATCTCTAACTTCATGGTCTTAGTCCTCCACCTTTACGGTTGAATTTTATACTTGTCTGTAACATACGAACTATCAACATCACCCCCTTGTTCATACATATAAGCAAACACTACATTACTCTTAGCTGAATTCACAGATATTTTTTTACTTATTATTTCATTTGGTTTTTGTCTCCAAAAGAAAGAATAATTGCCATCCACCTTAATGGGAAAGCCATCTACAAATATCATCCCAACATATACCTTCGACTTTCCTAATGCCCCTAAATAAATATGATCTGAATTTTCCATATCTAATATATAATCAAATTTCGGCATACTTTTTTCTTCTTTCTCGGAAAGCCATACAGCTTCTGAATCATTTTCTTTATCGATCTTGCGTGATTTCATATGTATGAACTTTTTGCGAGGATTCGCTATATTAGGTAATGTTCCCTTTATCTTATATACACCGGCGGACTCTCCAACCAACACTTGATCCAGCGAATCATTCGGAATATTATCCGGATAATAAATCATAACCATTCTAAGCTGATTATTTTTTCTGTTAAAACTTTTTGCCGAAAATTTAATGTTCAACTTTTCAGAAGAATTTGGGTTCAATAAAAAAGCACCTGCCTTTTCTTCCCCTCCTTCGATATGTTCTATTTCTTGATAACAATCGTTCACAAAAACCGCTATAATATAGTTCAACGTTGTGTTACAGTTATTGATACATTCAAGATTAAATTCATATTTCCCATCACTACTAACTTCAATTATTTGATCATTCATAATTGGCTGTTCAGCCTTATCGTATAAATAAAACCCCGCTGAAGTTTGCTTTATCGGACCATCACTTACAGGTGTATTCTCTGCATCTACGCTTTTATGTACTTTGTTCAAATGTTTCTCATTTTTGTGATTCCTGTTCACGAAAAATATTATACTGCCAAACAGCAAAACACCTATTCCAAATACAATTGCAAACTTAACAAAAATCTTATCTCTAATCATCGTTAGCCCTCCACCTTTTTCGGATAATCGAGACGTTTTTCGCCACTTCCATCCTTCTTAACGCAGTACAAATGTGTAGGACGCGCACCCACTTGCCCCTCTTTTAACTGTCCTTCATATTGTTGAATTACCAGCCAATCACTCTCCGGGCACACGTACAGTGCTCCCATCGCGCACTTTGTAACTTCGTTGCTTTTGTTTGACGCAATATCTAACACTCTCAAAGAAACATCCTCATCATTTAAGATCACCTGATAATAAATCTTGTTGTTTTTTTCATCAATGTTAAATAAATATACCTCATCCAACACCTTTTCTACGTGATGGTCTGTTAAAGAAATCCGCTTTAAGGTATTTTCCACCTCAAAACGACCCTTTTTATCATATTCCATGCACCGATAATATAAATAATCCCCACATATCTGTGGCGACGCTGCCTTTTCATCGCAAAAGCGTTTTTTATCACTGCCATCCAAATTTGTTTGATAAAGTAACAGATCCTCTAAGCAAAAATATATTTTATCTTTATAAAATGTTACATATTCATATGATACCGGTTTATCAATCACCTGCTCCTCCTTAGACGGATCATCGATAGAAATTCTATAAATGCCAAAATCATTCATAAAATATAAATATTTCCGGTAGCCCCATAGACCTCCAATATGATTTTTACTTCTGTAAATGCAGGTGATCTCATTATTTTGTATTTTCCAAATTTCACTATTATCTGTTCCACTGACTGCAAAAACAACATCGCCATAGCTAACCATATAACTTAATTGCTGATTTGTAATGCAATCTGTCCCATTATGTAAACAGGAGCGTTTATTACAATAAAATTGTAGTTTTTGTGTGGAATCATCAAAACATAACATCTGCGAACCGCTATCATCTCTGTTATCTATTACCACCCCACGTCCTTGTACATATGCCTGATCTCCACCATTTTGAAGATTGCCTGAAGTATTTCCAATTCCGCTGTAATCAACTGCTATGGGAGTTTTTGTTTTCGTTGAATGATCAGCCTGCCAGACATTTTTTTCCACCGGCTTTCTCGTCGCTATTAGCGCCAAAAATATTCCTATTATGATAACTACGCCACAACACAATCCAATAATTATCTTTTTGTTTTTCATAAAGACACCCCTATTTTCCATTAATATGTAGAGATTACAATTATTGCTCTATCCTGTCCACTCAAGAGAAAACACGGTTGGTTTTGTTGTTAAATCAACCGCTTTTCTCCAACAACCTCTCTGCAATTATTCTGAAAGATTAACACTAAAATTTCCAAAATTTGAACTTGTAACATAAAATTTAGCAGAAATTCTCTTTATTGAGCCTGGCTTATAGTGTTCACCAGCATAAGATACGGTATACGCATTGCTCGCCGACTTGCTTACCCCCATCTCTCCACCACCGTCTTTTTTGACAATGTTAATATTTTTAATTCCTAATTTCTCAACCTTATTTCTGGCTGATATTTTTAAATAAGCTTGGGAATATGTAGTCGAACCTCCTTGTCGGGAAATAGAACATGTCACTGATGTCTTACCTAACTTTCCACCTTTCGTTTCATATGCGCCTGCTAAACTTACATTAGCAATCATGCATGTAATAGCCACAACAGATACCATTTTTTTGATGTTTTTTTTCATACGATTTCCTCCTCATATTGATTTGTAATGAAAATAAATATAACAGAATTAATAGAAACTATTTTTAATAGAAACTATTTTTAATAGAAACTATTTTTAATAGAAACTATTTTTAATAGAAACTATTTTAATTTGTATTATACAATACATATCATTGTATGTCAAATATTTTTTTATTAAAGTATACAATTTTATATATGAACTGAATTGAAAAGCTTAAATGCAATTTACAGCGAATCACTCATACAGCTTTCGACCTCTCTTTTTTTCTTCTTCCTCCGTTGTCTTTAGGATGTCCTCTTCTAATCTACCATTTTCCCAAAATTCCCACTTTTTAATAATTTTCCGAAACCATTTACTTTCCTGACAAGCCATAATAGCTGCCCCAAATCTTGCCAATTCAGTTGATATTGTATCTCTCCACCCTAAATACGCTCTATCCTTGCTATTTTCTTCTGCTATTGCGCCCGGAACGCTTCTGCCCACCGCTTCGATTACGATCCACGTTCGATTTCCTTTGACCGTTTCTCTCTGGCTGCTTTCCGGACTTAGTCCCATTATTCGAGCGTTTTCCTGTTTTTCCCTTGTGGGATGCCTTCTTCCCACTATGCTCCATCCACTTTTCTTTGCGCGGATGGATCAGACATTTCGCATCATATCCGATCAGATCGCGACGGTCTGCTTTGATCAGGGCTTCCTTGACCAGATCATAGTTGTCCGGATTGCGATACTGTATCAACGCACGCTGCATTGCCTTTTCATGCGGATTTTTAGGCACATATACCGGTTCCATTGTGCGCGGATCATATCCGGTATAATACATACACGTCGAGATTGTGGATGGCGTCGGATAAAAATCCTGCACCTGCTCCGGCATATAACCAAGATCTCGTAAATATTCTGCTAATTCCACTGCTTCCTTTAGTGTCGAACCCGGATGGGAAGACATCAGGTATGGCACCACAAATTGTTCTTTACCAACTTTGCTGTTGATTCTCTGATAGCGTTTCAGGAAACGTTCATACACTGCATTTTCCGGTTTACCCATCCGCGTAAGGACTGCATCAGAAACATGTTCCGGTGCGACTCTAAGCTGTCCGCTAATATGATATTCGCATAGCTCCTTCAAAAAGGTATCATCTTTATCTGCCATCACGTAATCAAAACGAATTCCTGAGCGAATAAATACTTTTTTCACACCGGGAAGTTTTCTCAACTTTCGAAGAAGTATCAGATAATCATCATGTGTTGCAACAAGGTTATTGCAAGGTTTTGGGAACAAACACTGCTTACCGGTACAGACACCATATTTTTTCTGTTTATCACAGGCTGTACGCCGAAAATTAGCTGTCGGACCACCTACATCATGAATATATCCTTTGAATTGCGGATCTTCTATCATCTGCTTTGCTTCTTCAATGATCGACTCATGACTGCGCACCTGAACCACTCGTCCCTGATGAAAGGTCAGCGCACAAAAGCTGCAGCCGCCAAAGCATCCGCGATTGCTTGTCAAGCTAAATTTAATTTCATTAAGTGCCGGAATACCACCATCTTTTTCATAGATAGGATGGTATCCCCTCATATATGGCAGTGCATACACATCATCCATCTCTAATTCCGTAAGTGGAGCAGCCGGTGGATTTTGCACAATATATAAATGGTCGCTGTACGGTTCTACCAATCTTTTTGCCGTGACAGAATCGGTATTTTGATATTGTATATAAAAACTTTTTGCATATTGTCTCTTGTCGCTGCAAATGTCATCATACGATGGCAGCATCTGTGCATCGTACACTGCATCTAAATTTTTAGCACGATAAACACATCCATCAATAAATGTAATATCTTCTACTGCAATCCCACTGTCCAGTGCTTCTGCCACTGCAACTATCGCGCGTTCTCCCATGCCATATACTGCAATATCTGCCTGCGAATCCACCAAGATCGAATGTTTCACGCTGTCTGACCAATAATCATAATGTGCTAATCGGCGCAGACTGGCCTCGATTCCTCCGATAATGATCGGAACCTGTTTATACACTTTACGGATCAAATTGCAATAAACTACGGTTGCATGATCCGGACGTTTTCCAATAACGCCTCCCGGAGTATAGGCGTCTTGATGGCGTCTTTTCTTGGAAACAGTATAATGATTGACCATAGAATCCATATTGCCGGCAGACACCAAAAATCCTAAACGTGGTCTGCCAAACACCTGCACACTCTGCTCGTCTTTCCAGTCCGGCTGGCAGATAACACCAATCCGAAAACCATGTGCCTCTAACACACGTGTAATGATTGCCATTCCAAAAGACGGATGATCTACATAAGCATCTCCACACACATAGACAAAATCAACCTCATCCCAGCCTCTTTTTCGCATATCCTTTTTGGAAATTGGTAAATAATCGTTCATTCTTATCCTCCGTTTGATCGTCTGTTAAAACTACACAAGCTGCAAATATCGAAAAGCATTATAAAGACCATCTTGCAAGATCGTATCTGTTTCAAAGTCTGCGGCATCTAAAACCGAAGCTGCACTGCCACCCATGGCAATTCCAGTGCCGGCATAGGACAGCATCGGCAGATCGTTTGTACTGTCACCAATGGCAATCGTATCCTCTTTTGCAATCGCAAAATGATCCATCAAAAACTGCATACCACTGGCTTTGGAATATCCCATTGGAACAACTTCATAAAACCCATTACCACGGTCAATAAAGGTGAGATCATGTTCAAACATTTTTAGAAAACGTTCCGTATCACTTCCTGGTGTATCACAAATACAAAATTTATCAAACGTCAGATCATGTGCATCCTGTGGTGCCACAAGAAAAAGATTGGGAATGACCCCCATTTGTTCTTCTTTGAAATCGCCTATGTGGCTATGATATGTTTGTGAACTATAGTATACAGCCCCCGTGCTTTCAAGGATCCATTCCAGATTACAGTCATGTAACGCTGCTAATATGCGATTACCAAGATCAAACGGTATCGTATGTTCAGCAAGTACATTATCGTGATACGTAATATATGTACCACAACCGCAGACAAGACCATCCATTTGCAACTGTAAAATAGGTTCGTCAATCTCAGCAAGCGCTCGTCCGGTATTAATAAAACATAAGTGACCGTTTTGTTGTAATTTTCGAAGGGCGGTACGTGTACTATCCGGAATAATACGACCATCACGAGCCTCCGTCACAATCGTGCCATCTATATCAAAAAAAATCAGTTTGCGTTCTGTATGCATATGCAGCCTCCTGTGCAACATTAATGTCCAATTTAAGTTCTTAACCATAATAGCGAAAATACAGATGATGTGCAAGTAGACCTAGAAGATGACTGATTTTTCTTGGTTTGGTTGGCTGTTTTTTTGATTTCGGTTATTTCAGCTTGCCTTTTCGAGTGGTTTGGGTGACTTAATTCTCATTTTTCGGCATTTCAGCTTGCCTTTGCACTGCTTCGGTTGACTGATTTTGTGATTTTGGTTATTTCAGCTTGCCTTTTCGGGTGGTTTGGGTGACTTAATTTTCATTTTTCAGCATTTTAGCTTGCCTTTGCGCTGCTTTGGTTGACTGTTTTTGCAATTTTGATTGTTTCAGCTTGCCTCTTCGGGTGGTTGGGGTGACTTAATTCTCATTTTTCGGCATTTCAGCTTGCCTTTGCACTGCTTCGGTTGACTGATTTTGTGATTTTGGTTATTTCAGCTTGCCGCTCCGGGCTGTTTCAGCTATTTAGCTTTTCAAGAACGGCACGGTATACCATTACCAAGTAAGCATCGATAAAACAATAGCGATTGGTTAAATATTCGGTTAATTTGTACAAAAAGCTGATGCCTAATACAGCAAGACTAATGCATGTAACAACATAATCTAATTTCAATCCGATCAGCAAAAAATTAGCGATCACATATACGATTGTCACCGGCACAAAACTTTGACCTATCCGCAGTGCTTTATATAACGCCTTTAGAAGCCCCTCTGCCCTTTGTGCACGTCTATCCGGGGACTCGGCCATCAGATGACGGTACATTCTTTGGTACACCGGTTTATTGACAAAAGAAAGTTCATTTGGCTTTTGTCCTTTCAACTCTCTGCGACTTAGCGCAACATATCTCTTATACTCATGCTTTCCAAAATCTTTTCGCAAACACTTCTGAAATACACTTTTCATTACTTTCCACCATTTTGTATAATATTTATTCAAACTTTCCATACCGCAAATCTCCCACAACCACATATTGCTTATTATGTCGGTAGTATTGACATATTTTGCAGCCACTATATTATGGGTCCTTCCATCAGGAAACTATAGCAATTGCCTTGCCGCAATTAGTTTTTACAGTGATTTCTAAATTTTGTTGTCTCTGATGGTTGATTTACATGCCTTACGGAGAACTCGACGTCCCGGAAGCAAGGTATTCATCATTTTTGAAAGGGACTTTGCGCTCGTCGTTACTTATGTCTCGTATTTCAGAGACATTAAGTAACGTGACGTAGCGCATCGTAGCGAAAGCGTCCCGTCCAAAAATTGATGATACCTTGCTAAACCGGGACATCTCAGACACTCCTTCAGGCATGTATTCATCAGAGACTTAACAAAATAAGAAATCACGTAAAAACTCTGCATTCTGCGGCAATTGTCTTAGTTTTCTTGATGGCAGGACAATTCACTTTGTCGGCTGCAAAATAGCTATTATTTTCCGACATAATAAGCAATATGTGGTTTTGACAGTGATTTCCGGTATGGAAAGTTTTAATTATTTATATGAACGTTTTCACAAAATGTTCATACTTTTACCACAAACCGCACACAGTTTTTCGGTAACTTATTACCTGTAAGTTGATTACATTACTTACTTTTTTCATAATCATTTTCATTAATGGGACTTGGCAGATCTCCCTCCGCCAAGTCCCCCTCCCATTTTAAACACATATTTAATGCACACCCAACAAACAGATTTCTAAAAATACGCAATTCATCTAATAAATGCTAAAAATGTACACTTCAACCGGTAGCTTCCAAAAAAGCACAAATCAATGAATAAATTCTAAAAATACGTGCTTCAACTAATAAATCCCAAATCGGAACACTGTCGTTGATTCAAAGGTTTCCCCTGCTTTAAGGATCGGTGATTGGAATTTCGGCTCATTAATTCCATTTGGGTACTGCTGTGTTTCAAAGCATAAACCACCGAAATTTCCATAGGTAATGCCACCTTTTCCACCTTGTTCTACAAGCTCTTTCGCCGTATACAACTGTACACCCGGCATATCTGTATACACTTCCACAATACGTCTACTTTCCGGATCTCTCACAGCAGCTGCATAGCAGATCTCGCCCGGATTGCCCGGTAAAATATAATTGTGATCATATCCGGATACTGTCTGAACATTTGCATCATCTTCACCGATTCTGGAACCAATGTCATGAAACTCTCTAAAATCCATTGCTGTTCCTGCAACATCACAAATTTCTCCCGTTGGCAGTCGTTTTTCATTGATCGGTGTATATTTTGCTGAAGCAATCTGCACCTGTGCACCCAACACATCTCCGGCAGCCTGTCCACCACAACCAATATTAAAATAACTGTGATTGGTGATATTTAATATTGTATCGGCATCACTCACCGCATTATATTCAATCATTAACTCGTTGGCATCATTCCAAGTATATGTGATCGTAAGTGTCAGATTCCCCGGAAATCCCTGCTCGCCATCCGGACTAACTCTTGAAAATGATACACTTGCATCATCCTGACTTATCGCACATTCTGCATCATACATCAAATAGTTGTAACGTAAGAAACCGCCATGCAAACAGTTTGTAGCATCATTATTATCCAATGGATACTCTTTACCGTTTAATACAAAGCAAGCGTTTGAAATACGGTTTGCACAACGTCCTACCGGCGATCCAAAACTCGGCACATTGCTCTCATAGCCACTTAATGTATCATAGCCCAGTACTACATCCTCTAATTTTCCATCCTTATCCGGTACAATAATGCTTTGGATCACTGCACCATAATCCAAAAACGAAACACTGGCTCCCTGTCCATTGGTCAATGTATATTTTGTGACCTGTTTCCCCTCTTTTGTTACACCATAATTTTCTTTTTCGATTCCCATAATTTCCTCCAATCCATCCCATTATCAGCAGTTCATCTCTAAGCACGGTTTACCATGCCATTTCGAGTATAGCAAATGCATTATTCTTTGACAAGCACTGACACTTTTGTAATGTTGTATTCCTCAAACTGCTGAATCATGTTCTGCGTAATGATTTCTCCACACACGGCAATCGGTACTGCCGGCGGACACGACACCGTCTCTGCTCCGCAAATGCGTCCTTCTGCCTGCGATACTGCGATTTCTTCACATTCTGCCATTACCGCCTCTCGTATTGTACAGGCTCGTAATGCAGGAGTGCTGATCCTTGTCGCTGCCTCAGGCACTGTCTCCTTAGCGTTTTCTTCACATGGCGGATGCAAATACCGTCCCAAATGTTCTGGCATCTGCTGCCTCAACTCGACTTTCTGCATTCTATCAAACGTCTGTGCAAAGTGTTCGATACGCGCCAGATCTTGTTCTGTATTTTCCGGTGTCCCCATCAATACCACATACTGATGATCTGCATATTCACACTCTATCTGCGCTTTTCTCATCTGCTCAGCAAGCCTTTCTCCATCCAAACACATAGCTGCTGCACAAATGGTCAGCTTAAGCGGCTCCTGCCCGGTTAACGCAAATCCACACTGTCTCAGCGTTTCTCTACATTGCTGAAAACGTTTGACAAACGACTGTAGCCGCTCCGGATAATCGTCTGCCAAGTAATGATTACAATAATCCAAAGACTGTAATATCAGATACGATGGGCTGGTCGAGCCAAACAGTGCCATCGCCCGCGGTATCCGTTCAATTGAAAAATCGGACGTCTGTTTCGCAATGTGTAAATATGCTCCCCCGGTCAACACCGGAAGCGTTTTATGTGCTGAATCACAGCATATATCAGCTCCCAGCTGCATAGGATGCAATGGTTCCTGCAAAAAATTCAAATATGCACCATGCGCATTATCGACTGCCAAAGGCAGATCGTATTCCCTGCACACTCCGGACAGACCTCTAATATCCTGAATATTTCCCAAATAATCCGGCGAGGTTATATACACACCTATCACATTACCACATAGCTCCTGTAATGTCTGCCGCAGTCTTTGAGGTGATACGACAGCCGTACATAGATGGGAGTCTTCTCCCTGCAAAAATATAATATCCACATCCAGCAATGCACACGCATCGATCATTGCCCGGTGAACATTACGAGCCGCCAATATTGTCGGCCGCATCGTCCGCTGCCAGCGCCCGGTGCGTTTTGCCCTCTGCAGCAACGCATCGATCATAACTTTAATGCACAGCGAAGATCCCTCCGTCGAATAAAAAGTGTGTCCTGTGTTAAACAACATTGCGGCATTCTGCTGACTTTCTCGAATGATTCCTTCTGCTGCATGTAACACATCTGCTCCCTGTACCTCTGTAATATCTTTCGGTTCGCAACCCAAAAACACATGCCCTTTATGACCGGGCATGTGTAATCTGCTGCACTTCCTATTTTGATAATCTTCTACAAAATCACAAATCGGTGTTCTCAACAATATTCTCCTCTTAATCCTATTGCCATCCTTCACATCCGGTATACTGCACAACCCCTGTTGCAATTCTACGCATCCGGTAAACTACACAACCCCTGCCAATTCAGGCTTTTAGACCGGTTCCAATCTTTTCCCCCTGTTTAACAACCGTCTCAATCCCGTCTGCACTATTTTGCCAAATATCCTCATCTATGCGTACCTGACCTGCTTGTACCGCTACAATGACCGTGGAGCCGCCAAATTCAAAATATCCTTTTTCTTCCCCGCGAGATACCGTTTGCTCGACGTCATGGTTCACAATTCTGCCAACAAGCAATGCCCCCACTTCCATCAACAATAAATGGCCAAAATGTCTGCTCTTTTGAATACAAAACTCTCGGGTATTTTCTTTATAGATCGGATAATGTTCTCCTGCCACAGGATTCACGGTATGATATACTCCCGGAATATGAAACTCTCTGGAAACTTCTCCATCATCCACAAAGGCATATCGATGATAATCATCCACCGTCAAACGAAATACGCACAGTATACCCCCCTCATATTCTTTGGCAACTCTCTTACTTCTTGTCAGAGTTTCCATTGTATACTGTGTATCTTTGATGCAAAACCGCGCTTCTGCTGTAATCGGATACACCGAAAGTTTACTGTCACACGGTGCTGTAAACGCCTCTGCCGCCTCTGCAAACGGTCTGCTGCCCGGACAAATCTTCCGTGTAAAGAAATCATTATAACTGGTAAATTCCTGTTTTTCATATTGTGACAAGTCGATATGATTTTTCTGAACAAATGGGGAAACCAATACAGCAGACAAGCCGGAGTCCATAAATCGCCCTGCAATTTTTGAAACAACAGGCTGAACTAACACTGACAGCAGCTTGCGCCCCAGTGCTGTTCCATACAATTTTTGCAATAAAGCATCCTGCTGCCCGTTCGCACAGACTTCCTTGCCTGTCCGGTCTTTATAACGCATCACACGAATCCTCCCTTACAATAAGTCTATACTCTAATCAATCCATACTATGATCAGCCCATAATAAAATATTCTGTTATCCATTTCCAAAAAGAAGTACGTGGAAAATGCATTTTCGGTACCATCATCTTGGAATTAAAGATCACCAACAACACTGCAATTGCAACGACAACAACAATTCCTGTCAAGACCAGATTGCCCGGCTTGCGCAGCTTAAAATCTACGACAAACAACGTACCTACTGTCAACAGCATTACATGTAACAGTACTAAAAATGTCGTATTGTTTAACACCATCTGTACAACAAAGATCAATGGAAGTACAATGGCAACCGTTGTGATCGGCAGCCCGTGATAATAATGGTTGGCACCGTCCTCGTTTTGCTGGCGTTCAATTTCCAATACATTAAAAAATGCCAGTCGGATCACTCCACAAATTGTATAATATCCAATACAAAACCAACCAAGTGCTCCACGCACTCCCATCAGATAACAGATCATTGCCGGAAACACGCCAAAACAGACGCAGTCGCACAGAGAATCGATCTGCACACCAAACATCTTTTCCCGGTCTGTACGATTCTTTTTGCTTCGCGCAATCTTGCCATCGAACATATCACATAAGCCGGACAACGCCAGGCAAAAAACAGCGGAGCGAAAACTGCCTTCTATCGCAAGTGAAATACCAACCAATGTAATGACCAAACTAATATAGGTCAAAACAACCGTATAATCATATACTCCTATCAAACGTATCTTTTTCATAACACTCTAATCCTCCAAGTTATCGACAGCCCACATGGTTTGAGCCGCCATTGCCATCTTCTCTCTAAAGAGCTATCGGCCAATTTTAATGTAAGCGAATATTGACATTATACCACAAATTGCAAGCTGCGTATAATAACTTATTCCTCGACTAACGATCAATACCGGAAGTGCCAAAGTTCCTCCACATAATGGTGTAAATATTCTTAAGAACAATGCCTCTGATATTCCTACTCCTCCAGGAAACGGAAGCATATCTACCGCAACCGATATCATTCCCTGTAATAATACGATGAGTCCTATACTTCCCGCCGTTACCCCTAAGCTTCGACACGCTGCTACAGTCACCAAAAACAAACATCCACGTTGAAGGAATGTGATAACAAGTACCTGTAGCACAATAATCTTATGAGACTTAAAAAATGCTGCTGCCTGGCTGTATTTTTCCATCGCACCATCCAGTCTTTCTCGTAGTTTAATCCCCCGTTTCCAATGAAAAATCCGGGTAACAAGGTCGATCATCGCTGCCACCATTCGATACATCCAGTCAGGATGAAAAACTAACGCTAACATTACCCAGACACAGATCACATTTAAGATGATCCCTAAATAGCACCAAAACAAAATGGGATTCAGATAGTGCATCACTACCGGTGGTCGGATCACCAGCACCGCCAATCCTAAAACTACCAACACCATCTTGTAGGTGATCGTTACGATCAACAGGATAAGCGTAGAAACAGATAATGGCAGCTTATCTTTTTTCATAAAATATAACTGCATCGGCTGCCCACCGGAAGCCGACGGTGTGATCGCACTGAAGAAAAATCCGACAAAAGAATACAGACAACAATGTGATGCCTTCGCCTTTTGTCCGGACGTTCGAAACAGCCACCATAAAATAACGGATTCTCCTAATACAAACGCCAGCACTAAAAAGATACTGCCGATCAGGTAACGTATGTCTGCCCCTCTAAGGCAAGCCCATATCGCAGCCGGGTCTTGCTCATGAAAGATAGAATATAACGTAAGTGCAATGATCCCGATCAGAAACACAGCTTCTAAGACCACCTTTTTATTAATTTTTAGAGCTGTCATCTTCGGTGATCACCTCGCTTTCTCCAAATATTTTATGATCCAGGCGTTCAAAAATATGCTGAACCAATTGATAACATTCCGTGTGTCTTCCAAAATACAAACAACCTTCACTGATCACCACTGCCCCCAACACATCGATCAGATAATGTTGTTTGGTAAACTGTGTGGATGCACAGACAAGCACTGCAAATACCCCGGAAAGCATGCGATACCATTTTGGAATCTTATCATTACCGCGAATTGCCGCAAAGCAAAACCAACTTACAAGACAATGAATTGATGGAAAAAGGTTCGTCGGCGCATCAATTCCCTGCATAAACGACATAAGGACACCGCTTAGTCCGGTTCCAACCTCAGAAGGCCTGATATTCGTTGTCGGTAAAATAACGAAAAAAACACCGCAAATAATACGCGACAGATAATCTCCCACTGCAAAGCGATACCACTCCTCTTTGCCAAGACCGGTGATCAATACGTAATTGATCGCCCAAAATGCAAAGCACCCCAAATAGATCCAGATCCAGTCCGGTTCATATGGAATCTGCCTATCAATCCATAATGTCAGATCATAATGTTTTGCATTGCGCATCAAAAACTGCGTTCCGGAATAGATCAGTGAATTAAACACAAAACAAAAAATAACGCTAAATATCGCATATCGCGGAATCCATTTCCCGATACTTTTGTCATAACGTTCTCTTCTAATCTTTTTACGGTCGGAAGCAGTCCTTACAGGTCGATTGCTCATTGTCTTATTCCTTCCTCTATCAGCTTCGGTGATTCTTCGAAACTTCATTGTGCGCTAAAATTATGCGCAGCTATTATAATAACACAATTTGCCGCCAAAAAGAACGCATTCAGGACCATTGTCATAATATCGTCAGAAATCGTTATTATTTTGACTGTGAAGAATGAGAATGATTTATATCTGCTGCCTCTGCAAATCCCTTTTGATTGTCCGCCGGCAGTTCCGGATCCGGATCGTTCAAATGCAGAAAAATTTTCATTGTCATCTGATATGCATACAGAAGCAGCGGCACGACCATCGTCATGATCATGCTTGCCAAAAACAAACGAACTGTATATTTTTTCACAAAGACAGCCGCAATAAATGTCGCCGCATACATAAGCACGATCAATATAATTCCAAGGATCGCCATTACTCTTTTTATTGTTCGAAATACCTTTTCACGTTTCATTCTTTGGTCTCCTCTCCATGAATCCATGCAAAATACTGCCGGATCTTGAGCTCATACCCGTGATCGACCGGATGGTAAAAGGTTCGATCCGCTATCTCATCCGGCAAATACTGCTGTTTTGCATAATGTTTTGGATAATCATGTGCATACTGATATCCGATTCCGTGTCCTAATTTACCGGCACCGCCATAATGTGCATCCTGCAAATAGGGTGGGATTCCGGAAATTTTCGTATGCTGAACACAATCCATTGCCTCACTGATCGCCGTTACTGCAGAATTGCTCTTTGGCGCACTTGCTACATATGTCGCTGCCTGCGCTAAAATGATCTGCGCCTCCGGCATTCCGATCCGTTCTACCGCCTGCGAAGCACTTACAGCAACTACCAAAGCCATGGGATCGGCATTAGAAACATCTTCTGCTGCACAGATCATAATGCGTCGGGCAATAAATTTGATATCTTCCCCTGCATTTAACATTCTTGCGAGATAATAAACCGCCGCATCCGGATCAGAACCACGCATACTTTTAATAAACGCTGAGATCGTATCATAATGGTTATCACCGGATTTATCATATCGCACCGCACGCTTCTGAATACATTCCTGCGCCACGTCAAGTGTGATCGTAATAAGGCCGTCTTCTCCACGCTCTGTTGTCAACACAGCCAGCTCTATCGCATTCAATGCAGCTCTGGCATCTCCATCTGCCATATCTGCCAAAAAGTCCAGTGCATCTTCTGTCAATCGCACCTTATAACTGCCCATACCACGCTCTGTATCCTCTACTGCACGCCGTAAAAGCCGCTTTATGTCATCCGTCTGCAGCGAATGCAGCTCAAAAATGATCGACCGCGACAGCAAAGCGCCGTTTACTTCGAAATACGGATTTTCTGTCGTAGCTCCGATCAAGATGATCGTTCCATCCTCCACAAAAGGGAGCAGATAGTCCTGCTGACTCTTATTAAAACGATGAATCTCGTCTACAAACAAAATCGTGCGCTTTTGATACATTCCTGCATTATCCTGTGCCTGTTTTACAACTTGTTCCATATCTTTTTTGCCTGCGGATGTTGCATTGATCTGCAAAAATTCTGCACTCGTCGTATTGGCGATCACCTTGGCAAGTGTTGTCTTCCCGGTACCCGGCGGTCCATAAAATATAATAGAACTCAGTTTGTCTGCCTTGATCGCACGATATAACAGCTTTCCCTTACCGATAATATGCTCCTGTCCGACAACTTCCTCCAAAGTCGTTGGACGAAGACGAGAGGCAAGTGGGGATTCCTGTTCCTTTGTCTGTTCTCTCATATATTCAAATAAATCCATGTTCTTCCTCCAAGCGCCTACATAACGATATTGCTATCCCGAAACCATTCCTGCCCTGATCGGACAGAAATATAATTCCTATCAAAGGCTATCTATCACATTCTAATCAAATAGCAGCACCTCGCCGTCACGCACGCCAAAATAAATATGTTCTTCTTGTCCGCTGATCTGTGCCTGCCCGGCAGTCGCTTCTGTCACTTTATTGATCAAACTGTCTTTGTCACTATCCGGCACAGCAACTGTTACAACTACATCTTCCGCATAAACCGTATCCATCAGCGGTAATCCCATCTGCCCAAAAATATACTGTAATTTCCCAATCCCATTATAATCTGTGCGGATCTCCAACCGATATCCCATCAGTTTATCTATGATCGTACTCGCCGCAAGCCCCGCCTGCGCCGCCTGTGAATAGGCACGCACCAGTCCACCGGTACCGAGCAGCGTACCGCCAAAATAGCGTGTCACGATCACTAAAATATCATGCACGCCCGCTCCATGTAACACTTCCATAATAGGTCTGCCCGCAGTTCCTGACGGTTCGCCATCATCTGTACAACGGCTGACTTCCCCATGTTCGCCAAGTATGAAAGCATAGCAATTATGTCTGGCATCCCAATATTTCTTTTTGGTCTGCTCAATGATCTGCATCGCCTCCTGTTCTGTCTGAACGGGAAATACCTGTGCAATAAATCTCGATTTTTTTTCAATGATCTCATCCGTGCCACCTTCGAGCACAACACATCCAATCCGATTTGCTGAAATATCCATTCGTTCCTCCATCGTAACAACAATGATCCCACGTGCCTACTTTTGCTTGTGACTCCGGTATACCAAGGAAATCTGCGTACCGATCGTGATCAGGGCACTAATGATCACCAATGCATAAAAACTGACGCCACGGCTTAATAGCATTGCCGGATAAACGTATTGATTCTGCATGATCGTTCGAAACATCACCACGCTAAATCCCTCATTCGCTCCAACGCCACCCGGAACCGGCAGAATATCAATACACACAGAGATAAAACTCTGCAGAATGATCACTTCGATCACCGTGCTTCCGGATAGTCCAAGTGCCAGATAAATAAACCATGTGACCAAAAAGTAAACCAGACGCTGTGCTAATGTGATCACTAACACGATCCCGGCAGTTCCCCAATGAGTACGCATATATAGGGCGCCCTCTTCATAGGCTTCCAGCATATGATCCAATTTCTTTTCCAAGCGTTCTCTGCGTTTTACCAAACGCACTTTATGAAGCAGCCACGTTGCAAACCGAACAATATAGCGTGCCCCATTTTTGGAAAATACAATAATTCCATACAATACGATCGAAACAACATTGACTGCCATCCCAACCCAGAACAACCATTGATAATGTCCCAGTGTCTTTACCATAAACGGATGGTAAAACAGCACCACGATCGCTTCCACGATCACCAATGCGATCTTATAAATAATCGTCCAAAATAACATTGCCACCGAAGATGCACCCATATTGATGCCGTCAGCTTTCATATACAATACCATCATGGGCTGCCCACCGCTGGCTGACGGTGTCAATGCATTAAACAAAAAGCCGATAAAAGAATACCGCAGCGACGGAAAAAAATGCATACGCTCTCCAAGCGAGCGCAATATAACAATCAAGGACGTGGATTCCAAGATCAAATACATGACCGCACACAACACAGCAAATAATATCATGCTTCCCGATGCCCCCTGCAGCAATCGTCGGATCTCCGGAAGATCCTGATCTTTTAACAGCAAATACATGGTTGCTCCCAGCAACAACAGCATAAATATAATGTTTCCGATTAATTTTGTCTTTTTTTGCATATATCCCTCACTTTATCATTGATAACCTTATAACCCACTTTTTAGGAAGGATCCTCACCTTACTTATCACGAAAAAGCTCTGTGGAACGCTGCACAATGCCGTTAATATAAGCAATAAATATTCCATAGTTTACAATCGGCACCTTTTGTTCCTTTGCCATAAAAATACGATGTTTCATCTCTTTTTCATGAAGCGTACAGCCTCCGCAATGGATCACCATGGCATATGAAGATAAGTCCGCCGGAAAGCTGCTGCCACTGCAAGTCTCAATATCAAGCTTACACCCTGTATGTGTTCTCAACCAATTCGGTATTTTGACCGTACCAATATCATCGCACTGACGTCTATGCGTGCACCCTTCCGCAATTAACACTTTATCGCCATCCCGTAACTGTTCTACCATCCGGACGCCCTCCATCAGCTGCTGCAGATTCCCCTTGTGTCTGGCAAACAAAATTGAGAAAGATGTCAACGGTATATCAGCCGGTACGATCTGATTCACTTCCTTAAAAGCCTGTGAATCTGTGATCACCAGCTTTACTTTATCTGCTAACGCAGACAACACACCGGCAAGTTCTTCCACCTGCGTAACGATCGGAATGGCATGGTGATCCAAAAGATCACGTATTGTCTGCTGCTGCGGCATGATCAGACGTCCCTTCGGTGCCGCAGAATCAATCGGCACGACTAATACCACCATATCACCGGTCTGTACCAAGTCGCTGACGATATGCAGTTCATCGTCTTTCTGTGGAGCTGCAGCGACCAATTGATCTTTCAACTCTTCGATTCCCTGCTTCTTTACCACACTTGTCAATACAACAGCATGACCGGGATATTTTCCCTGTGTCTGATGTCTGATCTGCTCTGCTTCCTGTACAGGTAATTGATCTGCCTGATGCAGCACAATAATTGCCGGCACCTTACGTTCTTCCAACCAAGTGAGCATATCCTGCTCTAACCGTGGCAGCTGCCCGGAAAATTCTTTCTCCTCTGCCAGTTGTGCAATATTTACTACAAGCACTGCAACGTCTGCACGCCGCAACACTTCCTTGGTCTTCTCCACACGTTTTCTTCCGAGCTCACCTTCATCATCAAGTCCCGGTGTGTCGGTCAGAAGACACGGACCCACCGGCAAAATTTCCATCGCCTTCGACACCGGATCCGTTGTCGTTCCCTTCGTATCAGAAACGATAGCAAGCGGCTGTCCTGTAATTTCATTGATCAAACTTGATTTTCCTGCATTCGTCTTGCCAAGCAGTACGATCTGCAGACGATCACCATACATTGTTGTCTGTAATCCCATCGCTGTCTCTCCTTTTTGTATGACGTCTCCATTATCGAATCTGTCCATCTCCACAGATCAGATACTTCATTGTTGTCATTTCCCGCAGTCCCATTGGTCCTCTCGCATGCAGTTTCTGCGTCGAGATTCCAATTTCTGCACCCAAACCAAATTCTCCACCATCGGTAAATCTTGTCGAGCAATTGACATATACACATGCAGAATCCACTTCCTTTTGGAATTTTTCCGCATTACGATAGCTTTCCGTGATAATACACTCCGAATGACCTGTAGAATATTTGGAAATATGTTGTATTGCCTCATCCACAGAACTTACAACGCGGATGGAAATAATATAATCCAAAAATTCCGTTGCATAATCCTCTTCGGTTGCCGGGATAACACTGTCTCCCAAAATCTGTCTTGTTCTCTCACAGCCGCGGATCTCCACCTGATGCTCTTCCAGCTTTTGCTGCAGCATCGGCAAAAACTGCTCTGCTACTGCCTCATGCACCAAACAGGTTTCTAATGCGTTACATACGCTTGGGCGCTGTGTCTTGCCATTGTCAGTGATCTGCACTGCCATTGCAAGATCTGCCGTCTCGTCAACATATATATGACAGTTGCCTGTTCCCGTCTCGATCACGGGAACCGTTGCGTTCTGTACAACTGCCTGGATCAGCCCGGCACCTCCACGTGGAATCAGCACATCAATGCTGTCATTAGCACGCATCATTTGCGTAGATACTTCTCTAGATGTATCTTCCACTAATTGGATCATGTCTTTGTCGTAGCCGCATTTAGCTACAGCCTCGCGCATCAGTTCCATTAACTTGCAATTGGAATGAAATGCTTCCTTGCCTCCTCGCAGAATAGCTGCATTACCACTTTTAATACATAAGGCAGCAGCATCTACCGTAACATTTGGTCTGGACTCAAATATAATACCAATAACACCCATCGGTACTCTGATTTTAGTGATCTTCATGCCGTTTGGTCTGGTTGATCCTTCGATAACCTCACCTACCGGATCTTCTAAATCAGTCAATTTAAGGCATGCATCGGCAATACCATCGATACGCTCCATCGTCAAACGCAATCTGTCAATCATCGTATCCGATATTCCATTGCTCTTTGACTGTGCAATGTCCTGTTCATTTGCCTTCAGAATTTCTGATGCATTGGCACGTAAAATTGCTGCAATCTCTGTTAAAATACGATTCTTTTCCCCTGTCGGGCAGCCGGCAATCTGCTTTTTGGCTCTCGCTGCATTTTGTCCTAATTGCTGTATGTAGTTCATTCCTGTCCTCCTATTCCAATGTAAAAGTGCAAAAGCTGTCACACGTGTAACGCATAACAGCCCTTATATGTTTGTTTATACTGATAACTTTTTCGTGCAGGCGATCGCTAATGCCTTTGGACCAATGTGACACGATACACTAAGTGACAATGGATCTGTCATGATCTCGCCTACGTCACCAAAACGTTCCATGATCAGATCACAAAACTGTGCCGCTGCCTCTTCATTGCATGTATGTGCAACCTCCATATGGACATTTTCGATACCACCAAAACGTTTCTCGATATCATCCTGCATTGCATCTAACATTTTGGAAATGCCGCGCTTACTGGTCTTTGCGACCGTAAAGGCATCTAACCTCTCTCCCTGTATCTGAAGAACCGGCTTTAAGCGCAGTGCTGTTCCTAATGCTGCCACTGCCGGGGTGATACGTCCACCTTTTTTTAGATATTTTAAGGTATCTAACATAATATAAATGCTGGATTCTAACTTTTCTTCTTCTAACTTTTCTTTGATCTGCTTTGCACTCCACCCCTGGCCCACCAAAGCGAGTGCATCTAATACAGACTGCTTCTGCGTTACCGAAATGCGCTGATTATTAACAACCTGTACCTTTCCATCATAATCATCTGCAAGCATGATCGCTGTCTGACAGGAGCCGGACAATCCACTGGACATCGGAATATATACTACCTCCTCTGATGTTTCAAGTGCTTTATCCCAAATTTCCATCACGGTTTCGGGAGAGGGCTGCGATGTTGAAATTTCAACATCTTCCTGCAATCTTGCAAAAAATGCATCATGTGTCAACGTAACATCTTCAAAATACGTTTCTCCGGCTATCAAAAACGGCATTGGCACAACAACAACCCCATACTGTTCTGCCTGCTTTTGCGTGATTCCGCTATTGCTATCCGTTATTACTGCAATCTTTCCCATGTTATTTCCATGCCTTTCTCATTTACTTGTTTCACAATCCTATTTGTCCATTATAGCATATCGAATTTCCGTTGGAAATACAATATTTCCTTTACAATTGTCTATAACTCATCCAGACTGTCATAATCTGCATTTCCCTGCATCCAGACAATCCCTTTGAATCTGGCACCAAGAATCGGTTCTCCCAATAGATCGTCCCTGTGAATACTGATCGTGATCAGCAGATCATTACAATTGATCTGTAAAAGCACAATTTGCTCCCCGGTGTATTGATTGGATACGCTGGTCCAATTGATGATCGTACCGATCACCATATAATTGTCCGATTCTGAGCCGTAAGGCACAAATGTTGTCTCTACAATGCTGTACAGATCTTCAGTTTTTATGCGTCGACGTATCTGCGAACTCAGATCCATCTCATCTAAGGTTAAACTGTCAATGGCATCTTGATCTCCTTCTTTTGCCTGCTTGATCAGTTCCTGTTTCTCATGTCCTTCACACATTTTCTGTATTTGAGAAGTATTCGATCGATACACACCTAATATAATCTTGCCGCCTAATGACAAACCCGAAAAGGAAATCTTAGCTCGGTGCGGAGTGTTGTCTTCACAACCTAATCGCAGATAATCTGCAGCATTTTGCAAGTAAAAAATCAATGATATACCAATACGAACATCATCACACATGCCGGTATATGCATCCGTATCTACACGTTTGTTTACGACAACATCCTCCAAGGCTGTAAAAACATCACTAAAAACGTATGGAAAATAGTGCTTTACATGAAAAAAACCTACCTGATCATATTCGCCACAGATTACGATGCCCGTCTTTTTACCCGTTTGTCTTCTAATTTCCACATATTTAGCTTTTCCACTCTTTATTATTGTACGATAATCCGGCTCATTCATCACATACCCAAGCAACTGATCGATCTCTTGTTTGCTATATTGTTTGCTAAAACCGATTGCTCTTAAAAAACGATGCATTCCATTCCTCCATGCTACTATCATTGCTTTTCTTTCTCTGCATGCAGCTTACAAGTATCCCCTATCGTCTTTGGAACAAGATACGGCGCATCTTTCGTTCCCAGATCATCTTCTTTCTTGAGGTATACCTTATATTCGCAATCTTTATCCGGGCAGCCGGCTGCAGCTGCCTTTCCGGACTTCTTACATATCTTGTACTTCACATGACAAGAACAATTCTGTAAAGGCTGTGTTCCCTTGGCAAAATACTCTTTGCGTACGGTCGAACCGCCTAGAGCATTCTCACATAATCCGGGAACTGCCAGATTGCCACATTTTGTACATATCTTTACGGAAATAATATCATCCGGTTTAGCAAACTTCTTTGCCTCACACACTTTAGCTTTGTGTACCCGGGTCATGATCTTTTTCCATATCTTCTGGTAATAGTACGTATTATCCTGTTTGGCAGTTCCATCATAACCGGTCCAGATTCCAGCTGTATAATATGGCGTAAATCCCTCGAACCAAAAATCATAATTTCCTTTCGAAGCACCATTCTTGCCTGCCACCGCCATCTTTTGATCATCTAAAGCCGCCTGTTTGCCATCCCCACTCTCTAGGGTTTCCTGCAGCACATCCGTTAACAACCACGAAGTCGAAGCCTTCATCACTCTTGTCTGTGAAGAATCATTGCTCAATAATACATTACCATCCTCATCCACCACTTTGGTATAAAAGATCGGTTCATGATACACTCCGCCGTCTGCAATGCTTGCATACGCTGCTGTCAATTCCAGATTGGTAACTCCATCCGTCAGTTCTCCCAATCCGGCAGACAACTTAATATCTGTGCTTGTTACTCCGCTATCATCTTTGCGGGCATCAACTAACGTAGAAAAGTGCATTTGCTTCAGATAATCAAATCCCGTTTCAGCCGTGACTTTCTCAAAAATACGCGCTGTCACAGTGTTCACAGAATTTGCCAGTCCATCCCGTATCGTCGTCAATCCCCCATATTCCTTTGCCGTATTTTGCACCATATGATCTGTATCCGTATAACGATACGGTGCATCCTCCACCACAGTACCAAGTGTCATTCCACACGTGTCAAGTGCCGGAAGATAGGATGCCAAAGTACTAAGTACGGTTCCCGGCTGGCGCACGGAAGAAGTAGCTCTATTCAACGTGCGTGAGGAAGTCTTTCCTCCACGCCCACCCACAATAGCACGAACTTTGCCGGTTCCCTGTTCCATAAGCACAAAGGATGCTTGCGGCTGTTTTACCAGACGGATTGTCTCTTCTTTTGTTTTGGCCCCGCCAAGCGTCATTGCCTTACGGAATTTTGCAATCATATGCTTTGCTTTTTGTTCATTATCAAAATATAATGTAATTTCTTTACCGGACTGTTCATAAAACTGTTGCAGATCCAGCTCGGTATACTCTGTCACGGTTCCGTCCGGTCCCTCGACCGCCAAATGATATGTCAGATATGACGGCGTTCCGGTTGGGTAATTAGCATCATTGCCAATCACTTTATCACAGATTGACTGCAACTCTTCTTCCTGGCAAGAATATATACGCAAACCATCGCGATATAACGCATTGTATGCCTGCGTTTCCGTATATCCTAATTTTTCTTTCAGATCCTCAAAAACATTGTCAATGACCGCATCTACATAATAGGAATTACCACTCTCGCTGTCATTGCTTTTCTTTTGGTTTGTTGTCTGCACACGGGTATATACATCATCTCCTAATGCATCTTCATAATCCTCTTCTGAAATATAATTTTGATCCAACATCGCCTTTAACACTTTTTTGCGCTGTTCGCTATTATTTTCCGGATTGGTGATCGGATTATCATCTGTTGGATTCTGCTGTGTTCCTGCCAAAACTGCCGCCTCCGATATTGAAAGCTGCGAAATATCTTTATTAAAATATCGCATGGAAGCATTTTGCACTCCAATTGCGTTTTGTCCCAAATTAATTGTATTTAAATAGTATTCTAATATCTGTTCTTTATCCAGCTTTTGCTCAAGCTGCACTGCCAAATACTGCTCCTGAATTTTTCTCGTAAACTTTTCGTATACAGAGCTGCCATTTCCTTTCCAGATCACTTGATTTCGAAGAAGCTGCTGCGTGATCGTACTTGTGCTTTTTACCTGATCTTTTTCAGAAAGATCATCGACAAATTCCTGAAAGATTGCTGACAGATCCACACCCTTATGCTCATAAAAACGGCTGTCTACCGCTGCAACAAATGCATATTGCACGCAAGCCGGTATTTTATCAAGTTTTACATACTCTTTCCGCTCACTAGACGTGCTTAACGTCTGCAGCTCATTGCCACTCTCATCATAGATCACCGCTCCCGTTCCTTTTGCCAACAGATCGAGTTTACTCAGACTCGGTGCACTGTCCGATACGCCCTTAATCACACCCGCCACACAAAAAAACTGTAGTAAAAGAAATGCGATCAACAATACAATTACCGCTATACGTGAACTAACCCGGAGCCGATTTTTCCATTTGATCCGGGTATCTAACAGCATATTCTGTTTTTTTGTCAACTCCTGCTCACTATAATTCATGAATCCTGTTTCCTCTTCACCTGCTTATAGTCGGAAGGGCAAAACATTCGTTTTGCCCCTCCCTATGCCCTTTACGGTAAATATTTTACTTGTTGCGGTAAATAATATCGGTACGCTTTGGTCCGTTAGATACCATTGTGATCGGTACACCAAGTTCTTTTTCAATAAACTCAATATATTTTCTGCAATTTTCCGGAAGCTTATCATACTCTTTGATGCCGGAGATATCACATGCCCATCCCGGAAGCACTTCATACACTGGTTTTGCTTTCGCAAGCTTAGTCGTAACAGGGAACTCTTTGACTACTTCCCCATCGATCTCATAGCCAACACATACCGGAATCTCTTTAAGGTATCCTAAGCAGTCTAACACCGTTAATACCACATCGGTAGCACCCTGAATCTGGCAGCCATAACGGCTTGCTACTGCATCAAACCAGCCCATACGGCGTGGTCTTCCTGTCGTAGCACCATATTCTCCGCCATCACCACCGTGATTACGAAGCTTGGAAGCTTCCTCTTCGTCTAAAATCTCGCTGACAAACTCGCCGGCGCCAACTGCGCTGGAGTATGCTTTTACAACCGTGACAATACGCTTGATCTCATATGGCGGAATACCTGCGCCGATCGCACCATAAGCTGCCAATGTAGAAGAAGAAGTAACCATTGGATAAATACCGTGATCCGGATCTTTCAAAGAACCAAGCTGCCCCTCTAACAGGATATTCTTGCCCTCTTTGATCGCTTCCCTTAAATATGCTGATACATTGCATACATACGGAGCTATCATATCACGATACTCATGCAGTGTAGCTATAAGCTCGTCCGGCTTGAGTTCCGGCTTATTATACAAATACTTCAAAATGACGTTCTTCTGCTCGCAGATTCGATTTACTTTATCTCTCAAAACCTCATCATCGGCAAACAGCTCAGATACCTGAATGCCGATCTTTGCATATTTATCAGAATAGAACGGAGCAATACCTGATTTGGTAGAGCCAAAGGAAGCCTTTCCAAGACGTTCCTCTTCATACTGATCAAAGGCAATGTGATATGGCATTAAGATCTGTGCACGATCTGATACTAAAATCTTTGGCTTTGGTACACCACGCTTCACAATCTCATTGATCTCATTGAAAAGATAGGGAATATTAAGTGCAACACCATTACCAATAATACTTGTCGTGTGATCATAAAAAACACCCGATGGTAATAAGTGCAATGCAAATTTACCATAATCATTGATAATCGTATGGCCTGCATTACTACCGCCTTGGAAGCGCACGATAATATCGGACTCCTCTCCCAACATATCGGTAATCTTTCCTTTTCCTTCGTCACCCCAGTTTGCACCTACAATCGCTGTTACCATTTGTTTTCCTCCTTGCCTTTGCTGCTTTATACATTAATTTCTGCCTTCATGCCAAGAATGTCCTTATTGGCATCAAGAACAGGCTGTACAACCTCTTCGATAAACTCCTTCACCTGGGAAACCGAACGACCTACATATTTCTCCGGTTTCATAGCCTCTTTGAGCTCGTCAATACCCATTGGGAACTCTTCATCTGCTGCGATCAGCTCTAACAGATTATTCTCCTTACCAAGTTCCTTCACATTACGCCCTGCTTCCATGGAAAGCGTACGGATCTTCTCATGAAGCTCCTGGCGATTGCCACCCGCCTTCACTGCATCCATCATAATATTCTCCGTAGCCATAAATGGAAGTTCTGACATCAGTCTTCTCTCAATAACCTTATCGTATACGACCAATCCATCTACGACATTCAAAAGCAGATCCAAAATACCATCTGTTGCCAAAAATCCCTCCGGAATACTGATTCTCTTATTTGCAGAATCATCCAAAGTACGCTCAAACCACTGGCAGGCTGATGTAAACATGGTATTTGTAACATCTGCCATCACATAACGTGACAAAGAAGCAATGCGCTCACTTCTCATTGGATTTCTCTTGTAGGCCATAGCAGAAGATCCGATCTGATTCTTCTCAAACGGCTCCTCGATCTCCTTTAAATGCTGTAACAAACGAATGTCATTGGAGAACTTGTGTGCACTTGCAGCGATTCCTGCCAAAACATTTGCCACACGTGTATCTAACTTACGGGAATATGTTTGGCCGGATACCGGGAAGCAGGACTTGAATCCCATCTTCTCTGCGATCAAATGATCCAATTTCTTTACTTTCTCCTCATCGCCGTCAAACAACTCCATAAAACTTGCCTGTGTACCTGTCGTTCCCTTGGAACCGAGCAATTTCATCGTAGACAGTACATAATCCACATCTTCCAGATCCATCATAAATTCCTGAAGCCACAAGGTTGCACGTTTACCAACTGTTGTCGGCTGTGCCGGCTGAAAATGGGTAAAAGCAAGCGTCGGAAGATCCTTATACTTCATAGCGAACTTTGCCAGCTCATCAATAACATTGACTAATTTATTTTTCACAAGCTGTAACGCCTCTGTCATAATAATAACGTCTGTATTGTCTCCTACATAGCAGGAAGTTGCTCCCAAATGGATAATTCCTGCTGCTTTCGGACACTGCTGTCCATAGGCATAGACATGACTCATAACATCATGACGAACCAGCTTTTCTCTTTCTTTGGCAACATCATAGTTAATATCCTCTGCATGTGCCTTTAACTCCTCGATCTGTTCCGTCGTCACCGCCGGACCGCCCTGCTCGTTTTTGAGTCCAAGCTCGTTTTCTGCTTCTGCTAATGCAATCCATAATTTTCTCCAAGTTTTAAACTTTTTGTCCGGAGAAAAGATATACTGCATCTCCTTACTTGCATAACGCTCTGACAATGGGCTTGTGTACTTATCTGTGCTCATAATTCTCCTCTTTTCGTTGATAATTTATTTTAGTGGTCATATTCACCACGAATATCCTCTTTTGGTGGTTCCATTGGATACTGACCGGTAAAACATGCATGGCAGTATCCCTCATCGCCGTCGATCAATTCTGCCAAACGTTCTTTGCCCAAATACCCCAAAGAATCTGCACCGATCATCTCGCAGATTTCCTCTACAGAATGATTATAAGCGATCAGCTGGTCACTGGATGGAACATCCGTACCAAAATAGCATGGATACATAAATGGCGGTGAACTGATGCGGACATGCACTTCTTTCGCACCTGCATCACGGATCATCTTTACAATACGTGCACTCGTTGTACCTCGCACGATCGAATCATCGATCATAATCACGCGTTTGCCATTTACTACCTCGCGCAGTGCATTTAGCTTCACCATAACACTGCTCTCTCTAGCTGACTGTTTCGGTTTAATAAAGGTTCGTCCCACATAACTGTTCTTAACAAATGCGGTTCCATATGGGATTCCCGACTCCATGGAATATCCCATCGCTGCTGCATTACCGGACTCCGGAACACCTACGACAATATCCGCATCCACCGGATGCTCCTGCGCCAGGATCTTTCCTGCTGTCAATCGAGAGGAATGCACACATATCCCATCGATATAACTATCCGGTCTGGCAAAATAAATATATTCAAAAATACATCTTGCGCATTTGTCAGAAGCCATACTGCGATCTGACTGTATTCCCTGCGGCGTGATCGTAACGATCTCTCCCGGTGCAACATCTCGTACAAATTCTGCACCAACTGTGTCCAAAGCACAGCTTTCAGATGAGAAAAAGTATGCATTATCCCGCTTACCAATGCAAAGCGGGTGGAATCCAAACGGATCTCTCGCACCGATCATTTTGCGCGGACTGGCAACCACCAGCGAGTACGCACCCCGGATCTTCTGCATCGCTAACTTCACCGCATCTTCCACAGTTCCAACATGTAATCTCTCACGGGCGATCAAATAGGCGATCACCTCAGAATCAATGCTGGTATGAAAAATCGCTCCCATCAATTCCAACTCTCTGCGCAGATCAACTGCATTAACGAGATTACCATTGTGTGCAACCATCAGAGTGCCTTTGATATAATTCAATACCAACGGCTGCGTATTCTCCGGGATACTGGCTCCAGCCGTTGAATAACGCACATGCCCTACGCCAATATCACCATGAAGCTGTTCTAACTTCTCTGCATCAAATACTTCGTTGACAAGTCCCATTCCCTTGATCATCTGGGAATTTCGTTTCTCACCGTCTGTACGGCTCACTGCGATACCACAGCTTTCCTGTCCTCGGTGCTGCAGCGAAAACAGTCCATAATAAATGGACGAAGCAACATCGCCGCCATCCATGTCATACATTCCAAATACGCCACATTCTTCTCCTAATTTCGGATCTTCAATGCCAGCCATCATACACGATCTGTTGGTGCATGCGAGGCATTCTTTCTGTCTGTCACACATCATTTTGTTCTCCTTCATGCTGTCTATCCTCTTTTGGATGGAATACTTTCACCAATAACATTATAACTGTTTCTGAAAATCTAGCAAGGGGACAACTACTTTTTCGACTTATTTTTTGTCGATTTTTTTATTGTTTTTGCGGATTCCCTATTCTTTTTCCCTTTTTTTGCCTTTGGCGATACAGTAACTGCCGGTGTAACACTCGGTGTTGCGGTCGGCTGTTCCCAAACCGTCAGATCCTCTTGCGTCAAAATACCGTGCTTAAATTTTGTTGTCAAAATACGGATCACCGACTCATCTAAGCGGCTCTGCGTAATTTTTTTGCTGTTTACCGCATTCAATATTGCCTGATAGGCCTGTGTCAGATCGCTCGGCATCAAAATAATATCTGCTCCAGCCATAAAAGATTGGAGTGCAGCTTCACCCGGTGTATAATTATCCGTGATCGAAGCCATATCAAAAGCATCTGTGATCACGATCCCCGAAAAGCCAAGTTCTTCACGCAAGATCGTCTTCATGATCAATTCCGACATACTAGCCGGCTCTTTCGTCTCCGTAACACGACTGACCGATATATGGGACACCATAACAAACTCTGCCCCCGCATCAATTCCTGCCTTAAACGGCACGAAGTCCAGATCACGCAGTTTGGAAATGCTGCTGTCTATGTCAACACTTCCCTGATGCGTATCTCCATCGGAAGATCCCTGTCCCGGAAAATGTTTTAACGTCGCACATACCCCGCGCTCCTGACTGCCTTGTACGAAAGCGGCTACCATATCAGATACTTTACCGGGATCAGATCCAAAGGAACGTTCTCCGATTTCCGTATTTAGATCACTCGTTTTAACATCTGCAACCGGCGCAAAATCCACATTGAATCCAAGTGCCCGTATCTCTCTGGCAATCGTCCTTCCCATATTATAAACGTATTCCCCGTCTTTCGTCTTGCCAATGCTTTCTGCCGTCGGGAATTTTGTCGTTTTCATTTTCTTGTTAGAAGCAATACGCGCAACACTGCCTCCTTCCTCATCTACAGTGACAAACAACGGTGTCTGGCTGTTGACCTGTAATCTCTGGATGAGTTTTGATGTCTTTTTCCGAGTGGAAATATTTCTCGAAAATAACACAACACCACCTACCGGGATCTGACTTAAAGTTGTCTTCATCCCTTTTGTGCATTTACGAAATTCATAGTATCCTCCCTGTGAGCCATCCAGTTCCTCTAACTTAACTACGAAAAGCTGTGCCACCTTTTGTTCGGTCGTCATCTTCGCAAGATAACGTCTGGCAAACTCTCCCGCTTGTTCTTCCGATAAATTAACAACGGGCTGTTCGGATGCCACCGGCGTTTCTGACACCGACGGCTTATAGGTTTTGTACGGCTTTTGCTTTGGTCCAAACACACTACATCCTGTCGTTGTGAACAATAATCCTGTCACAATACACAGTGCAAGAAACCGCTTGCAATATTTTGTTACGTTTCGATCTGACATCATAAACACCCATGCCTTTCTATGTATCTGCACGTCTCACGCACAGCTACAAAATCTTTTTTATATTTTTGGAAACTGTCCAAGCACCTCCGCATAGGATAACACTGTAAATATATTTTACTGTCGGAACACTTCCGACAGATTGGAGGACTTATGAGTGATTTAGCAGCTACAAACTGTGGATGCGCTTCAAATGACAACGGATGCAGTTGGATCATTATCCTTTTGCTCCTGTGCTGCTGCTGTGGTAACGGCAACGGATTTGGTGGTTTCGGCGGCGGTTGTGGAGACAGCGGCTGCAGCTCCATCATCTGGATCATACTTATTCTTTGCTGCTGCGGATGCGGTTTCTAAAGCACTGCATCACAAAACCCTTCCACTATCCGATAACCATTACAAAGTCTATGCTTTGTACTGCAGGTGAGGGCTGAACATTTAAGTCTGACAATTGCAGCTTAGGGCTGTCTCTCAGGCTTTACCAACCAGCTTGAAAGAAGGCTGACATTCATCCAATGTCAGCCTTTTTTGCGGTGACGTACAAAGTGCACAAAGCACACTCTGTTCCCATTATAGAAAACTGTCCTGTTTCATTATATAACTCAGACCCGTTTACCTGCTCTGACCCTTTCCTGACGACAACCAAGACATTCTCTGTCAATCTCATAAATTGTATCGTCTTCAATGATCAGATCCCGGTCGCCTCTGCAAAAAGCATCTGCCTGTTCCGACAGCGGCATTCCGCTTCCTTTCAGTAGGTTCTCATGCCGCTTAGTTCCGTAATGATAGTATCGCATAAATATCCTCCAAAGTACGTCTGCAGCTTCATCGCACATACAAACATACAAAATATCGTATTTTTTAGGATTGTTAAGGTATCCCTAACATATTCTATGCAAATTACGGAACAAAGACACAATCTGCCACGATCTTGTCGTATCCTATTCCGGGTCAATCCCAAAATAATGCTGCATCCGGTCAAGACGAGAAGTCATCGACATCATCAGCAAGTCTAACAAGGTGATCGCCGTCATAGATTCTACCACTACTACGGCACGAGGTACAATGATCGGATCATGCCGGCCTTTGATATGAATCTTCCTCTCTGCGCCGTCACGACCGATCGTCTCCTGCGCAGACGCAATGGATGGTGTCGGCTTTACTGCCGCACGGAGAATAATGTCACAGCCATCACTAATACCACCTAAAATTCCGCCGGCATGATTTGTCTTAGTACAAACAGCGCCGTTGTGCACAACAAAACTGTCGTTAAACTGTGAGCCGCGGCTTTGTGCTGCCAAAAATCCATCACCGATCTCTACTCCTTTGACAGCCCCGATCGACATAACTGCCTGCGCAAGTTTTGCGTCCAGCTTGTCAAATACCGGTTCACCAACGCCAACCGGCATTCCATGAACCACACACTCGATCACACCGCCTGCAGAATCCTGCTCCTGCATACATGCCATAAGAGCATCTTCTGCCTGTGCAGACGCTTCCAGATCCGGCATATACAATGGACTCTTGCTGATATTACTGCGGTCTGCACGCTTTGGATCGATCACAATACCGGCAATCTCCTTACTGTACGCATAAACCTCAACTCCCAGTGCCCGAAGCACTTCCAATGCCACAGCACCTCCGGCAACACGTCCGATCGTCTCCCGACCGGAGGAACGGCCACCACCGCGATAATCTCGAAATCCATATTTTTGATCAAACGTATAGTCTGCGTGCCCAGGGCGATAGTAGGATGCAATCTCCGAATAATCAGAAGACCGCTGTGTTTTATTGTATACCACCATGGATATCGGCGTTCCCGTTGTTTTCCCCTCAAAGACACCTGACTGAATCTCTACCAGATCATCTTCTTTACGAGGTGTAGAATACTTTGTCTGTCCCGGCTTGCGTCGGTTCAGGTACTGCTGCACTGTCTGCTCATCCAATGGAAGCCCTGCAGGGCAGCCATCTACAACCACACCAATACCGCGTCCATGTGATTCTCCCCAAGTCGTCACGCGAAATAAATTTCCAAATGTTGATCCTGCCATATTTCTTTCCATTTCGATGCGTACAACCGCATTCGACCTTTCTTACGAACTCGCATTAATGATGGAACAGACGGATACCTGTAAAGCTCATTGCGATGCCATGCTTATTACATGCTTCGATCACATCATTGTCACGAATGGATCCACCCGGCTGTGCAATATATTTTACACCACTGCGGAATGCTCTCTCTACATTGTCACTAAATGGGAAAAACGCATCTGAACCACAAACAACATCTGTTGCCTGAGAGATCCATGCCTGTTTTTCCTCTTTGGTAAATACCGGCGGTTTCTCCGTAAATACACGTTCCCACTCGCCATCTGCCAATACATCCATATAATCCTCACCGATGTAAAGATCGATCGCATTGTCGCGGTCCGCACGTTTCATTCCCTCTTTGAACGGAAGCGAAAGCACCTGTGGAGACTGACGCAAAAGCCAGTTATCTGCCTTGTTGCCTGCCAAACGGGTACAATGAATACGTGACTGCTGTCCGGCACCAATACCGATCGCCTGTCCATTCTTCACAAAACATACGGAGTTAGACTGTGTGTATTTCAACGTGATCATTGCGATCGCCATATCGATCTTGGCCTGCTGTGGAATGTCTTTATTCTCTGTTACAACATCATCAAAGAAATGCTCATCAATATTCAACTCATTTCTTCCCTGCTCGAAAGTCACACCAAACACTTCTTTATGCTCGATCGGTGCCGGCTCATATTCCGGATCGATCTGAATGATCGCATAATTTCCTTTTTTCTTCCCCTTAAGATATTCCAATGCTTCCGGCTCGTAACCCGGTGCAATAATACCATCTGAGAACTCTCTCTTTATCATTTTAGCGGTACACACATCACACACATCAGATAACGCAATAAAATCGCCGTAAGAAGACATTCTGTCTGCGCCACGCGCTCTTGCATAAGCTGCCGCTAATGGTGTCAATTCGCCAAGATCGTCCACCCAGTAAATCTTTGCTTCCACTTCACTAAGCGGAAGACCAACAGCCGCACCTGCAGGTGAAACATGCTTAAACGAGGTGGCTGCCGGAAGTCCCGTGGCTTTCTTTAATTCGCGCACAAGCTGCCAGCCGTTGAACGCATCCAAAAAATTAATATACCCCGGCTTACCGTTTAATACCGTGATCGGCAACTCGCCTTCCTGCATATAAATCTTAGATGGTTTCTGATTTGGATTACATCCATATTTTAATTCTAATTCTTTCATGAACTAATTCCTCCATTTTCAATATAAGATTATAGTTTTATTTATTTTTATTAACGATCACAGACTCTGCCTCGCCTGTAGCAATGTCGATATAACGAACAAACAACGATACTTTGTTATCCTCATTTAAGCTGTTCCAAAGCATATCCGTAAATGCTTTCATATCGTCCAGAATCGCTACTAACTTTGGCTCTCCCTCAAAGCTTGGAAGCGGATCGCCATCGCACTGATACGTATGTATAAAATGGCCTTCCCCTGCTACCGGCTGCTGATAAGCAAACGTATAACGATTGCAGGAAGCACCATTGCCATTGTTGCTTTTCAAGATAGACATAGCGTAACTGTAATTTCCCTGATCCACATGCATAATGCCGGAAATACGCGGCGTATAATTTGGTGCATCCGGCTCAAATTCTCTTGTGCGCAATGCCTGTTCGAATGTCATCTGTTTATCCATCAACTCATAAATGGTATCTGTCTGATCACCATTTGTTACAATAGTTTTATTACCGAGTACACGTACCGGTGCATATATGATCAGGCTCGGATCGCTTAATTTCGATGGATCAAATGCCTGAGTACGGATCCCATCACCATCTTCAACAAAAACGCGATTACGGCTGTTTTCGCTTCTTCCCATAATAAAATAAGCGGTCACCGCATACTTTCCATTTGCAGACTGCCCAATGACGATGCCTCGTCCCGGATACGCATTCTGCTTTAACTCCTGCTCCAATGATATCATTTGCATTGCTTCTCCTCTTTTCTGCATACACCAGCCTCTGCGTCTCCTGCGGGTATGCCTGCATCAGGAGACGGTATTAGAATACACGATATTCTCAAAAATCTCAACTATAATTTGTTCTGACTTGTCACCCGGATGCATATCGTATATAGAACACTGCACCGGATTTCTATGCAAAATACACAAAACATCCATACTGCAGTTATCGCCTAAAAAAGGAGGAAATACTATGCAAGTACCACCCGATCACAACCGACACATGGCAATGCTTAAAGCAGCACTTCCTTATGCAATGCCGGAAAGCAGGCGTGCTATTGAGATCATGCTGCAGGCAGATGCACTGATCCATACCGCCAGAGGGCAAAGCGATGAACGGTATAGTCTGGAGGCTGCCGGACTCTCATTAGAGGACCAGCCGTCTGCACCGGATTTCACACCAAATCCTGAGACAATGCTGCAATGTATTCGTGAGTACTGTACTCCAAAAGAAGCTGATTTTGTCCAGACTGTCTTAAATGTTTTACAAGCTAACCGCCTGTTTCGAAGCTATCGGGAATTTCAAAAATCACATCCCGCAGCTGATCTTACAGCCACCGGCAGCAATTCACCCAACAGTCAATTGATGGAATTTTTGTTATCTCAGCTTGCGCCGGAGCAAAAATCCACCTTTGAACAATTTCAACAAATCATGTATAATGGACGGTGCCAGTCACCAGAAAGGAACGCCTATGACACAACAACTTCACCCATGGCAGAACAATGAAAAATTCCGTTCTCTGGATCCTAAAAAGCAGGAAATGATCTTACAGTTGACTGGTCATCTGCAGGGACACACGATCACAGAAGCACTTCCGGCACTGATGGAATGGAAAACGCAGATAGATCGTGAAAACATCCGTTTCACCGCAGAGGAGAATGAGTTACTTACGGAGCTGTTCACAGAGAATTTATCTGCTTCCGGTCAAAAGCAATATGAATTTATCAAACCCTTTCTCCAATCCGGTCTGAGCCGTTAATGTCCCCGTTTACGAATCACAAATATAGTACAATGCAAACGCATTCCTACTGGAAATGAGGATAATCTATGGTACAAGATACACCCGTCACAGATCGTGATTTTGCTGCGCTGTTTCGCGAAGAAGCAGATTCTATTTTGACGGAGCAGCAAATAAACGACGAAATAGAACGCGAACAAACGCGCAGTGCACAGGCAGCAAGAGCAGGGATTGCGCCAAACCGATTCCGAGGGTTCAATCTGCAGCGTTACTGCAAAGACATCGTACGCAGTCACCAGCCGCTCTCCTGTCTGTATCTCCTTTTAAGCGATCTGACAGGAGCTGTCAGTGTACTGCTTCCTATCTGTTGTCTTTTGTGGGTGGTACGCAGACTGATCGCCTTTCCTCTGGCAGTGGCTTACTGTGTCTGCGCTATTGTCTGTGTCTGCTTTTACGGCATTCCGTCTATTTGCCGCCGCAGACTTCGCACATTGCTTAGCGGTTCCGTTTCAGATACGACCACACTGCGTCAAAAAGCAGGACGTCTGCAGCTCATCTCCACCGTAACCGCTGCAATACTCTCCTTCCTCCTGTTCTTTGTATATCAATCGTATTTCCAACAGATCACAAAATTTGCATCATTACAAAATATCTTTCTGTGGTTTGTAAGTATGATGTTTTTATCCGGTGTACACAATGTATTGTACGAAAGCCACTGCATCTCATTTTTTGCGGTCGGCTGGTATACCGTTGCCCATCAAAAAAGCCGAACTGCATCTGCAATTCGACATTATACGGAAAGCAGGGGCAATACACCGCTTCGCCCCCATTTAGTAACGATCCGCATTTATCTGCTGATCGCACTGTTTATTATATGTATTTTGGATTTTCTGTGCATCCGACAATGTCTGATGCATTTTGACTATGCAGTTCTCACGCTCGGCACGGTTTCGACATTGTGCACTTTGATCGGTGTGATCTCTCTGATAAGCTGCATAGTATTATTTCGACACTGTTCCAAAAAATGATCCGGTCATTCCGTTATTTCTCCGGCTGTGACAATAACATCGATCAGCGGCAGCACCTGTTCTCCCGGATATTTTAGATCCGGCACACAGATCGTCGCGATCCCGGCTCTTGACGCACTGCGAATACCATTTTCAGAATCTTCCAGAACCACCGCCTCCTCTGGCGTTACCCCGGTCTTTTCACAGCCCAAAAGAAAAATATCCGGCTCCGGCTTGGATCTTTCCACCATATCTCCACCGATCACTTCCTTAAAATAAGAATCTATCCCCGCATATTCTAAGTATTTTCGTACATATTTTGCGTGCGTGGAAGAAACGACCGCACAGTTCTTATGATGCTCACACAGCCACCCGAGCAATTGCCGGATTCCAGGCTTTACCCTCAGTCCCACTGTCTCAGCAACGATACTGACCCTTCTGCGGCTCTCTGTGCTAAGTTCTGCAAAAGGATACTCTTCCCCATACGCACCACACATCAGGCTTTTCAGGGTTTCTCCCGTCAACCCAAGACTTTGTATATAAAACTCTTTTGTCAAAGTATATCCATGTTCTTTCATGACGATTGCAAGCTGCTCCATGAATAATTGTTCTGTGTCAAATATCAGTCCATCCATGTCGAACAAGAACGCTTTCTTCTCTTCAAAATGCTTTGCTGCCTCTAAAATCGTTTTATAATAAACCATCCTCATTCCTCCATCAATACATACTATTCGCACGATACTCTTTTGGAGTACACCCGATCGTATTCAAAAATACTTTGTTAAAATAACTGATATTATTAAAACCTGACAAATTGGCAATCTCCCCAACTTTTTTATCCGTGTCTTGCAGCATCCTGCAGCTTTGTAAAATACGATATCGCATTAAATACTGCATTGGCGAAAGCTTCATCACCTGCTTAAAAACACGACAGAATTGACCTTCGCTCATAGGCAAAAGTGCCGCCAGCTCTGCTAACGTGATCTCATAAGCGTAATTCTGATGCATATACTCTACGACCGGTGCAAGACGCTCCGAAGAGTGTTTCCCGGATTTTTCCCGCATTGTATATGCTGCATGATGTGTCATCTGATCCCATACTGCATAGATCCGACTGCGAACCAAGAGTTCATAATCGGTTAGATCATGCTCCGGACACACTCCGATATCCTGCAGCAAGCTGATCACTTCCTGCTGCCAATGTTCTCCATCTCCTGCCAGATAAACTGCAAACTCCGTCTCACCATTCAGTACCGGTCGGATATATTTTTGAGCAAAACGACTATGAATATCCTCTGCTAATATCTGATAGGAAAAATCCACCGCAAAAAAAGCACATGCATGACCATCTATTGTTTTGGCAGAATGCAGTTGATTCGAATTGATAAAGATACCATCTCCCTTGCGGAGCATATATTCTCTCTCATCGACCCTAAACAGCATACTGCCCTTTGTCACGACAAAAAACTCAAACTCCTGATGCCAATGTAAATAAAAAATAGCGTCTGTTCCCTCCGGATATTCCATCTTGTGTAATCCCAGCGGCAGTTCTACCGTACCATGACGCTGCTTCTCTTCATATTCTTTTTTATGTCCCATTATCTGTCACCTCAAAAATAATTGTGTCCATGTAGAAAATAGTATACTCCTGTCGGAATGTCAACTACTTTTTCTTTCTCTGAGCTGCAGCCAACATTCCTCCGATCCTGCCACTCTCCCGTGCCGTCAAAGCCTCCCAGCCCTGTTCTATGATTTTATCAAACAATCCAAGTTCTGCAGCGATCTCCCACTTATGCTGTTCCTGCTGCGGCAGCTTAGCAATGTCCTCCGGCGTTAAAATTTCCACCGGATTCTTTTTGGGTCCTACTAACATCCCAGACCACGCTCCTTTCTCTGTGCAAACTCTTCTTTTCACTTTATAGAAAACTGCTCACAATGTGGTGTTATGCAAAGCACTGGCTTTGCTTTTTATTCAGAATCCCCACTTTTATTTTTTTTAATCCGTAGTTGAAACAAACGCTCAGACCATGTATAATGAGCATATAATTATGATTATGCAAAATGTGTGATAGATTTAACGGGAGGTACTGATTATGAATACCATACAAAGCCAAAGTTATTCCTTACTCAGTCAAGAGGAAATTGATGTATTGGTTGATTTTTTGAATGCTAAGAAAGGCTCTGTTAACAGTGATGTCATGAGCCAGAAGAGCATCGACAAATTAATATATCTTATTACAAGCGATAAGCAACAGATCATTAAGGATTTATGCAATCCACTAAATGATGTGAATTCTTCTTTATTGGAGACAGTGCATTTCCGAGAGAATATCGAAGAAATCTGTACTTTAAGCTGCACGACGGATCCTCAGACCGGATTTTTGAAATTGACAGCCACAAATACTAAAAATGGCAAGACATTAGCCATCACACCAAAGCTATTTGACGAAAATGATTCGGAAGAATGGGGCGTATGCATCTCTCCATTGATGTTTAATCATTTAGCAAGAGTACTGTCTCTGGTTTATACTACAGAGACACACGAGCAGATCTGTTCTATTTTTGCCAAAGGAAATTACAATGATGAGAATTATCCGATTCCTGCATTTTATATGCCAACGAATGTAAATTTATTAGAAATGCTGATAGATTAGGTATTATTACCTAACTATTTACAAAGAAAGAAATCCCGGTAAACTTCAATTCAGTTACCGGGATTTTTTCCACATAATGATAACTTTCCATATCAAAAGTTATTGTTCAGACCACATTCTGCGCTCTCACCTATTTCAGCATATCGCGAACCTGACTTAGGATCGCACACTCTAAACGCTTGCGCATGATCTTACAGGATAATTCATAAGCATCATGAATATCCCCATTATAAATATAATTGTTCGCATTGCATCCACCGCTGCAATAGAATTTTGCCCAGCAGTCTCGGCAAGTCGGTTTGGAATATACATGTGCACCGGCAAATTCTTTTTTAATGTCGGTGTTAAACGTTCCCTGCTCCAAATTACCCATACAATACTCTTCATGACCTACAAACTGATGACATGGATAAATATCGCCATCCGGCGTGATCGCAACATACTCGTTGCCACTACCACAGCCACGCAGTCTCTTGATCACACATGGTCCCTGATCCAGATCAATCATGAAATGAAAGAAACTGATACTTCCACCGTTATCCTTGATCTCCGCAATCTGATCCACCAATTTGTCATACTCCGCATAGATCTGATCTAAATCTTTCTCTGTGATTGCGTATTCTACACTTTCATCTTCCATAACCGGTTCCACAGAAACCTGATCAAATCCTGCATTGTACAAATGCATTACGTCTTCTGAAAAGTCCAAATTGTATTTCGTATACGTTCCACGCACATAATATTCCTTATCACCGCGCTTCTCAACTAACTTCTTATAGTTATCTACAATGCGGTCATAACACCCGCTGCCATCCACTTTTACACGCATACGGTCATTGACTTCTTTACGGCCGTCGATAGACAATACGACATTAGACATTTCTTCATTGATATAATCAATCTTGTCATCGGTCAACAACATGCCATTCGTTGTGATCGTAAAACGGAAATTTTTATGATATTCTTCTTCTTTGCTGCGAGCATACTTCACGATCTCTTTGACTACCTCAAAATTCATCAAAGGCTCTCCACCAAAGAAATCAACCTCCAAATTCTCACGTCCGATCGAGTGCTCTAACAAAAAGTCAATTGCCGCAATGCCTACTTCTAACGGCATCAACTTACGTCCTGTACCGAAATCTCCCGTAGAAGCAAAGCAATACTTACAGCGCAGATTACAGTCGTGTGCAATATGCAGGCACATTGCCTTGATCGGAGACTCTACTGCTGTATTTGCAAAATCTCCGTAAATATCCTCACTAAACAACAGCTTGTCGTGATACAGAGCAACAATATCTGCATAAGACTCTTTAATCTCTTCCTCGGAATAATCTGTCTTCAACGCATCAATATATTTTGTCGGACATTCTTCCTCAAAAGGCGGCTGTGCATGGTCTAACAGATCATATGTCACATCATCGATCAAATGTACTCCACCACTGTTGACATCGAGCAAAATATTCAAGCCTTTCGCTTTAAATTTGTGTATCATATATTTATCCTCATTTCTATACTTCTTTTCGTTTGTGTCAACAAAATGGCTGTTACAGTATTTGTAACAGCCATTTATCATTCTTGATCTGAAGAAAATTATTTATTTTCCTCATTTGCACACTTCTGATTTCCTACTGTACAAGAAGTCTTGCATGCAGACTGGCAAGATGCCTGACATTTGCCGCATCCACCCTTTTTCGCAGTAGCACTCAGATTTGCACGATTCAATGTCTTGATATGCTTCATAATAAGTATCCTCCATTAACATATTCTAAAGTCCATCTCTCAAAATGAACCCATATAAGTTTATTGTACCATAATTCTCAAAAAAAACAATCTTTTTCCTATATCTGCCAACATATTTTTTTTGCATTATCGCATACTAGTACCATGATAAGCGTGAAAAAACACTTATCAAATCCCGGCAGCTATCAATTTGGGCAGGATTTATCTGTTCGAAATCAAAGATGTCGGACAAATATAAAGGAGGTTAAAAACCATGACAAACAATAACAGTTCCAGAATGGAAGTGCCACAGGCTAAGGAAGCAATGGACAAATTCAAAATGGAGGTAGCTAACGAATTAGGCGTACCTTTGAAGAACGGTTACAACGGTGACCTTACTTCTAAGCAGAACGGTTCCGTTGGTGGCGAGATGGTTCGCCAGATGATCAAGCGTCAGGAGCAGGAAATGGCAGGCAAATAATGCCGGCAGTTTCCGGAGATAGACTGCATTAGCAGTGATCTGTCTCCTACAAAGCAAAGAGTGATATCTGTCATCTGTAAAGATAACAAATATCACTCTCTTTTGCTGTTTCCGCTTATCAATACAAAAAGAACCGGCAGGCTGCTCCCAAAATTATGCCGATACACATTCCAGCGATCACATCTTTTGGAAAATGTACGCCACCAGCCACACGAGTCACCGCAAGGACGATACCCAAAGCCCAGACGATCACCGCTGCCCACATACACTGCCAAGCAATTGTCGTACCGATCACAAAAATAGAAAATACATGTCTGCTCGGAAAGGAATTTCCGCACTTATCCTTCGGGATCAATGGTTGAAACTGATATACCTCATAAGGTCTGCGTGCATTTAATTTGGCACGAAAAACGCTTATAAGTATAAAAGATACTGCCGGCACGGCTATCGTAACACAAGCGTCACGATAGCTTTCCTTCCAGACCAGCCAAAATAAAACGCTAAAATACAGCACGGCTGTCACATATGTGATAGCCGTACTTATTCCATTTATGATCTTCACTCCATAACGTGTTTTTTGAATACACGCAAAGATTCGTTCATAAGCTTCTTTTCTCACTCTTCTTCCTCATTTTTTACAACGTCTAAGCATAACTCCTGCAACTGTTTATCATCTACAGCATTTGGCGCATCGGTCATAAGACAAGAAGCATCTTTTACCTTTGGAAAGGCGATGACATCACGGATGCTGTCCTGCTTCGCCATAAGCATGATCAAACGATCCAGACCATATGCAAGACCTGCATGTGGCGGAACACCATACTTGAATGCATTGATGAGGAAGCCAAACTGTTCGTTCGCTTTTTCTTTGGTAAAGCCTAGTGCCTCAAACATCGTTTCCTGTACATCGTCCTGATGAATACGGATGGAACCACCACCAAGCTCGGTACCGTTCAGCACGATATCGTATGCTCTGGCGCGTACTTTCTCCGGATTTGTCTTTAACAATGGAATATCTTCTTCCATTGGCATCGTGAACGGATGATGCATTGCTACATAACGACCCTGCTCTTCCGAATATTCAAACTCTGGGAACTCAGTAACCCAAAGGAATTTATATACATTTTTATCCAACAGATCAAGATTGCGTGCGATCTCTAAACGCAGATTACCAAGAACATCCCAAACGATCTTGTTCTTGTCTGCTGCAAATAACAACAGATCACCGGCTTCTCCATCCATTGCCTTAACCAGTGCATCTAACTCTTCCTCTGTCATAAACTTTGCAAACGAAGATTTATATGTGCCATCTTCATTAATGCACAGATACGCCAGTCCCTTTGCGCCAAAATCTTTGGCAAACTTCACTAATGCATCGATCTTCTTACGAGGCATTGCCCCCTGACCTTTTGCATTGATACCGCGAACGGAACCGCCATTTTCCAATGCGCCGGTAAATACGCCGAAACCGCATCCCTTCACGACATCAGAAACATCATGTAACTCCATGCCAAAACGAAGATCCGGCTTGTCTGAACCAAAACGATCCATCGCTTCCTGCCAAGTCATTCTCTGAATTGGGAGTTCTACATCAACATCCAGCACTTCTTTGAAAATCTTCTGAAGAAGTCTCTCATTGACGTCCATCACATCGTCCTCATCCACAAAAGATAACTCCATATCGACCTGTGTAAATTCCGGCTGACGGTCTGCACGCAGATCCTCATCTCGGAAACAGCGGGCGATCTGGAAATAACGATCATAACCGGAGCACATCAAAAGCTGCTTAAACAACTGTGGAGACTGTGGCAGTGCATAGAAATTACCCGGATGCACACGACTTGGCACAAGATAATCTCTGGCACCCTCCGGTGTACTCTTGGTAAGCATCGGTGTCTCGATCTCTAAAAATCCTTCGTCTGCCAAAAATTGACGGATCAATGTTGCCACACGACTGCGCATGATCAAATTGCGCTGCAGATCCGGTCTGCGCAGATCCAAATAACGATATTTTAATCGAATGTCTTCTTTGGTCTTGCTGTCTGCCTCAATCGGGAATGGCGGTGTCTCAGACTCTGATAACACACGAATTGCTTTAGCACGAACCTCGATCTTACCGGTTGCCAGTTTATCATTCACGGCACCGGAACGTGCTGTCACTTCACCGGTCACAGCCACAACAAACTCGCTGCGCAGCTTCTCTGCTTTTGCAAATCCCTCACTGCCGATCTCGCTCTCCTCGAAGATCAACTGCAAAATACCGGAACGATCTCTCAGATCGACAAATATAATGCCACCTTTATTTCTCTGTTTTTGTACCCATCCCATCACGGTAACGGTATCTCCAATATTCTGTTCACTCAGCTCTGCACAACGGCATGTGCGTTTTAAGCCCTTCATCGACTCAGCCATAGTTCCTCCAATCTCTGCTGCAGGAATCCCTTTCCTGCACGGTAATTCTAATTTTCGTTTCCTATCTTACAACAAATCCCTCTATCTTTCAAGCGCATGCCTTTTGCGCTCGATCATTTCATCCACACGGAAAATATAATCCGTAACACTCTTCACATTTTCAATCCGGCTTACCTGTCCCCGGTCACTATGATATTTCTTCGTTGATGCACCTGCTCCTAACGCAACGATCGACTGCATCTCCTCCATGATCAAAATGTTATACAAACATTCGCTCCCCGGTTTTGCATATCCAATATTTTCCTGGCCACCACTTCCGGCATGACCAGCAGAATTCTTTTGGCGGTACATATAATACGGCAGATATCCCTGTTCTCCGGCAAACTGCTCCCCGCGAACCAACATCTGCTCCATCCGTCTGCCGCGTATCTGCTCCGTCTCCCCCAATGCGCCCTGTTCTTCCAAGACACTCCGCAGTCTCGAAGCTCGCTTGATCACTAAGGAATGGATCGTCAAACTATCCGGTGCCAACTGCTTCACCTGACGCAATGTATCCTCAAAATCGGACAGCTCTTCTCCCGGCAGACCAATGATCAGGTCCATATTAATATTGGTAAATCCAAGCTTTCTTGCCAGCTCAAATGCCTGTATCGTCTGATCGACCGTATGCCTTCTTCCGATCAGATCCAACGTCTTTTGCTGCATTGTCTGCGGATTGACCGAGATCCGGTCTACACCACACTCACGCAGAGCCAACAATTTGTCCTCCGTAATGCTATCCGGTCTTCCCGCTTCCACTGTAAACTCTACAGACGTGTCCATCGGAAAATACTCCTGCATCGTCTTTATCACAGTACGAAGCTGCTCCGGTGATAATGTTGTGGGTGTCCCACCACCCATATATACACTTGTCAGCCGCTTTCCCTGCATCAACTTTGCCGTTCCCTTGATCTCCCGCTGCAGTGCTGCCACATAATCGTCCCGCAAATGACCAAAACGATCGCACGGATACGACGGAAAGGAACAATACAAACAGGTGGTCGGGCAAAACGGAATACCAACATACAAACTATATCCGTCCTGATATTCATTTTGCTGCAGCAGAGCTGCCTCTCTTGCAGCAATCTCAGTTCCAAGCGCAGCCTTTTGCTCACTGCAACAATAAACGTTCTGCAATATTTCCATGACTTCCGTTCGCTCACGTCCCTCTAGCAACATATTCATCGGAATCTTTGTCGGACGTACCCCTGTCATCGTGCCCCAAACCGGAAGTCGTCGTTCAAAGCCCTCCGGCAGCCATTCTTCCGGGAAATCACGGAGCACTGTAAATACTAATTTTTTAACGATATTTTTGTAATACGTCCGATATGGGTGCGCAAGCTTCCCCTCTTTTTTGTGCCAGTCGTCATCTCCGGTTACTGCTGCACTCGACGATTTACGTCCGGCTTTTGTCTCCACACAAACAGAAATCTCCGCATCACCATAATCAATGGCAATATGGAGGTCTCCTGATTCCCCATTTATTTGTGTGCGTTTTCCCGGGAAAAATCCGGTTGCCAACGCCTGTAGTTCATAGTCAAACTCTTTTTCAGACAATGTAAATCCTATCATCTTAATCCTCCATGTCCGAAAATCATTCTACTGCAAATGGATTAAACATCTTTTCATTTTTGATCGATGTCATAAGTCCATGCCCCGGATACACCTGCACGGCATCCGGAAGAACAAATAATTTTTCACGGATCGATCGCACGATCTCTGACATACTTCCTCCCGGAAAATCAGTCCTGCCGACCGATTCCTGGAAAAGTGTATCTCCGGAAAAAAGCATTCCCGCCTTCGAAAAATAAAAACACATACCGCCCACCGTATGTCCCGGAGTCAAAATGCAGCGCACTTCCTGATCTAATAAAGTGATCGTCTCCCCATCTTTCAACCAGTGATCTGCTTCTATGGACAACATGGCACCGCCCATATTGATGGAAAGATTGAGGGACGCATCCTGCATTGTCTCCTTTTCTGCTTCTGCCGCATACACCGGAATATGATATGCCGCACGCACGCTATCCACTGCCATAACATGGTCAAAATGTCCGTGTGTCAGCAAGATGGCAACCGGATGTAATTCCTGATCTTCTATAAACTTTTTAATACGTTTTGCTTCATCTCCCGGATCCACGATCACACAGTCTTTTGTATCCTCACGATACAAAAAATAACAGTTTGTCTGTACCGGTCCCACCACTTGAAATTTACAAATCAATCGACTCATAATTACTCCTTTTTATGAATGTGTTCTTTGTATATCCTTAACACTCTCTACCTGACGCAGTTTTGCGGTTAGCACATGCAGCGCTTCTACACTACGAATCGCAAATCCGATCGTGATCGTTGCAATGCCCTGTTTACTCGTACGGGAATTGACATTATTGATCGTAATACCGCTTTCCGTAAATACTTTGGTCAGGTCTAACAATACACCAATTCGGTCATATGCATAAATAACCAGTTCGGTATCATACAGCTCATTTTCCTCTTTATCCGGAGTCACCTGCCATTCTGCCTCGATAATTCGCTGACGATCCGCCTCATTCATGTTCATTACATTCACACAATCTGTACGATGAATGGATACGCCACGACCTCTTGTGACAAAACCAATGATCTCGTCTCCCGGCACCGGACTGCAGCAACGTGAAAAACGTACAGAAACATCATCCAGCCCTGCAACTACAATACCACTCTTGGACTTGATCGCTGCCATTGCTCCCGTCTGACCATTGGATGATGCATTATTTTTTCCTACTGCTTCTAATATATCTTTATCCGTTGCAAACTGCGGATTTTTCTTACGATAAGCGTCCTGCAGCTTATTGATCACCTGTCCCTCTTTCAGACCACCATGACCAAGTGCAGCCAAGACAGAATCCCAATCACGGAAACCATACTTTTTCATACAAGCCTGCGTATATTCCGGTTTGACCAGATCCGTAAGTACAATTCCTTGCGCTTTACAATAATTCGTTAACAATTCCTTGCCACGCAGTATATTTTCTTCCTTAAACTGCGTTCGAAACCACTGATTGATCTTATTTTTGGCCTGTGTGCTTTTGACAATAGACAGCCAGTCGCGGCTTGGACCTCTGGAATTTTGTGACGTGATGATCTCCACACGGTCACCATTTTGAATATGATAATCAATTGTCACCAGATTGCCATTCACTCTGGCACCTACCATGCGGTTACCAACCGCACTGTGTACTGCGTACGCAAAATCGATCGGTGTCGAACCTGCAGGCAGATTCTTGACATCACCATCTTTCGTAAAGCAATATACATAGTCGGAGAACAGATCCAGATCGCTTTTAAGCAGACTTAAAAACTCCTTATTATCCGACATATCACGCTGCCATTCCAAAATACGGCGCAGCCAGGAAAGCTTTTCTTCCTCACTCTTGGAAGTATCCTGTCCATATTGATTTTCTTTGTATTTCCAATGTGCTGCGATACCATATTCTGCGGTACGATGCATCTCGTACGTACGGATCTGTATCTCAAACGGTTGTCCTTCCGAACCGATCAATGTCGTATGAAGCGACTGATAATTGTTCGGCTTTGGCATTGCGATATAATCTTTGAATCGACCAGGTATCGGTTTATAAATCTCATGAATAACACCTAACGCCGTATAACAATCTCTCTCTGTGTCTACAATGATACGCACAGCGAACAGATCATAGATCTGATCCAATTTTTTATTCTGGGTAACCATTTTCTTATAAATACTAAAATAATGCTTTGCGCGTCCATCGATCGTCGCTTTGATCCCGGCCGCTGCAATGTGACTGCGCACCTCTGCCACGATCTTGGCGATAAACTCGTGCCGCTTCACTTTGCCCTGCTCCAGGCTTTCTTCGAGCTGTTTGTACATTTCAGGCTCTAAATATTTAAACGACAGATCATCCAACTCGACCTTAACTTTGGAAATACCGAGTCTATCCGCAATCGGTGCGTAAATATCTAATGTCTCTGTTGATTTCTCTTTTTGCTTGATCGGCGTCTGGTACTGCATTGTGCGCATATTGTGCAGGCGATCGGCTAACTTGATCAAGATCACACGAATATCTTTTGCCATCGCAAGAAACATCTTACGCAGATTCTCTGCCTGCATTTCAACTTTATCGGCCACATAGTCGATCTGTGTCAATTTCGTCACACCATCGACCAACAGAGCAACCTCATCTCCAAACTCTGCTGCGATCTCCGGTCCGGTCATAACGGTATCCTCAACAACATCATGAAGCATCCCGGCAACGATCGTCTCCTTATCAAGTTCCAATTCCGCAAGTATCAAACAGACACAGATCGGATGGATGATATATGGTTCCCCCGATTTACGAAGCTGCCCCTCATGCGCCTTTGATGCGATCTGATACGCTTTCTCGATCATCGAAATATCATCTGACGGATGATATTTACGGATCATTGTAATTAACTTTTTATATAACTCCTCCGGTGCTGTAAAATCCTCCGGAATCGTACTTGTTGCCAACTCCCCCGTATCAATCTTAAACCCCAATTGTCCCATTTTGTTGTCTTCCATATGCAGCCTCCTAACCACTCATGTGTCCAACAACCCGTATATATGGGCCGCCAGCCGTGGGAGTATGTAACTTTTGTATTGTCATCATCGAAACACTTTGTATTGTAGTATACGATTTTTTTCATTCAAAATCAAGTAACGAAAAGCCCATCTTTACTCGCATTCAATACCCATTAGCTTTTGCATCAGCATATCAAACTGTTCATCTGTCAGCTCTTCCTCTTCATAAGCATCTGTAATCAGTTCTTCCAGCTCATCCCATTCGTATTTACCGGTTCCCTCCTGCAGTTTATTCAATTCTTTGTCCCATTTTTTATAGGTCATATTCTGATCCTCCATGATGTTATTTGTATATAGCAGACACTGTACTTCTTGTATACCATTGTACGGTTCATACTAATTCCGGAGTATATATCATCACTCCCTGTAACCATAATTTTACCAAATTTTGTATATTCATACAATCACCATCCGCAGGAGAAATTCGCTTTGCAAACCATTCCTCTTGCAGCGGTCGTATCATTGTCGTACAATGCATTCTTTCTGCATCAAAAGAGTACGCCGGCAGATCACAAACAAAACGTATATCCTGCTTGTTCAAACGTTTCCGTACATATTCTGCCAACTGCCTGCACACCAACTTCTGATACTGCTTTGCTGCCAATACATGAGTGATTTCTGCCTCACTTTGATCTTCCTCACACAGATAGGCGGCAATTGCGATCGGTTTTTCCTGATCCCACACTGCAACCAGCTCTCCGTCGTAGCATTTCATCTGCTGATCTGTTTCTGCAAAATATGCCGCCGTCCATGCTGCGTGCATATCCATCGGCAGCTCTGCCGCAAAACTCTCCAGTTGCTTCGTCTGTCCCGCCGTCCAACGATCAAACGGGCATATCTGTAATGTATGATTTCCGACATTTTGTATTGATCCCGCCTGTCCAAGTTCCGGCACAATAACATCCCATCGTGCCTGTGGCAGGGATGGGGCTGCTTCTTCTACTTCTTCTACTTCTTCTGCTTCTATCACGAACTTATCACACCATCCCGCTGACACAAAGTCATACGGACGGTAGATCGCCTCTGCCGCCGGCATCAGATACGTAAACGGCTCCCCGTCCTCTTTGCAGATACGAAGTGCCTCCGTAACCAACTGCCCCATATATCCTTTTCCCTGTTCTGCTTTCTTCGTGCAAACACCCACAATGTAATGCAGATCGAGCCGCTCGCCCTGCACAATGCAAGTGTACGGATTAAGATGCAACATCGATACAATTTCCTCTCCACGCAGCAAAAGCAGCACCCGGTTGTGTTTCCAGGTGCTGCTCATGTAATGATCTACATAACTTTCTTTATCTTCAAACATCTCGATCCACAGTGCCTTAACCGCTGCTGCAAATGGTTTCTTTTCTGCCTCTGTCTGAAGATCTTTCATCTTGATCTGATCCACGGATCCCACATTCCTTTCCGTTCCCGCAGACTGATAACAATTTCATCCTGCCGCAGGCACATCATTGCTTCGCTAGTTAATATATGTCGGCTGATCCGTACCATCTAACATGTCATAGATCAGATCTGTCGTCCGGCGTGTGGAACTGCCATCCAACAGGCCTAAGAAAAATTGACGAAAAGAATCATCCACAGAAGTTTTCGCCGGACTGATAAGCACTTCCTTCATCCTACTTATCAGCGTCTGCAGATCTTCTACGATCTCACCCGGTACAAACTCTGCGAAATCAAAATAAAGATCTCTCTCTCTCAAATACTCCTCAAGATCAAACGCATAAAAGATCATTGGAATATCTATCAATGCTGCCTCAAAAATAGACGAGCTATAGTCTGTCACCAACAGATCGGTGATAAATAACAGATCATTAATATTTTCTTTGCCGGTCAGATCAAAGAGACGATCGGCAAAATCGCATTCCCGGTACATCGAAAGATCGGAATGTACGAAAGGATGCTGCTTTACAAGCAACACGGTATCCGGCGGTAATGCATTCATCACAAGATCGATTGGAAATCGTTCCATCGGATAAAACGCCGTTTTATTACCACTTCCACGAAAAGTCGGTGCAAAGAGCACGATTTTTTTGTCTTTCCACTGCGGATAACGCTCATAAAGAGCCGCAACCGTTTCTTTGCGATACTCCTCATCAAAAAATACATCGGTACGTGGTATGCCTGTCTGACGAATATTATTAATGTTCATACCAAAGGCTTCACTGTAAAACGGTGCCATTGCAGATCCACTGACGATCGCCCGTGTATATGTTCTATGATTTCTCGTATTCTGCGCCAGATCCGTAAGCCCAAGCTCTGACAACCCAAACAGCTTAAATGCGCCACAGGCATGCCACAATTGCAGCACCTCAGTCTCCTGTCTGACGTTGAGTGCCCCCAGCTGCGGCACAAAATCTTCTAAAACGATCACCTTTGCCCCCGCTGCGAGATATGCACTTTTTTTCAGTTCCCCCAAAGTCAGTTTATCTACTGTCTTCGTTGTCAAAAACTCTTTTAACTCTGTCTTTCCCTCTTCTTGCAAAAGACTCCGAACCCGGTCCAGATTACCGCCTGCATCCACCTGTCTTTCCGACAGAAATAACACACCCTCCGGCGTGGTGATCTGTTTTACGGCACGAGCATACTGTCTGGCAAAATATCTGGTTTTGTGATCGCGAACACTATAATCATATCCCGTCCACGCCTTTACCATATCATTTGCATGATAAAAAATTGCCTTTTTACCGGATGCTTTCTGTGCTCTCGGGCTAAGCTTACCAATTCCTTTCGAGGCAAGCCAACCGGAACACAACCATACCGGGAGCAACACTGTACACAGACCAAACAACGCCAGCTTAGCTATTCTGATCAAAACATGCGGTTGCTGATATAGTTCAAAGAACTGCTCTCCCCGCAGATCCCTTGAAACTTCTATTTCCTGCCATTGCATATTCTGATCCACATAACAAAGTGAAACCGACACATTCCGGTCAGGCTGTAATCCTTTTTTATCCGCAAACACGTACGCCAACTCCACTTTGGAGGTGCCTATAAACTTGCAATCTTCCTCCTTAGTCATTGTGCATTCTACAAACATTGGATAATACCGTTGCTTTTTCTTTTGTCCGTCGATGTCCTGTACAAAACTAAGCAGCATATGCATCCTCGCCGCCGTCGTTTTGTATTCTTTTAACTTTCCGGATACCGTCAGTTCATAGACAACCGATCGGTCTGTTTTTGTCACATCAGCAACAGCCTGCAGATTCTTTATCACGCTATCTCTCCATTCCTTTCTCAGCCTGTCAGCCCATCAATATTTTTTCACGCGCTGTTACAGGTGTCCTCCATATTACTTCTTCGTTCTTTTCTTCGTACTTTTCTTTGCCTTTTGCTTTTTTGTCACAGCAGCCACCTTAAAAGCACAGATCCGGTCAACCCGCTTCGTAGCTGAAGTAAACTGTACCGATTCAAAATTTACATATAAATACTTACCACTTACTGCAATCTCCTCATTCATCGACGGCATATTGATCACTTTATTGCGTTTGCCAAGTGTGATCTTGCCGGCTCTGGCTTTTTTCAGATTCGGTTTGTACACATCCAGCTGATGCAGATATCCTCGTTTTGTCGAATTGGTCTGACAAGATCTCGACAGGATCAATCGCCCATTCGAAGTAAACGTTAATCCCTGTACACGATTTGGAAGCTTAATACGCCCACAAACGGTAAGCACCGGCTTGCCGTTTTTGTCTGCGATTCGATAGGAGCCCAAATAGCCTGAATTAATTTCGCTATACGAAGCCACCCACAAAAATCCCTTATAATACGTTACAGCAGCCGCCTGCTGCCCTAACGAATTCTTGGTCCCGTACGCCTTGATCTCCAAATATTTCTTTTTGGCGATAGCCGCTTTTTTGATCTGAGCAAACGGTATGCTGCGCAGATATGTCGACTGGCATATCCAAAGATTACGCCCGTCATAAGCAAGTCCACCCGCATGTGTCTTATTTGGCAATACAACGGTCGTCAACAGTTTTTTACTGGATCTGCTCATAACATATACCACGGAATTATCGATTCTCTTGCTGTCATAAGCACTGACGAGTAAATACGAGCCGGCAAACGTCATCCCCTGTGGAACCATTGTTTTACTTCCAAATTCCAAAACATTAGTATTGGTCATTCCCGGCAAAACGATGCTCTTTGCATAGTTTAACTGTTTCTTTACAAAACTGCACGCCTTAACTGCTGCCGATCTCAAAAAAGTCTTTTTCGATTTATACAGCTTGGCACCGGTACTCGTCTTTGCCACTGTAAGCGGTTTCGCACTGGTCTTTGTCGCCTTGCTGCTCTCATAATCTTTCTCCTTATAGGTGCGGTACGCTATCATCGTATAATAATATTTCGTGCCATTTTTGAGCCCGGTGCGAATATAGCTAACCGTAGACTGGCCTTTCAAATCAGCTATAAGAACCACCTGCGAACCCTTAAACTGATAAATGCGGTATCCTGTTGCACCATTTACCGCTGTCCACGTGAGCTTTACCCGGCCATTTCCGGCACGAAGTTTCATGGACGGCTTGCCAGGATTCGTTGTGGTCGAAATCTGCTCCGAATATTCTCCTGTGTTTTCCTCATCAGCAAAATACGTTCGAATGCGGTAACGGTATGTGACACCCGATTTCAAACCGGCATCTTTATATTCTAATGTCGTTGTGCTTCCAACTTTTTTTTCTACGCCATTTGCTTCTGTGCGATAGATCAAATATCCGGTCGCACTTTCCACCTTCTTCCAGCCAAGCGTGATTGATGTGGAAGCATTGCTTTTGATTGAAAATGTCGTAAGTGCTTCCGGTCTGGTAAACGTGTGAACCGGTTCTGCAAAGTGACTCTGTTCACCGCTTGACTGACGATAGGCACACACTGTGATATAAAATTCATCACCGGCTTTTCGGTCTTTCCATGTATATTTCTGCTCTTTCGTCTCATCTAAAAAAACATAAGCAGACTTCTCAAAATCATAATAATACACAAGATACGATGTCATTCCAGGCATTTCATCCCACGCTACCGTAATCGAGTCCGTGGTCGTTTCTGTTACTTCCAACCCGGTCAGCACATCTTTCTCTTCCAAAAATACAGCACCCTCCACCGGTGCGATCAAATCTACTCTATCCGGTGTATAGATTTCCTCGCCGGTCTCCTCTGCCTTTGCCATTGGGGCAGCCGTAAACCCTCCCAAAAGACTGCAGACAAGTGCAGCAACGATCATAACCGCTATTCTGGCTTTCCATTTTCTGATGCTGTCAAACAACTGTAACATAATGCTTCATCCTCCATGCTCTACTCTTTCTGTAATATTGCAAATACTCTCTCAAGAGATCCGCCTTCTATATAATCATACTGTAATTTGGCAAAATCTTGGCGTTTTTGAGCATTATCCACATTTTTTTGCAAAAGCTGCAAAAGTTCTTCTGTCGAATATGCAATATCACCCGGAACCGTCGAACGATAGTCACGATAAAAACCGCGGTCATATTTGTCAAGGTCATAGGCAAATAATATAATCGGCTTATCTAAAAGCACATATTCCACAACGGTTGAAGAATAATCTGTGACCAAACAATCTGCGACCATATAAAGATCTGTTATATCACTATAGTCTGTCATATTCAGGCAATGTTCATGCAAGGTAATATTTTCTGACGGAAATTTCGGATGAAGTTTAACAAGAACATACCAATCATCTCCAAGTGTCTGACAGATTTTTGCAATGTCAAATTTTTCCAATAATTGTGCATTTTCCTCTGCCGTTGCCCGAAACGTCGGCGCATACAATAATACCTTTTTATCACGAAGGACCGGATACTGACGATATACATTCTCTGCTCGTCTTTTCTTGTCCTCTTCATCAAAATACGCATCCAAAACCGGAATGCCCGTTGCATAAATGCGATCTGTCGGAATGGCAAAAGCCTCACTATAATACGGTATGATCTGCGTCGAAGTGACAAACAGATGTGTCACATGCTTATTAGCCTCAGCAACCTGTTTACGAACATTCGGATCTTCTTCTGTAGAAAGACCAAATCGCTTAAACGCACCGGCACCATGCCACAACTGAATAATCTGCTGCCCCTCCGTATGCATATAGGCAAGCGGAAGCAGATTGTCATTGAGAAAGATCTGCCCGGCATCTGCCATATTCCACGGTACTTTTACAAAAAAGCACAGTATCCCCTTAATCCTAGAACATATCCCTCCGTTCGGATGAAAGAGATCCTGCTTGCTAAATGCCACAATCTGACAATCCCGATCACGTTTTGTAATCTCCTCGGACACCAACTCCAAATTACCATTCAGCCCATGGTTATGTCCATTAAAAAGCACAACTTTATTATGCACCTTCGCAAATTTTCGATGCAAATTATATATTCCCGCAAATACATAGTAACCTAACTGTTTCATACGATTTTTTTATTCCTTTCCAAACTCGCCAACTTTCATTGCCGGCAACTAACTTTATATTTTAACAGAATATCACTTTACTTGTAAATCCCCACTTCCGTACCACCTTCCGTATGCATACAATAATAGAAAACAAATTACCACCCGAAAGGAGGGCTCTATGAACCGAGTCTCTTCTATCATTCATTTAGATTATGCCAGACAACATGGTCTGACCGGGCAGGGGATCGGTGTTGCTATATTGGATACAGGCATTGATTTTCATCCGGATTTTTATTCTAAAGCAGGCGGATATCGTCTTGCCGGTTTTCTGGATCTGGTCAATCATAAAACACACTATTACGATGACAATGGGCATGGAACACACACTACCGGCATTTTGACCGGTAACGGCTCCGTCTCAAACGGACTCTACTGTGGTGTTGCACCGGAATGTCATTTTTATTCCATCAAGGTGCTTGGCAAAAACGGCGAAGGGCATATTGAACACGTCTTAGAAGCCATTCACTGGCTGTTGCAGCACTATAAAGAATATAATATCCGCATCGTTAATATTTCCATCGGCAGTACCCGTGGCCGACAGTTTGACGAAAACTCTCCCCTCGTAAAAAGTGTCAACTCTCTATGGGAACACGGTCTTGTTGTCCTCACAGCTGCCGGAAATCATGGCCCGGCTCCCGGAAGTATTGGTGCACCGGGCAACAGCCGTAAGATCATTACCGTTGGCTCTTCCGACCCGTTACAGTATCGTTTTGACTCCGACTATTCCAGCCGCGGTCCAACCAATAGCTGTATAAAAAAACCGGATATTGTAGCCCCGGGATCGCGCATTGTCAGTCTCGCTGCAGGCTCCTCCTATCAGGCCAAAAGCGGCACATCTATGTCAACACCGATCGTAGCCGGATGCATCGCTCTCCTGTTAGAAAAATATCCGGATCTGACAAATCGCGAAATAAAACTGCACCTTCGCAACACCGCACTTGATCTTGGATACAGCCATACGAGACAAGGCTGGGGACTGATTCAATGCGACCGCATGCTTTCCACTCCGCCAACAAGACTATAAAAAAGCAAAGCCAGCGCTTTGCATAACACCACATTGTGAGCGGTTTCCTATAAAGATTAATGTAAAAAGAGCCTTCGTGCATCGGAAACGTCATCATGCTCGAATGACATTCCCGATACACGGAAGGCTCTTATCTGATATCTTTTATGCCAAAACACGATCCAGCGCTTTGACAAAATCACCCATTTCATGCTTGGAAAGCTGTGCATCCGCACCCAGCTGCTCTCCTTTGCGGCGCATCTCTTCATTGATCAAGGAAGAGAAGATAATGACCGGAATATCTTTGTACGCCGGCGTCTCTTTGATCAGCTTGAGCAGACGGTGTCCATCCATCTGCGGCATCTCAATATCCGTCACGACACACGCAACCTTCTCTTTTAAGGTTCCCTCTTGACGGTACTGCTCCAGCAGCTCCCACAACTCCAATCCATTATTTAACGGCATCAGATTCGTAAATCCCGCTGCCGTAAGTCCATCATAGATCATTAAACTCAAAAACTGAGAATCCTCTGCATACAAAATCGGTTTGTTATTCTTTGGACGCGACCCTAACCGTTCAATATCCGACAACTGAATGCCTGCCTCCGGTGAGATCTGTGCCACAATATTTTCAAAATCCAACAGTATCACAAGCTGCTTATCAATGTTAATAATACCTGTGATCATGCTTGTTCGCGAATTACTGATCAAACGATCCGGCTTCACGATCTGTGACCAATTCACACGATGGATCCCCACTACGCTATGTACATGAAAAGCAGCATTCGTTCCATTAAAGGATGTCACCAAAAACATATCTGTCTTCTTCTCTTCGTGCTCATTCATTCCCAGACACTTCGCCAGATTGACAACAGTAATTGTCTCTCCGCGCGTACTAAATGCTCCCTCCACAAAAGGATGTGCATTCGGGATTGGCGTTAATTCTGTATAACTGATGATCTCGCGGATCTTTGCCACATTGATCCCATAGTTATGTCCGTCCACGACAAACTCCAAAATCTCCAATTCATTTGTTCCACTCTCTAATAAAATATTTGTATCCATAGTAATGTAAACCTCCGATCTGACTCCACCATTCCCCATTCACATATTTCATAACGAGCAAAATATGATTCTATGTATACGTATATTTTACATGACTACACACTGTTTTGCAAGCGGGCACTCAAATATCCCACAATTTTCTCACCGGCAGCCCTGTCATCTTCTCCAATCTTTCTACACTTGGCTTATAGAAAGCATCCATCTTACGTTTCTGTTCATCTGTCATCTTGTCGTGATTTTCGATCGTTGTATAACGCTGTACCCATCTCGCAAATCGAAAAAATAATTTTTGCTTTTTAGTGCGTGTCGTATTTTCCTTTCGCCCACGGATCGACGCATAATACCGATAATTGATATATGCCCCCAGCCAGTTAGCAGAAACAGCACTGCCCTCATTGCTGTTTGGCATTTGTTCCACACAGATCGGATGTTTCACACCGATAAACTCTTGAATCTCCTTCATCTGCTCTTCGGGGTTCCGCATCAGTTCTTCCATCACAACAACCTTGATCTGTTCCGGTCGAAAGTATTGCAAATACTCATTGATCCATTTGTCATACTGAAAACGATCTTTCCGCTCCGTATAAATCTCCTCATTTGCAAACTTGGTAAATAATTTGACCGAATAACGGTGAAATCCCTGATAATAGCGAACATATCGATAATGTCTCGGTCTGCGCATTAACATTTTATAATAAGAAAACGTCGCAAGCGACGGCTGTCGTACCAAAAAAAGCAGCTTGACCTCCGGTCCAAAGCACTCATACACATTGCGTGCCGATCCATGATAGGACGGCTCGATATCCCCATATAATTTATCTGGATCCTGCTCTGGAAAATATTTGTGGCGGAACCGTTCCGGCGCATCATCATATTTGTTACGCCAATGCATATAGAACGTCTCCTTACCCTTTGGAAGTACGATCTCCGGACATTCACGTAATGCATTGCTAAGCGATGTCGTGCCGCACTTCGTGAAGCCCACACATAAGAAATCCATATGCGGATTTTCCTGCCGAGAAATCTCTGCAAACACTTCATAATCCACCAGCAAAATACGTACTGCACCAAACTGCTTAGCTGCTTCCACAGCCTCTTCATGCGCCTCTTCATGTAAACGGACAATCACATACAATGCCTTTTCCCGTGCCGTGGTCATTGTCGTGTCCACACAAGGTGTTCCAAGAATTTTTTTCGGTGCCGTCAGCGGAATAAACGTAAGCACTTCCTTGATCTGTGGTTGAAACGGCAGATGTCCGGCAAACCTTAGCAATACACGTGCTACCCTTTTGTGCTGCACGATCACAAGGTCTTCTTCCTCTTCAAATACTTTTGTCAACTCCTCTTTTGTATGGATTTCTTTCATTTCGTATTTTTCCATCACAATTGTTTCCTTTCTTCCTTGTTCCCCATATATTTCTTCTCCAGCCTTTTCCCTCACTCTTGTTCCCCATACTTTTTTCTATCCTTTACCCTCTTCCCTCACATATTCCTTCTTCACTATGTCATACTTCCGTCATATTTGTAATATTTTTTTGACATTTTAGCCGAAATCTACTACAATACATACTGCATATTACGAACAGGTACATAACAAACAAATTCGTATTGTACCAAATCACCCTGACCGGGTGGTCGTGGGAGCATGGAGGATGATTATGAATAACATTATTTTAATTGGTATGCCGGGCGTCGGCAAAAGCACTGTCGGCGTTGTATTGGCAAAAACACTCGGATACGCATTTCTTGATTCTGATCTGTTGATCCAGGAACGGGAGGGACTCCTGCTTCATGAAATCATTGAAAAGTACGGATTGGAGCGTTTTAATCAGATCGAGTCTGAGGTAAATGCATCTATCGAAGCAGAAGACACTGTCATTGCCACCGGCGGCAGCGTTGTATATGGCACCGAAGCGATGATGCACCTAAAAGCCCTCGGAACGGTCGTCTATCTTAAACTATCCTATGAAGAATTGACCGAACGTCTTGGTGATCTCAATAAACGTGGCGTTTCCATCCGTCCCGGAGAGACTTTGGAAACCCTGTACGAAGAACGTATTCCTATTTATGAGCGCTATGCAGATGTGACTGTAGACTGCGAAGATCTGTCGATCCGCGATATCGTCAAAAAGATCACTTATCTTTTCTAAACCATCGGCAGCCATATCTGGTTCAAAAGCGCAACTATAACATTGAGCAGCAAGCCGCCAATGATCGGATGAAGCCATCGCTTGATCAGTTCAAACAACGGCAACTGCTCAAAATTTTTGCAAAGGTAATCTCCTATCGAATATACGATCCCCGACGCACAAATACTGCATACAAATCCTGAGAAAGCAATCAAAATCCCATCTATGATATTCTGATGAATCCCATAGCCGATCAAATAGCCAACACCGGTAAGTATCTTACACAGGATCGACCCCGGCAATACATTCGCAATGGCAACCAATTGTTGATAAAATACCCCTTCCTTTACCATCCCGGTGTCTACAAATACACCATCTGCAACAGTCAGATAAGCATCGCCTCCTCCGTAAGACAAAAAAGACGAATACATTCCCCTAAGCAGATAATCCGCAGCAGGTGAAAATAAAATGATCATCGGCAGCGTACATGCAGCAAGAAAACACAGCCATACAACAATGTCTCCGATAGTCTCCTTACCAATTCCAAACAAAGTCGTTCCAATCGATCCTACCGCATGCATTCCTTTCATTCGCTGAATATACGTAACATATAGTTTTCCTATGGTAACCATGATCATGAGTATCACTAAAATGCCCTTTACCGGTGCCACCTCATAATGCCGTTCTAAGCAAACACAGGCGAGATACGCACCGATCAATATTCCCGGCACCAAAACACGCTTCACCGAATACCGCCCCTGTGTCCACAAAATAAAAAACAGTGCCAGACCCAGAATACTAACTGTAGAAAGTACAAATAACGGCCTGGCGTGAATTCCCATCAGACGGTACAGATTTTTGCCACCACAGAGCAAAAATACTGATACAAATATCAGAAGCACCTTTCCAAATCGTTTTCGGCTCTCCTGTATCGCCTCGTTGGCAATACCGCAAATGTAGCGAAACAACAGATAGATCAAAAATAAACTAACCGCTTTGGTAAACACAGATAACCAACGCATTGTCTGCTCATCAATATGTTCCATCATCGCTAACAGTGCAACGGTAGCCACAGCTCCCGGAAGTGCGACCAGACTGGCAGCAAGCAGCATACAAGCTCTTCCATACTTGCGGCCAATACCGCAGGCAATCTCCACAGGAAGTGCCCCAGGCGTAATACTTGCTGCCAAAACCGCCTCGTCATATTCTTCTTTCGTGACGTACGATTTTTTCGTCACAAACTCCTTTTCCATAACCGGGATCAACGCATTGCCACCTCCAAAGCCGATCACACCGACTCGCAGCATAGCCTGCATCAATCCCCTAATCCTTGTACCTCTCATTACTGACAAAACTCCCAAAGTTCATCTACCACTTCTTCTACACTTCGATTGGTTGTATCCACGATAATTTCCGGATGCTCCGGCGGCTCATACGGACTGGAAATGCCCGAAAATTCAGCAATTTCTCCACTTCTCGCCTTTTTGTACAGCCCCTTCACATCTCGGCGCTCACATTCTTCTAAGGATGTGCTCACATACACCTCAACAAACGGCTCTCCAATAATTTCCCGCGCCTTTCGCCGTTCTTCCCGGAACGGAGAAATAAATGACACTAATACGATCAGTCCGGCATCATTCATCAGTTTTGCCACTTCACTGACCCGACGGATATTTTCAATACGGTCCTTCTCCTCAAAACCAAGATCTTGATTCAGTCCCATCCTCACATTGTCTCCATCCAACGTCATTGTGAATCTTCCCTCTGCAGCAAGACGTTTTTCCAAAGCATTTGCAATCGTTGACTTACCGGCACCGGATAATCCGGTCAACCATATTGTCTTTGGCTTTTGATTCATATGTTCTGCACGATACTGTGGTGTGATGTCCATCTTCTGCCAAACGACATGATCCTCCCGCTGCAAACGCTGCTCGATCGTTCCACAAGCCGAAGTCATATGACTAACACGATCAATTAAAATGAAACCGCCCAGTTCCTTATGATGTGCAAAAAGATCATAAACGATCTTTTCCTGACAATTGATCTCACACACTGCCATTTCATTTTTGAAAATTTTATCTGCCGGAACCTCATTTCCCTCATTGACTTCTATTTTGGCACGGATCTTCATAACCACTGCGGGCACTGATTTCGTCCCTACTTTTAAGAGATAATTACGCCCTGCGATCAATGGTTTATCATCCATCCACAAAAGCTTACCGATAAACATATGCCCTACTTGCAGCGATGCATTGCGATATAACATGCATCCCCTGGATACATCCACCTCTCGGTCTAAACATATTGTTACCGCCTGCCCTTTTACCGCATGTTCCACGGATCTGTCCGTGTTAAAAATCTGCGTCACTTTCGCTGTTTCGCCACTCGGCAGCGTTCTTATTTCGTCTCCTACAGATAACTCTCCAACCTCGATCTGCCCTGCGAACCCACGAAAATCCTTGTTGGGACGACACACCCTCTGCACCGGCATTACAAAGCCATTTTGCGCTTCCTCCATTTGCACATCAACTGTTTCCAAATAATGCAACAGCGTATCTCCCTTATACCACGGCATATGCTTGGACGGGCTGGTAATATTATCTCCTGCTGTCGCAGATACCGGAATGATATAACTTTGGAACGCATACTCTGCTGTCAGTTTCTTGATCTGTTTACAAACCTTATCATATCTGTCCTGTTTATAGGACACTAAGTCCATTTTATTGATCGCATACACAACGGATCGTATTCCCATCATTGCACAGATACGTGTATGCCGTTTCGTCTGAGATAACACACCTTTTGTTGCGTCGATCAAGATGACTGCCAGATCTGCAAAAGATGCCCCAACCGCCATATTTCTAGTATATTCCTCATGTCCCGGTGTATCCGCCACGATAAAAGCTCGTTCCTTTGTCGTAAAATAGCGATACGCCACATCTATCGTAATTCCCTGCTCCCGCTCCGCCATTAGTCCGTCTAATAACAACGAATAATCAATCTGTCCTTCGGTACTGCCTACTCGGCTGTCTAATTCCAGTGCCCTCTTTTGATCGGCAAAAAGCAGTTTGGCATCATATAACATATGTCCGATCAATGTAGATTTTCCGTCATCTACGCTGCCACATGTAATAAATTTCAATAAGCTTTGCATCGTTATCCTCTCACTTCCATATTTCGTAATTTATGTATTATACTAAAAATAGCCCTCTCGTTTTCTGCGTTCCATACTTCCTGCCGCCTCATTGTCGATCACACGGCTCGTCCGCTCTGAGGATACGGCGCCAAGCGTCTCTTCAATAATCTCATCTAACGTATCCGCATCCGATTCCACACCTCCGGTGAGCGGATAACATCCCAACGTTCGAAATCGTATTTTACGCATTTGCGGTTTCTCTCCCGGCAGCAAACGCATACGGTCATCATCAACCATAATTAAATTGCCATCGCGTTCCACCACAGGTCTTTCTTTTGCAAAATACAAGGAAGGGATTTCAATATTTTCCTTACGAATATATTGCCAGATATCTTTCTCTGTCCAATTGGACAACGGGAAAACACGAACTTCTTCCCCCTGAAACAATTGCGTATTAAATAACTTCCACATCTCCGGCCGCTGGTTCTTTGGATCCCAGCCATGTTCACTATTTCTAAATGAAAAAATACGTTCTTTCGCTCTAGATTTTTCTTCGTCGCGACGACCGCCTCCAAATGCTGCATCAAAATGATATTTGTCCAACGCCTGCTTAAGTGCCTGCGTTTTCATGATATCTGTATATGCAGATCCATGATCAAATGGGTTGATCCCCTGCTTTACCCCCTCTTCATTCGTATAAACTAACATACGGAGTCCATATTTTTGTGCCATCTTATCTCGAAACGTAATCATCTCGTGAAATTTCCACGTAGTATCTATATGTAAAAAAGGAAACGGAGGCTGCTCCGGGTAAAACGCTTTCAACGCCAAATGCAACATCACCGAACTGTCCTTTCCGATCGAATACAACATCACCGGATTCTCACATTCCGCTGCTACTTCCCGAATAATATAAATCGCTTCCGCTTCCAAATTATCCAAATGAGACAATCTGTCTTTCATTTTTATCCTTCTTTCCTGACATTATTATCAGACAATACCTTTCATATTAAGAACAAACTCTTACAACATCTCCCTAATACTTCATCAGTCCGATTTCGTCAAAAAAAATAATATCGACCAAATTTGACAGTAATTGGAATAAAATGTGTCAAATTTAGTTCAAATTTATGTCATTTTTTTGTCAGAGATTTTTTTGCGCTCTATTGTCAGTTCTATATGTATCTCTCTATTATTCTCCCTTTGCGCCGCTTTATTGTCAGTTCTATTTATATCGCTTTATTGTTTCCTCTTTGCGTCGCTTTATTGTCAGTTCTATTTGTATCGCTTTATTGTTTCCTCTTTGCGTCGCTTTATTGTCGGTTCTATTTGTATCGCTTTATTGTTCTCTCCTTAAATCGTTTCATTGCCAGTCCTATTTAGTAATAATCTGTTCTTTTTATAGGTTCTCCATCCCCAAAGTCAACCAAAGGCGGCATCTAGCACTATCCTCAAAGTCAGCCAAGGGCGACATCTAACACCATCATCAACGCAAATCCAACCGCTGCGCCGATCGTTCCAATATTGCTATGTTCCCCCGCCTGCGATGCCGGTATCAACTCGTCGATCACGACATATATCATCGCCCCTGCCGCAAACGATAATAAATACGGCAAAACAGGCGAGATCAGCCCTGCGATTAAAATCGTAATAAATCCTCCAATTGGTTCCACAATGCCGGAAAGCATCCCACAGATAAATGCTCTTTTCCGGCTCATTCCTTCTGTGCATAGCGGCAGAGAAATAATGGCTCCCTCTGGAAAGTTCTGAATGGCAATACCAATAGCTAAGGCAAAAGCTGCCGCTGTCGAAATGCCCGATCCCTGTAAGGCAGCCCCCGCATATGCGACGCCAACGCTCATTCCCTCCGGAATATTATGCAGAGTAACCGCAAATAGCATCATCGTTGTTTTGGAAATATGCCCCTTTTTTACTGATATTCCCTCCGGCTCTGTACTTTTCAGATGTAAATGCGGTATTACCGTATCCAAAAGCAATAAAAATACAATGCCAACCAAAAATCCTACCAAAGCCGGCAGCCATGCCACACCATTTTTCGCTCTTTGCATATCTATCGATGGGATCAACAAAGACCACACCGATGCTGCGATCATCACCCCCGATGCAAAACCTAACAATAATTTTTCTAACTTGGGTGAAATGTTGTCTTTTAGAAGAAAAACCATTGCTGCACCAAGTGTAGTTCCCATAAAGGGTATTGATAATACAAATAGTTCTGATGTATTGATATTCATAGTAATCTTACTTTCCCTTCTGCCAACATATTTGCGAACATATTAGTTACCACTAACTCAATAGATATACTACCATACTATGCTGTTAAGGTCAAAATGTCACATTTATTGCTGACATAATAAGCAATATGTGATTTTGCTATAACTTCCGGGATAGGAAGTTTGAGTAAATGCTATGTGACGACATGATAATTTCGGATGTGTGAATTTTGAATTATGTTATTTAAAAACAAAAAAGACATAGCAGAAACCATGTCTTTCTTAGTATTCTCTTAAACACTCAAAACTGCATATAGTATCTTTCATCCACAAAGTTGAACTTGTTCTTGGTACTCCGGCATTATAATTGCCTTCGTTCCTACGCTTGGATGTTACTGCTTTTTCGCGGTCATTCATATGCTCGCTGCGCTCACATATTCATGTTATCCCGCTCAAATGCAATCATGTTCCCAATCCGCCTCCTGAAAGTAAACTTTCATCGCCGTCTTGTGATACATGATACATCCTCGCTCCTTTGGTCAAGCCCTCGACCTATTAGTGACAGTCAGCTCCATGTGTTACCACACTTCCACCTCTGCCCTATCTACCTCGTCGTCTTCAAGGGGTCTTACTGGATTAACTCCAGGGATATCTTATCTTAAGGGGGGCTTCACGCTTAGATGCCTTCAGCGTTTATCCCTTCCAGACTTGGCTAC